>WNFJ01743427.1_pt3 | contig 14907 bp, 12 predicted proteins | sample 5400461 | NCBI WGS metagenome assembly WNFJ01 (sample SAMN13153349, study PRJNA577476) | soil metagenome | isolation source: 115 cm saprolite on Douglas fir-dominated hillslope | place: USA:California | collected 2013-09-17 | reverse complement strand
TCTTCGTCCCCGGCTCGAAGGGGGCGCAGTCCGACTCCTGCTGGCTCTTCCCGCCGTCGCCCCACTCCCACTCCACGTCCGGACAGTACAGCTCCTCGACGTCGTCGCCCCCGCTCAGTTCCGCCGTGAAGTGGATGCTCGCGGGCGAGAACGCGAAGCGAGGCAGGGCACGCAGCTCCAGGGCGGGGCGCTTGCCCTTCTTGCCCTCGTCCTTTTTCGCTTCCTCGCTCTTCTTGTCTGCCGCCGGGCCGGCCGAAGCGAGGCCCAGGGCGAGCAGGACGGCCAGCGCAGTTCGGATCATCGGCACCTTGCCTCCTCGACGAGCCCCGAAGCATTGTAGACCGTCGCCGGCCCCGCCTAAAATGCGTACGAAAGTGCGAAGCCGGACGCGGGAGCGGTGATCCCCTCTCCGACGTGGGGAGGGATGGGTGGGGGGTCGTGAATGAGCGAGGTGCGCGGGCTCCGCGTCTCCGCCAGCGTGGTTCTCAAGGAGAAGCGTCTCCTGGCCCTCCTCAAGGGACGTGACCCCGCCGACTCCACCCTGATGGGGGCGATCGGGGACGCGCAGCTCCTGGGCAGCCTCGAGCTGTCCGGCTTTGGGGCCACCTGGGACGAGGTGGTGGCGTCGCACGAGGGCTCGGGCCCCGAGCCCATCCGGCGCCTCCGGCAGGCGCGGGCGGCCGTGGACCCGAAGGCCGCCCTCACTCTCGACGCCCTGCGTGCCTGGCACGCGGCGCTCTTCGGAGCCGAGGCGGGTTGGCGTCATCAAGCGCGCACGCGGGAGGGAGTGACCCCCGCGCCGCCGGAGCTGATCCCGGGGCGACTCTCCATCCTCGAGGAATGGATCAACAGCGAGAGCGGGCGCGACTTGAAGCCGGCTCAGCAGGGAGCGCTGGTCCTGGCCCGCCTAGTCGAGATCCTGCCCTTCGAGGACGGCAACGGTCGGGTCTCCCGTCTTGCCGCCTCCCACCTCATGGTGCGTGGAGGGTTGCGCCCACCCGTCCTGGTCGCGGGGGATGGCCCGCGCCTCACCGCCTGCCTCCAGGCCGCGTTCCGCTTCGACACCGAGCCGCTCTGCGCATTGCTGGTCGAGGCGTCGGAGCGCTGCCTGGACGTGATGATCCAGAGCCTGGAGCGCGGCTGAAGAGACGGCGGCCGAGCGCCGCCCATGCCGGGTGGCCCGCCGAGAGATCCCTCGCCTTCATCCTTCGTGAGGGCGGTGAGCATGCCAAATACAAGCGAGCGAAGCAAACGAGGCAAGGGCATGTTCATCTGTGACTTAGAAGCACAGCCACACCGACCGGTCTCCTTGAGTCGTCGATCCTGTTGTCGTGGAGAGGAGCTGACTAAGGTCCTCCGAGCAGGACCTGACGGGTTCCGCCCTTCGGGTCGAGTCGTAGCAGCTGGCCGTCGAAGCTCCGGAAGAGGGTGGCCCCCAACGAACCGGGCGCCGGTCGCCGTTCCTGCAGCCCGACCCTGGTGTGCCAGAGGGGCCGCGCAGGAGAGACACCCGGCTCTCGAGTCATCTGCCCTGACTCGACGTCGACGAGGGCGGCCTCGCAGCCCACCGGCCGAAACATCGGGCACGAGCCCAGGCCAAGGAAGAGGCGCCCCGGCTCCGGCTCGCCTCCCAGCGACACACGCTGCAACGGCCCCAGGTCGATGGATCGCCCCTCGGTGCCGTCTCGTCCCAGCACGCGCAGGTGCCCGGCTCCTTCCCGGATCTCGGCCAGCGCGATCCGCCCGTCGGCCAGGAAGTCGGCGTCGACGTCCGCTACGTTCTCGGCGAGGGTGACCAGGAGCGCACCGGTCACCCCGTCGTGGAAAGTGGCACCGCTGAGCGGCCTCGCCTCTCCGGCGTCTCGATGCAAGGGATGATGCAGGACCAGCAACCGCTCTCCCGACGCGCTCGAGCGCACCCAGGCACCTTCCGGACCCGCGAGGCGGCCCGTCGGCTGCTGCGATCCGTCCCGGAGTCGGACGGTCACGATCTCGATCGTGGACGTCGTGCCGTTGCCCGATCGCCGGTACGCCCGCAGGAGCTCGCGGTCGAGGAAGACGACCGGTTCGACCCAGTGTCCGCGCAACGACGGGGCTGTCCAGCGGCTCTTCCCGGAGGGAAGGTCGTAGAGGGTCAAGGCCTCGTCCTGGGCGAGCAGCAGGCAGTCACCGCCGGGGCAGAAGGCCAGGGTCGGCTCGGTCTTGGGCAGCGGAGGAATGCCGAGGGGGACCGTCCGCAGGGACGGACGGTCCGAGGCCAGGTCGGCGACATAGAGCCGTGCGCCCGACCACCCCTCGGATCCCCAGTCTTCCACCTTCAGGAGGGCGGCCTGTTTCCCGTCTCCAGAGAAGGCGGGAGGTGTCGCCTGGCCGGCGTGGCCGAGCCGGACGAAGCGGCCGCTCCCCGCCTGGTACAGGAGCGCCGGGGCATACCAGGATCCGATCCGTCCCCGAACGTGGCCGACCACGTACATCCAGTCGCCTCGCGGCGGGCCCGCGGCCCAAAGGACGGCGCCGAGATCCCTGGGCGTGGTCTGGAGCAGCCACAAGCCGAGGCCGGAGACCAGGCCCAGGCCGGCGAAGAGCAAGCTCCAAAGGGTCGCGGACAGGGCGAAATGGCTGCGGCGGGCATCCGGGCGGCCCGCGTAGACCTGGACCGCGCTCGCCGCGAGGAGGGCGAGCGCGATGGGCCATTGGAAGTAGTTGTGGGGCGAACGTTCGAGGAACAGGACCCACATGGCGCCGAAGATGATCAACGGCCCGGCGGCCCACAGCGCCCACAGCCAGGCCGCGAGAAGGGCGAGGTCGGCGGCCACGAATCCCGAGCGCGAGCCGTATGTGATGCTCGCCGCGTGCGCGAGGCCCACGGCGAGCAGGACGAGGCCGGCTGCGAAGAACGAGCCCGGGAAGTCCATGAGGGCGGTGGGGCTCAAGGACTGGCCGACGCGGGCCGTCATCCAAGGCAAGGCAGCCAGCACGCCTGCCAGGGCGGTGAGGAGGACGCTCGCCGAGAACTTGCCGCCCCAGATGGCCCACCAGGGCACGGGTCGTGAGAAGAAGAACCCGAGGCGTCCGGCCGCGATCTCACCTCCGATCGCGCTGTAGCCCGTCGCGAGAGCCGTCATGGTCCCGAGCAGCAGGCAGAGGAGGAGGCCGACCACCGGATCCCCGACCGCCTTCCACCCGAGCCGGGGGGCCACCACCGGGACGAAGCCCACGACCAGCGCCGCCGGCAGGATCATCCAGCGTCGCCGCAGCTCCCGCCCCGCGATCCCGACCAGGGCCTTCATGCCGTGCAGGCTCATGCCGCCCCCTTTTCGCCCACGACCGCGGTGAAGATCTCCTCGAGCGGCCGCGACCAGCGCGCCTTGAGCGCCTCCATCTCCTCCTCCACGACCACCCGGCCTCCCGCGAGGATGGCCACGCGGTCGGCCAGGCCTTCGATCCCCGCGAGGTCGTGGGTGGTGAGGAAAACCGTCGTCCCCCGGTCTGCGAGCTCGCCGATCACCTCGCCGAAGACCGCGTTGCGCGCCACCACGTCGAGGCCCAGGGTCGGGTCGTCCAGTACCAGGAGCTCCGGGCCGTGGCCGAGGGCGAGGGCCAGCATGACCGCTCCCTTCTGCCCCTTGGACAGGCGCTGGAATGGGGTCCGTACCGGGACCTCGAAGCGGCGGAATCGCTCGGCCACGCTCGCGGCATCCCACCGCTGGTTCAGCCGCCTGCAGAGAACGGAGAGCTGCTCCGCCGACAGCTCGGGCGGCGCGTCGGGTGTCTCTGGCACCACCCCCACCCGGGCCATCAGCGCCGGCCGGCTCTTCCAGGGGTCGAGACCGAGGAGGCTCAGGCGGCCACGGGCCGGGTGCTGCTGGCCGAGCAGGCAGCGGATGAGCGAAGACTTGCCGGCGCCGTTGCGCCCGAGGAGCGCGTACACCGCGCCCCGGGGAACGCCCAGGGATACGGCGTCGAGCGCCACCTGGCGGCCGTAGCGCACGGTCAGGTCGCGCACCGCCAGGCCTTCGTGAATCTCCCCGCCGCTCATCGCTCTTCTCCTTTTCCCCGCCGCCCCAGCTCCGTCCACGCCGCGCGCAGCTCGTCGAGCGCCTCCTCCCGGCTCGCCCCCAGGGTAAGGCCGAGGCTCGCGTAGCGGGCGGCCCCGTCGCGCACCAAGCGGGCCCGCTCCGCCCGGCCGAGGGCGGGCGGAGAGCCGGACACGAACGTCCCTTCGCCTCGCCGGACCTCGAGCACGCCCTGCTCGGTCAGGCGCTGGTAGGCCTTGGAGACGGTGGCCGGGTTGACCCGCAGCTCGCGCGCGAAGTCGCGCACCGAGGGGACGGCTTGCCCCGGGCCCAACGCGCCCGAGGCCACCAGCCGGCGCATCCCCTCTTCGATCTGGCTCCAGATCGGGGTGGCGAGCGCGGGTTCGACGCGGAGCAGGCGGCTCATGTGTGTATCACAGTAATAATACACCGATGCACCGGCCTGTCAAGAGGGGCGTGCTACCCTCAGCCCGTGGCCCCGGACGCCCCCCCACTGGCGCTGCCCGCCGGTCTGCGCCGGTTGCTCGACGCCCTGCGCGCGGCGGGCGGCCGCCCCTACGTGGTGGGAGGGGCGGTGCGCGATGCGCTCCTCGGCCTGCCCCTCAGCGACTTCGACGTCGAGGTCTTCGGCCTGCCCGCCGAGCGACTGGCCACGGTGCTGAGCGCGGTGGGCAAGGTGGACGCTGCCGGCCAAGCCTTCACGGTCTACAAGGTGTCGGGCCTCCCGGATGTCCCGGGAGCGGTGGATGTCGCTCTCCCGCGCCGCGACTCGAAGGTGGGACCGGGCCACAGGGGCATCGCGGTGGTGGGGGACCCGGACCTGCCCCTCGAGGAGGCGGCGCGCCGGCGGGACTTCACGATCAACGCGCTGCTGTACGACCCCTTCCGCGAGGAGTTGGTCGATCCCCACGGTGGCCGACGGGACCTCGCGTCCAGGATCCTGCGGGCGGTGGACCCCGACACGTTCGGCGAGGATCCGCTGCGCGCGCTTCGCGCGGTGCAGCTTGCAGCCCGTTACGAGCTGACCGTCGATCCCGGCACGGCCGCCCTCTGCGCACGGATGCCCCTCGCCGAGCTTCCCGCCGAACGGGTCTTCGGCGAGATCGAGAAGGTCCTGCTCAAGGCCCGGCGGCCCTCGATCGCGTTCGTCTTGATGCAGGAGTGGGGAATGCTGCCCGTGGTGGCGCCCGAGCTGCTGCCCCTGGCGGAGACTCCCCAGGACCCCGAATGGCACCCGGAAGGCGACGTGTGGACGCACACACTGCAGGTGATCGACGAGGCGGCGGGCCTCATCGATGACCTCGCGGGTGACCAGCCACGGGCCCTCACGGTGATGCTGGCCGCGCTGTGCCACGATCTCGGCAAGGCCTCGACCACGAAGCACGAGAACGGGCGCATCCGCTCCCCCGGCCACGAGGAAGCGGGGGTCGCGCCCAGCCTGTCGCTCCTCGACCGCTGGAACGTCCATACCCTCCTCGGCTACGACGTCCGCGGACAGGTGGTCGCCCTCGTCCGCGACCACCTGAAGCCCGGGGAGCTCTTCAAGGATCGCGACCGGGTGGGGGACGGCGCGATCCGCCGCCTGGCCCGCAAGTGCGAGCCCGACCTGCTCTATCGCGTGGCCCGGGCGGACTGCCTCGGCCGGCGCCCAGGTCAGTTCGAGCCGGTGGCCATGGAATGGTTCCGCGAGAAGGTCCGTCAGCTCGACGTGGCCGTGCGGCCGCCCGCGCCGCTCCTGCGCGGCCGCGACCTCATCGCCCTCGGCATGGCCCCCGGTCCGGCCATGGGCCGGATCCTCGAGGCGGTCTACGAGCGCCAGCTCGACGGCGCCATCACGACCCTGGAAGAGGCGACGGCCGAGGCGCGGCGCTTGTTGTCCGATCCTTGACACTCCCCGGGCCCGGTGGTCTAGTGCCCCTGACGCTGACCGACCGAGTGGTGACGATGACGATCACAGACCGGCGGCGGTTCCTGGAGTCCGCCCTCCTCGCCGGCGCGGCGGCGGTGGCCGGCGCAGGAGCGGCCCGTGGGGCCGAGGTTCCGAGCCGGAAGTGGATCCTCCCCACAGACGCCCCGGACCGCTTCGGGCTGAAGGTCATGGAGTGGAACCCCATCCCGGTGCCCGACCCGGCGGGCTGGGAGCTCCGCATCGAAGGCCTTCTCGGCACTCCCCTGCGGCTGAAGCGCGCGGACCTCCTGCGCCTGCCGCACGTGGCCCAGAGCAGCCGCCTGAAGTGCGTGCAGTGCTGGTCGGGGCGCGTGCGGTGGGGCGGCTTCCGCGGCGGTGAGCTTCTGAAGCTCGCCCAGCCGAAGCCCCAGGCGAGCTTCGTGCGGATCGACTGTGCGGACCGCTACTACGACTACGTGAGCTTCGAGGATCTCCTTGACCCGCGGAGCCTGTTCGCCCTGGAGATGAACGCCGAGCCGCTCACTCCCGAGCACGGCGCTCCTCTGCGGCTCGTGATGCCCTTCAAGTACGGCTACCGCTCGTCCAAGCTGATCACCCGGCTGACCCTCACGGACAAGGGCGGTCAGGGGGTGGTGGCCGACGCCTCGCCCTACTACTCTCCGAAGGGCGACATCCTTCCCGGGGTGGACCACCCCTTCGACTTCCCGGGCGAGGCCCGGAAGATCAAGGGGGGCGAGATCGTGGAGTACTGAGCCTCGAGGCGCTCTCGGATGCAAGGACCGGACGGGGGCCGACGCGATCTGCTGCGCGGGGCGGCCGCCCTCCTCGCCGACGCCCTGCTGCCACGCGGCGCGGCGGCGCAGGCGGCGCGCGAGCGGCCCAAGCCGGAGCGGCGCGCCATCGTGGTGACCTTCGGAGGCGGCGTCCGTTGGGAGGAAACCTTCGCCCCCGAGGGCTGGCCCAACATCCCCCACCTCGTTTCGGACCTCGTCCCCCAGGGTCTCTTCTACCCCGTGGCGCGCTACGAGGGCCTCACCGGCCACTTCAACGCCACGGGCGCCCTGGTCACGGGCTGCCTGCAGAACGTGGACGCGTACGGCGGCGAGGCCCCCACCACTCCCACCGTCTTCGAGTGCTTCCGCAAGCAGCGCGGCCTGGCCCCCGAGGAGGCCTGGGTGGTCGCCAGCAACAAGAGCTTCGGGCTGCTGGGCGGGAGCAAGCTCCGGGATTACGGCGATCCCTGGTCGGCGAACGTGATCCTGCCGAAACAGTTCCTCGTGGAGAGCATCAAGTCGGCGGTCAGCACGCAGGCCGGGCCGGGGGTCGAAGACCGTCAGGCCCTGGCCGAGCGCATGGTCTCCGCCCTGGACGAGGGTTACGAGGGCTTCGGCTGGAGGGTCTTCGAGTCCGGCCGGGCACTGGCGAAAGACCTCAAGACCACCCTGGCCCGGTCGCTCCTCGACTACTTCGACGACCCCATGGTCCCCACCAGTGGCGACGAGCTGACCTTCTTCATGACCAAGGAGATCATGAGCCGGCTCGCTCCCTCGCTCCTGGTCGTCAACTTCTGGGACGTCGACATCGCGCACTTCGGGGCGTACTCGCTCCACCTCGAGGCGATCCGGCGGACGGACCGCCTGGTCCACGGCCTGTGGCAGCACGCGCAGTCGCTCCCCTCATACCGCGAGCGCACCACTCTCATCGTGGCCCCGGAGATGGGGCGGGACGGGGACACGAGCGGCAACGGCTTCGCGAACCACCGGAGCGGCGACGATTCGTGCCGCCGCCTCTGGCTGCTCGCGCTGGGGCCGGGGGTCCCCCAGGGACTCATCTCCGAGCGGCCGATCCGAACCACCGACGTGGCCCCGACCCTGGGCCAGGTGCTGGGCTTTACCCTGCCCCCCGGGGGAGGCGAGGCCCTCCGCGAGCTAGCGTACTGATGACGACCCTGAAGCTCGAGGTCACCCCCGGAGCAGAGGGCCCGATGCGAGAGCACCGAGAACTCCTGGAGCGGCTTCCCGTGACCTTCCGCTCCTACCTCGTGACCGAGATCGAGCGGTGGCCCGTCCTGTTCGCGCCCGAGAAGGCGTACCTGAGCGCGCTGCTGGAGCGGCTGGCCCGTCTCACCGGCCCGAAGCTCGTGGAGACCTTTGCCGGGTTGAGGCGCGTGGAGGCCGAAGCGGGCTGCGCCGAGGTGCGGGGCAGCGACGCTCGGCAAGTGCAAGACAGGGCGCAGACCCTCCTCCGCCGGAAGGGCCAGTTCCCCTCCTGGCGGCGCGAGATCGATCGGGTCTTCCAGTGGCTGCAGCCCCCGGTCGAGGAGCGGCTCTACCCGAAAGCCTCGCCGCGCCGCCTGGTGGTCGTCGTGTACGGACAGGGGATCGCCATCCAGCGCGACCAGCTCTGGCGGCAACTCCGGGCCACGGGGACGCGGGTCCCGCTCCGGCTCGAGGGTGCCACCGCCTCCAAGCCCTTCCTGCGGGCGCTCTTCGCCGACCTCCTCTCTTCTCCTGGGGAATCCGCGGGGCCCGACCCCCATGGGACCTGGATCGTGGAAGCCGGCGACGCCCTCCACGCCCTCTGCGAGGAGAGCGCGGCCGCGGGCCCCCCTCGCGCCGTGGGCCTCAGCTACTCCCGCCTGCGCGGTTACCGGGAGGAGCTGAGCCGCTCCCTCTACCGGAGGGTGCTGGCCGGGGTGTCGAGCCCCCAGGAGCTCGCCGACTACGCCCGGGCCCTGGACATCCGACCGCCGGTGGGGACGCTCTTCGCCGGCGACGAGGTCGTGCGGGCCTTCGTCCGCGACGTCTTTCTGGGCGGGAACGGGACTCTACTCGTGAGCAACACGTTCGTCGAATGGGCGACCGTCCAAGCCCTGAAGCGCGCGGAGCCACGCCTCCTGCTGGCGCGCTTCGGGGTGCGTGACAAGATGAAGCCGTTCAGCAGCCTGCTCCTCTTCTCGAGCCCCCGACCCACGGACCAGATCCCGACCTTGGAGGATCCCCTGGGGTCGTTCGTCGACGTCGAGCAGCTCTCCTACTACGTGTGGCTCAACGCCGAGAAGGGCCCCGCCTACCGGGGGAAGACCCTCTACCTGCTGCTGGCCGAGGGAGTGGACGAGATGCTCGCCATCCTGCCGGAGGCGGCCCGCGCAGACTCCCTCCTGCCCGCCGAGGCCACCCTGCCCGAAGTCGCGGCCGCGATGGCCGCGTGGCTTTCCCAGCCGACTCAGTCCGGGAGCGCGTAGGCGGCCACGACGTCCGATGCCGTGTCGCTGAAGTAGCCGCCGCCCCCCGCGGCGATCACCACGATCTGCTTGCCGCTGCGCGACCGGAAGGTCATCGGAGTGGCGTGGCCGCTCGCCTCGAGAGTCGTCACCCAGAGCTCCTTGCCCGTCCGTGCATCGAAGGCCCGGAACCGGCGGTCGTTGGTGGCGGCGATGAAGACGAGCCCCCCGGCCGTCGCGATCGACCCGCCCAGGTTGGAGGTGCCCGTCTTCGGCACGCCCTTCGCCTCGAGCTCTTCGATGGTTCCGAGCGGCACTTGCCAGGCGATCGTCCCCCGTTTCAGGTCGATGGCGTGCAGCTGGCCCCAGGGCGGGGCCACGCAGGGCCAGTGCCGGCTGTCCCAGAAACGCGCGTATTCCCCCCACGGGCTGGTGCGCCGGAAGGGGTAGCGGGAGTCCGGGGGGTGCGCTTCGATCCTGCCGATGGCGCCGGTCTCGTTGGTGTTGACGAAGAGGTAGCCCGTCAAAGGATCGAACGAGGCTCCCGACCAGGTCGCGCCCCCCAGGGTTCCCGGCAGGACGAGGGTCAGGTGGTCGCCATAGGGCATGTAGGCAGGGCCGCCCTCCACCTGGTCGAAGAGCGCGGCGCATTCCCTCGCCGAATCGGGCGTGACCCGGCTCAGCTCCGCGCGGGTGACCTTCTGGCGCGAGAGGGGGGGCGGGGCGGTCGGGAAGGGCTGGGTCGGCCCGGTCCGCTCCCGCGCCACCGGCGACCGCGGCACCGGCCGCTCTTCGACGGGGAAGAGGGGCTGGCCCGTCTTCCGGTCGAGGACGAAGACCAGCCCCATCTTGGTCACCTGGGCCACGACGGCGATCTTCTCCCCTCCGCGATCGAGGTCGACCAACACCGGCTGGGCGGGGAGGTCGTAGTCCCAGAGGTCGTGGTGGACCATCTGGAAATGCCAGACGCGCTTGCCGGTGGCGGCGTCGAGGGCGACGAGCGAGTTGCCGAACAGGTTCTGCCCCGGCCGGTCCCCCCCGTAGAAGTCGTAGGACGGCGATCCGATCGGGAGGAACACGAGCCCGCGCTGCGGATCGACGCTCATGATCGACCAGACGTTCACTCCCGTGCGATCGCGCCACGAGTCGCCCTCCCAGCTGTCGTGCCCGGCTTCGCCGGGTCGAGGCACGGTGTCGAAGCGCCACATCTGCCGGCCGCTGCGAGCGTCGAAGGCGCGCACGGCGCCGCTCGGACCCAGCCCCGGTCCTTCGGGGACGGCAGCTCCCGTGATGACCAGGTCCCGATAGATCGCGGGTGGGGAGGTCACCGCGTACTCGGACGTGGGCCAGCCCTCGGCCACGCCCTGGCGCAGGTCGATCGAGCCGCCGTCGCCGAAATCGGCCTCCGGGCGCCCCGTTTCCGCATCGAGCGCGAAGAGCCTTCCCTCGTAGGTCCCGGTCAGGATGCTCCGCTGCCTCTTCCCGGAGGCGCTCGTCCCTTCCCAGTAGGCGACGCCGCGGTGCGCCTGGAAGCGGCGCTGGGGCGCCGAGGAATGCGGATCGAAGCGCCAGATCTCCGCTCCCGTCTCGCCATCGAGCGCGATCACGCGGTTGGAGGGCGTCGACAGGTAGAGCACGCCCCCGACCGCGAGGGGAGTGCACTCCAGCGCGATCAGGCGCGTTGCCTCCTGCCGATCGCCCGTGTGGTAGGTCCAGAGCCGGCGCAGCCGGGTGACGTTGCTCCGATCGACGTCGGCGAGGCTCGAGAAGCGGGTTCCGCCCGGATCCCTCCCCCACGAGCGCCACTCCACGCCCGGCGCCGGAGGGGAAGCGCCCTCGACGGTGCCGGCCGCGAAAGCGAGGGACGAGAGCAGGGCCAGAGCGGAAAAGAAGGCCGCGAGCTTCACGGCAGGGATTCTAGCCCTCGCGGGCTGGCCCCGCAGGCCTCGGGAGCCACGCTCCGGAAGGCCGAAGCCCCCACCTTTCCCGCCCCCTCCCGGATGACCACGACCTGATCGCCGGCGACGTCGGTAACGACCTCCTTCCCCCCGGACGGCCAGTCGACCTCGACGCGGTCCACGGAAGCGCTCGTCCCCAGCCCGAAGTGCAGGCGCAAGTCGCTCTGCGAGCAGAAGCTCCCCCCGCTGCGCACCTCGTCGATGAGCCGGCGCTTGCCGACCTGGAGGGTGACCCGGGCCCCGATGGCGCTGCGGTTCGAGCGCGTCCCCACGAGCTCCACGAGGAGGGCGTGAGCGCTCCGCGGCGTGCAGTCGTGGAGGAGGCTCGGAGCGTCATTCAGGTTGTTGACCACGATCTCGAGGCGGCCCGTGTTGAAGAGGTCGCCGAAGGCGGCGCCGCGGGAGTTCTTGCGCGCGAGGATGCCCGGCCCCGCGCGAAGGGACACGTCCTCGAACCGTCCGTCGCCCCGGTTCCGGTAGAGGACCCTGGGCTGCTCGTAGCTGTAGCGCGGCCCCGCACGGTCCGCCTCGGGGTAGACGTGCCCGTTGGCGATGAAGACGTCTGGCCATCCGTCGAGGTCGAAGTCGAGGAAGCCCACGCCCCAGCCCAGGTAGCGGTTGAGGAGGCCGAGGCCGGAGGGGAAGGTCAGGTCCTCGAAGATCCCGTTCCCGAGGTTCCGATACAGGGTGCTGGTGTCGTCGTCGAAGTTCGTCTTGACGAGGTCGAGATGCCCGTCGCGGTCGTAGTCCGCGGCGCTCACCCCCATCCCCGCCTGGGCCCGCCCGTCGGCGGTGAGGCCGGCCCCCGCAAGGAGGCCGACCTCCTTGAAGGTCCCGTCGCGGTTGTTATGGAAGAGGAGGGAGGCCATGGAGTCGTTGGCCACGTACACGTCGGGCCATCCGTCGTCGTCGTAGTCCAGTACCAGGGGGGTGAAGCCGTAGGAGGGCGCGGGGGCGAGGATCCCCGCCCGGGCGGAGACGTCGGTGAACGTGCCGTCCCCGTTGCCCCGGAAGAGCGCGTTCTTGGCTCCCTTCAGGCCCCGGGGGCCGCACAGGACCGTGATGCCTTTCCAGGTGCACGATTTCCCTTCCCCGGGCTTGTAGCGCGTGGCGTCCTCGTAGGCCGTGTAGGCGGACACGAACAGGTCGAGGTGGCCGTCCCGGTCGTAGTCCAGGAACGCGCAGCCCGTGTTCCACCGATCTTCCGGGGTCAGGAGCCCGCTCTTCCGGGTCACCTCCGCGAAGGCCCCGTCGCCCTGGTTGTGGTAGAGCACGTTCTGACCGTAGTAGGTCACGAACAAGTCCGGGTGTCCGTCGTTGTAGTAGTCGCCAACACAGGCGCCTTGCCCCCAGCCCCGGCGCAGGAGCCCGGCCTTCTCGGTGACGTCGGCGAAGGTGCCGTCGCGGCGGTCCGGCTCAAGGGGCGGTCCGCCTCCGCCAAGCCCGGAAGACGCGAGCCGTTGACGAGGAATATGTCGGGCCAGCCGTCGCCATCGAAGTCGAAGACGGCCGCTCCGCCCCCGGTGGTCTCCAGGATGTACTCCTTGGTGCGCTCGCCGCCGATCACGGTCTGGGCCGTGAGTCCCGCGGAGGGGGCCAGGTCGACGTAGCGGGCCGGGTCCCGCGCCCCTTCGGGGTCGGATCCCGCCGCCAGGGCGAGGACGGCGGCACCCAGGAGGGCGGACGAGCATGGGCGGAGCACGCGTCCGATCATAGGTCCCACCGCAAAAGGTCTTGACACGCCACGAACGAGTGTGATTTATGCACCGTTAGCGTACACGGAACGGTTCTGAACGGGCACGGTCGCCCCGGAGGACAGGGGGCCTCGCCAAGAGGACGTGACGCCCGTGCGCAAGCCCGCAAGAATCGATGCGGTGGTGAACAGAATTCCTCACGCCATTGAGCTAAGGAGAGCGCCGATGTGTTCTCTTGCGCGAAGACTCGAAACGGTCGGACTGGTATCGCTCGCCCTGTCGTTGGTGGGCGCGCCCGCCCGGGCCCAGGTGGACACCGGGACCATCCTGGGCACGGTCAAGGACGCGTCGGGGGCGGTGGTGGCCGGCGCCAAGGTCACCCTCACCCACGAAGGCCAGGCGTTCACCCTCTCCCGGGTGAGCCGGCAGGACGGCACCTACATCTTCACCCCGATCCGGATCGGCAGCTACCGGCTCGAGGTGGAGTCGCCTGGCTTCAAGAAGGCGGTCCGCCGCGGCATCGAGCTGAACCTCCAGCAGCAGGCGGTGGTGGACGTCGCCTTGGAGACGGGACAGCTCGAGGAGGCGGTGGAGGTGACGGCCGAGGTCCCGCTGCTCCAAACGAGGACCGGGGAGGTGGGCCAGACCATCACCGCGGTTTCCATCGAGAACCTGCCCTTGAACGGCCGGGACTACACCGCGCTCGCCCGCCTGAGCGCGGGCACGTCCCGCCCGCAGCAAGGAGCCCGCGCCCCCCTGCAGTTCACGGCCAACGGCACGCGGCCAGGCCAGAACAACTACATGCTCGACGGCATCGACAACAACACGAGCAACGTCGACTTCCTGGGCGGCACCGCCTACGTCGTGAAGCCTCCCGTCGATGCCATCGCCGAGATCAAGGTCCTCACCAGCTCCTTCGGGGCGGAGTACGGGCGGGCGGGGGGCGCGGTCCTGAGCGCCACCTTGAAGTCCGGCGCCAACGACTTCCACGGCAGCGCCTGGGAGTTCAACCGCAACGACGGGCTCAAGGCGGCGGAGTTCTTCGAGAACGCGCGGGGCCTCAAGAAGGGCAGGTACGACGCGAACCAGTTCGGCTTCACCGCCGGCGGGGCCCTGGTGAAGAACAAGACCTTCTTCTTCGCGGACTACGAGGGGAGCCTGACCCGGCAGGACCAGATCTGGCAGGTCACCGTCCCCACCCAGCGCCAGCGCGACAGCGGCTTCACGGACTTCTCCGACCTGATCACCGGGCAGAGCGGGACGCGGGGCCCCGACCTGCTCGGGCGCACGGTGCCGCTGGGCACGATCTTCGACCCCGCCACCACCCGCCAGGTGTTCGCCGGGCAGGTCGACCCCGTCACGGGGCGGGTGGCCACGGGGAACGGGTACGTGCGCGACGCCTTCCCTGGGAACATCATTCCCGCCGGCCGCCTGGACCCCAACGCGGTCAAGCTGATGAGCCTCTTCCCTGTGGCGAACCAGGCGGGGCTCATCAACAACTTCACCGCCAACCGGCTGAACACCGAGAACATCCATACCTTTGACGTCCGCATCGACCACCACTTCAGCGACAACGACCACGTCTTCGCGCGCTACAGCTTCGGGGGCACCACGCGGCACAAGCCGGGCCCCTTCGAAGGGGCCGCGGACGGCGGAGCCTACGGCCAGGGCGATGAGACCGGGCGCACCCACGGTCTCGCCCTGAGCTACACCCGCACGTTCTCGGCTACCCTGGTCAACGAGGCCCGCTTTGGCTTCAGCCGGGAGTACATCAATCGTCTCCAGCCCCTCGGCGACGACACGACCAACATCCCCGGCCAATACGGCATCCAGGGCATCCCGCAGATCAAGGGCAACGGAGGGTTACCCCTCATCTACATGGGCGACCTCCGGCAGTTCGGCGCCGTGGACTGGCTCGTGGCCGAGCGCCTCAGCAACACGCTCCAGCTGACCGACAACCTGACGAAGATCTACAAGTCCCACTCCTTCAAGACCGGCTTCATGGCCCAGAAGATCAAGCTCCCCTGGACGGGGCCGCCCTGGGCCCGCGGGCGGTTCAATTTCGACGGGTTCTTCACCTCGATCC
>WNFJ01383932.1_pt3 | contig 14908 bp, 4 predicted proteins | sample 5400461 | NCBI WGS metagenome assembly WNFJ01 (sample SAMN13153349, study PRJNA577476) | soil metagenome | isolation source: 115 cm saprolite on Douglas fir-dominated hillslope | place: USA:California | collected 2013-09-17 | reverse complement strand
AACTGCGAGACGTTTACGTTCACTGTGCTCGGCACCAAGAGCGACTGGATCGCGGCGAACGAACGCGTTCAGGTTAAGTTGAACTGGCAAAACAGCTTGAACGAATACGATCTCTACATTCACCAGGGATCGCTTGGTGGTCCGCTTGTTACTTCGTCCATTCAAGGCCCGGGTCTAACACATCAGGTCGCATTCATCGACGTCTCTCAGTGGGGCACCGGTGTGTTCGCCGTCCACGTTGCCTACGACGTAACGGCCACATCGGCCGCAGATCCGTATCACGGTTCTGTAAGCGCCGTTCCGCAGACATTCCCGAAAGCGCCTGCCGCCACACAGGACACGGGGCCAAAGATTGGTTACGAGAATTTCGAAGCGCCGGGAGTGTTGACTCCGGTTATCACCACCTCAGCAGGAGGGCAAGTGCACTCGGTCGAATATTTGGGACGAGGCGCGGGCGAACCTTCGATCGGTAATAACTGGAAATCCGGCGTGACCAGCTACCAATCAGATCTTCAAACGTTGTTCATCACTTTCAACGATGCGACGCGTGCTGCCACGTGGGTTAACCGTGCGGCGCCGACGTCTCAGGCAGTCGATTCTGATCCGATCGGGTTTACGGATCCGCAAACAGGTCGCACGTTTGCCGGCGAGCTCACGCTGCTGTCGCCTGACACATGCAAGACCTCGTACACGGATGACGACGGCCAGACGTGGATACCAAGCCAGGGCAGCGGCATCGCATCCGGTGTCGATCACGAAACGATCGGTGGTGGTCCATTCCATGCGCCACTGACCAGACCGACGGGTGTGCCTGGTCTGTATCCGAACGCTGTCTACTATTGCTCGCAGGACCTTGCCACTGCGTTCTGTTCGCGCAGCGACGATGGCGGCTTGACCTTTGGCGCTTCAGTGCCTCTCTACACGCTAACGCAGTGTGTCGGAATACATGGGCACGTCAAAGTCGCTCCGGACGGTACCGTCTATGTGCCGAACAATAACTGTAACAGTGGAGGTGCGGTCATCGTTTCCCAGGACAGTGGAGCCACTTGGAACGTCCAATCCGTCCGCAACTCGGGCTGGATAACTTCTTCAGGCAGTGCCGATCCGGCCGTGGCTGTCGATGCCAGTGGTCGCGTGTACTTCGCCATCGCTAACAACGACAATTCCATCGCGGTCGGAACTTCTGACGACCAGGGTCAGACCTGGAGCCACATCGTCGATGTCGGAGGTTCCTTTGGTCTAAACAATATCAGGTTCCCGGCGGCTGTGGCCGGCGACGCTGGCCGTGCTGCCGTGGCTTTCTATGGCTCGACGACGGCCGGTGATGCCAATTCCGGCAGCTTCAATGGCATTTGGCATCTTTACATCGCTCACACGTTCGACGGCGGATTAACCTGGACGACGAGTGACGCGACGCCGAATGCTCCGATGCAACGCGGAAACATTTGGACCAATGGCGGCGCCAACATCGGACGCAACCTGCTCGACTTCTTTGACATGACCATCGACAAAGAAGGGCGCGTGCTGGTCGGCTACGTCAATGGTTGCGCTGGCGGTAACTGCGCGCAGTCTGTTTCAACCGCCAGCGGCAATGCATACACCGCAACCGCAACAATTGCCCGGCAGTCAAGTGGACGGCGTCTGTTTGCTCGCTTTGACCCGACGGCGGCTACTTCAGCACCCGGAATGCCGACGGCTACGATTCGTCGCGTCGGCAACGTGGTTCACCTTGGTTGGTCTGAGGCCGACACTGGCAACTCAGCCATCACCAGCTACCAGATCATGCGCGGTACTGCGAGCGGCGCTGAGACTCTCTTAACGACCGTTCCGGGAACTCAAACGCTCTTCGACGACGCAACTGCAACTGACACGACCAAGACCTATTATTACAAAGTCCTGGCTGTAAACGCGGTCGGCACGTCATACCCCGGCAACGAAGTTAGCGCGCCTTATGTCGGTGACACTTGCACGGGTCTCATCATCCACAAGAACGATCCGGCGCATCCCGAAGCGAGCGCGGGAACAGCAACGCCGGCTTCGCTGCTGATCGATTACGTGGCCGTCGGCGAACCACCGAGGACGAATAACTTCCTGTTCAAGATGAAGGTAAACGATCTTTCAACTGTTCCACCTAACAGCAGATGGAGGATTACGTGGAACTCATGGTCGTCGCCGGGACAGCAATACTACGTCGGCATGACGACCGGGGCGACTGGTCCACCGACATTTGAATACGGCACGCTCAAGGATGCCGGTGTGCCGGCAGTCTTCGTAATCTCGGAGTCGAGAGTTGGAGATGCACTTCCCGGTAGTGGTTTCACCTCTGACGGTACGATCATGATCATCGTTCCTAAGTCGGCCTTCGGCAATCCGCACTCCGGCGATCTGCTCGGGGCCATTGGCGGCAGGACACTCACCGGCGACACACCGCAAACCAATAAGCTCGAACGGTCGAACGTCTTTATTGACCACACTTTCGTCAAAGCACAGACCGATAACAGCTACCCCGCTGCCACATACACCGTGGTAGGAGACGCGGCAAACCATCCACCGGTCGCCGTTCTCGTGGCAACGCCCACGAACGGCTTTGCGCCATTGACGGTGAACTTCAACGGGGCCGGCTCAAGCGATCCTGATTCATGTGACTCAGTCGTCTCGTACACCTTCGATTTCGGTGACGGCACTACGCCTGTAACCCAACCCGCTCCGACGATTTCTCACATTTACAACGCAACGGGGAGTTACACCGCGAAACTCACGGTCAGCGATTCATACGGCGCGCAGAATACGAACGTAGCTTCGTTGACCATCCAAGTCAGCGCGCCACCACCACAATGCCTCGAGGACGATGACTCGCGGATTGCATACTCGAATGGATGGCATTTGATCAACTATGCCAGCGCGAGTGGAGGTCACTTCCGTTATCACTCGGGCAACAGTCCACAACACTTTGCCAATTTGGATTTCACAGTCCCCGCGGGCAGCACTGGTTCGATCTCTTACGCATTCGCTAAGAGTCCGAAAGGCGGCACGGCCGACATCTACCTTGACGGAGTGTTGAAGCAAACCGTCAGTTACGCCGGCAGTGTCGGCTCGACTCAGGCGCCTGAGTTCAAACCTGAGTACAACGTGCAATACGGCAATCTGGCGGCCGGTGCGCACAAGCTGGAGATCAAGAATCTTACGGGAGTGGTCTATGTCGATCGCTTCTGTTTGACCAACTCCAACTCCAATGCTCAGCCGACTAGCGGGCCAGGCAATACAACTAATCAACCTGGCACGGCTTCGACCGGTCAGACTTCGAGCACCAATTATCAGATGCCTTCAGGCTCTCAGGAGATCTCGGTCGTTGCTGAGGCGAGTCTGAACGTGCCCTTCAAGCTGGCCCTGGTCAATCCGTCCGGTCTGACATTGCAAACTGTCGATGCAGTAAATGGCACGGCGGTGCTGAACGCGACGGTAAGCCAGAGCGGGGTGTATGTCATCAAGGTCATCAACGTGAGCCTTGGGCCGTTGCAGTTCACGACCGCTGCCACGCCTCTGGTTACGCGATAGATTCGACCATCCAGGATGAGTTGTGCGCTTGCGCATAGCTCATCCTGTTCGCCTACCCGACTCTAAAAGTCAATCACCTTTCAAATTAATTGCATTTTCCTTGCCACTCCTCCTCAAGTCTGGGTCTCAAGGATCGCTCAAGGATTCCTCAAGGTGAATAAGTAACAGTGGCTGCCTGTTCCATCATTTCTTCCGGTTTGGGACGGCGTTCGGCCACGCAACCCGACTGCGGTGACAAAAGGAGTAGCAGCATGAAATTGAATCTGACCAGAACCGACGCCCGAAAATACTACTGGCGCTCGGAGAAGCCAAGAGCGGCTATTCAAATACAGCGGCTGCACGCACGAAGTAATCAGGAACATGGCACGGCGCCCGACCTATATCGCACGTCGCGTAATAGGACGGGAATTCCCGCGAGCAGTTCTTAATGACGATGATTCTGGGGCTGAGAGTTGCTGGTTCAAAACTTGACCGCAGTGAAAGGAAGGATTCATATGTCGCAAAAGTCGTCCCACACAAATTCGCGCAGTTTTTCGATAAGGGTTCTTTTGGTCGCTATTTGTTGCGCCTTTCTAGGTGCCGCCATAGTCCCGATCACGCGTTATCGATTGCTAAGGACGGTAGAGGCGTCGACCCCGGCTACAAGTAACATAGCTGTGCCCACGACTGTCGGCCAGAAGGTAGTGATCAATTGGACCGGATCCATCCCCCCGCTCGCAAATGGGACAAGCGATTGTTCCAAGTTTGCCGACACTCCGGCCGCTGATCAGCACGTTTCGACGATAAACGTGCCAACCGGCGTCTACAACTCGCTTAATGCGAAATTCACATTCAACATTACTTGGCCGAATGCCAGCAACGATGAAATTCTAACGGTCATTAAGCCCGACGGGAGCACGCTTGCCTCCAGCGATGGCAGCCTACCCAGCGAGACTGTCGTCAAAAACAACCTCGCAGGAGGCGCTTACAAGATCGTCGCGTGCGGATTTCTGAGCGGCCCGGATCCTCAGCCTTACTCCGGGACACTGACAATCGAGACGCTGTCGAATTCTTCGCCGCCACCGTCCCCGACGCCGACACCAGCGCCTACGCCAGTCGTTCCCTACGTGCCTCGGTATTACAACTACGCCGCCGGCACTTCGTTGGGAGACGGCGCCGGCGAGCCGAGCATCGGTTACCACCGGGACACCAAGCGCGCGATGTACATCGCCGGCTTGCAGACTCTTCAAGTCACGTTCCCTGAAAACATTTCGCCCGTTGGGACGATTCCTGAAGCGGCTCCTGCTGATTGGAAAGATGTGTCTTTCCTGACTACGAGAACAAGGTCACTCGATCCAATTCTGTTCACCGATCAAGGCACCGGCCGCACGTTTGTTTCGCAGCTCAATGACATTTATCAGATTTACGGGGTAACCGGGAACGGGTTAACGCTAATTGGATTAAATAGCTTGATGGCCTACTCCGATGATGACGGCGCAACGTGGACACCCGCACAGATCAATCCGCCGGATGGTAGTTATGACCACCAAACCGTCGGCGGTGGTCCATACCCACCCGCGCTATCGGTTCTTGCGAATCCGCTTAACAAAGGTAATGCCGTTTATTACTGCGCTCAGGCGGGACTAACTGCCTACTGTTCGCGCAGTGATGATGGAGGGTTGAACTTTGGGAAGTCGGTGCCCATCTACACCGCGGAGACCACACCGGCGGGACCTGCGTGCGTCGGCATTCACGGGCATGTGAAAGTGGCGCCGGACGGAACGGTTTATATTCCTAATTTCAGTTGCGGCGGAAAGCAGGCGGTCGTCGCATCAACTGACGGTGGGACGACGTGGACTGTTCGCCAGGTCACCGGTAGTCTGGCCCCGGTCGCGGGCATCCTGGATCCGTCAGTCGGCATTAGCAAAGATCCGCCGCAGCCAGGCGGCACGTCGAACACGATCTATTTCGCGTACATCGGAAAACAGCCTGGTACCGTCCCTACCGCCGAACAACAAGATAACCACGTTTACGTGGCGGTGAGCCGCGACCGCGGCGCTACGTGGGACCCGCCCGTGGATGTCGGCCTCAGTGTCGGAGTCAAGAACGCAGTGTTCCCGTCGGCAGTAGCCGGCGACGCCAACCGTGGCGCCGTTGCTTTCCTCGGTACGACCACGAGCGGCAACCACGAGGCAGCGGATTTTAAAGGCACGTGGTATGGATACGTCGCCCACACTTACGACGGGGGGCGCACTTGGACCACTGTCAATGCCACGCCGAACGGACCGGTTCAGCGAGAGGCGTGTATCTGGAACGAAGGCGGCAACAATCCGTGCCGAAACCTGCTGGATTTCACCGATGCGACTACAGATGATAAAGGGCATGTGCTGTTCGCATTTGCCGACGGTTGCATCGATGGGTGCGAGACCGGCGGGCCAAACTCGTACACCGCTAAAGCGTCGATTGCCCGCCAGTCGGGCGGCAAAGGACTGTTCGCTCAATTCGACATGCCCGAGCCTGTCGTGTCGAAGAGTCCTTACCTTACGGGGTTTCGCGACGATATGGCTTCGTACCTGACCTGGAACCCTCCTGACAATGGCGGTTCGGCCATTGCTGCTTATGACATTTATCGCCGCAGTAGTTCCGGCGGTGCAGAAACACTCATCGGTCAGGCAAGCCCGAAAGCGACGAGCTTTAACGATCGCGGTGTCGATGTGCTGGTAAACACTTACACCTACAGGATCACAGCGGTGAACGGAATCGGAGAGGGCGCATCCAGCAATTCGGTCTCTCTCATCGTTCAACCTCGCAGAGAAGCAACCGGGGCATGCCAAGCGCCTGGCGTCACAGTGATCTCTGATCCGGCAGCCGACGAGAGTGATGGGCAACCGTCACACGACATTACATCAGTCTCGATGGCTGAGCCGGAGGATCTCTCGGGCAAATTGGTCTTCACGATGAAAGTGGCGAGTCTGCAAACCATTCCACCGGGCTGGCGGTGGGCCGTCCGTTTTGGAGTAAACAAAGCGGGCATTCAGCAAACTCCGCCAACCGACGTAACGGGTGGCGCGTCCGAGGACTATTTCGTGTCGATGGTGACAAGTGACGGCGCCGCGCCGACCTTCACGTGGGGCGTAACCAGCGTCCCGCAAGGGGCAGCGCGCGTGTTCACAACAAAAGGGTCACTCGACGGCGCGAGTAAGGTCGACGCGAATGGCTCGATCACGCTCGTGATTTCGAAATCGCTCATCAACAATCCTGCTCCTGGCGATCTCATCAACAACATGCTCGGCAGCGTTCGGGCGACCGTGCCTTCAGCTTTACCGGGCACGGGCGGCACCAACGAGACCATTCCGGACAGCACGGGTCCTGGCACCTACACACTTCGGAGTGCGACGTTGTGTTTGCCTAATACTGCGCCGGTTGCGGTAATCACCGCCGACACAGACCATGGTGTGAAGCCGCTGACGGTGAATTTCAACGGCAGCGGATCGTACGACGTTGATTCGATCGACAGCATCGCCAGCTACACCTTCAACTTCGGCGATGGTGGTGACGATGTTACTCAAAGCTCGCCGACAATTAGCCACACGTTTATTGAGGCGGGCGAATACATCACCAGGCTGGTGGTCACGGATTCTCGTGGCAAAGTCAGCTCGAACACGGCGCTGTTCCACGTTGAAGTCTCGGATGCCAGTCCGACACCTACACCTACACCTACACCTACACCGCAGCCGCCGACGTGTATTGAAGACGATAGCGCCAACATCGCTTACTCGAACGGTTGGCACTTAATCAACTATGCGAGCGCGAGCGGCGGCCACTTCCGTTATCACCAGGGGAACAATTCATCGCATTTCGCGAACCTGGACTTTAACGTTCCGTCGGGCAACACGGGCTCGATCACCTATTCGTTTGCCAAGAGTACGAAGGGTGGGACTGCTGATGTTTATCTTGACGGAGTGTTCAAGCAAACAATCAATTACGCCGGCAGCTCCGGCTCGACACAGGCGCCGGAGTTCAAACCTGAGTACAACGTGCAATTCGGTGGTCTGTCACCGGGCGCGCACAAGCTCGAGATTAAGAACCTGACGGGTGTCGTCTACGTTGACAGTTTCTGTTTGCAGAACTCGGTGAGCACCACACAACCAACTACCGGGCCAGGAGCTACGACGACTCAGTCGAGCAGCGTGTCCGCAGGTCAAACGTCGAACAGCGGCTTCACGGTGCCTGCGGGCGCGCAGGAGATTTCCGTCGTCGCCGAATCGAGTTTGAATGTTCCTTATAAGCTCGTGCTGATAAATCCTTCGGGAGTGGCGCTGCAAACCGTAGATGCTTCGAACGGCGTTGCGGTGCTCAACTCGACGGTAAATCAGGGCGGCATATACGTAATTAAAGTTGTCAACGTCAGCCTCGGGCCATTGCAGTTCACGGTGACTGCCACGCCGCTGGTTTGCCGTTGATGATGTCGCTTGTGAGGGTAACGAGAGAAATCATGATTTAGACCTCTACAAGTTCTCTCGCCCCAACTTGAAGGCCTCTCCGAGGATGTGAGACTCGGAGAGGCAATTTTTTTGGAGAGGGTTGCGGGCGGTAGCCAGTCGCATGAGCCCGATTTCATCGGGCTTTCCCGCAGGGCTACTAGACCAGCGCTTTTAGCGCTGGTTAGACGCGGCGCGAATTTCAATTAACGCGCTTCAGCGTGCTTGCCGATAAACTTTTCCAGAGAAAGCCCGCTGAAGCGGGCTAAAGATTATTCTTTGGCATCGCCACCGACCCATAAAACGGCTGGTCTAGTAACCCTGCGGGAAAGCCGCGTGAACGTGGCTATCGCGCAATAGTCGGCATTTGGGCCGACTCTAAACGTCACTCGGCGGCTTCACAAAATCATTCTCTCTTCCCTTTTGCCGTTTTATTTTTGCCTTTTGCCTTTATTCGCGCCCGTATCAAGATCCACTGGAGTTGGATAGCCTTTGCCTTTCAACTCTGCGATTTCGACCACGATCTCTTTCTGATTCTTCGCAGCACGAAGCATTGTTTTTGTCGCGGGCGATTTCTTCTGGGATGGGGATGGCGAAGCAGTTGCGCTCCTGTTAGTAATTCGACTGTCGTTCGGCGATGGCGCCGCCTGGGCGGGGCTGGAACCTGACATCTGGGCCAGGGCATCCAGGATTTGAACTCGAACATCCTCGGTTAGTGCATCGAATTGAATTCCGTTCGCGTCGAGTACAGCCCTCAAGTTGTCTTCTGTGTTTGTTCCCTGATCGTAAACATCACGATAGATGTGCAGTTTGCCGTCCTCGATAAGAATCGTTTCATACCGCAGTTCGACCGGGACTGCCTTCGTCAGTTTCACTTCCTTCGTTTCCGTTTTGTTGCGTTCGAATGCGGCAATATCAGCGTCGGTCAAATGCGCACCGCCAAGTTGAGCAAGCAGCTTCGCAAAGTCGTGCACCTGCGGCGTAGTTAATCCCACACAACCATGAGAGGCAAAAGTGCCGATTTTCGACGGCCGCTTGCCGCCGTGAATCAGCGACGGGCCGCCGATGGGAATCTTGACGGGACCGAGCGGGTTCAACTTGCTGCCTGCTTCGACTTTTTCGCCGGCACTAACGTTTTTCATCTTCGCGACCCAGGGTTCGTCAGGCGGTGTCCAGGTGGGGTTGAAGAAAATTACTCGCGCTTTGCGCAAGCCGGTGGGAAGAGGAAACTGCGGATATCCGATTCCGATCTTGTAGGATTTGATCAGCCGGCCATTTTCAAATACATCCATGCGGTAAGCAGGCGCATTTACCACCACCCGCGAGTCAGTCGGCACGTTATTTGAAATCTTCGTGTCATTTGAAGCTGATTGAGGCGCTGACTTATCCGTGACGCTTTCGTTGTTACCAGACCACTGCTCGGCTATCAAGGCTTCGAGTTGGTCCGCTTTTTCCGCGCCGATTATCTTCTCGATCGCTTCTTTCGCGGTGGTGCGCGCCCTGGCCGTCTCTCCCGTTGATGTGCCGGCATTCGTTTCGCTGAGTCTAGCTGTGTCTGAATGAGCTGCCTCCTTTAGCTTCGCGATTTGCTCATCCGTAAGTTGCAAACGAGTTTTGAGCAAGCCCGAAAAAGACTCGTTTGCTAAAAACGCGTCGAGCACCGGCAGAGTCAGCGCCTGAGTCTTCGAAGCTTTTTCGCTGACCGGCGTCGGCGAGCTAGTGGCGGTCGCCGTCGGCAAAGCCGCGACATTCGCGTTGCTATTGGCTCGGTTCGTCGGCTCCGTAACGCACCCCGTCGCGAGTATGCAAGCCGTCATGAAAAGCGCTGATCCCAGATGCCGTCGCATTCTTTACACTCTCCTCTTTGTTTCTTAGGCCGCTCTTAATTCGGCAAGGTGTGTGCCGTGGGGCCAGATTATCTCTGCGCCCTTAGGATGTTTCTCTGCGCCTTTGCGTGAAACATTAACGCGCGGAAACTAATTTCACGCAAAGGCGGGAAGAAAAAATCGGAGCCGCAGAGCAAGAGCGCAACGCACGCCGCCCAAATATTTAATTGCGTTGGACGATAAGCGAACGGTGCGTTGAGAACTTTCGTTCAGATTCGCCCTGATCCGTTGGGACCGATCCGTCTTATTTACGCAGCAGTGGATAGGGGTTGATGTTAACGCCGTGCCAGAAGTTTTTCGGGTCAGAGATCTCTGCGACTGAGAAGTGCAGATGGTAGTTTCCCGAAACGGCGTTTCCACTATCGCCAACGTACGCGATCGTTTCGCCTTGTTTCGCGAAATGGCCTTCAGACAAACCGTCCGCATATCGATCGAGGTGCGCGTAGTAGTAAACAAACTTACCATCATTGCTCAGTTGATAAATGGTTGTGCCGCCGCGGTCGCTCTGAAAGAGTTTCACGATGGGACCGTCTGCCGCGGCAATTACGGGAGTACCCCGCGGAGCCGGTATGTCAATCGCGTCATGAACGCGTCCTTCAGAACGCGCTTCAGCGAAGGTATCCCGCAACTGCTCGGGCCTTACGCCGGCAACCGGAATGATCAATTTCCCAGGCGAACCTGACGGCGTCAGCCCCGGAACAGTCGAACTAGTGTTCGATAGTGGCGAAGCGATTGCGGGCGGAGTTGGTTGAACATTCGTAGTATTAGTTTGGGCCGGCAATTGCGCCGATGGTCGCGCGACCGGTGTTTGGGACTGAGACCATGTGGCTACGCTCGGCCGACCATATCTCGACATTCTGCTCAGCCGCGCCACGAGCGTTGCAATCGCCGCGACGATTGCGACTGAGACGAGCAGCGTGCGAGCACGTCGCTTTGTGGCCCACTTCATTTGGCTCGCCTCAAAAACATTTAGCTTTTATTGAATTCCTACCCAGAGGATAAACGGCAGACAGTAAGGGGCACAACCCTCTCTACGACGCGGTCTTTCAGGTTGAGAAAAGCGCGCTGAAGCGGGCTGAGTTTTTTTATTTTCGCGTCGCCACCCAGCCGTAAAACGGCTGGTCTAGTAACCCTACGGGAAACCCGCGTGAACGCGGCTGTTCCAAGAGGAGGTTCAATGGAGGGTAGGCACCCTAAGCTCTAATCGATCAAAAGCTGAGCCTTCCTGTCTGCTGCCTGCTGCTTCTGCCCTTACGGCTCCGGCTTCCATTCCGGAATCCGTCCCGGCGTCCAGGGTGCACCGGCGGCTTCCATCTGCTTCTCGAGTCTTAACAGATCGCCTTCGATCAGTTGACGCAGTTGTGCCAGTGTAGTTTCAAAGTCCTGCGCCGCCGCCGCGTATTGATTCATCTGCGTCTGTGTCGGGCGAGCAGTCGACATTCGCTGGCCGCCAACGATGTCCCCGACCCGTTCGCCGATCGACGGCGGCAGATTCATGTTGCGCGCGCGCAGAGCATTGTCTCCTCGTAAGGCCCGCAGAATGTCATTCGTACGCTTGTCCAGCGTCGTAGCATCGGCCAGCAACGTTTCGCCGGCCGAAGGCGTTTCCAAAAGCGCCCGTCTGATCGCAGCCAGGCGCGGCTTCAGCGCGCTGGCAGCTTCCAATGCGCCAGTGACCGCGCGTTGCAGGCGTGCGACCTTCTGCTGAAACTCGACCAACGCCGCGCGATCCGCGGCCGACATATTCTCCTGGCCCTCGACAGTGACCTGAAACTCCTGCGGTTGCCCGAGCGGTGTGATCACGCCGTCAACGCGCCGGGCAACTGAAACTTTGTAAGTGCCGGGCATTACCAGGGGTCCGACTGGGCCCTCATTGAACGGATCTTCGGTTTCGGGGTTTGGCGGCGGCGGCAAAGACGCAGCCGGATAACGCAGGTCCCACGCGATGCGCTGGACGCCCGGAATAATCGGCCCGGTCAGCCGGCGCACGACGTGCCCGTTTGCGTCAGTCACGGTGAAGATAATCGCCGGCGCTTCCTCTTCTTCTTCCGCCGAAAGATCAGAGCGGTTGGGAATCGAAAGCACAGCGCCTTTCTTGCCCGCATCTTTCTCAACTTCCTGGCGCTTCTCTTTTCTGGTTTTCAGCGCGTCCTTCAGATAGTAAGTGAACGTCGCGCCGAACGGCGGGTTCTCAGCGGTGTAAAACGACTCGCCCTGAAAGCTCTTCCCGCGCCCGCCGATGGGCTGGGCCTGGATGTACATCAAAGCGTCTTTCACGGGAAACAGCAGGGCGTCCTGTTTGAGCATCTCCGGCGTCAGCGAGCGCAGCGCGGTGTAGTTATCAAGAAGGTAAATCCCGCGACCGAAAGTGCCGACCACCAGATCGTTCTCGCGTTTTTGAATAGTTAGATCGCGCACCTGAATCGTCGGCAGACCGCCTTTCAGTTGCACCCATTTCTGTCCGCCATCTACGGTGAAGAAGAGGCCGAACTCTGTGCCGACGAAAAGCAGATTCGGATTGACGTGATCTTCAGCGATCGCCCAGACCGGATGATTCGCCGGCAGATTGCTCTTAATCGAAGTCCAGTTGCGCCCGGCGTCCGTGCTTTTCAACAGGTAAGGTTTGAAGTCGGCGTTCTGCCGGTTTTCGAAAGCCACATAGACAGTGTTGGCTTCATGATTCGACGCGACGATGCGACTTACGTAAGCCAGCTCAGGAACGGCGAGAGGCTTTTCAACTCGCCGCCAGTTCTTCCCGCCATCCTCGGTTATCTGAAGCAATCCATCGTCGGTGCCGATATAGATCAACCCTTCTTTCTTTGGCGACTCAGCCAGCGCGGAAGCGTTGCCAAAGAAAGCGGTCGAGGCATTTTTGGCCACCGCATCGATACTCCAGATCTTACCCATCACGGCGAGGCGGTCGCGATCCAGGCCGCGCGAAAGTTGGCCACTGACGACCTGCCAACTGTCGCCGCGATCGTCGCTGCGGAAAAGTTTGTCGGCGGCAAAGTAAAGCCGCGTGCGTGAATGCGGACTGATGATGAAAGGCGAATCCCAGTTCCAGCGCAAGGGATCCTCGCCGCGAGCAACCTGCGGCTGAATACCCATACGCTCGCCCGTGCGTCTGTCGTAACGAATAATATTACCGTTCTGCAGCTCAGCATAAATCGTGTTCGGATCTTCGGGATCGACCTGGGTGCGAAAGCCGTCGCCGCCCTGGGTAACAAACCAATCACTGTTGACGATGCCTGAGGCATTGCGCGTGCGCGACGGCCCGCCGAACGCGAAATTGTCCTGCGCGCCGCCATAGACGTTATAGAAGGGTTTGGCGTTGTCGACGGTCACGTCATAAAACTGGGTCACCGGCAGATTGCGTTTGAAGTCCCAGTTCGCGCCGCGGTCATAACTTTCATAAACTCCGCCGTCGCAGCCGACTAAGTAGTGATCTGTATTATTCGGATCGATCCAAATCTCGTGATTGTCAACGTGCTTGGACTTTTCACCGAGCCGCCGCAGGGTCTTGCCGCCATCATCTGAGACCATGAGAAAAACATTCATCACATAAACGCGATCGACGTTCTTTGGATCGGCGACAATCCGCGAGTAGTACATTGCCGTCGCATCAAATTCGTTACGCCGTTCCCAACTGCCGCCGCGATCATTCGAGCGGAAAATTCCTCCTTTTCGATCGGCCGCTTCGACCTGCGCATAAATCACATTCGGATCGACCGGCGAAATAGCCAGACCGATGCGGCCCATCTCCGTCGTCGGCAAGCCTGCTCGCAACTTGTTCCAGGTCGCGCCGGCATCGGTTGATTTGTAAAGAGCGCTCTCTGGCCCGCCGTCAATCAAAGTCCACATGTGGCGCCGCCGCTGATAAGTTGCCGCGTAAAGCGTCTCGGGATTTTGCGGGTCGATCACCACGTCAGTGACACCCGTGTTCTCACTAATTTTGAGAATTTGTTTCCACGTCTTACCGCCGTCCGTGGTTTTGTAAAGACCGCGCTCGCCACCGGGACCCCACAGTGGGCCCTGCGCCGCGACATAGACGATGTTCGAATCTTTGGGATCGATCGCAATGCGGCCGACGTGCTCTGAAGTCTTGAGACCGACGTTTTTCCAGGTCTTGCCGCCATCGTCCGAGCGATAGACGCCGTTGCCGTACGAGACACTGCGCTGGCTGTTGTTCTCGCCCGTGCCGACCCAAACCGTGAGGGGGTTCTTTGGATCCAGCACAATGCAGCCAATTGAATACGAACCCTCGCGATCGAAGACCGGCGTCCAGGTGGTGCCGGCATTCAGAGTTTTCCAGACACCACCCGATGCCGCCGCCACAAAGTAATGCGAAGGATTGTTGGGATCGACAGCGAGGCCAACCACACGGCCCGAGGTAAACGCCGGGCCAATCGAACGCAGACGCAGTCCATTGAACGTGACCGTCGACATGGGGTCACGAGGCTTGTTCTCCTCATCAGGCTTTTCTTCGCCAGCCTTCCTGGCTTCGCTTTGTTCAGGCTTCTGGTCCGCATCCGGCTTAACAGATTCAGGCGACGACTGCTGTTTCCCGGCCGGGGTCTTGCGGGATTTCGAGGGCTTCTGTCCCTGTGCAAAGCGGGCCATCGGCATTGCAATCAAGAGTGCGATCAGAAAAACCGAAATCGAGAATCGGTTTGATTTGAGACTCATATAAGAACGACTCCTGTACCTTGGTTACGGCCGCGAAAGTGTCAGAAGCCCGCGCGTCAGCAAGGGCCATTGTTCCCGGCTGGCCCTCCCTGACGGTCGGGCTTCTGACACGCGATTATTGACCACCCGCAATCACGTTGGGAATATTTCGATCGCGCAGCAAGCGATTAAAATCTCCCAGATCGTGACTCACGGTTTCATCAAGTTGCTTGCGCCAACTTGCCAGTTGCGATTTGAACATCGCGTGGACTTCCTGCTGCTGCGTATTGGGCGGAAAGTCGCCGCTGCTGACGCCGTTCGCCAAATAATTCAGCTTGCTGA
>WNFJ01552599.1_pt1 | contig 14909 bp, 14 predicted proteins | sample 5400461 | NCBI WGS metagenome assembly WNFJ01 (sample SAMN13153349, study PRJNA577476) | soil metagenome | isolation source: 115 cm saprolite on Douglas fir-dominated hillslope | place: USA:California | collected 2013-09-17 | reverse complement strand
GGCCGCCACGCCGTCAGCGCCCAAAGATCTGCCGCCCCCGCCTTCACGCGGCCGGCCTCCACCAACGAATCGGGCCGGTATGCCACGACGTCGTCACCCTGGCGTACCACGAGCGCGCCATCGGGCCCGATCGCGGGAAGATCCACCCGCCAGCTGCTCGGCACCGAGCCGGCCAGCCGCTTCACCGGCAGGTCGACCAGCCAGACCGAGTCACCCGCCGCGGGGCGCGCCAGCAGCCAGCGGCCCAGCGGATCGAGCCGGAGCGCCGCCGCCGGTAGCGGGAGCGCGATGCCGTCGATCTCCTCATGTGCATACCGGTCGATCGCGGCGAGCCCCGGCTCCGTGCGCCGGGTGACGTACAGACGGTGCCCCGACGGCGAGAAGGCGAGGGCCCGCGGATGATCGGCGAGCGGCACGAACGCCGGCTCCCGGCGACCCAGCGGGTCCATCAGTAACACCCCGGAGTCGCCCGACACCGCGACGAGGTCGCCCCACAGCGTGGCCGCGACGTCGCCCCCGGCCGGGATGGGACGACTGGCGGCGGGCTGATCGGCGGTAGCGGTGATCAACTTGGGAGGATCGACGGCGAGCACCCGCTGATCGGCGGCGCCGAAGAGGTGGTGCGGCAGGGTCGGCAGCGGCTGCGGCCATGGCACCCGCACGCGGCGCGCCAGCGACACGACGCGGCGTTTCGTGTCCACGACGAACAACGTGCCGTCGGGCCCGAGCGCCGCCTGCTGCACCGCGCTCGCCACCGTGTCCACCCGGGCACTCCCGAGATCGAGCGCCAACACCTCGTTCTTGGCGCTGATGACGTAGAGGAATTCTGCCTCGGGATCGAGCCCCACGACGCGCTGCACCGCTGGCAGCTTGCCCCGGATCGCCTCGGGTAACTCGGCGAGGTTGGGCAGCCGGTACGCCCGCGGCGTCCCCCCCTTGGCCGGGATCCGGAGCGCGATGCCGGCGCTGCGCGCCCCCACGGCCGAACGGCTAATCGCTTGAGAAGCCTGGGGCTGCGAAGCGGGCGCAGACGCGGCGAGGGGCGCCCGGGACCGGCAGCCCCAGAGCGCCAGGCTGGCGAGCAGGAGGTAGGACGCGCGGCTAACCAAAGGGCCTCGCCGGACAAGATAGGCAACCGGCGAGGCCAGGACAAGTGTTTAAGCGGTGCGGAGTTAGAACGTCGGACCGAGACTCACCGTCCAGTACGGGTTGGGGTGCAGCGGCCGGTTCAGCGGCTTCGTGTAGTCGAACCGCAGCACCACGAAGCCGAGCAGGTTCATGCGGATCGAGCCGCCCCAGCTGCGCAGCGGCTGGCGATACAGCTCCGGGCTCTCATTACCGTGCCGGCGCCACACCACCACGGAGCTGTCGCTCCAGGCGAGCCCTATGTCGTAAAAGATGGCCCCCTCGATCGGCGGCAACCCCACGGGCAGGAACCCGAGCACGAGACTGCGGGTCAGGGGGAAGCGCAGCTCCGCGCTGGCGACGGCGAGCTTCGAGCCGATCAACTGGTCCAGCTGCGGGCAGCCCGTCGCCCCGGCGTTCACCGTGGGCGCCTGGAGACAGTCGTTGTTGATCAAGGAGCCCGCCGTATAGCCGCGCAGCAAGTCCGTGCTGCCGAGGAATTGCGGGAACAAGTCCGCATCGCGGCCCTTGCGGCCGAAGAACAGGCCGCGCAGGGCGAACGTGAACGGCCGCGCGAAAAAGTAGCGGCGCCAGTCCGCGAGGCCCGACGTGAAGCGCCAGCCGCCCCAGCTTGGCGCGATCTCGAACCGCGACCGCGCGCCGGCGAACGGCCCGACGAAGCCGAAGAGCGAGTTGTCGTGCACCAGCGCGATTTGCGGGCCGTAGTAGCTGATCGAGGGGCCGCTGAGCGTGCTGGGATTGGAAATGGCCAGCACGTTCCCGAACTGATCGACCTCGTACTGCTGCTGCAACACCGCCTGACTGATGTTCGCGAAGTGCCCGCCGAACTCGAGTCGCGTGAACGTCGAGAACGGGTAGTAGGCCAAGGCGAATGCGTCGCGGATGACGAAGCGCTCCACCCGGGGCGTGAGGATCGCGCCTCCGGGGTTCTGCGGGTTCGGGTCCGCTTGGATCGTCGTGGGCAGGTAGAAATACAGCGGCTCCTGTGACCCGCCCACCAGCCAGTTGATGCGGTGGGTTTGGTTCAGATACACGGCGAGGACCTGGGCTTCCGCCAGGCGCCCGTTCACCGACGCCGCGAACGCGAGCGTGTGGTTGCCCAGGATGTCGGACAGCGAAATTGCCGTGCCGCCGAAGAAGCCGTTGCCGAAGTTGTCACGCGCGTAGCCGATGGTCGGCCGTGCCACGTAGTCGGGCGTGAAGCGGGTGTGGTACGGCTTGAACGTGAACTCGCTCGTATCGGGCAGCGCGGGCGAGGAGTCGATCAGTGCCTTCACCGAGACCGGCGCGGGCAGGGCAGCGGCCCCCGAGTCCTTGGTCCCGGCACTCGGTGCGTCCGACGGGCGGAACCCCGTGGACGAGCGGTACACCGACTCGCCGGCGCGCGGGGCCGTCACCACGGGGGCGGCGGCCACGGTCGCGGCCGGCGTACTCGTGAGCACCCGCCGCTCGGCGGCGAGCAACGAGGTGGTGGGCGGCGTGGCCGGGGCCTGGAACGGCTGCCGCTTGAGCGACCGGGGGTTGTCGAGCCCGTAGACGTTGTATTGCCCATCCTCGTAATAGGCGAACGCCAGCCGGTCGGCCTCGTGAGCCCAGGAGAGGCAGGGCGATAGGGGCGTGATGCCTGAGACCCCGGTGTACACGTCGGTCAGCTGGTAGATCTTCTTGTCCGCGAAATCGTACAGGTACACGTTGCTGAACCCGGTGCGGTCGGAGACGAAAGCCAGCGAGCGCCCGTCCGGCGCCCACACGGGATTGATGTTCTTCCCGCGGTCCATGTGGTCCAGCACCTCGATCGCCCCAGTGTTCAGGTGGTACAGCGCCACCCGCATGCCGCCGAAGCGCAACGTGGTGAAATCGGTCGCGCTGCCGCGATCGGTGGTGAAGGCGATCGTCCGACCGTCGGGCGACCACGTGGGCTCGAGATCGGCGTACTTGTCGTTGGTCAAGCGGCGCAGGTCCGAGCCGTCCGCGTTCACGATGAACAGGTCGGAGAAGCCGCCGTCGTACCCCGTAAACACGAGCTGCTTGCCGTCGGGCGACCAGGAGGGCGTGGTGACACCGTTCAACGGGACGCGGATGCGCCGGACCTCGCGATCATGCGGCACGTCCAGGATCACCAGGTCGTCGCGGTCCTTGTGCTTGGCCGCGATCGCGAAATAGCGGCCGTCGGGGGAGAACGACCCCGAAGAGTAGACGAACCGCAGGCTCTCGTAGTTGCTGGAGAGCGTCGACTTGACGAGCCGCCGCTTCACCCGCCCCGTCTCCGCATCGGCGAGATAGAGGTCCACGAAAAAGGAGTTGCGCTCGCTGAAGTAGGCGATGTCGCGCCCGTCGGGGGTGAGCGCAGGCGCGAGGTGCAGGGTCCCCTCCGAACGCTTCCGCGAGAGGATGGGCTGCGCGATGCGGCGGGCGCGGTAATGGTCGGCGAGCTGCGGCAGGAACGTGGTCTGCACCGCGTCGCGCCACTCGCTCGACAGGTCGTCGAGCGAGATGCCAAGCGCCCGTCGGAACGACCCCTCGATTCCGCTCGTGATCGTCGACTGCAGGATCTCGCCGATGACCTCGTCGCCCCACTTCTCGCCGACGTACGCCCAGAGGGCATGGCCGAAGCGGTAGGGGAAGATCCGCTCGTCGTAGGTGAGCTGCTGGATGGTCGGGAGTCGACCCTCGAGCGCGGCGTCGCGCAACCACATCGACGTGTGGGGATCGATCGGGCCGATCGACAGGTACTCGGCCATCCCTTCCATGAACCAGCCGGGGGGATTGACATTGACGAGCGTCTGAATCCCCGCCCCGGGCCGGCCGCGGCTGAACACGTCGTACTGGAACTGGTGCACCATCTCGTGCCCGATCACGTGGTCTAAGTCGGCGTAGGAACCGAGGAACGGCAGCACCATGCGGTGCTTAAAGAACTCGGTGACGCCTTCCACGCCCTCGCCGGCGACGTCGGTAACGTTCGTCTGCTGGAAGTCCGAGGCGGAGGCGTACAGGATGATCGGCTTGCGGGCTTGGAACTGGTGGTGCAGGATCCGCGACAGCCGCGCGTACCAGCGCTCCGCGATGCGCGCCGCGTCGAGCGCCCCCGCCCGCTCGGCCGGGTAGTAGTAGACCTCGAAGTGCTCCGTCTGGATGATGCTGAAGTTGAAGGCCTGGTACTGGGGCCCGCGGCGACCAGCGCCAGCGCAGCCGCGATGCCGCCGATGCGTCGCATGAGGATCATCCTTTCGCGCCGGCCCCGCCCCGGGGGGTACCCGCGGTCAGCACCGGCGCATCGCCCCAGAGGCGCTCTAGCTGGTAGAATTCGCGCGACTCGGGATGAAACACGTGTACGACGAAGTCGACGTAGTCGAGCAACACCCACCGCCCTTGGCCCAACCCCTCGACGTGATGAGGAGCGATGCCGCGGGGCGCCAACGCTGTCATCAAGTGCTCCGCCATTCCGCGCACGTGCGCGTCTGAGGTGCCCGACACGATCACGAAGTAATCCGCGGCGGCGGTCAACCCCCGCAAATCCAGCACCAGGGGGTCGACGGCCTTGCGGTGCGCGAGCGCCTCCGTCACCAGCCGTACGGCCGCGAGCGCGTCCGCTTCCGGCCCCCCCGCGACACGCCCGGCCTGCTCGCTACTCATAGCCGCCGGCGGGGCGGTTTGTTCCGCCCTCGCTCCGACGAAACACGCCCCACGCGTCGGCCGCAGCCAGGTGGCGCGGCCGTAGTCGAGTCCCGCGCGCCGGCGTCGTCGCGCCGCCACGTGGCCCCGGGCCGCGCCAGCGGCTCCTCTCTAGAGATATGTCCCTGACGGGCCGGATGTTGAGCGTGGCCGCGAGCCCAGACGTCGGCCGGCCGACTCGGCCCGACCGCCTCGGGGCTGCGCCCGTCACTCCTTCACCAGCGTCACGCGGATCTCCGGACGGACGTCGGCGTGGAGCTTGATCCCCACGCGGAATTCGCCGAGCTCGCGGATCGGCTCGGGCAGGTCGACCCGACGCTTGTCGACGTGGAGCCCCAGTTCTTCCAGCTTCCGCTGGATATCGCTCGCGGTGACCGAGCCGTACAACTTGTCCTCCTCACCCACCTTGACCGCGAACGTCAGCTGGACGTCGGCGAGGCGGCCGGCCTCGGTTTCGGCAGCGCCCTTCTCCGCGGCGCGCTGCTTGGCGAGCCGCTGCGCTTCGAACGCGATCCGCCGCTTGTTGGACTCAGTGGCCGGGTAGGCGAGCCCGTGCGGCAGCAGGTAGTTCCGAGCGTAGCCGTCCTTCACCTTGACGACCTCGCCGGCCTTGCCCACGTGCTGCACGTCCTCTCGCAGAATGATCTCCATGGTCGGCTTCCCTCGCTAAGGATTCCAAGCGGCGTCCACCCGGGGCCCGGCAGGCGCGTCCAGCACCGCCGGCTCCCGCGGCGCGCGCGGGGCGGCGAGCGGCGCCCCAGCGACGCGGCGGTGGAGCTGCCGCGCCAGTGCGAGCCCGGCCAGCGTCTCCAGCACCAGCCACGCGGGCCAGCCGCCCCCGAGCACCCGCACGGCGGGCTCGAAGGCCGGGTAGAGCGGCGGCACGACGGCCACCAGCTGGCGCATCGCTCCGCTCGCCCGCCGCGTCGCCTCCCACTGCACTTCACTCCAGAACGGCGGCCCCGCGACCGCCTCGCCCAGCACCGCAACGCCGGCGGCGGCGTACAGACAGGCGCGCAGCGCCAGCGGCCAGAAGCCCGCCGGGCGCAGCCACGCGCTCACGGCAAACGCGGCGGAGACGAGCACGATCCAGGCGCGAGTCAACGCGTCGAGCAGGCCCGACTCCGGGGTGAGGAGCAGCGCTGCAGCCCCCCCTCCCGTCACGGCGAGCGCGAGCCACTCGCGACCCGTCCCGGCGTGCGCGGCGACGAGCAGCGCGGCCAACGGCAGCGCAACGAGGTTGACGGGCGCGAAGACGGCAAAGGCCAGCACACCGAGCGCGAGCCGCCACGACCGCCGCGCGGTCGTCGGGAGCCTCGTCACCCGGCGAAGCCCTTGACGTAAGGAAGCAGCGCCAGCTGGCGCGCCCGCTTGATCGCGGTCGCGAGCTGGCGTTGGTGCCGCGCACACATCCCCGACAGCCGGCTGGGCAGGATCTTGCCGCGCTCCGTCAGGAACCGGCCCAACGTGCGGTCGTCCTTGTAGTCGAGCACGCGCACCCCGGACTCGCACACGGGGCACGTCTTCGCGGGGCGTCTCACGCTTCGTCCTCCTCGAGCTCTTCCTCCTCCGTCGTCGCGACCACCGCGGCCGGGGCTGTGGGCTTGGCCGGCAGGCCTTCGGACGCCACCACCAGGAAACGCAGCACGCCCTCGTCGAGCTTCACGGCCCGCTCGTATTCCGGGAGCAGCGCCGCGGCAGCCTCGAATTGCGCCACGACGTAGTGGCCCGAGTCCTTCTTCTTGATGGGGAACGCCAGCGTCCGCTTGCCCCAGTGGGCGACGTTGGCGATCGAACCCTTGCCGTCCTTGGTCAGCTGGGCGTGAAACTTCTCCAACTTCTCGTTGATCGCGGAATCTTCCAGCGCAGGATCAAAGATGTAGACCGTCTCATAGCGACGAGCCATGCCACCTCCCTTTGGTCGTAGGCGACCCGGCGCGGTGCGGCACCGAGTAGGGGACTTGAGTGCGAGAAAGATAGAGGAGGGCGGCACCGGGGAGAAGGGTCGTGGGCCCGATGACCCGGGCGCGCCACGAGGTCGAGTCGAGCAGCTCGCGGCGGTGCCGTCCGCCTGGCGGTGCCGCCGGCGCGAGCGCCGCCTGCGAGCGCCAGTCCCGCCCTGCGCCGGGCCAGGTGACCCCGGTCACGGGCCGTTCACGCGAGGAGTGTCGCACCGCGCCGCTCGCCGTAACGCCTTGTGATCCCCATCACGCTACGCGGCGGGCTCGTCAATCATCCTCTGGGCAACGACTTGCTCGCCCCCGCCCTCCGCCGAGACGGGAGTGGCATCCCTCTTGCCTCTGGAGGGGTGAGCAGGCATCGATCCCGGCACGAGAGACCGGGACGGGACGGAGGAAGCGGGCATGCAGGTGGCGGGTCTGCGGTTGGCGACACGTGCGACGCGCGCGGCGGTTGCAGGGGCAGGGCTGCTAGCCCTGCTCGCGCTGCAGCCTGAGCCCGCGCGGCGCGGCGCCGGGGGCGCGACGCTGGTCACCGCCCACGCCCGAGCGAGCCCGCCGCTACCTGCTGCTCCAGTATCGCGCGTTCCCGACGGAGTTCATGGGCTGCATGATCGGCGACGTCCGCGGCAATGCGGTGTTCGTGCGCCGCATCGCACCGGCCGACGTGGAGGCCGGGCAATCCACCCAGACGCACGTGCTGCCCAGACAAACTTGCGAAGACGCCGGCTGGACGGGAACGGTGGGGATGATCCACAGCCACCCGGGGGCCGAGCGGTGCTGGTACTTCTTCCCGGGCACCCAAGTCGCCAGCTCGGATGCGCACTCGTTCGCCCGTCAGCCCTATCCCGTCGATGCGATCATGTGCGGGGACCGGGTGGTCTGGATCAGCCGCGACTTGGTGCAGCAGCAAGTCGCCCTGGTGCCGCACCTNGCGGCAACCGCCTGCGCGCGGGCTCGGCTGCGCCGGTGGGGGGAGACTAGACCGAGCGTCACACGTTGAATCGGAAGAGCAGGATATCCCCGTCCTGCACCACGTAGTCTCGCCCCTCGCTTCGTACCAGCCCCTGCTCCCGCGCCGCCTTGTAGGACCCCGCCCGCACGAAGTCCGCGTAGGCCACGGTCTCGGCGCGGATGAACCCGCGCTGGAAGTCCGAGTGGATCTCGCCCGCGGCGTCGAAGGCGCGACCGCCCCGGTGCATGGTCCAGGCGCGCACCTCGTTCTCCCCGACCGTGAAGAACGTCTGCAGCCCCAGCAACCGGTAGCCGGCGTGGATCAGCCGGTCGAGCCCCGGCTCCGTGACCCCCGCGCTGGTGAGGTAGTCGCGGCGCTCTTCCCCGACCAGCTCGCCGAGCTCGGCCTCGAACTTGGCGGAGAAGGGCACGATCTCGGCCTCCTCGTGATGCGCCTGGACGGCGCGGCGGAGCTCGGCGAGCCGGGGGCCGCCGCCCGAGGCAAGGTCCGCTTCGTTGACGTTGGCGGCGTACAGGATCGGTTTCGCCGTGAGCAGCCCCAGCTGGCGCAAGAACTGCACGGCGCCCTCGCTCTCGCCCGCCTCGCGAGCGCCGCGGCCGGCGTTGAGCTCGGCGATCACGCGCTCGAGCAGCGCGACTTCGCCCTGCGCCTCCTTGTCGCCAGCGCGGGCGGTCTTGCGCGTCTTCTCCAGCCGCCGCTCGACCACCGCGAGATCCGCCAGCGCCAGCTCGCTCGTGACCACGTCGTGGTCGCGCACCGGATCGACCGGCCCCATCACATGCACGACGTCGGGGTCGTCGAAACACCGGATCACGTGGACCACGGCGTCCACTTCGCGGATGTGGGACAGGAACTGGTTGCCCAGTCCTTCCCCTTGGGAGGCGCCCCGCACCAGGCCCGCGATATCCACGAACTCGACGACGGCCGCTACCCCGCGCTTCGGCTGGACGATTGCGACTAGCTGGTCCAGCCGCGGATCGGGCACCTCGACCACGCCCACATTCGGCTCGACGGTACAGAACGGATAGTTCTCCGCCGCCGCGGCTTGGGACGAGGTCAGCGCGTTGAAGAGCGTGGACTTTCCGACGTTGGGGAGCCCGACGATGCCGAGTCGCAGCACTAACCCGGGACCCCCTGGCGCAGCCACGTGGTGACGGCGTCCACCATCTGCGGCATGATCGCCTCGACCTGTTCGTGCTGCTCGGGCGTGAACGGCGCCAGCACGTAGTCCGCCCAGTCGCCCACCCCCTCGGGGAGCGGTCCCACCCCGATCCGCAACCGGGCGTATTCCGGCGACCCGAGCGCGCCCTCGATGCTCTTGAGGCCGTTATGGCCGCCGGCCGAGCCGCGCGGCCGCAGCCGGAACGCCCCCGCGGGGAGCTGAAATTCGTCCACGAGGATGAGCAGCTCGGTGGCGGGATCGAATGCTGGATCGGCGCGCAGCGAGGCGAGGGCCGCGCCGCTGTGATTCATCCAGGTGGTGGGCTTGAGCACACGGAGGGGGACCCCGTCCACCGTGCCCGTCGTCACCCGCGCGCGCTCGCCGCGGCGAAATGGCGGCAACCCCCAGCGCGCAACGAGCGCGTCGGCCAGCCAGTAGCCTGCGTTGTGGCGCGTCGCCGCGTACTCCGGACCGGGGTTGCCGAGGCCGACGACCGCGCGCAGGGATCAGCTCTCTTTGCCGCCCTTGGATTTATCGGCCTTTTCGGGCTTGTCGCCCTTCTCGGCACGCTCGGCCTTGTCGCTGCGGCCCGGCGCCGCAGCGCCCTTGGCCTCGGGCTTCGGTGCGGCCCCCGCTTCGGCGGCCGCCTCACCTTCCTCCTCTTCGCCCTCACGCACTTTGCGGATGAGCTCGGGCTCGGACACCTCGGTGACCGTTTCGGGCGTCGGCGCCGCCACCTCTTCGGCGCGCGGCGGTACCACGGTCGCGATCGTCAGGTCGGCATCGGTGAGGATCTTGGCCTGGGGAATGTTCAGGTCCCGCACGTGCAGCGAATCGCCGATCTTGAGGGCGGTCACGTCGAGTTCGACGCGATCCGGAATGTTCTCCGGGAGGACGTCGATCTCGACCTCGCGCGTCACCTGATCGAGCACCCCCCCGGCGTTGCGCACGCCGTCGGGGTTGCCCACGAGATGGACGGGAACCTTGAGCTTTACCTTCTCCGCGGCGTGGATTTCATAGAAGTCCACGTGGATGATGTCGGGCCGCAGCGGATCGCGCTGGATCTCCCGGATCAAGGTCTTCACCCGGTTGCCGTCGAGCGCGAGCTCGATGATCGTGCTCTCGGGGTCCACCCCGTGGAGCGCCTTCTCGAGCGCCTTGGCCTCTACCTCGAGCGCCTGCGTCTCGCGCCCGTGCCCGTAGATCACCGCGGGCACCCGCCCCCGAAACCGCAGCTGCCGGGCACCGCCCTTGCCGGTCGCCTGCCGCGCCGTCGCCGTCAGTGAAACGATCTGTGCCATCCGTGAGTATCCTTCGCTCGTCAGTCGAAGAGCGCGCTCACCGACTGGTTCGAATGCTCGTAGCCGATCGCTTTGGCCATCAGGCCCGCGATTGACAGCACTTTCAACTTCTCGAAGCGCCGCTCGGCGGGAATGTGGATCGTGTTGGTGACGGCGACCTCGGCGATCGCGGAGGCCCGCAACCGCTCGACCGCCGCCCCCGACAGCAGCGCGTGCGACGCGAACGCGTAGATCTTGCGCGCTCCCAGGCGCTCCAGCGCCGCTGCCGCCTCCGTGATCGTCCCCGCCGTGTCGATCATGTCGTCGGGGATGAGACAGTCCTTGTTCTCCACTTCACCCACCACGTTCACCACCTCGGCCACGTTGGCCGACGGGCGCCGCTTGTCGATGATCGCGAGCGAGGCGTTGAGCCGCTTGGCGAAGCCGCGCGCCATCTTGGCCGAGCCGACGTCGGGCGCTACCACCACGGGGTCGTACAGCTCCTTCTGCCGGAAGTGGCTCACGAACACCGGGGCCGCATACAGATGATCCACCGGGATGTCGAAAAACCCCTGCAGCTGGTGGGAATGGAAGTCCATGCCCAACACCCGGTCCGCGCCGGCGTGCGTGATCAGGTTGGCCATCAGCTTGGCGCTGATCGCGACGCGCGGCTGATCCTTGCGGTCCTGGCGCGCGTAGCCGAAGTACGGCAGTACGGCCGTGGTGCGCGCCGCACTGGCCCGCCGCGCGGCGTCAATCAACAGCAGCAGCTCGAGATAGTTCTCGGCCGGCGGGTTCGTGGGCTGAATGATGAACACGTCCCGGCCGCGCACGTTCTCGTCGATCTTCACGAAGATCTCGCCGTCGGCGAAGCGGCGGATCGTCACCGCACACAGCGGCTGCCCTAACTGCACGGCCATCTCCTCGGCGAGCGGCCGGTTGGCCGTCCCGGCGAGGAGCAATAGCTGGCTCCGCGACAGCGAGAGGTCCACCATGTGAGCACTGCAAAATAGACCGCACCGTGCGCCTCGCCAAGGGGTTGGCGGCGCGGGTCGGGGGTCGTGACCCGCGACCGCGTCGCGCGGCGAGGAGCCGGTCAGCGCTGCGGGGGGCCGAGCGAGCGGCTCGTTGGGGTGAGCCCGTCCACGTCCCACACCGTCATGCGATAGACGGTCGCCCCTTCGCCCCCCCCACCCGCGAGGTGGCGCACCAGGAAGCCCCCGACGGCAGAGTCGAACGCCAGGGCCAGCACTACTTGGCCCCCGGCGCGCACCGTGAGGCGTCGCGCGGGCAGTCGCCCCCGCGTCGAATCCACCGCGGCGGGCGTGGCAAACCCGTCCGCCGTGATGGTGCGCAGCCGCTCGAGGTAGCGCGCCACGGCGGCGGAGTCGGTGGCGCCGCCCGGCAGCACCCACCGCGTCGCGCTACGCGCCAAGCGATAGCGGTCCTTGCCGCGCTCCACTGCGAGCGTCGTGATACTGTCGGGCACCAACGCCGCGATGCGTTTGTCACGCCAGTCGTCCACCGGACGGGCCGACAGTTGCGCCAGCTGGCCGCGCCACAAGTAGACGTGCGCATCGCCGGGCCGGCGAACGTAGATGCTGGGAAACTCCGAGCCCCGCGCCCCGAGGATCAGCCGCAAGCGCGGCTTCCCCCCGCCGCGGATCGTGAGCCAGCGGGCCGCCGCACTGTCCACCGCGAGCCGGCCGAACGAGCCGGAGTCCTGAGCGACGAGCTCCGGATGCACCGAGTCGGCAAGCGCCCGAAACAAGTCGGGAACGCCGGCCGGGGCGGCCTGGTGGCCGTTCACAAGCCACGCCGTGGCAGACTGCTTCGCGAGGAGGATCGAGTCCCGTCCTTTCACGATCGTGATGGTGTCGGCGTCCGCCGGCGTGAGCGGTGGCAGGACGAGCCCGCCGGCGACGCGGTCTGAGTCGCGCGACAACAGCTCCGCGCCGCCCCACAGGAGCAGCAGCAGGGCGAGCGCGATCGCGATGAGCTTGAGGTGCCGCGGGCTCATGCGGCGCGGGCCGCGAGCGGCCGATAGGTCTGCCGTGACGTTTGGCGCCGCCGCCACAACCGGAGCGCGCCGGCCACGATCAGGAGCAGAGGCACGCCGAACCGGTTGCCATACTCGACGGCGTCGCGCGCCAGGGCGCTCGCGAACACGAGCGGCGGCGGCGCGCGGTCCTTCGAGCGGATCGAGATCAGCGCCTCGTCCTGCGCCAGCCAGTCGATCGCGTTCTGGACGAACACCAGGTTGTCGGGGGAGTTCTGGGCGTAGCGGTCGCTGGCAAAGTCCGAGCATCCCACCAGCACGAGCCGGCCGCGCGGCGTCCCGGCGGCGCTGTCCCGGGCCACCGGGTTCACGAGCAGCGCTACGAGCCGGCTGCGCAGGCTGTCGCGGGGGAACTGGCGCGTCGGATCCAGGAACGCCGTCGTCTGCTGTACCCCGCCCGCCCGGCTCGTCACGAGCAGCGGCGTGAGACTGCCCGGAATGGTGTGCGTGGTGTCGAGACTGCTGGCCCAGGGGAGGAGTACGCCGCCGAGATCGGCATTCACCGGCGACGCCTTGGTGCTCAAGGCGCGGATCCACAGGGGGTAGGACACGAGCACCTGGCCGAACTGCGTGGGGAGCCCGACCCGCTCGTTGGACGCGAGATCGTACACCATGTCCGGGGCGATGGAGACGCCGTACGCCTTCAGCACTTCGTTCCAGGCCACGAGCCGCGCGAACGCGAGCGGCCCTTGGGGCGAGAGCTGCATCCCGCCCGCCATCACGAGCAGACTGCCCCCGCGGGCAAGGTACGCTCGCAACGAGGCGATCTGCGCGTTCTTGAGCGAGTCGGGGCTGCCGGCGACGGCGATGACCTGCACCTCGGGCGCGACGCTCGAGTCGCTGAACGTGAACTCACGCATCGTGTAGGTGCGGCGCAGTCGCTCGCGCAGTGCCTCGAAGCTGCGGCGCGCCCGCAGCGCGGCCTGGTCCGGGATCTCCCCGAACGCGACCACCGACCGCGCGGGATGCGTGAGCGCGCGAATGTCGGAGGTGAGCCGGTATTCGAGGTCGGCGCTCTGTTGCACGAACGGGATGGTCTTGACGCCGTCGGCATAGCGCACGGCGATGCCGAGATAGCCTTCCTTCACCTGCAGCTCGGCGCGCCCGAGCACGTTGAACTGCACGGCCGGGACCCCGAGGGTCTGTGCCTCGCGGCGTGCCGCGGTGTCAGCCGCCGGGTCCTCGATCACCACCCGCACTTTGCCGTGACCCGCCGTCCGGTAGTCGCGCAACAGGTCGTCGACGTCGCGCTTCAGGAACGCGACTTCGGGCGGGAGCGCGCTCGAGGCGAATAACTTGATGGTCACTAGGTCGGGCAGCTCGCTCAGGATCTGTCGGGAGGCCCGCGCCAGCGTGAACGAGCGGCCCGGTGTGAGATCGATCCGGCCCGCGATGTGACGGCCCAACAGATTGACGACGACGACCGCCGTGGCGAGGAGCAGCGTGCCGAGTTGCAGACGCTGCACCGGCGCGCCGTGGGGCGTAAGCTTACGGCGCAGCAGGACGAAGTAGGTGAGCACCAGAAACAAGCTGGCGAGGCTGACGAAATACACGGCGTCGCGCAGGTCGATCACGCCGCGGCCGATCCCGGTAAAGTGCGACAGCACGCCGAGCGAGGCGGCGATGGCGCCGAGCCGGGGGCCCAGCCCCACCAGCAGCGGGTCGAACCCCACGAAGAGCAGCGGGAACATGACGGCCACCGCGACGATGAACGCGGTGATCTGGTTGCGCGTGACGCTCGAGGCCCACACGCCGATCGCCGAGAACGCCGCGATCAGGAGCACCGCGCCGACGTATTGCGCCACCACGATTCCCAGCGGGAGTTTCGCGCCCAAGGCGAGGCCGAGCGGGATCGTCAGAGTGAGGCCCAGCGCGATCAGCAGGAAGAGCAGCTGGCCCACGTATTTCCCCACGAGCAGCTCGAGCTCCGTCAGGGGCTGCGCCAGCACGACCTCGACCGTGCCCGAGCGGGTGTCTTCGGCGAGGGCGCGCATCGTCACCGCGGGCACGAGGAACAGGAGTAACCACGGCAACAGGTCGAACATCGGTCGCAACGACGCCACGAACAGGAAGCCGTTCACGGCGGTGAACACGACCAGCAGGATGTAGCCGGTCGGCTGGTCGAACAGCGCCTTCACCTCACGCCGCGCCAGCGTGCGGATCGGGGTCACGCCGCGCTCCCCGGTGCGCTGGTGAGCTGGCGGAACAGATCTTCGAGGCTGCCCGGCTGCTGGTGCAGCTCGTACAGGGTCCAGCCCCGGGCCTTGGCGAGCGCGAAGATCTCGGGTCGCAGGTCGGTGCCGCGGTCGGCGCTGACGGTCAGGGCGACCCGACCGTCGGCTCCGGCGGCGGCCGGGATGACCTGACGCGCGCCCGGCAGGCGGCGCAGCGCCTCGGCGACGCCCGCGCCCGCTGCCTCGACGGCGATTTCCACCGTGCCCTCGGCCTCGCGCATCAGCCGCTCGACGGGCCCGTCGGCCACGATCTTGCCCCGGCTGATGATGAGCAGCCGCGTGCAGGTGTGCTGCACCTCGGACAGCACGTGAGTCGACAGCAGCACCGTGCGGGCCTTGCCCAGCTCGCCAATCAGCCGGCGAATCTCGACTCGCTGATTCGGGTCGAGGCCTTCGGTCGGCTCGTCGAGTACGAGCAGGTC
>WNFJ01268351.1_pt1 | contig 14909 bp, 10 predicted proteins | sample 5400461 | NCBI WGS metagenome assembly WNFJ01 (sample SAMN13153349, study PRJNA577476) | soil metagenome | isolation source: 115 cm saprolite on Douglas fir-dominated hillslope | place: USA:California | collected 2013-09-17 | reverse complement strand
GCCAAGAATCAGTGAGATCTGCGGCACCACGCCCGAGGCCAAGGTGTTGCGCAAGAAAATCTCCGCGTATCCAGCGAGGCTTTCCACTCCCTCCTGAATTCGCGCGCCGCCCGAGTCGTTCAGTCCGATGATCGGCGCGCCAACCTCGGTTGCCAGGTCCATCACCTTGCAGATCTTCCGCGCGTGTGAGCTGGAAAGTGATCCGCCAAACACCGTGAAGTCCTGCGCGAAGACGAAAACTTGTCTTCCGTCCACCGTCCCATAACCGGTGACCACTCCATCGCCGGGAATCTTCTTGTCCGCCATTCCGAAGTCGGTGGCGCGGTGAGTGACGAATTTGTCCAACTCGCAGAAAGTCTGGGGATCGAGAAGCGAATCGATTCGCTCGCGAGCGGTGAGCTTTCCGCCCTCGTGCTGCTTCTGAATTCGTTCTTGACCGCCGCCCTCGCGCGACAGTTCTTCCAACTCACGGAGACGCTCGCGCAAGAGATCTTGATCACCTGGTGAGTTCATTCAGATTATGCGCGCGTCTGAGTTTGCTCTGCCGACGGAACGGCGATCGCGATCTCCCGCTCGGTGCGTCGCCGGCGTACCGCGCGCTGCATGTATCCGTATCCGACGAGCAGAGCAGCAGCCAATGGCGAGGTTGCTGCTGCGATGGCCCATACCGGCTGTCGGAACATGTATTCAGCGATTGCCGAGAAGAGCCCGGTCATCCATTCCCCTTTGAGCACCGCGACAAAAATCAAGGCGACGAAAATTGCCGCTACTCCAGTCGAAACCACCAACATGATCGCAGCCCGGCGTCGGGCATGCCCGAGGCTCTGTGCTGGCATGTAGGTTTTGACTCGGAGGTCCTGATCCACAGCGGCCTTGGAGCATTATCGCCCAATCGGTGTCAAGCTGTTGCTGAGGCGAGGACGTGGAGGACAGGACCTTGTCCCGGATGAATCGTCGCCTGCCAGGGTGTAGAGAGCCTTGCATGCGGCCCATTCGGACCATTCTCCTGGACCTTGGCAACGTGCTGATCTTCCACGACAACCAACTGCTCTTTCGCTCCATCGGTAACCGGGCGGGCATGTCGGCCGAAGCGGTCGAACGACTCGTGACCGGAGATCTCTGGAACGCCATTCATCGAGGCGACCTCGATTCGGATGGTATTCGTCGAGAACTCTGCAGGACACTTCGGCTTGAGATTGGCTCGAGTGAGTTCGTGAAACTTTGGAACTGTCACTTCCGGCTCCACCACGAAATGATCGCCGAGGTGGACCGGCTGGTGGGAAGGGTAAAGCTCGGAGCGCTGTCGAACACCAATGCATTGCATGCGGAATACTTCCAAGCCCAGCTGCCGATTCTGAAGAAGTTTGACCAGATTCTTCTGTCGCACGAGTTGCGAATGATGAAGCCCGAGCCGGCGATCTTTCTCGAGGCGCTCCGACGATTGGATTCGGGGGCGGCGGAGACGGTGTTCTTCGATGACCTACCCGCGTACGTTGAAGCCGCGCGCTCGCTGGGAATTCAGGCGCATCTCTTCCGATCTGTCGCGGAGTTTCGCTCGGAGCTTCTAAGCCTGGGTTTATAGGCGCCCGGGAAGCGCTTTGAGATTGTCCTCCCAGCGTTGCACCGCGGCTTCACGCTCCGCTTCGGGCGCCTCGGGTCGATAGCCAAGCGCATCGGCACCGGTGCCGACCACCCGTTGCAACTCCTCCACTGATCGGGAGCGAATCTCCAGGTGAGGGTGTCGAAGGCCCGCTAGGAGCCATTGATGACGATCGCGGTCTCGATTCTCCGCCCACCAAAGCATCCACTGACGGGCATTGGTGCCGAATGAAGCTTTGGTGATTTCGGTGAGCGCCTGGGCGGCCGCCTGTGCGCATTCCAAGTCATCGGAGCCGACCAGTCCGATCAAGCCGTCGATCACCTCACGGTCGTGAAGAACCCCGAGCGCCTGCGCGGCCCTCGCGCGGCGGCGTGCCTCTCGAGTTGTCAGATCGCGACGGAGATCTCGCAGCACCAGCTCAAATTGTGGAAGGTGTGTGGAGTTTTGGGCGGCAGCCCGTGCAGCGGAGGCGATGTCTGGGTCCGGATCGAACAGGGCCCGGCGCAGGCCGTCGATAAAATCGGGTGCTGGGAAATTGCCTGCGGTGAGGACGGCTCGGTAGCGAGTGTCGAGCTGTACGGAATCCAACAATGGAGCCAAGGCTGCGACGCCGGCCGTGCCCATTTGAACGATGGCAGCAGGAATTGGCCCCAGCTCGCTTGCGTCCGGAAGCGAGGAGACGAGGCCGCGTGACCACGACGTGGGCCCGGGGAACTGCGCGATCAGCTTGGACGCAAAGAGCGAAGGCGCCGACGCCAGTGCTTCCATCGCGATCGTGCGCTCGTCGACGTCGGGTCCAGTCAGCTGTGCAAACAGTTGCGGAAAATCCTGTTCGCGAGGGTGCGATCGGTCCGATCGCGATGTGGCCGGACGCGGTTGGGTCCGGAGCGCCACTCGAGAGAGGGCGGCGGGTAGGTTCTGACAAAACAACAGAAAGTCAGACAACTTGCGTTGGCTGATCGGTTCGCTACCACCGTCGCCGTACAGCATCAGGATCACTCTTGCGCGCCACTCGATCGGGAATAAGAAAATGACTCTGGGAGTCCGACCCATCCTCTGCAGAAAAAAACCAGTGAAGGCATCCGGCGGAGGTGGGCCGACGTAACTGCCGCGGCTAAGCATCACGGTTCGAAATACCGAGAAGACGTCGAGCGGAAGCGAAATCTTTTGAATGTCCTCGGGGGTCCATCCATCCGCACGGACGTTTCGGCCCAGCGCAAGGCCGTGGTGGACGGCAAAGACGGCCGAGAATTCGAAGGTGTGTTCCGCGAACGTAAGCACCACTTCGAGCGCAGCCTCCGGATCATTCCGTGCCGCTCTGAGCTCTTCGCGGGCTTGCTGCAAGGACCAATCAGGCACGTCGTCGTAACCGGGTGCCTCGCCGCGGATTGCTCGGCTCCCTTTGACCGGCGGCTCGCGCCCATCGGCCTTCCTGGCATGTAAGGGAATGGGTTCGCCGATCACCGAAGTAGCAAGCCGCTCCACCATGTCGCGGGCCAGAGCCTCCTCTAGGCTAGGCTCTTGGACCACGGTAGAGGTCGGTTCAGCAGGATCGGGTTTGAACGCAGCGAGGAGGTCGGCGTACCGGCGACTCAGCGGAAGCCCGTAAAGCCCGTGCAGCCATTGCCGAACCCGAAAATCCAACGCCACCCATAGCTCCAGCTTTTTTCCGAGCAGGAAGCCAACCTCGCCCAACTCGCGGGCAGGTACCGGGTACGTGCAAGCGACGTGAAGGACGCCTCCTTCTATGGACAATGGGGTAATCCCGAGTCGCTCTGCGATCTTTGCTGGGACGAGAGAGCTTACCGAGTGATTAATCTCGAAATCCCCCAAGTTAACTGAACGTTGGCCGGAGATATCGGCCAATGCCTCCAGCAACTGGGCTTCTGAGACCAGTCTTTGCTCAAGCAACACCGTGTCGAGCGCACCTCCTTCCACCGCGAGCTTGGGGCGATCAGGTATTGCGCGAGGCGCGCAGGCATCGTGATCCCCTCTTACTCAAGTGGCTCGCCCGGAACGCGACATCTCAGCGCAAGCGCACCACAAAAGTCGAAGTGAGCCAGTCATGGAAAGTCCGTCCGTGGCGGTCAAAAAGCGCGGGCCAGATTCCCGCGAGGAACGTCGCGAACGAGAGAGTGGAAAGGATCGCGCGAAATACCGTGCGGGCAGGTGCCGGCGACGAGCCACTTCGATCGACCAAATGAATTCTCAGCAGCGACCTTCCCGGCGTTGCTCCGGCGCGAAGGATGGCGAAAATCGCCGCATAGACGAGAGCCAAGATCAGTCCCAGAACTGCTCCGGGAAAGAGAATCGACTGCCAGGCGCGAATCGAGGCGACGTAGTAATCGAGCCCCTTGAGCCCCGTCACAGCCGGCTTGACTCCCAGAATTGCAGCCGCGATTCGAAGATACGCGCCAACCACCAAAAGGATTAGGCTTGCGTCAACGAGCCACGCGAGAAAGCGGCGCCAGATCGGGGCCGGCTGTGCACGCACTTCGCGCACCTTCTGCTCGGGAAGCCGAAACAAAAGCTCGGCCGGGTCCTCCTCGAACACATCACTCTGTACGGAAGGCGGCGGCGTGCTAATCGGGACTCGAGGGGCGGTAGCCGGGTTGGCCACCGCTGGGATTGGGGAGCGCGGTGTGAGCTGAGGCGCTCCAGGACGCGCGGTTGCGCTTCCATTCGGAGGCGAAAACGCGCGGTTGGGCGCCGGCGTTGGGTGCTTTGGCGGGGTAGCCGGACCGGCCAAGGGAGGAGTCTTTTCGTTAGCATTGCCTGCTGCGTTGGGCTGCGCCCGTGACACGGGTGGGCTGGTTAGGATTCGGGGAGGCGTTGGAGTGGCGTGAGTGGGTGCGGGAGCGGCGGATGTACGAGGACCCATCGGAGCGCGGGGCCGCAACAGCGGCGGAACCTGAGGTGGTCCTTGGGCGGCGCGGTTGCAGTATGGGCAATCCCCTTCCGATCGAAGAATGGCGCCACATTTTTCGCACTTGGACACGGAAGCCTCCGGTCGTCATTGCATCACAAAACGGCCCTGGGATGCAGATCAAGAAGTGGGTGTCTATCCGAGATCACCGTTGACATGGAGGATTACCGCCAATGCGGCGAGGGATGCAGTTTCCGTCCGTAGGATACGAGTGCCTAAACCGACGGAGATGCCTCCCGCGCGCAGGGCCAGCCCCATCTCGATGGGGTGAATGCCGCCCTCTGGACCGGCAAGCAGAGCAATCGGCTGGCGGGGATCTGCTGAAGACGCAAGGGCTTGGCCGAGTCGCATGTTCTGCTCGCGTTCATTGAGAATGAGCAGCCGAGTACCAGGCGCTAGTCCCGCGATTGCGTCCGACAGTGGCTGGTAGGGGAGGATGAGAGGAACGTCCGCTCGGCCGCTCTGGCGGGCCGCCTCCTCGGCGATCTTCTGCCACCTTTCGCGTCGCTCTGCCGTTTGCGACGGGCGAAGCTTGGCGACGCAGTTCTGCATCGCAACCGCCGCGAAGCTCGTCATTCCCAGCTCGGTGCCCTTCTGGAGAATCCAATCGAGTTTCTCCCCTTTGGGAAGGCCTTGGAGGAGAACGATTGGACGGGTTTGAGGTGCCAGGTGCTCGAGTGCGAGCTCCAGCTCGAGCGCGGACGGCCCGACGGAGCGTATCCGTGCGGCAAAGGTGCGACCTTTCCCGTCAAATACCTGCAGCGAATCACCAGCCTGGAGCCGAAGCACCCGAGTCAGGTAATGAAAGCGCTCGCCGTCTACCCTCAGTTTGTCGGGTGGGGAATCAGGGACCGGACAAAGGACGCGAATCATTCGTCGAGTCTCGAAGCACGGTGGAAATCGAGCCGAACCCATTCGCGGCGACGTTGGACGTTGTGAAGAGTCAGACCGTGCCCAACGTACGCCTGGGTCACTGCTTGCTGCTGCTCAATCAGGATTCCCGCCAGAACCAGCTGATCCCGGGTCATCCTCGCCAATTCCGGCGCAAGGTCCACCAAGGTGTTCGCAAGGATGTTTGCAACCACCAGATCGAAGCTCCCACCGATCTCCTGAACCGATCCGATCGAGAGTTCGATCGGGTGCGCGCCATTGGCCGACGCGTTTTCTTTGGCATTCGCGACTGCGATCGGGTCGTTGTCCACCCCCACGACTCGCCCGGCTCCAAGTTTTCTTGCGGCAATCGCCAACACGCCACTTCCGGTGCCAACATCCAGCATGTCGCTGCCTGGATGTCGTTGCAGGTATTGGTCAATCGCCTCCAAACAAAGGAGTGTGGTTGGATGATCGCCGGTTCCAAAAGCCATCTTTGGCTCAATCACGATCGGAATTCGATCCACGGGCAGTGCTTCCCACGGAGGTCCAATCCAAAGCCGGCCAGTCCTGACCGCCTTGAGGTGAGACTTCCAAGCACTCGCCCAGTCTTCCAACGGCACCGTCGCGCGTAACAGTTTTGCACTGGGTACCGCCCGGTGCAGGCGCCGCTCAGCAGCAGACGCACGTTTCGGCTCGTCGAAATATGCCGTCACCCGCGCGGACTCTCCCGTAAGAGGTTCGGCTCCCGGCATCGGTAAGAGGCCTGGTTCCCGCACCTCCACCCCCAGTGCACCTCTCTCGTGAAAAACGATCTCGGCTTGCTCCACGTCGGATTCAGAGAGCTCGGCGGTCAATGAAACATATTCGGCCGGCGCATTCGGATCACGGTCCGACAACGACAAAGGCACTCCTGTTGAAGTCGATGATTCGCTGGGCGACCTCCAGGACTTCATCCGCGCTGATTGCAGCGATCCGCTCCGCGTAGCGCGCAAAGTTCTCCAGGCCCACTCCATAGCAGCTATCCAGCGCGAGCAGCGCTGCACGGGCACTGTTGCGTTGAAGCCCGATCTCATGGCCTCCGATTAGATTCTGCTTCGCCCGATCGAGCTCCAGGGGCGAAATGCGCTCCTGCCGAACGCGCGACAACTCCGTTCGAATTGCATCGGCTGCGGCATCCACCTTTTGTGGACTGGTGCCGATGTAGACCCCGAAATACCCGGGGTCGACCCCCTCGACTGAGAAGCTACTGACGCTGTAGGCCATCGACCGCTTATCGCGCAGCTCCAAAAAAAGCCGTCCGCCCTGGCCCGAGAGGATCGTGGATAACACCTCCAAGACATACCTCCAGGGATCGGTGACGCGTGCGCCGAGGAAGCCAAGGACGAGATGCGATTGAGCACGGTTTAGAGATCTTCGTGCTTCGCGGTTCTGATCGAAGGAGGGCTCCGGCGCCACCAAAGGCGACGCCGCCCCGGTGCCGCGAGCGCTGAATGCTTCCCGGACCAGGCCAATCACACGCTCGGGCTGAATGTCCCCTACGATCGAGAGCGTCATCTGGGACGGATTCATGAATTCTGCTTGATAGCGGCGGAGTTCTTCTGGAGTCAGGTTTGCGACCGCGGCGTGTTCGCCAAGCAGCGGAAGTCGATACGGGTGCTTGCGGTAGAGAGTGTGCGCGAACAGGTCGAACGCGACGCCTGATGGCTGATCTTCGCGAGTCAGAATGTCCTGCAAGAGCAGAGCGCGCTCGCGGGCGAATTCGGCTTCGGGAAATGTGGAGTTGAGCAGGCAATCCAGGAACAAGGAAAAGGCCTGCTCGAAATGGCGCGACAGAAACTCGCCGCGCAGGCTCAGCGAATTGCGGCCTCCTTGACCCCCCATTGAGCCTGCGTAGGCATCGAGAAGGTGAGAGATTTCCTCCGCGCTATGGTTTCGGCTTCCGCGCGTCATCATTCGGGCCAACAGGGCTGTGAGGCCACTGGTGTCTTCCGTCTCGTAACGAAGGCCTCCCAAAAACGCGGCCCGCACCGCAAACAGGGGCACCGAACGTTCCTGGCGCAGGAGGATGGTGGCGCCCGAGGGAAGCTTCTCGATCACCACACCCGACGCTTCGCCTCGACCGAATAGTGGGCCCGAGCTGCGAGCTGGAGCTGGTGTGTCAGGACGCGTGGGTAGGGCGGGGCGTGCCGAAAATCGAGCCCGCCGCCCTTCTTCCAATCTCTCTTCCAGCACTTCGGGTGGTGGCGTGCCACCCGGCGGAAAGAGGCCGGTCAGGATCGCGTCGTCAAGCCGAAGGTACTTTTGTGCGACTTCGCGGATGGCGTCGGGGGTCAGGGAGGCGATGCGCTCGTAGTACTGCGCCTCTTTCTCGATCCCCCCCGCAGCGGATTCGTAGAAGCCCAGCTTGCGGGCCACTCCTTGAACTGTTTCCCGCTGGTACACTGCTTCGGATTCGATCAGCGCTTGCACCGTGGAGAGCTCCTCCGGATCGACCGGAATGGACGTGAGCTCGGCGATCTGCGCCACCGCGTGCTCGAGCGCCTCGGGCACCTTCGGCGCGGGAGCAGTCAGTCCAACCGTGAGCAGCCCTGGATCCTTGGGAGTGTAAGCGTACGCTCGTATATCGTTGACCAGCGCCTTTCTGCGCTTCACCTCCATCACCAACCGGGATGACTCTCCTTGCCCCAGCAACATTGCCAATGCATCGAGCGCTGGTGCATCGGGATCCTCAACCGATGAAATGTGGAACGCCAGCTGCAGATGGACCTCTTTGGTATCTGTCTCGGCAAAGAAAATACGCCGGCCGCTGGGCCTGGGCTCCTTGGGCCGCGCAGGTCGCCCCTGAAAAGGCCGGCTCCATTGACCCCCGAACGCTGCTTCTACCCAGTCTCGAAGTTGTCCTTCCGCCAGATCGCCCACCACTGCGAGCACCACGTTCTCAGGCGTGTAGTATCGCTCGTAGAATTCGAGGACCTTCTCGCGGGTGAAGCCGCGGACAGTCTGCTCCGAGCCGATCACGGGGCGGCCATAGGGATGAACGCGGTAGGCGGTGGCGAACAGATCTCGCGAAGCACGGCGCGCGGGCAAGTCGTCGCTGCGCTTGATTTCCTCGCAGACCACTTCGATTTCTCGGCTCAGCTCGTCGGAGTCGAAAGCAGAGTGGCGGATCGCATCGGCCAGGATGTCGATACCCTCGATCGCGAACTGGCTGGCCAACACCAAGTGGTAGACGGTCTGGTCGAACGACGTCCAGGCGTTGATTTCTCCCCCGTGGGCCTCGATGTCCCGGGCGATTTCTCCCGGTCCACGCCGAGTGGTTCCCTTGAAGAGCATGTGCTCGTGCAGGTGGGCAAGACCAGCCTGGTCGGACCGTTCGTCGGCGCTTCCGGCGTTGACCCACGCCTGGAATGCAACCACCTTCGCCGCATGATGCTCTTGAAATACAACCGTGAGGCCGTTGCTGAGCTGGTAGCGCACCGTCATCGCGCCGCCAACGTGTCACCGCGACAACGAGGATGCAAGGAGACCGCGAAAGTAGTGGTCGACCTCGCTTCTACAGATGAAAGCTTGCGGACAACGCGAAGATCAGGGTGTCGAGGTGGTAACGCCCGGAAAAGGTCTGGGCAGCCTGGCTGGGCTGAACGTTGTTCTTACCCACGAAGGCATACAACCCACCCAGGTCGAAATCCCAGTTCGAGTATGAGAATCCCACGCCGGCGTGAAAGGAATTGATCACGCCCGGAGGAACGGTGAAATAGCTAGCGGTCGAGTCCGGTGTTGCTGATTGGGAGATTGCGTAACCGGCGCGGAGGGCGATCCCATCGCTCAGTCGGTACTCGGCCCCAAGACTCGCTGAGAGCACGTCCTTCCAATTCAGAGGCGTGGTGGTGGACCCGTTGGGAGTCGTAACCACGAGCTGCTTGTTGGCGACTGAGTAGAGGATGTACTTGAGGTCTAGAGCGATCAGCGCCTTTCCGTCCAAAAGCGGGTGCGAGACTCCGAACCGAAAGGCGTGCGGGGTGGAAAACGAGGAATTGGTGGGTACGACCTGAGTTCCCTGGCTGCTACTCACCGTGGTGTTGCCACTTAGCGAGGTGGTGACCTGCGATCGATACGTTAGGCCGAACTGCCAATCGGGATCCGGCTGGTAGTGCAGGCCGGCATGCAGGCCCGCGAAGTTCGTTCCGGTGAGGACCTGGTCTGCAAGGGTCCCCTGCGCCACGGGCCCGTGCGACGATTCACGGGCATAGGTGATGCGGTAGCCCAACCCAAGCGAAAGGTGATCCACTAGCATGATTGAGACCGATGGCGTGGCCTCGATGAAAAGTATTCCGAGGTTAAGGTCCTGCCCTCCCAACGATGACACCTTGGAATAGCCGGAACCAAAGCCAGCAATCGGATAGGCTGCGACACCTATCACCACTCGGTCCAGTACCCGATAGGCCGCTCCCACCAGAAACAGTGGGTAAACCGAAAAATCGCTCCTCACCGAGCTTTGATCGCCATTGAGCGGCGTGGTGTCCCGTGGGGAAAATCCGGTGAGGTCCACCGTTGCGGTGAAGCGCTCGACCCCGGAGAGCCCTGCTGGGTTGTGGTAGATCGCCGCGGCATTGTGAATATAAGCCGCGCCGGTGCCACCCATTGCCACCGAACGGCCGTCGTAGCCTCCTGGTGGCTCGGTTGAGGCGAAGGCGCCGGATGACAGGAAAGCTATAAGTGAAAGCAAAACACGAATAAGCTGCGTGTTGCGTCGCACCGTTGCCTCCTTGGGTCCAGTTCTGAATTGGACGCCGCTCGTCGTCGAAGCTGAATGGAGCACCGCAATTCTCGCATCAGCCAACTAGCAGGTCAAAGCGCTGAGGTCGCCGGATGCACCTACAGACCGCAGTGATGCCGGCTGGGAGTTTGGGGAAAACGCGCTATCAAAGGATACTGTCTTGTCCCGATGCCGAGCGCTCCTGACGAGGAAGATCCACTAAGCGATCTTCGGCAGAGTTTTGAGGGCGATGTCGCTCCGTCACCCACACCGACCGAGCGCGGCAGTGGCTCGGTTCGGTCAGCGTCGGGGCCGCCTCCTTTGCCTACGAAGCGTTCGACTTCCGAACGTAAGCGTGAAGGGGTCGTTTCTGCTCCGCCGGTCGCACATGTGCCGCGGTCGCTCGAGGACCCTTTCCAAGAACCCTCGGAGCCACGACTGCCGCACGGGTTGCCGGAGGAAAAGCTCGAGTTTTTTAGAGTGGTCCTCAAGCAGAAGCAGGAGACGCTCGCCCGGGCGCGAGCGCTTTATGCGCAACGAGAAGCTGAGATCCATTCGCTCACCGAAGCGGTGAACTCGGTGCGAGCGCAAATGGATTCTGCCTTGGCGGAGCTGGAGCGAGAGCAACAACGCTCCCAACAGGTGGAGGTGAGGGTAACGCAGCTACAGGCCGAGCTGCAGGCCAGCGACCAGGATCGCCGCGATTCGTCCGCGGCCTTAGCGGAAGTGGAAGCACAGGTTGTGGCAATGACCGAGGCTGCAAAGGCCGAGCAGTCTTCTCGCGGGCTTCTCGGCAAGGAGTTCATGGACGCACAGGAGGCGCTCAGTAAAACGCAGCATGAGCTGTCCGAGTTGGCTGCTGAAAAATCGGAGCTCGCGGGCAACCTTGAGGCCACTCAAGAGCTGTATCAGGCGGTTACATCGGAAAATGAGCGGCTCTCGTCGCAGCTTGAGCGTAGCACCGAGGAGATCGGGACGCTGGCCGCGGAGCGCGATGCGGCGATTGCCCAGCGCAACTTGGCGCACCAGCAGCTCAATGACGCGAAAGCTCGCCTTGCGGACCTAGAGAAATCCAACGCAGCGGCGCTGCAAAAGAGCCACTCCGCCGAAAGATGGGTGGCCGAAGCGAACGAAAAGGCGACTGCCGCAGAAAGGACTGCGGTCGAAGCTCAGAAAAAATCCCAGCAGCACGAGAGATCGGCGGCGGAGGCGCAGCGTCGACTGGTCGAGTTCGAGAGAGGCCTGCGCGAGGCCCAAAGCCGAGCCGAAGGAGCAGAGGCGGTTGCCGTTAAGGCCCAGCAGCAGCTCCAGGCGGCCGAGCGAACGGCCGCGCAGGCTCAGCAGCAGCTCCAGACAGCGGAAAAAGGAGGCTCTGAGGCGCAGCGGCGGTTTCGGCTGTTGGAAAAGACTGCGTCCGAGGCACAGAAACGAGCCGAGGGTCTGGAGCGAGAGATGGTAGAGGTGCGCCAAAGCCTCGAAGAGGCCAGCGTGGCGCTGCAGAGCGAGCGAGGCGAACGGGAAGCACTGGAAGAACGGCTGCAGCAGGTCGAGAGTCAACCGTCGGTACCGGCGGCGCCCGCAGTGGCTTCTGCCGTGGTGGCGGAACGAGACAAGCTGCGGGCGGATGTGGCCGCCCTGAAGAAGAAGCTTGTTTTTGCCGAGAGTGCGATTGAGGCTGCCGCCTCGCTGAAAGCCAAAGTAGCGAGACTGGAAGCTCAGCTGAAGAAGAAATAAACAGATAGAGTGATTCCTCAAGCACCTCATGATCCACTGACGGGACTGAGCGCATCGCGCTTCGGTCTGTACATTCATTTTCCCTATTGCCTCAGCAAGTGCCCGTACTGCGATTTTGCTTCAACCGTAGCCAAGGATGTGCCCGAACAACGGTACGCGCGGGCGGTACTCGCAGAGTTGGATCTGAGGTTGGCCACTGCCCCGGAGTTAACGGACCGGCCGCTGGAATCCATTTACATTGGCGGCGGAACGCCTTCGCTTTGGAGCCCTCAGTACGTTGCCCTGATTCTCGAGGGTGTTCGCGAGCGCTTTTCCCTGACTTCAGGTGCTGAAGTCACGTTGGAAGCGAATCCCGGCGCGGCCGATGCCCGACGGTTCGAGGGCTTTCGCAAAGCTGGGGTCAATCGACTCTCAATCGGCGTCCAGTCTTTTCAGCCGAGCACGTTGACGGCCCTCGGGCGAACGCACGATCCAGACACTGCCGCGCAAGCCTTCGGAGCAGCGCGAGCCGGCGGATTCGAAAACGTCTCGATGGACTTCATCTACGGTGCGCCCGGTCAGTTGGTGGAGAGCGCCGTCGCTGACGCGGATCGCGCTGTTTCGCTCGGTCCTGAGCACCTGTCCGCCTACGAGTTGACGCTGGATCGCGAGGCTCTGGCCGAGGAGGTGCCCCTGGCCAAACAATTGGCCCGCGGAGAGTTGCTCCTCCCTTCCGACGAGAAAACAGTGGAGATGGCGCACGCGATCCGAGCGGTTTACGCTGCCGCCGGTTTCGAGCGGTACGAGACGTCCAACTATTCCAGACCTGGCTTTCACTCTCGCCACAACGCGCTTTACTGGACTGGGGGCGAGTACTTAGCCCTCGGAACCGGGGCGACCGGTTTCATCCGACGGTCCTCTGAGGCGGTGAGATATAGCAACCACCGAAGTGCGGAGCGTTATCTGGTCGAGGTAGAAGCCGGACGCCGGCCGGAAGCCTCGCGGGAGATTCTTCACCGGCGGGAGCTGTTCGAGGAGCGACTGGCGATGGGACTGCGGCTTTCGCGAGGCATCGACGTGCGGGCGGTGTGTGAATCCTTTGGCGAGCCGTTCGCGAAGCGAGAAGCAGAGCTCGATCGGTTGGTGACGGCAGGGTTTGCGCAGCGCAGCGAGAGTAGGATTGCGTTGACTTCGCGCGGCGCGGACCTGCATAGCAGCATCTGCTCACGCTTGATTTAGCTATTTTTTCTCGAGCACCAGATCTCGCGCTTGGAGGAGGTCAACCTCACCCGCGAACCGTGCGAACCCGTCGTACTTGTCGATTGGAATCCGAGCCATCCTGAGCAGGTAGTCCTCGTCGATAGTCATTCGCGTCCCCTCTTGCTTCTCATGCCGGGTGAAGGTTCCATAGGAGCTCTCGCTCGTGGCGCCCGACAGGGGAGCGGATAGCGAAAAGCCCGTCGGCAGCTCCAGCGCGGCGACGGTGTGCTGTCGTTCCGTTCCATCGATGAACAGCGGCGTTTGTCGAGAGCTGACCTGGACGAACCTTTGGCCGAGGTGCACGGGGAAGGTGAGGGAGGGAAGGATCAACTTCCGAGTGCCTTCCACTCGTGCATATCGAGAGGCGACGAAGGTGTATCGAATCGCTACCGGCGCACCGACCTGCCGCCTGATGTCTGCGGTAAAGCTGGTGAGCTCTGCGCCTGGGTAATTGCGGGAAAGAGCCGTCTGAAGCGCCTGGTTTCGCTGCGTGGGAGAGAGCGATTCCAACGCTTCGCCAAGCTGCGCCGCATCGAAGCCGTGGTAAACCTCTTCGGCCGACCCTGACAGATCACCCTCGGCAGTGAGTTTCAACGCAAGCTTCACTTGCTTGCCGGGATCGGCTTGCGCGGGCGGAGTCTTCTTGCGAGTCAAGGGCCGCCCCGGCTCCGGCATCAGCCACGCTTCGCGTTGACCCATCGCTTGTTCGGGAAGCAAGCCGAAGGGGCCAAAGCGAACGGAAGTATCGAGCCAGAGCTCTTCGCCTCCGGGGAGCTCGGCGAAGACGCAAACGTAGGGGAGCAGTCCTTCGGTCGGAAAAACATACGGCGCCGGATCCGCCGCAAAGCTTCGTACCACCGCAATCCGCGAGGGGATTCCAAGTGCTTCGAGGGACGCTTTGAGGGCCCACAGCCGGCTGCCACGGCTTTCCGCGATCGAGGGCGACGCGGACTGGATCAGCCCGGTATCCCTTCCGGGCAGACGCTGCATTACCGCCTCATGGACCGCTCGCGCTGCTTCCCTCGAGCTCTTTCCTTGTGCGGCCGCCCGCGCAAACTCTTCAATTTCGTAGGTGATCTGACCCCGCTCGAGGTGGCTGTCAGCGAAAATGGAGAGGAGGGAATCGTTGCCTTTGGAACCCGCGCCGACCGAAACGAATGGCAGGAACTCGGTCGGTGAGGGTGGGCTGTTGGGTTCGGGGATGAAGGGTGGGACTTGGCGCTCCTCGTGGGCGAACAGTTCCTCGTCACCTCGAACTTCGGGGAGCCGTGCTTTCATGTGATGCGGATCCACAGCGAGACCCGAGCCCTTCGGCGCTGCCACCTTATAGGTCGACCAGTTATTCGGAAGCCGAGAGGTTTGAAAGTAGAAGCTGGCTGTCGTGAAGCCGGGCGCTGCTGGGCCTCGGGCGGGATGTGCCTCCAGGTACTCGTACTCGACGTAGTCTCCGACCTGCACGCCGGGCAAGCTGATGGTTTCCTTACCCTCGATGGTTTCTGGCTCGAGAAAGCTCCCATCCGGTTTCACCGTGCGCATCGTGAGCGTTTGCGCGCCCGGGGGAATACTCACCTCGGCCAATTCCGAAATTCCGGCCTGGTCCAGCACTTTTTGGATGATATGGATGCGATCGACGGTCGAGCCATCCGGGTAAGCCCGTACCGCCGCCGCGTCGAGGACGTAAGCCCCCGCCGCGTCCTCGGAGCCATGTTGCGCTTCGTAACTCTTGATCGCCTTCTTGCCATCGATCGCGAGATCCTGAAGAAGCTCCTTGCCGGTGCGCG
>WNFJ01336959.1_pt4 | contig 14910 bp, 17 predicted proteins | sample 5400461 | NCBI WGS metagenome assembly WNFJ01 (sample SAMN13153349, study PRJNA577476) | soil metagenome | isolation source: 115 cm saprolite on Douglas fir-dominated hillslope | place: USA:California | collected 2013-09-17 | reverse complement strand
CAGCCTCTTACTATATCCCTAAACGAAACAGATTGCCAAAAGAACGTTTACTAGGAAGTGCGAATCCAACAAGGCAGGCGGGCCCATGTCCAGAAGCAACTCCAGCGATGGCGCCGCGCTCCCTTGGTGGCGGGCGCCTTTGGCGTGGTGGCCCCGCCTGGCCAAGCAGCATCCCTTTATCGCTCTTTTCATGGTGATCATCTGGCCGAATGCCCTCTGGTCGATCGCGAATCTGGTCTACAACGATCAACTGATTGTCGAGCGCTTTTGCGCCAGCAACCCGAAGCAAAAAGAGGCCTTCTGGAATCTGGCAGTCCCCCTGTACTCCACCTTTACCTGGGTGGCGGGCTTGGGCATCTGCGTTTGGCTAATTCACCCGCTGTTGGCCTATTTTCGCGCACTAGAGGGCCGTCGGGAAATGACCCCGGCGCTTCAACAAGCCGCCCAGCGCCGGTTGGTCAACATGCCCTCGTATCAGCTGGTGTGCAATTTCTTTTTGTGGTTGCCAGGCGGGGTTTATTTCCCCTTCATGATTTACGCCTTCGGAGGACCGGTTAAACCGGAAGACCCCGTGGCGATCCTGATCCAGTTCCTGGCATCGTTTCTGGTATCGGCGGTGGTGACCTCGTTTCAAACCTTTGTGCTGCTGGAGGGTTTTCTGGTGGAATATCTGTATCCCCGAGTCTTCACCGATGTCAGCCCGGTGGCAGTCGAGGGGGGCATCCGCTTGCCGTTTCCCCTTCGGCTCGGCCTGTTATGGGGCGCCATTTCCCTGGGGCCGATTATTGTTCTGTTCCTGATTACCGTCAACTTGCTGATTTCCGCCAACCAGGTGCTGTTGCCTTTGACGGTGGGGGTGGTGGTATTCGGCATTGTTACCGGGGGCCTGATTTTTTGGACCGTCGGCCAAGAGCTGGCGCGCTGGCTGGAAACCCACATGGCGGCGACCCGGGAAATTGCCAAGGAAAACTTCGCCGTCCGCATCGGCGAGCTGCGGGCCGATGAATGGGGACGCCTGACCGATTCGTTCAACAAGATGGCCCACGACCTTGGCCTGGCCCGGCACGTTCACGAAACCTTCGGACAATTCGTGGGCCCGGAAGTGCGCGACGAGATCCTGCGGCGCTATTCGGGCCTGGGGGGCAAGGTGGAAGAAATCACGGTCATGTTTGCCGATATTCGCGATTTCACCCGCCGCGCTTCCGGCAAGGCCCCTGAAGAGGTAGTTGACCTGCTCAACCGCTTTTTGTCCCTGGCCGTGCAAGCCGTCGAGGAGAAGGGAGGCTGGGTGAACAAGTTCCTGGGCGACGGCTTCATGGCGCTGTTTGGAACCCCCTTGCCCCACAGCGACCACGCGGACCTTGCCCTTGCCGCCGCCCGCGACCTGCTCACTCGACTGGAGAGTTTCAATCGCGATCTGGACCGGCACGGACAAGTTCCTCTGAAACTCGGGATTGGCATCCATACGGGTCCGGCACTGGTCGGTTGTATCGGCGCTACCGTCCCCTTGGCCGGCGGCCGCCAGCAAATGCGCCTGGAGTTAACCGCCATCGGGGAGACCGTGAATATCACGCAGCGCCTTGAGGAATTGACAAAAACCTGTGCTGCCACGCTTTTGTTTAGCGAGGCAACCCGGCTGCGCTTACACGATCCCCCCCAGCTAGCCTGTATGGGAGCGCAAGAAATACGCGGCGGATTGAACCCGGTTGTCGTCTACACGATCCCAGGGGTCTGATGGGAGAACTTGCCGGAGCATCCCCTTTAGCTGTCTTATTTCCTGGGATCGATCAGCAGTTGAAATCCGGGAAGCAAGGAGGTTGTATAGGTTTTACCGAAAGCAAATTCCTGAATCCGCCATTTTTTTCCTTGCCGCTGATAAACCCGTAGGGTTGGTTGTTCCGGATCGTCGCGCGTGTCCAGCAGCCAGTACTCCTTGATGGAGGGCACGAGCAGATACAATTCCACGTTGCGAATCAGGTCCTTGGTGGGATCGCCGTGTGCCATGATTTCGCCGACAAGGACCGGGCTGACGTCTTGCCAGCGCACTTTTCGAATCGGTAGGTGCAGAGGAAAATCATGATAGGCGGCCAGGTCGGGCTCGGGAGCGGTAATACCGGGGCGACGCGGCACAAATACGCGGGCCCTGTAGGTGACAAAGTTGATGATTTTCGGATTCTCCCTCGAAAAATCATCCACCTTTCGGAAAAGCCATCGATCCACCCAGTTTTCAGGAAAGCTTGCTTCTGGCGACACGTAAAGCCTCCCATCAATCAGCTCATAATGGTAGCCCTGCTGGTAATCACCCGCCAGGTATTCCTCGAAGGACATGGGCCGGCCGTGATCTTCCGGGCCGATCTTGACCACCGTGGACATGAACAGACCTCCTCAACCGACCAGCACGCGCAATTCGCGCGGCAAGGGAAAGCTGACGTGTTCTTCGCGAACGATACGGCTCTCGACGGTGGCCCCGAAGCGCTTTTGCAGATAGGCCACACATTCCTCGACCACTTCCTCCGGAGCGCTGGCCCCGGCGGTGATCAGGACGGTTTGTTTGCCGGCAAACCAGTCATCCTGAATTTCCTGGACCCCATCGATGAGATAGGCGGGCACGCCGTAACTGCGGGCAATTTCGGCCAGGCGCAAGCTGTTGGAGCTGTTCTGGCTGCCCAGCACCAGCACGACATCGGCCTCCGGCACCAGGTCCTTGACGGCTTCCTGGCGGTTCTGCGTGGCGTAGCAGATATCGTCGCGCGAGGGTCCGACGATCTGGGGAAAACGCTCGCGCAGAGCGGCAATGATGACTTCGGCATCGTCAACGCTGAGAGTTGTCTGGGTCAGGTAGGCCACCTTGGCATCGTTGGGCAAGGGCAAGGATTCAACCTCGTCGGCGTTTTGCACCAGATAAATGCTGTGCGGCGCCTCGCCCAGGGTGCCCTGGACTTCGTCGTGGCCTTCGTGGCCGATGAGCAGGATGGTATAGCCCGCGCGGGCAAAGCGGACCGCTTCCAGGTGGACCTTGGTCACCAGAGGGCAGGTGGCGTCGATGGCGTGCAGATTGCGCTCGGCGGAGGCCTTGCGGATGGCCGGCGATACACCGTGCGCGCTGTACAGAACATTGGCGCCGTTGGGGATTTCATCGATATGGTCCACGAACACGACGCCGCGGTGCTGGAAGCGATCGACCACGGGGCGGTTATGAACGATTTCGTGATAAACATACAGGGGCGTGCCGTAGAGTTGCAAGGCCCGCTCCAGGCTTTCAATGGCCATGTTGACGCCGGCACAGAAGCCGCGCGGGTTGGCCAATAATATTTTCATGCGCCTATCCTCCCTGGTCCCTATCGTAAGCGAATTCGCTTTTTTTGCCAACCGCAGGATTCCTGGGGCGCCGATTTCCTCCGGTCGCTTACGCTCCCGGCTCGCCGTGAAATTAGGTCGCTTAGGCTCCCGGCTCGCCGTGAAAAAACAACAACGCCACCCTGGTGGGGTGGCGTTGTTCGGAAACATCTCTGGCAAGATCAAGCCGAGCTATTCTGTCTTTTTCACATCGACCTTGCTAGGCGTGATGTACATCTTGCCTTTTACGGTGGTTACCACGCCGGTCACGGTGGCTTCCTTTTGGCTGTCCGGCGCGCAGCTGTGGTAAGTCTCCTTTTTCCCCTTGTCCTTGAGGTAATAATTAACGGTCTTATCCTTTTCCTTTACCTGCAGGACGTTGGAGCACTTGTCGGTTTCCTTGAGGGTGCATTTGCCGCACACAATTGCGCCCTTGAGAGTGACTTCCTTGCCCTTCTTTTCCCCGGCATCGATGGCGCTTCCCATGATCAGCAGGCCGGCGACGATCACCATCAGGCACGCAGCGATTTTTCTCATAGATCCTCCTCGTATGGCGAAATAGGTTGTGGACCGCCCCATTGGGGAAAATTGTACGCAAAAATACAGGGAAGGGGAGTATATCATCCCTTTTTTTCCGGAATCGACTTATCCCATGCCTCCGGGCCGTCCACCGGGCGCGGGGGGACGGGGAGCAACGCGGGCACGGCGCTGGAAATCCAGCTCCAGAACGCCATACGCGTTTTCGTGTTGACTGACCACCCCCAGCAGCGCGTTCAACAAGCGCTTGGCGGTGAAAAAGTTCATCACCACGCGGTGGCTGAGTCGAATCGGCTCTGCCGGGTTGGGGGTCACGGAAGTGTTGAGGCCAAAGTCCAGAGCCAACTCCTCCGGGGTGACGCTGACCCGGCAAAAGTTGGTGTAGACCGTGGAGAGATTGCTGGTGTCCGTGGGGAACTGGGCCGCCTGACCGGGGGCAGCCGCCGGGTCCGTCCCCATTTTGGGTTCGTCCGCCATGTTTGACATCTCCTTATACGGGTAGTGGATCAAGGTTTTCCGCGCCTGGAACTTACCAAGATTTTATGAACTGGCATTGGGATGGTCAAAAATATCCCTGCATTATTACAATAGCGGCTCGCCCGTATCCCCGGTCAAGGACGACCACCATGAAGCAAATCTTGTTGTCCCTTTCTGTGCGGAGCAAAAAGGACCTGGTGTTGGTGCGGCAGCGCAGCAGGCAAATTGCGGCCCTGCTTGGTTATGGAGCCCAGGACCAGGCTTGCCTGGCGGGGGGCGTTTTTGCTCTGGCCTGCCAGGTCCACAGGCGCCGGGGCCGGACCACCTGGCATTTTCTGGTGGACAATGGTCATTTGCGTATTGGTCCGGATGCCGCCTGGGCCAAGGGGAAAGGCTTCCTCTGGATCGAAAAACGCTTGCCCGAACCGCTCGCCCACACCGGCCCCGATATTCTGTGGATGACTCAACAATTGAGCCGGTTAACCCCGGCGAACATTTTCAGGGAAATCCAACAACTGAACCAGGAACTTTTGCAGGCTCTTTTCGAAGTGCGGGCAAAGGAAGGAGAACGGACCCTTCGGCCAGCTGCTTGAGGAAAACTTTCCCAAAGAAGCAGAAATATTTTTCCCCAGGAAGCTGTTTTTTTCTCCTAACGCCTTGCCATAACGAAAGTTCCAGGAATTCCATTTTTTCCATAAAAATGCCTTGTAATGGCTTCTCATGGTCTTTACAATTGGGCGAAGCGTAATGAAATTGTTAGAGCCCGGAAAAGTAGGAAAAAAACTCCCTGGAGGGAGAGGCCTTCTGGTCATGGATGACTCAGTAGATTGGTAATTTCCGGATACCGGAGAACACAACGACCGCGAGGGTGCAGGGGTGTTGTCCTCTGGGGGGAAGTCGTTGCCTTCCTCTCGCCTTGTCGCTAGTGCGGAACGCCACTTCCAAGAGGCCAAGGGAAGTGGCTTGGCCTCACCGCTACGTGGGCTCGAGAAACCTTTATTGGGGAAGGACGGCTATGAAGACCCAGCGGAAAAAGCGCCAAGCGGCGCCTGTGGAGCCTATTGTCGTAGGTTCGCCCCCGACCACGATTTTCTCCTCCGACCTGCTGACCCCCGAAGAAGAACGCGAGCTTCTCGCAACTTTCTGGGAACACAAGAGTGAGTTGGTTCGCGTGTTGATCCGGCATTTCCCGCGCTTGCGCGCCCATCGGCCTCCTCTGGAACCGTGGCCCATGGCCCAGTTCATCCGCGATTACTGCGATGCGGATACCCGGCTGGTGCCCGCGGTCCGCCGCGTGCACGATCGCTACATCCATTGCAAGCACCGTCTTGCTTCAGCCAACATCCGCCTGGCCGCCCACGTCGCCAAGCGCTTCCGCCACCACGCCCTGGGTTATGCCGATTTACTGCAAGAGGCGGTGTGCGGCTTGATGCAGGCCATCGACCGGTTCGACGTCAGCCATGGCACTCGCCTGGCGACCTACGCCACCTGGTGGATTCGGCAGACGTTGCAAATTGCCGTCGCCCGCCAGAGCCACCTGGTCAGCCTGTCGCCGCACCATTTGCAGGAGCTCGGCCTGCTCCAGCAGGAATCGGAGGCCCTGGCCCACGGCGGGCATCATCTGCCCAGCCCCCAGGAATTGGCCTCCCGCACCGGCAGCAGCCTCGAACATCTCACCCATCTGCAAACCGCCACCCGCGCTCCGGTTTCTCTTAACGCCGTTCTCGATGACGACAGCGACTTCAAGCTCACCGAGGCGATGCCCGATAACGAGAGCCAAACCCTGCGGACAAATTCCGAGCGCCAGGAAGCCCTCAATTTCCTCATGGAAAACCTCAGGCCCCGCGAGCGCAAGGTCCTCGATTTGCGCTTCGGCTTGACCGGCAACGGCACGCACAGCCTGCGGCAAATCGGCCATCTTCTCCGCATCAGCAAGGAACGGGTCAGGCAAATCCAAAATCGGGCCCTGGAGAAACTCCGCGCCTCCGCCGAACGCGTCGGCTGGGAGCCGAGCCTGTTGCTTGGATAATCCCTCAGCAGCCCGCAGCGCCAGCAAGGGCGAATCCCTTGCTGGCGCTGCGGGCTGAAATTTCACATCGACTTCAGTCGGCCCCGAACCATGGCCAGGATCTCCTTGTGATCGAACGCTAAAGCGGGAGGGCGCCTTAGTAAGTGCCAACCCACCGCGGCGGCATCGTCTCCCGCGCGGGGCTTCATCTGTGCCGGCTGAACGCGGGCCAGATACACCACGCTGATGGTTCGGCCGCGCGGATCACGGCCGGGAGCGCCGAAGGCGTGCACTTGCTCGAATCGAACCCCTTTGATGCCGGTTTCCTCGAAGAGCTCGCGGTGGGCCGCCGCCTCCAAGGATTCTTCCATCTCCACAAATCCACCCGGCAAGGCCCACATGCCCTCAAAGGGGGGATGTTTGCGGCGAATCAGCAGGACCCGCGGCCGAGGTTCGCGGGTGACGATGGCAATATCCACAGTCACCGCCGGGCGCGGATAATCGTAGGTGTATTGCGGCATGTTCTTGGTTCCTGCTTCCCTGTTTACGTTTAGCGTTCGCGTGGCACCAGGCGAATGCTAAACGTAAACGGAAATGGTTGGCATTTCCGTAGCCAATCCGTTTCGAGCATTGTATCCTGAATAAGCAGATCATCCTTTCTTGACGGTGGGGAATCAGCCATGCCCGTGGAACTCGCAGAGCGAAAAGCTGCGCCCGCTTCCTGGACCAGGCCGCACTTGCTGGACCTGGAAGACCTGAGCCGGGAAGAAATTCTGACCATTCTCGATAGCGCCGAGGGCTTTGTCGATTTGAGCCAGCGCCGCCGCAAAAAGCGCTCGACCTTGAGCGGCAAGGTCATGGTCAACTTGTTCTTCGAACCCTCGACCCGGACCCGGACCAGCTTCAGCCTGGCGGCGCGGCGGCTCAGCGCCGACACCCTCGATTTCACACCCGGCAGCTCCAGCCTCAGCAAGGGAGAGACTTTCATCGACACGGCCAAGAACATCGAGGCCATGGGCGTGGACGTCATGGTCGTCCGCCACTCCTCCCCCGGCGCCCCGCACCTCGTGTCCCAGCACGTGGAGTGCAGCATCATCAACGCCGGCGACGGCGCTCACGAGCACCCAACCCAGGGCTTGCTCGATATCTTCACCATTCGCCAGCTCAAGGGCCGGCTGGACAACATCACCGTGGGCCTGGTCGGGGACATTGCCCATAGCCGGGTGGCGCGCAGTAATATTCATGGCTTGACCAAGCTCGGGGCCAAGGTGATCGTGTGCGGCCCGCCCACCCTGGTGCCGCAACCCATCGCCGAGCTGGGCGTGGAAGTCTCGCATTCGCTGGATGAGGTGTTGCCGCGCTGCGATGTCATCAACATGCTCCGTATTCAGTTCGAGCGGCAGCGGAACGGCTTGTTCCCGAGCATCCACGAATACGCCCGCCTGTTTGGCATGGACAGCGCCCGCCTGAGCAAGGCCAAGCCGGATCTTTTGCTGTTGGCGCCCGGCCCGATCAACCGCGGCGTGGAGATCACCCCGGAGGTGGCCGACGGCCCCCATTCCGCCATCTTGCAGCAGGTAACCAATGGCCTGGCCGTGCGCATGGCGGTACTGTATTTGCTGTGCGGGCAGCCGGCGGAAGGGTAGCCGTTGCTTGCGTTTAGCGTTCGCGAGGGATTTTCCGAACGCTAAACGCAAGCATCATGGATTACATGCCCGATTCCACCGCCGGCTGTAGGGCCCGGCCGTGGTTGTCGTAAAAGGCATCGTGCAAGAGAAAGATGAGGCCCACGTCCAGGCCGACCTTGCTGAGCTGGCGGCGAAGTTGGGCAAAGGCATGGGGGCCCAGGCGGCGGCCCAGGAGACCGCGAAGGTGTTCTCCGCACAGGTCGATCTCCAGCGAGCGCGACCAGTGCAGGGGAAAGGTCAGATAGCGGACCGTGCCGAGCTGATGGCAGATGGCGCAGCGACTGTTTTCGGTGCGGGTGACCAGGGGATCCGCCTCGCCCATGGCCCGTTCTTCCATGCAATGGGGGCAGAAGGATTGGCCGGCGATGTGGTCCCACGGACGTTGCCCGGCCCCGCAGCGGCAACAGGGGCTCAAGGGAAGCACATTATCCGCGGCAGCAAGACGCACGCTGGTCATGGTTGGGTTTCCGTGTTGATTGCAGGATTACCTGCCTGGAAAACAGCTTGCTTTCTTTCATCGGCACCAAGAGGTTCTCCGCGTTATGCCATTTCCCAAAAAGGCGCCCCGTGCCGGCGGAATTTGCGGAATCCGGTGAAAATAACCCGATCCGGGGAAGGTCGGACCCTGAAAAAATGGCTCCTTTCCCAGAATAGCTCATGAACATTGAGCCGAACCCCTTTGGGGAAGCGATGGTAAGGCCACTGACCATGAATAGCATCGATTCCCAGGGCCGACCGGCGTATAATTAAGCCCCGGAGAGGAGATTCCCTTTTCAGGAGATTGCCATGCGCATGAACGCCGCTCGATTGGGCATGAAATACACCGCTGGCCTGATTTTCAGTGTGGCCCTCGTTCTTTCTTGGTCCAACCTGGAGGCGGGGGGCGGGAAGAAATCGGATTCGGAAGTCAAGGTGTCGGCCAAAGCCGGCAAGCCCGATGACGCCGGCAAGCAAGTGGTCACCGTTACCCTGGCTATTAACAAGGGCTGGCACGTGTACGCCAATCCCGTGGGCAATGCCGACCTGAGAAGCTCGCAAACCGTGATTACCGTAAGCGCCAAGGAAAAGCTGGACCAGGTCAAGGTTGCTTATCCGCCCGGCAAGGTCATCAATGATAAGCTTGTCGGTGATTACCGGACCTACGAGGACAAGGTGGACATTGTCGCCACCGTGCAGCGGGCCAGGGGGGATGCCGGCCCCCTGGAGGTTTCCGTCCGCTTCATGGCCTGTCACGATAAAGGCGTGTGTCTGTTGCCCGCAACCGTCAAATTGACCGTCAAATGATTGAACTTTATTGTGCCGCTTGCGGCTTGGCCTTGGACACGGAGATTGTTGCATGCTGAAGATGGCCAGTCTTGTTGGCGTTTGCCTGTCCGGAGTTTTCCTCGTTTCCGCCCTGGCGGGAGGGATAGACGGGGGGGCATCGGCAAAGAAGGTCAAGGTTCAGGCTTCGGCCGGCAAGCCTGACGAGGCAGGCAACCAGGTTATCTCGGTGACGCTAAAAATCATCCCCGGCTGGCACCTGTATGCCAATCCGGTGAACCACAACAACGAAACTTTGAACGGGAACAAGACGATCCTGGGCCTTTCTTCCAAGGTGAAACTGGAAGCCCTGAAGATCGAATACCCGCCTGGAACTCTCAAGAAAGACGGCAAAGAACAGTATAAAATCTACCAAGGGGATGTAACCATCCGAGCCGCCATCCGCCGGGCCAAAGGCGACAGCGGCCCTCTGGAATGGAACCTCGAAGTCTACGCCTGCAATGACAAGCTTTGCCTGCCCAAGGGGATCATCACCTTCACGGTGCCTTGAAACAAGAATTAGCGTTGGTTAGCAACCCGGAGAGGCCCATGAAATCAACCTTGCGCAAATACATGAGGGCGGCGAAAATAGCAATCTCATTCGTTATCATGCTTCTAGTGTCTGGTTCCGACTCGCCCACTCCACGCAAAGCCAAGGATGCTCCCAAGCACTCGGCCAACCACTTGGCGGGCCAGAGCAGTCCCTACTTGCTGATGCATTTGCACAATCCCGTGGATTGGTATCCTTGGGGACCTGAAGCTTTTGCCAAAGCCAAAAAAGAAGGCAAGCTCATCTTCTTGTCCATCGGTTACAGCTCCTGCTACTGGTGCCACGTCATGGAGCGGGAATCGTTCAACAACGAGGAAGTTGCCAAGCTCCTTAACAAGTATTTCGTGTGCATCAAGGTGGACCGGGAAGAACGGCCGGACATCGATCACATTTACATGACCTCCCTGGAGATCATGAGGAAACGGGGCGGTTGGCCGCTGTCGTTGTTTCTCACCGCCGAGGCCAAGCCGATTGCCGGCGGCACCTACTGGCCGCGCGAGGACCGCACCATTGAAGGGGAGAAATATCGCGGCTTCAAATCCATCCTTCAGATCATGGCCGATGCCAACAGCAACAGCAAAGAAAACAAGTTCCTGCACAAACAAGGGGACGACGTGGCAGCCCGGACCGTTGCCGCCCTGGAACGCCTCGACCTCGGCATTGCCCTGGTCAAGCTGGATCGCGCATTGATTCAGGAGGTCGTGGACGATCTCAAAGATGGCTTCGACAAGGTTCACGGCGGCTTCGGCCAGAGAGCCAACCTGTTCCACGGCCCGAAGTTTCCCCGGCCTCCAACCCTGTCCTTTCTCCTCCACGAGGGCGAGCGCACCAAGTCGGCCGATTTGCTGGGCATGGTCACGCTCACTCTGGACAAGATGGCCCAGGGTGGCATTTACGACCAGATCGGCGGCGGCTTCCATCGCTACAGCACCGAACGCACCTGGACCGTCCCCCATTTCGAAAAAATGCTCTACGACAACGCCCAGCTCGCCGAGGTTTATGCCCGGGCTTACCGCCTCACCAAGAAGCCGTTGTACCGGCAAATCCTGTTAGAGACTTTGGCATATCTCGATCGGGAAATGGTCTCGAAAGAAGGCGCGTTTTATTCGTCCCAGGATGCCGAGACGCACCACGAGGAAGGCCGCTTTTATGTCTGGACCGACAAGGAAATCGAGGCGGCCCTGCCAAACAAGGCCGATTCCGACTTGCTCCGGAAGGTCTATGGCGCCGCCGGAAAGCCCAATTTCGAAGAGAAATACCACATTCTGAAGCTATCCAAACCGATTGCCGAGGTGGCTAAGGAGATGAAGATCACCGAGAAGGAGTTGCAAGCCCGGCTCGCTCCGCTCCGGCAAAAACTGTTTGATGATCGCAGCAAACGGGACAGGCCGTTTCTGAACACCATTGCCCTGACCGCCTGGAGCGGCCTGATGATCGCCGGCCTTGCCGAAGCCGGTTTAGCTCTGGATGACCCGAAGGTCATCGCCAAGGCCGCCCGCGCCGCCGATTTCGTCCTGCAACAACAACGCACCAAGGACGGCCGGCTCCTGCGCACCTACGGCGCCCAGCCCGGCCAAAAGCCGCGCGCCGCCGTCAACGCCTACCTGGAGGATTACGCCTTCCTGGTTCATGGCCTCTTGAATTTGCACGACGCCGCCAAGGACAAGAAATGGCTCGATGAGGCCCGCGCCTTGACCGACACCATGATTCAATACCACGGCGACAAGAAAGCCGGCGGCTACTACTTCACCGCCAACGACCATGAAAAACTGTTTGCCCGCAGCAAGGACCAATACGACGGCGCCCAGCCTTCCGGCAACAGCGTTGCCGCCAGGAACCTCGTCCGTCTGTGGATCAAAACCGGCGAGGAACGCTACAAGACCGAAGCCGAACGAACCTTCAAAGCCTTCGCGGGGACGCTGAAAACGCAAACCTCGGGGTTATGCACGATGGCGGAGGCGCTGAATATGTTTTTGGAAGCGAAGAAAAAGCGGTAATTATCCAGGAAAGATATCTTCAATTGTAGATGACCATCGACACCTGTCTGGGAAATGAGGAATAGGAATGGCTTATTCTAATTTCCCAGCGTGAGCTTTTGCAAAAGCTGGGGAGTGGGCTTCGATTTTTCGCATTGCCTCACGATCATAGATTTTTTCCGCGCATACCGGACATTCGTGGAATTCCAAATTGGGCACTTTGTAAGCTTTCCCCTGGAACATGCCTGTCCAGGTCCGGCAAACGCGCTTAATTCTGTTGCTGCCACAAGTTGGACAAATTGAGATTTTTATCAAGGGTTTTCCTCCTTACTCAGACCTCTTGGAAGAGATCAGGAAATAGTAGATTTCTGTGCCAGCTTCTTTGACCAATTTCCCTTTGGTATAAATTGCCATACCTTCCAGGTTGGTGCTTTGGATAATGTAAAGATACTCTTTGGCATGTCCCCCCAGCGCACTGGTTGAACGAATTTTTTGTAAATTGCTACGGCATTGGCAATAGACTCCACAATATCCAATTCCGTCAAGCCGTCCGTTTCCATTTCTAATCGCGCCTTTTCACTGAAAGCATAACGTCCGGCAAGGACCGCCCGCTTGATTTGCACAAGCACATCCATTTTACCACTCACCACCCTCACGACATATTCATGCTCATCAAAAACTCCGCGTTGGATTTGGTCTTGCGCAATCGGCCGACGAGCATTTCCATGGCCTCGACGGGGTGCATGTCGCTGAGGACGCGGCGGAGGATGCGGACGCGGTCGATCTCCTGGGGATGCAGCAGCAGCTCTTCCTTGCGCGTGCCGGAGCGGTTGATGTCGATGGCCGGCCAGACGCGCTTGTCCACGAGCCGGCGATCCAGGTGCAATTCCATGTTGCCGGTGCCCTTGAACTCTTCGAAGATGACTTCATCCATGCGGCTGCCGGTGTCGATGAGAGCGGTGGCGAGAATGGTCAAGCTGCCGCCCTCTTCGGTCTGGCGGGCGGCGCCGAAAAAACGCTTGGGCTTCTGCATGGCGTTGGTGTCCAGGCCGCCCGACAGGAGCTTGCCTCCCGACGGCGCTTCGGTGTTGTGCGCCCGCGCCAGGCGCGTGATCGCATCGAGCAGGATGACCACGTCCTTGCCGTGCTCCACCATGCGCTTGGCTTTTTCCAGGGCGATGTCGCTGACGTGGCAATGCTCGGCGGACGGCTCGTCGAAAGTACTGGCCACCACCTCGCAGGTAGGACCGGCTACGGTCCGCTGCATGTCGGTCACTTCTTCCGGGCGTTCGTCCACCAAAAGCACAATCAGGTAGCTCTCGGGGTGGTTCTTGAGGAGGCTGAGGGCGATTTTTTGCAAGAGAATGGTCTTGCCGGCGCGGGGCGGCGACACGATCAGGCCGCGCTGCCCTTTGCCGATGGGCGTTACCAGGTCGATCACCCGCATACTGATCTCCTCCGGGTCGATCTCCAGGACCAGCCGGCGATTGGGGTGGTACGGAGTCAAATCCTCGAAGCCGCTGCCGACGGTGCGCTCTTCGGGAGGAATCTGGTTGATCAGGTCCACCTGCATGAGGGCGAAATTGTCCTGGCCCTCGACGGGCAAGCGGATGGGTCCTTCGACGACCAGTCCGGTCTTGAGCCCGAGGCGGCGAATCTGACTGGGGGAGACGTAAATATCCTCCGGCGAAGCCAGGTAATTGTGGGCGACGCTGCGGAGGAAGCCGTAGCCGTCGGGCAGGACTTCGAGAGGGCCGGAGCCGCTCACCGTGGCGCCGCGCTCGATCTGGTGGCGGACCACCGCCATGATGAGCTGGCCGCGATTCATGCCGGTGTGTTCGGTCAGGCCTTCGCGTTCGGCGACGTTGAACAGCTTGGGCATGGGCAGGCGGTACAGGTCATCGAGCCGGGAAGCGGGCGGAGGCGAGGCGCCGCCGCCGGGACCCTCCGCCGGTTTACGAATGATGCGCTTGCGGGCCACATTGCTGGGCCCTTCGTCGCCGCGAGCGACGGCCATGGGCTTTCCTCCAATTTGCATTGTGAAAAAAAAGGGTTCTTGGCCCGGATGCCATATCCGGGAAAAAGTGTCAATCCATTACCTGAGCCTGGGATCCTGGTTTTGGCACTTTCCCCGTCCAGATCCTCCGGAACAGGGTAGCGCCGAAGATTGTTGGATTATATCATGAACAAGCTTGCGTCCAAATGGAAGCGCAAAATGGGAAATTCTTTCTTTTTTTTGGATTGTACGGCAGTGGAAAAGGTTCCATCGGTTGTTTGGCCGCGAGTCGTGCTTTCAAGAACTATTATGGGGGCCAGTGGCGAAAAAAGAAAGGGGCAAATGCTTTCCGTTCTTTTTCTCAAGATTAGCACCTTCGCTGTTTATTTCCTTGGCATCGTGCCCCGGGCAAGGTACGATTGAATAAGAGTGTGAAGACGAGCAAAGGAGTGGGTCATGATCCAAGGAGATACGGTTGTTTCAGCCGAGCTTCAGCAAGCTCGAGCATCCTTTCTGCGCGGTCTATCGCAGCTCTTGGCCGATCCCCGGTATCATGGTTGGTGGGCCGCCTATCAGGGCGACCAGTGCCTCGGTATTAGCAAATCTCCCCAAAAACTGCTGCGGGAAATCCAGCGGCGCGGCCTTGCCAGGGATTCCTATTACCTGGGGGTGATCAGGCCGCACGAACCGGAGCCGGAAGAAATCGAACCACGGCATGGCCAGCATTTCGGCAACGGCGAGTTGACATCATGACGATTGTGGACCGGATGCCATACTTTACTCGGACCACGTCCATGCCGATGCGCGGGGAAAACCTGACAATCAAGCCCTACCAGATTATGGTCTGGGTAAGTATTGGAGAACCCGGTCAATTAGAATGGGACCCGCGGACCCCGATTTTCCCGGCCATTTTCGATCCCGGCAACAACCACAATTTTTCTATTTTTCGTAGCCAACTCTTGCGTTGGGCTGGAATTGCCCCTAAAGGTTTGCCAGTGCAAGGGGCGGTGCGCGAAAGTGGAAAACGCGTGCCCTTGCAT
>WNFJ01015880.1_pt1 | contig 14913 bp, 15 predicted proteins | sample 5400461 | NCBI WGS metagenome assembly WNFJ01 (sample SAMN13153349, study PRJNA577476) | soil metagenome | isolation source: 115 cm saprolite on Douglas fir-dominated hillslope | place: USA:California | collected 2013-09-17 | reverse complement strand
CCCCAGCCTATATCGATGGGCCGCATAAGCTGCCAGCGCAACCATCGTGACTGCCAGGAAGATGAACCACGCGCGACGCCAAACCGGCGGCAGGACTTGGATCTGAATCGCCGCGGGCTCAGTGCTAATCATCCCTTCCTGATTAACCGCACGCACCATGAAGTGATACGAGCCTGGGGCCAACCGAGCGTAATTGACCGATCTTTGATCGGTTGGCGCGCTCCAGTCAGCATCTACGCCGTCGAGCTTGTATTGATACTTGAGTTCGTGGTCGCTATGAAAGTCCAGACCGACATATTCAATGAGCAGATTGTTATCGGACGAACCGAGCCTAAGAGATGGGCCGTGTGTTGTTCCGGCATCGGGCATCGGGAGTTCCGCTCCTGCGATCTGAAGTCTGGGCCCGACTCTGAACTGGCTCGGTTCCGGTGTTCAGCTTAACCACGGTGTTAGCGGTTGCTACCCAAATATTCCCTCGTGTGTCTGACAGGCATTGCAGCAATGCGTCGTCCACCAGCTTTTCGCCGGCGCTGATGTGGCGAATCCGGCCGGTCGCTGGATCGAACCGATCGAGTCCTCTTCCGGTTCCCAGATAAATTCGCCCGGAGCGATCCCCTGCGATTGACCAGACAGTGTTGCTGGTCAAACCGTCTGCAGTCGAGTAATTGACGAAACTGAGACTGTCCGCCGCCGGTTCCTTAACAACTGAGACGCCCTTGTTTCGCAAACCGATCCAAAGCCAGCCGCGGTCATCGACAAAGAAAGCCCTTGTGAAAATCTCCGGCAGGCCCGCGGCGGGCTGAAGCAGATTGTCGTGCCCGTCGACAACTCTGCTTAACGTTATCTGCGCTGCGAGCCACAGGGCACCGCTGCGATCCTCAACCATTCTGCGATATGGAAATTGATAGTTCAGAGGCACGCGATGGACTGTCGGAACGCCATTTCCACCTGACCGTTCGATCGAGAACAGACGGTTATCAATTGAGCCAAACCAGACCTTGCCTTGAGCGTCTTCATATATGTCACCCACGACGCCCGCTGGCCCACCCTCGGCCGCGGTGATCTGCTTACCCTGGGCATGGTGCAGGTCGGATCCTCGGAACCAAAACAGGCCGCGGTCGGTTCCAATCCACCAGTCACCGTTTCTGTCCTGATGAATTCGGGGACCGATGGCATTGAATGCCGAAGCTTGCGACCACTTTATCGGCAACACGCTGCGATCATTCACTTCCCACAAGCCACTGCCTCGCGTCGAGATGTATACATGTCCGGCGTGATCCCCAAAGAGCTTCTCGATCGGCGCCTCAGGAAGTCCGTCCGATCTCCCGAAGCCCACGGCCGGTTCTCCAGAAAGCATGCACAACCCGCCGCTGTGGGTTCCGATCCAAAGGTTTCCGTCTCGATCCTGCGCGAGTGATTGAACCGCGTTGTCGCTGAGTCCGTTCGACGTAGTGAAGACGGTGGGCTTTCGGTCTTTGAACTTAACAAGCCCATGGTCAGTGCCCACCCAAAGCGCGCCCTCGAAATCTACAATCAGACTGCGCGGTGAGCCATAGCTGGAGACGTTAAGCGGCCCTGTTTTCCAGCCTCCTTTGTCCGCAGGATCACTCGGCTCGACGAACTCCAACAGGTTGCCGTCACTGGCCGCCAACAACCGACCCTGATGGTCCTCGGCGAAGCATCTGATTTCCTGACCAAATTCCTTTTCAGGGCCATAGGTGACGATTCGATCCCCGACCACTTCGACAATGAGATTGCCAATCCCAAACCACAGACGTCCCCGGCTGTCGGCGAATGCTCCCATCGGACTAGTGTCCGGCGGACTAGGAACGACTACTTCAAACTTGAGGTTCTCGACCTTGCCCAGCGCCAGGCCCGCACGATACAGGCCGCCGTCCGTTGCGCACCAAAGCCGGCCATTCGAATCAAACGCGAGGGCATTGACCCGGTTCGCTTCGGCTTGATCGGACAACTTAAAGCTAACAAATTTCTGCCTTGGTGAGCTTGTCTTATCTCCAGCGGAAAGACTTGACGGCGTCCAGTCAATTAAGCAAGAGATACCTCCGCCGTTAGTGGCGACCCAGATACGCCCCTGCCGATCTTCGGTGATTGCGTTGATGAAGGAATGCCCCAAGCCGTCGCTGGTATCGTAGGAAGTGAAGCGGTAGCCGTCGAACCGACCCAGTCCGTCACCCGTGCCGACCCAAAGATAGCCTCTCGAGTCCTGAAAAATGAATCTTGCATTTGAATGCGGCAGACCTTCGTAAACGCCATAGTGGCGAAGAGGAAGTTGTTCTCCCGATACCGGCGCGGACGGACAGAACAGAGTCGCTGCCAGCATACAGATTAGTTCCGCAGTACCGAAATGCTTGCGATCCATGTTGCGACGCACCCAACCGAATAAGACTAGCCGACAAGCGGAGGGCAGGCAAACCTATTAGTGACGAGGCGGTCGAATCTGTCGAAGCGGGTGCCAAACGGTTGTCCGTTGTCCATCGCGTGCGCCTGAGCGCGCGAAACCAACTCTGCGAATCACGGCCCGGCGGCCATCATGGAGATGGAACTTCGAAACGAACTCTCCAACGTCCAAATCTGCCGAACCATTTCTGAAAACTATAAGGCTGCCTAAGGTTTACCGCCGACCAGTCGCATGCTTTGGGTGACTGGACTTTGAATCTATCTCTCCGCGAGAAATGCCGGACAGCACCACCGGCTCGCGATCCGGAAATTCCGCAACCAGTGAGAGGTGGCCACCCATAGCTTCGACTGATTTTCGCAGGGTTGAGAGTAGGAGATCACTTCGCTTCTCAAGTCGCGAAACGCCATCCTGAGTGATGCCTAACGTCTTCGCCAGTCGTACCTGAGTTAGCTTGCGGGCCTGACGCAGTTCTTGCAACGTCATTTCCTCTGCAACGAGTTCGGCAGCGCGAGCCTCGATTTTCTTCCGGCGTGCCGCACTCAGACTCTTCATTTTCTCTCTAAGAGTTTTCATAACTACTTCCTTGCTTTCTTCTTCACGCTCACGAGGTGATCATCAAATCGTCCATCGGCCTTGATTATCAATTGTCGATAGAACTTCTTTTCACTTCCGCCCGATTTATCCCCGGCCACGAGCAAAACTGTGAAACAGTACTTCCCAAGCCACGCGCCAAGTATGTACTTCACGACATAATGCTGTCAAGTACATCCTCTATTTAGTAAACAAATCCTCATGCGAGTTTGCTGGCAGAGCGCGAAAACTACAAGATGAGTTGTATCGGCAACTTTCAGCCGTCGAGAGGTTGACACTTGTGGCGAAGAGAATTTGGGGGACGTTTCTAACGTTTGTGTGACTTTTGAATTCGACGTTAAGAATTTCCTGAGGAAAAATGGAGCGGGCGACGGGAATCGAACCCGTATTACCAACTTGGGAAGCTGGCGCTCTACCATTGAGCTACGCCCGCTCAGAGAGAAGGAAAAAGGAAAAGGTAAAAAGGTAAGCCTCTCCGTTTTCTTAGAAACGTCAACCAGCGGCAGAAGATTATTGGGCCAGTTCAGGAAAGTCAACTTCACTCACCAAACGTTATCAGCCTGTCATCGGTCAGTCGCTAACAGGCATCCCTCGGTCACCGGAAATCACAACATTTCCCCTGAACTACTGCCATTCGCTGAACTATGAACCATTAACGACTAACTACTAACAACTGACTATTGACGATAGTGCTTCATCAACTCTTCCCAGAGACCCTGGGCCTTGAGGATTAAGTCGGCGACTTCGCGGACCGCGCCGCGACCACCCTTAAGCTCAGTTACATAATGCGCCGCTTGCTTTGTTTCCTCGACGGCGTCGGCGACTGCGACGGCGAACCCAACGCGTCGCATCACCGGAATATCAGCGACGTCATCCCCGATGTAGGCACACTCGTCTGCGGAAACTCCCGCCGCGGCCATTATCTCTTCCAGCGCCTCGATCTTGTCTTTCGCATACTGTCGCACGTAAGCCATCCTTAAATCCTGGGCGCGCCGCTCGACGGCACTCGAGGTGCGCCCGGAAATAATTCCTGTTTTCCAACCAGCGCGATGAAAAAGCGAGATGCCCTGACCATCACGGGCATGGAAAGTCTTCTGCTCATCACCGTTTTCCAGCAACTCAAGCTGCCCATCTGTTAGCACGCCGTCGCAATCCATCAATAGTAGCTTGATGGGTTTGGCGCGACGATTGAGATCGTCAGTTTCGAGTTTTGAGTTTCGAGTTTCGAGTTTCACAACAGATTAAGACCTGGAATCAACCGACCGCTACCTCGACAGCTGGGGCTCTGACGTGCCGCGCGCATTGATCAAATGTCCGAGATAGCCGGCGCCAAAGCCGTTGTCTATATTCACGACCGCGATTCCGGGCGCGCACGCGTTCAGCATGGTCATCAAGGCCGCGGTGCCGCCCAAGCCGGTTCCGTAACCTATGCTCGTGGGCACCGCGATTATCGGAGCCGCGACCAGACCGCCGACGCTTGTCGGCAGCACACCGTCCATGCCCGCCACTACTATGATTACGTTTGCCGCATTCAATCTGTCGCGCGCGGCCAGCAAACGATGAACGCCCGCCACGCCCACGTCGTAGAGTTTTTCCACGCGGCTTCCCAGGGCGCTCGCGGTCACCGCCGCTTCTTCCGCCACCGCGACGTCAGCGGTTCCAGCGCACACCACCAGCACAGTGGTCCGGGTCGGTTCCGATCCATTGACTCCAAGTTGGATGATCCGGGCCTCGGCGAAATAATTCGCCTGCGGCAGCTGCGACACGACTGCGTTAAAGACTTCGCGCGAAGCGCGCGTGGCCAGCACCGGAGAATGCTTCTGGGTGAGTCTCTCCAGGATTTCGACTATCTGCTCGAGGCTTTTCCCTTCACAGAAAACAACCTCGGGAAATCCGGTGCGCAGTGCGCGATGATGATCCAGCCGGGCGTGGCCAAGGTCTTCAAAAGGCAAATGGCGCAGCTGATCGATGGCCGACTCGACCGTGCGCGAGCCTGCCCGCACTTCTTGCAAAAGATTTCGGAGTATTTCAGCTTGCATTACGTATTGGCGAAAAGTGAGTGCAGATTACCCGGGCGATACCCTTCGGGATCAAGCACGACGTCCGCAAAGCCGAGTGCGTTCAGATGCTCGGTGATTTCTGATTCCCGACGTCGCACGAGATCAAAGTCGCGGGGCTCAACTTCGATCCGCGCCGTCGCGCCGAGATGGCGGACTCGGACCTGACGCACGCCCAGCTTACGCAGAAACGTTTCCGCCCGATCTACCTGTGCCAGAGCTTGCAAAGTAATCGGAGTCCCGTGTGGGATTCGTGACGACAGACAGGCAAGCGCGGGCTTGTCCCAGGTAGGCAATCCAAACTGTCGCGACAGGCCGCGGACTTCTTCTTTATCAAGATCTGCGTCAACCAGAGGCGAGATGACGCCGCGTTCTATCGCCGCAGCGCGACCTGGACGACGATCCGAAAGATCATCCCGATTCAAGCCATCGAACACGACCGCAAAACCCTCACGGAGAGCATACTCGCTGATGCGCGCGTACATTTCGGTTTTGCAAAAGTAACAACGGTTAGCCGCGTTCGCCAGATAGTTTTCGTCCTGAGTTTCAAATGTGCGCAGCACAATGTGTCGCGCGCCAATCGTGCGCGCCAGTTCCTCAGCTTCCTCAAGTTCGCCTGTCGGAAGCGATTCGCTCAACGCGGTTACGGCGATCGCGCGAGCACCAAACACTTCATGCGCGATCTTGAGGACGAGCGTTGAATCAACTCCTCCGGAGAACGCTACGGCGCATGAGTCAACTTTGCGAATCGTTTGTCGCAGCGCTTCAAGTTTTGTCTGTAATTGATCCATCTTCAAGATATTGCAGGGACGCTCTGGCCACCTGACCGTTCGTTACAGAACCGGGAGCGGTAGCGACCGGATGCTAAATTCAATCTACTATTCCACAGTTTGCCGGGAGAGCGCGCAAGCATGGTGTTGAATGCCTGGATCCGGTCGCTACCGCTTCCGGTTCTGTAACGACTCCCTACTGTAATCGCGCCAACCGAGATGAAATACATGAAAAAACCTCTTACTTCACTTCAAAGAATTCGATCGCGTTCAGCTTCCACGATCCTCCCACACGAGCCAGAACAAATACCGCAGTGCCCGAGTGTTCTACTCCCAATTGTTTGCTGTTAAGGGCAACATCCAGAGCCACGCGGTTTGCATCAAGCGTTTCACTGCGCAAGACGCGAGTTTGCCAGGCTTCCGGCTGAGTGCCGACGACGCCGCGGACGAATCCAACCAACTCGCCGGGAACAATCAAAGGGGCGATGTCGGCCTGCCTGCCGCTACGAACAGCCGCATCCAGTTGCCCGGCGAACGTTCTGATCGACTCATCGATCGCCGGCGCTGAATTCGCGGTTGCTTCGGCACGAATGCGCGCCGCGCGTGCCGTCAGCGTTGACGCGTATTCTGCGTCCGCGCGCACACCCTCGTTGAAATAGCGGGCAGCGTCCGCTGTCTGGCTTCGTTTCAAAGCGATCTCGCCCAGACCGATGCTCGACCAGGCCAGCGCCGCTGGCGTCGGCAGCCGATCGTCGGCCAATTGACGAAATTCTCGCTCGGCATCTTCAAGTTTGTTTTCGGCCAACAGAGCACGGGCCAGCACAATGCGCGCTTCCTGACTCCGTGGCGAGGCGGTGAGCAACTCCCGCGCAAGTGTTTCCGCTTTTGCAAATTCCTGTGCGCCAAACAACCTGGTCGCCTCAGCGAGGGAGTTAGCCACCTGAATGGAATGCGGCGCAGAGTCGTTGTCATAGTCAATCTGCGGATAGAACTTTTCCGGATCGACTTCGACGCGTACGATTCGGGAAGCGTTTTTGAAAACTACCTGGCCAAAGTCATGGGCCGGAATAGTTCCCTGCGCGTTGACCCGTTGCCCGGCGTCGGTGGTTGCCAAAACATTCACCGTCACTTCGATCGAGCCGAGGTTGCGGAGCGCGGCGATCCACTGGCCGCCTTCGAGATGCGGCAAACCGGCCATCAAGTCCATGTCAGTTGGCTGATCGAGTTCCTGATCGAGAAGGCTCTTTAGCGCCGCTCCCCGTTCAGAAAAGACAGCGCGAGTACGAGCCAGGGATAAACCGTCGGCATCGCTCTTGGCGCTCGCCAGCAACCGCCGCAGAGTGACCACGAACTCATCACGTCCAACGATATGATCGAGCAGACGCCAGATCATCGCGCCTTTGTTGCTGACCGAGCTAAAATATGTGGCGTCCAACGGAGTCGTGCGCGCGAGCGGGCCATCCCGCTTGGCGATCGCAGCATAGGCCAAACGTTGCCGCGCCCGCTCAGCTTCAGCGGCGTCGGCGCCAAACTGTTTTTCAATAAATAGAGTGGCGACGAATCGCGTCAATCCTTCCCGCAAGACTCCCTGACCTTCACCTCGGACCGGTGAGTCAGCACCGATCCAAAGGCGCGCCATCGCTTCCGCGATTCCCTGGGCCGTAACTGCATCAATCTTCTTGCGGCGAAATGCGCCCTCCCCCAGCAAGACTGTGCCCGCGTCATCAAAACCCGCTCCGCGCGTGACGGCTACCAGGCGCAATGGCGCATCGGGTGCAGGACCGAACAGACTCGCAAAGAAAGCGCGCGCGTCGTTGGTCAGCGCAATCAGAGCCTCAGCTTGTTTTCGTTCATCCGCGCCGGCGCCCTTCAGCAGAAAGGCGTTAATTCCCCTGGCGTTGGCGCCGCCGTCAACGCGGTCCCATGCGCCCGCTACAAAGAAGGGTTGCGCGTTGAGTGACTGTTCGAAAACACTGTTCCCGTTTGCGCTCTTTTCAATCCCGGATGAGATCGCGCTCGCGCCGTTGACGGTCAGACGGAACGGGGCGTAGTCAGCGCCGCGTACGGCGAAGGGCGTATTAGGCGAAGGAAACCACAATGACTGCGGTAAAAACTGTGACGCCACCGGCGAAAGGGCGGCCAGGCCCGAGTTTTCAGCCACGGGCAGACGGTATTCGATTGTCGCGCTCACATTGTCATTGGGCGCAATCGCGGTCGGTAACGTTATGGTGAATCGTTGCGCTCCACCGCGCGTCTCAGGTGTCGAACGAAAACTGGCGGTCGCGCCTCCGACGGTGACTGATTTGATTTCGGCTTTTGAATTTATCCGCAAACTCAAAGTCGAGCCGGCGCCGCGGCCAACGTTGCGCAACGAGACGACGGCGTGAGCGTTCAGCGAGCGCTCGACTCCGGGATTATTCACCGTGATATCAAAGTTAGTTACCTGCCAGGCGGCTCGCGGTTCGTCCTGGGACGGGACTGAAAACGGGAATCCGAAGCCGCACAACAAACAGACGGATAGGACAACCAGCACAGATTTCATGATCATGTTTATGAAAGTCTTCAAGTTTGCCTGGACTGCGGGAACGGACGCGCGCTCAGTTGTCATCAGGACCTCAAGCATGCGCGTCTGCAAAAGGAGATGCTCGTCAATCAAACGACCGTGGTCTGGGCTCTCTTGCCGACCAGCGCATGAATGTCCCGCAACACCTCCAATAACGCACCCATTCGTCCCAACGGTAGCATGTTTGGACCGTCCGACGGCGCTCGCTCAGGGGCCTCGTGAACTTCCATGAACACCGCGTCGACGCCACACGCCACGCCCGCCCGCGCGAGTGGTTCGATGTACTGCGACAAACCGCCGGTTGCATGACCCAGACCGCCGGGCAGTTGCAGTGAATGCGTCACATCGAAAACAACCGGCACGCCAAACTCACTCATAATAGGAAACGATCGCATATCTACGACCAGATTGTTGTAGCCGAAACTGACGCCACGTTCAGTCAACATCAATCGGTCGCAACCGGCAGCGCGCGCTTTCTCGACGATGTTGCGAGCGTCTTCAGGCGCCAGAAATTGTCCCTTCTTGACGTTGACCGCGCGTCCTGACTGGGCCGCCGCAGCAATCAGATCGGTTTGCCGGCAGAGAAAGGCCGGGATTTGCAGCACATCGACTACGGCCGCAACCTGATCAATCTGAGCCACGTCATGAACATCGGTGAGCACCGGGACGTTTAGTTCGTCCTTTACGTGCTGCAAAATCTCGAGACCCGCTGCCAACCCAACGCCACGAAAACTCTTGACCGATGAACGATTGGCTTTATCAAAGGAAGACTTGAAAACAAAATCCAGCCCGGCATCCCGCGCGCGCTGAGCACACTCGCGGGCCATCATCATCGCGTGTTCTGCTGATTCGATCACACAAGGCCCGGCAATAATTGTCAGACGCCCATCGCCAAACGTGGCCGAACCAACCTTGAATGATTTCGTTTGTGAACCTGTCTGCATGTTCAGCTAGGGGCTAATGGATTCCGATCGAGTCACCCAGTGTAATCCAGCAGGTGAGTAAGTAAGAAATACGCCTTCTTCGGTCTCATTAGCACGGTCGCTTTAGCGCGGTGAATTCCGTTTCCCACAGAACGCGGAAACCGTTTAAACGGTTTCCATTCCACTCGAAAACCGCGATCACCGGGCTGAAGCCACGGTGCTAATAAGAAAGTTGTACCAAGAGAATCGACGGTCGTTATTTCGGACCCACCGCCACAATCCGCTCGATCAGCTTCGGATCATTTGGCAGCAGACCTGACCTGGGCAGACGCGGCGTCAGCTCAATCCAGTTGCGATCCATAGCAAAGACGCGTTTGAAGAGCGGCAGCGATTCTTCCACGCGCCCCATATTCACCAGCGCCACCGCGTGCCAGTAGATCATCTCAGCATTGTCGGGAACCAATTGCTCGGCCGCGCCATATTCACGGAGCGCGCCTTCGTTGTCCTTCTTTTCCACGGCCAGGTCGCCGGCGTTCATGTGATTGTACGCCCGCTGAAGAGTGACCAACCGGCGCAGCTCTTTCAAAGGCTCTGCACTGTCATCGACGCGAAGATCAAAGACGCGATCCTTCCAGGCCTGACCGGTTGGTTTTCCGCTCACAACGATTAGCGCGGCGGACTGCCGGCCGCGAATGTCGCCACCTGCGGCTTGCGCCGCATCCAGCGCCGCCAGCATGCGTTCAGCCAAATCGCCTTTCGTTGATTCAAACGCCGCGGCCATCGCCGGCCAGATCCTGTCGTTCATCATCAGGTTCGCCTGCACTGAATAGTCTTTGCCGACATGATGCCCAGCGGCTTGAATATCGTTCTTGCCGGTCCACGCATCGACCCGCCCAAGTGCGTCAATCATCGCCACTTGGCGCACTTCGCGGCCCTCGTCACCGGCGAGCAAAGCCTTCAAGGCATCAGGCGCGCTGCGTCCCGCGCGCATCAATGCCAGGCCCAGTGGGCCATAAGACGAATCGACGAATGATTGAGTGGCGATAGCTCCGACTCCCGCTTCAGCCCACGGCACGATTGGTCCGACTGAAAACCAGTGTGACTGGACCGCCACCCCCAATTCGCCCGTATTCGGATCTCGCGCCACAATCGAAAATGTGTGCACGGGCCGGCGCGGATTCGCGCGCTCTCGATCCAGCTGCGCGCTCGAATTCACCGTGACGCCAAACATCAAGATCGCCGCACATAAAACAACGTTTAGTCTACGCACGTTCTCGTTCCTTCCTTTCGCTAATCTTTCCAATTGAGTCGGCGGCAGTTCATTGCCGGGCTCGCCATGGCAGTATGATTTTTGCGCTTCCTCGGATCACAGATCGAAGTCTGGCTCACAAAAAGTAGTTCCTATCTAAAGATGCCCTTCGCTCTGTTCCATATCGACTTGAGCTTCGACGGTTTCTTTTCCTTTTGAGGGGTCGGCTTTACCTGGGCTTGCTTAGGCGAAGGAGATGGCGATGGTGACGGCGTCGGGCTGGGAGACGGTTCGGCAGCCACGTTCGCGTTCACCAGAGCGTTTGCCCGTTCTGTCCCGCGCCACCAACGTGATGCAAGCACTCCTGAACCAAGTAATGCGATCAAGAGGATCATCGCGGCGACAGCCACGCGCGCCCGAGGCGAGACTTCGCCCGCAGCTTCTTTCAACAGCGGTACATTTAGCCGGGAAAAGAGTGGCCGATTCGTTGCGGGCGGCGTCGCGCCAGCGACGGCTTTCACTGAGGCAGGCAGTTCCAGGTTGTCGCCGCTGGTGGCTGCCTGCACCTGACGCAAGGTCGCAAGATCAATCACCAATCTCCCCGAAGGACTTTCGGTGCCGGCATGCCGTAGATCTTCCAGAGTGGGCGAAAGCGTGCTGTCGGCATGTTCCAGTCCCAGACGCGCCGCAGTTGCGTGCAGTTCGCGGCGAAACTCGTGGGCATCCACCGGCCGGTCGGTCGGGTTCTTTGCGAGGGCGTGGGACACAACCTTTTCCAGGTCTTCGGGAATCGACGGGACGATCTCATGCAGGCTGCGCGGCGCCTCAGACACATGCTTCAATGCCAGGGCGAGCGGGGTTTCGGCATTAAAGGGCACAGCGCCTGACAACATCTCGTAAAGAATTATGCCGAGACTATACACATCCGACGCCGGAGTCAGCGGCGCAATTCCCGAACACTGTTCGGGAGACATATAGCGCGGCGTGCCGATGATCGCGCCCACCTGGGTCAGCGTGTTGAAGTCGTCATCTTCCTGCTCTTCTACGATGAACTTTGCCACGCCAAAGTCCAGCACCTTCACGACCGCCGGCATGTTCGGTCTTTGCTCAATGAAAATATTAGCCGGCTTTAGATCGCGATGGATCAGTTTGGCTTCGTGCGCCGCGCCTACGGCTGAGCTTGCCTGCAGCATGAACGAGACGGACCGCGCCAAATCCAGGGGGCCTTCGCGCGCCAGCAGGTCGCGCAGTGTCAGCCCTTCCAGCAGTTCCATCACGATGTACAGATAGCCGTCGTTTGTGGCTCCAAAGTCATTGACCATGACTGCGTTCGGATGCTGCATCCGTCCGGCCGCGCGCGCCTCGCGGCGAAAGCGTTGCTGCGCCGTTTCGTCACCGACAAACCGCTGGCTCAGAACTTTGACGGCCACTGGCCGGTCGATGAGCAAATGCGTCGCCCGATAGACCGTACCCATGCCGCCGCCACCGAGGCGCTCGTCCAATCTGTACTTGCCGTCGAACACACGGTCGATAAGCGGATCGACGGGCACATCCGCGAACGTGTCGTCTGCCCGTAGCGGCGCAAAGTCGTGCGGGCACACGTGCACATCGTCAGGGTACTGCCGGCTGCATCGTGGGCATTGAAGCATATTAATAATGATCAGAGAGCGCTAAGCATTATCGCGCAACTAGCGAGATTTCGCACCCGCATGGTCTTCATTCGTCGTGCCGGGAAAGCCGATTTCGATATTTATGATCAAGCTGAAGTTGCATTACGGGAAATAGTAGATATGATCTCTTGAGAGATTAGGGATCGTTCATGTCGGAGTCCATCGTCAGCAATCCTCGCCCGCTCGACCGCGGAAAACTGAATTATTCAGTCTGCATTCAATTCCTTTTCATGCATCTGGCCTGTCTGGCTGCCATTTGGACGGGGGCGAGCGTGATCGCTGTCGTGGTCTGTCTGGTGCTGTACGTGGTCCGGATGTTCGCCATCACCGCTGGGTTTCATCGACTTTTCTCGCATCGCACATACCAGACGGGAAGAATTTTCGGTTTTCTAATGGCCTTTGCCGGAACCGCAGCTTATCAGAAGGGGCCGCTCTGGTGGTCTTCTCACCACCGCCGCCACCATCTGCACGCCGACACCGAAGACGATCTGCATTCGCCGTTGACGCGCACCTTGTGGAGATCGCACGTCGGCTGGTTCCTGCACAGCGAAAGCCAGGCGACTGAGTGGGCGTTAATTCCAAACTTGCTCAAGTACCGAGACCTGCGCCTTCTCGACCGCTTCTACTCCCTGCCGCCGGCTCTATTAGCCATCGCGGCATTTCTATTCGGCTCTGCGCTGCACCAATATGCGCCGAGCCTGGGCACGTCGGGTTGGCAGATGCTGGTGTGGGGATTCTTCATCAGCACGGTGCTCCTTTATCACGGCACCTTTACAGTCAATTCCCTGGCGCACATTTTCGGAAAGCGCCGCTTCGCAACCGCGGACAATAGTCGAAACAATCTATTTGTCGCGTTGATTACCCTCGGCGAAGGGTGGCATAACAACCACCACCACTATGCGACATCAGAGCGCCAGGGTTTTTACTGGTGGGAACTCGATGTCTCTCACTACACCCTGCGAGTTCTTTCCTGGTTTGGAATTGTTTGGGATCTACGCACACCGCCGTCAAAGCCCACTCTGCTCAGGCAGAGTCTGAGCCAGAATTAATCATTCGAACCGAAAGCCAACTAGTTAATCCTTTACCGGAATAGCTTACGCCGGACGCCGACTTCCCCGCCTATGGTTCTGAATCATCAATTTCTCTTGATTCGGATCAGAGAAGCCGACAACCCGCCGCAATACGAAGCGAACATCTACGTCGGCTGTGACAACGCGAGCGATCGATGCGTCGCGCACTGGATCGATGTCTTTGGCGGCAGATCTTTTGAGACACTTGGGCTATGGCGCCCGCACCGGAAACAGCATTAAGTTTGTCCGAATATCCCGGCGGACCTTTTCTCAAATACTTTCACCTGGAATCCTGAGAAGAAGTCCTGGACGTTCCTGATGCAGCAAAAGGATTAAGCGAGCAGGGGGTATGCGAAAGATACACTGGTGCGAAAGTAGCGAGACTATAGGGATCCTGACAAAGTCAGTGCAAGCTTGCTACTGCCGCAAGAGCGCGTATCATACACAGCGGCTCCCACCCGGAGTCGGCGATTATCCTTTAAATTCAGAACCGGAGGCGACCCTGTATGCTTACTGAGGATTCGAGAAGCATCATCATTACCGCTCTCACGGGGCTGTTGAGCGGACTCGTCGTGGCAGCCGTGGCAGTACTTAATTTCTTAAACACATCGAAGAAAACCAAAGCCGAGATCGAAAAACTGCAAGTGGAAACACAAAAGCTTCGTCTCGACCTGACTAAGAATGTAGACAATCTGGCTTCTGTTAGTTATAGCCTTTCCAAAGTCACCGAAAATGTCGTCTACAACAGTACCCAGGGAGATGGTTTTGATTTCGAAGGGGTTGAAGGGGATATCTGGATTTGGAACGAAGCAAAGCAAGAGTGGGCCAAAACACTTACGGGCCGGGGCGTGCTGAAAGTAGAGGCTGGCGGTTTACTCAACGTCCAACGAACCAACACTGAGGGGCGCTACGAGGTTTGGTTACGGCGTTATCTCTACAAGGGCACTGAGAAGGCGTTTCTCCCAAAGGATGAACTATTGGCCGGTCAAAGGAAGCTGCGGGTTACTTGTGAGGCTAAAGCCGTTGATAGCGAGCACACGCTTCGCTTCGTTATCAAAGATAACAATCCCAAAAACGAGACTCTCGCTAAGAAGGATATTAGAATCTCCGGTAATGATTGGACACCGCTTGAAGTTCATTTCCTGATCTCGCCCTCAATTGATTGCCGGCTCCGAATCGATGACAAAGATGTATCGCGCGCACCCAGCAGTGTCCAGATCCGCAACCTGCTCTTGGCGGAAAAGCGCACCGTCCAGGGTTGACGTGATGAAGCAGATTCGGCTGAAGAGTAAAATCTTAGTTCTCACGCGCGGTTGCTGCCCGCTCCAGCGTAGCGGGCGCTTCCGCTTCCGTAACCTGCTCGATCGCCGCTTCGGTGTGCAAACGATTTTGAAAAGCTGCGTGCACGAATGAAGCGAACCGCGAATTAATTCATCATATGGGCAAGCATCCTGCGACGAAGATTGAACGGTGGTTTTTTGTGCCACCCGTCGCCGCCCTGCTGTCGCTCTTAATAATCCACCTTACCGACAGCGAGATACAAATCTTTTTGTGGCTTAATCACCGCGGACAATTCGCGGGCGACATTTTTTGGATCAACC
>WNFJ01127475.1_pt1 | contig 14916 bp, 23 predicted proteins | sample 5400461 | NCBI WGS metagenome assembly WNFJ01 (sample SAMN13153349, study PRJNA577476) | soil metagenome | isolation source: 115 cm saprolite on Douglas fir-dominated hillslope | place: USA:California | collected 2013-09-17 | reverse complement strand
CGATTTCCTGATCGCGCAATCCCTGTCCGGTCGCGAGCACGTCGCTCATCGGACATTTCGCATGAGGTATGAAATCGCCATTCAGGCCGTAAAGGCGATAGGAGCCGCAGAAACGAACCGTCGGATCGCCGATCTTCGGCGAGCAACCCCATAGTTCCGCGGCAGCGCGGTTGTAGCGAACGATGAGGCCCGCCCGATCGCAGACATAGACGCCGACCGGCAGGAGATCCAACAGGTGATCGGGAACGTTCAGGACGCGCTCGTCCAGCAAGACCTGCAATGGAGTCGTGGACTCCATTTGGTCGACCAGGCTTGTCATGGACGCGCTCCAGTACGTGGGCATATCCCTGCACCAAATGCGCCAGATAAGGGCCCCAGTCACCCCCGCCGGCGCTGATCAAACTCAGCCTACCCCCTAACTACAACCTCGCAGCGGGGTTCCTCGACCAGCCGGTAATTGTTCGCTTTCGAGAACAAACACAGGGCCGCTTCTGGCACTTCGGGGCCGCGAGAGTCCGGTCCCGGACTCAACGGCGACGCCTCACCGCCGCTGAGTTACCTATCTGGTTTGGCGCAAAAATTCTCCCGAACCCTGTCGGCTCCGGACTTCCCCGTTCGTCATCATGCGGTAGTTCAGAAATCAAAATTCAGGAGCTTGAGAAATGGCCGACTCCGTGCAAGTCGTCACGCCGCATCTCGTCGTCAACGACGGCAATGCTGCGATCGAGTTCTACAAGAAGGCGCTTGGCGCTACCGAAGCGCTGCGGATGCCGGCGCAGGACGGCAAACGCCTGATGCATTCGGAAATTCACGTCAACGGCGCACGGATCTTCGTGATGGATGACTTTCCCGAGCACCGTGCCTCGCACGGGTTGGACGCGGTGTTTCCGCCCGACCAGATCAAGGGGACATCTGTCACCATGCATCTCGAAGTCGAGAACTGCGACGCGGCTGTGAAACGCGCGGCGGATGCCGGCGCGACCGTCACGATGGCGCCGTGGGATGCGTTCTGGGGCGCGCGGTATGCCCGTATCATGGACCCGTTCGGCCATTCCTGGAGCTTTGCGCACGCGCTGCCGGCGAAGGGGTGAGCGGCACTATAAGACGTCGTCCCCGCGAACGCGGGGACCCATAACCCCTGGCCTTTGTCGTTGCAAAAGGCGACTACCCCAGTGCCAAAACGAGAAGCCGCGGCGTATGGGTCCCCGCTTTCGCGGGGACGACGATGGGCCCCTAATAACCGCGCGCGGGATCGACGACGTTCTCAAGCCGCTCGCCGGCTTCGAAGCGTTCGATCTGGCGCGCCACGTATTTCGATATTTCGTCGGGATCGGTATCGGCTGCGTTGTGCGGCGTCAGGATGACTTTTGGATGCGTCCAGAACGGGCTGTCCGCCGGAAGCGGTTCCGTTGCGAAGACATCAAGCGAAGCAGCGCCGAGCGTGCCGTCGTCAAGGCATTCCAGAATGTCGGCTTCCGCTTGCAGCCCGCCTCGCCCGGCATTGATCAGGACTGGCGTACCGATCGGGCTGTTTCGGTTGAGCCTTGCGAACAATTCGCGGTTCAAAATGTGCCGCGTATCTGGCGTGAGCGGCAGCAGGCTGACCAGGACATCGGTTCGTCGCAGAAACGCTTCGAGTTGCGCTTTGCCGTGAAAGCACGCGATCCCGTCGATTTGCCTCGGACTCCGGCTCCAGCCCGACACGCGAAAGCCTATACGCCTGAGCACTTCGGCCGCGTTCGCCCCAAGCGTGCCGAGGCCCATGATGCCGATCGAAATTGCGCTCGCCGGCCATTGAAACCTCGGCTCCCAGCGTTTCTCGCGCTGGCAGGCTCTTAGGTAAAGCTCCTGCCGATGATGCATCAGCACATGAAGCACGACATATTCGGCCATTCGATCGGTGAGATCGGCGACCGCAACGCGCACAAGCGGCACTTTAGGCAGGCTGGAATCGGCGATCAGTGCATCGACGCCCGCGCCCAGATTGAAAATGACGCGCAGATTTGGAAATGCCGCAAGCTCGCCTTGAGCCGGCTTCCAGACCGCGGCGTAGTGGACCTCGGCGGGATCGAACGCCGCGTCGGGTAACAGTAAAACACGCCGGTCCTTGCAGACATCGTCGAAGCGGCTCTTCCATCGTTCGGGAGACCAGTTTTCAGTCCCGCCATGCACCAGCAGGGCGAGTGCGCCTTTGTTCATCGGATTTTTGCCTCATAGTTGCGGAATCGCAGGCGACCTTATCGGCCCGGGTTGTCGGTGCAAAATATTTTCGATTTCGTGTCGGCTGCGGGAACGGCGCACTGCCTCCCCCGTACCGTTTGGCGCTACGCGTCTGCGATGATACGCTCCACCATGCGCGCCAAGCTCGTCCCCGAATTTGTCTGTTCGAATTTCGCCGAAAGTCATCGCTTTTATACAGAGCTGCTTGGATTTCGCGTGCTGTATTCCCGTCCGGAAGAGCGCTTCGCCTATTTGGAGCGTGACGGGGCTGAACTGATGCTTGAGCAGTCCGTTGGCGAGGACCGGCTTTGGCCGCGCGCCGAATTGGCATATCCATTCGGCCGGGGAATCAATTTTCAAATTCAGGTTGCCGATGCGGAGCGCTTGCACAAGGTTATTCTGGTGGCGGGTGTTGCGGTCTATCTGCCTCTCGAAGAGAGATGGTATCGGCGGGAAAACGATGAAATCGGCGTCAAGCAATTCGCGATTCAGGACCCGGATGGCTATCTCTTGCGATTTTCACAGGTCATCGGGGAACGATAGCACGTCTTCCTTCCCCTCTCCCCTTGTGGGAGAGGGTGCCCGAGCGAAGCGAAGCCGGGTGAGCGGTCTGTTGCTATCGTGAGGTCCAAACCCCTCACCCAGTTTCTCCCTACGGTCGAAACCACCCTCTCCCACAAGGGGAGAGGGGAAGAAAACGCGGCAACGGCTCGCCCTCTTGCGCGCATATTCTTTTGCGCACCCCTGTCGGCTCCGGGCATACTCATTCGTCTTTCAACCACAGGAACCTTTCCGCATGCTCTACGCCATCCTCTGCTATCACGACGAAGACACCGTCGGTTCCTGGACCAAGGAACAGGACGCCGCTGTCATGAAGAAGCTCGCCGTCGTCCAGGACAAGCTGATAAAACAGGGCCGGCTTGGGCCGGTGGCGCGGCTGTTGCCGACGACAGCGGCGATCACGCTGCGCAAGGACGACCCGCCCATCGTGATCGACGGGCCCTACGCCGAGACCAAGGAACAGCTGCTCGGCTTCTACGTTGTCGACTGCAAGAATCTCGATGAGGCGCTCGATGTGGCGCGCGATCTCGGCGCGGCCAATCCCGGCGGCGCTTACGAAATTCGCCCCGTGGGCCTGTTTCAGCCCGGGAGCACTGCGGCGTGACCGATACCGCCTGGATTGATGCCGCGCTGACGTCGGCGCGTCCCCAGGCGGTCGGCGCGCTGCTCCGCTATTTCCGCAATCTCGACACTGCCGAGGAAGCATTTCAGAACGCCTGCCTGCGCGCGCTGAAAAGCTGGCCGCAAAACGGCCCGCCGCGCGATCCCGCGGCGTGGCTGATCATGGTCGGACGCAATGTCGCGATCGATGATATCAGGCGGAGCCGCAAGCAGGAGCCGCTGCCCGAGGACGAGGCGATCTCCGATCTAGACGACGCCGAGGACGCGCTGGCCGAACGGCTCGACGGCTCGCATTACCGCGACGACATTTTGCGGCTGCTGTTCATCTGCTGTCATCCCGACCTGCCGGCGACGCAGCAGATAGCACTTGCGCTGCGCATCGTCTCGGGGTTGACGGTGAAGCAGATCGCGCGCGCATTCCTGGTCAGCGAGGCCGCGATGGAGCAGCGCATCACCCGCGCCAAAGCACGCGTCGCGGATGCCGATGTGCCGTTCGAGACGCCGGGCGCCGTGGAGCGCACCGAGCGGCTCTCTGCGGTCGCCGCGATGATGTACCTGATTTTCAACGAGGGCTATTCCGCGAGCGGCGACACCGCCGAAATCCGCGCACCCCTGTGCGAGGAGGCGATTCGGCTGGCGCGGCTACTGCTGCGGCTGTTTCAGAGCGAGCCCGAGATCATGGGACTGACGGCGCTATTGTTGCTGCAGCATGCCCGCGCGGCGGCCCGTTTCGACTCCCAGGGCGCATTGGTGCTGCTCGACGATCAGGATCGCTCGCTTTGGAATCACAAGATGATCGCGGAAGGGCTGGCGCTGATCGACAAGGCGATGCGGCATCGCCGCAGCGGGCCCTATCAGATTCAGGCGGCGATCGCCGCATTGCATGCCCGCGCCGCAAAGCCCGAAGATACCGATTGGACGGAGATCGATCTTCTTTACGGTGCGCTCGAGATCATGCAACCCTCGCCCGTGGTCACGCTCAACCGCGCCGTTGCGGTGTCCAAGGTGCGCGGGCCGGAGGCGGCGCTTGAAATGATCGAGCCGCTCGCGGCGCGGCTTTCGAATTATTTTCATTTTTTCGGCGTGCGCGGCGCGTTCCTGATGCAGCTTGGCCGCAACGACGAGGCCCGCGTCGCGTTCGACCGCGCCATCGCGCTCGCCGACACCTCGGCGGAGGCCGCCCACATCCGGATGCATCTCGACCGGCTGATGCGCGACAGCCAACCGCGCGGGGTGAAGGCGGGGAAGTGAGGCTATCCTTCCCCTCTCCCCTTGTGGGAGAGGGTGCCTAGGCCGAGCCCGCAAAATTAATTCGCTCCCCCTGTCGAATTGCGCCCGCCCCGTTCGTCTTTGAATCATGCATCACCAATCCCTCAAAGGAGACACGCGATGAACATGCAAAACAGCAGGACCACCGACGAAGCCAAAATCCGCAACTTAATCGACCAGCGTGCAAAGGCGCTGTACGCGAAAGACGCCCAGGCGCTGCTGTCGTGTCTCGCGGCGGATTCCGTCGCGTTCTCGCTGGCACCGCCGCTGATCTCGACGATGACCGACGCGAAGGCATACGAGGCCTGGTTTGCAACGTGGCAGGGACCGATCGGCACTGAGATTCGCGATCTCGCGATTGCCGTGAGCGGCGATCTCGGCGTCAGCCACAGCCTCAATTTGATGACCGGCACCGCGGCCAGCGGACACGAGATCAAGCTTTGGTACCGCCAGACCCTGAGCTTCCGCAAGGTCGACGGATCCTGGAAGATCGCGCACGAGCATACTTCCGTGCCGTTCTACATGGACGGCAGCTTCCGCGCCGCGATCGACCTGAAACCGTAACGTCAGACATTCCGGACATCCAGCCCTCCAAGGAGAAAAGCCATGCCGACGATTGCCGAGACCGCGCCTTCGAAACCCGCGCTCTGGTTGGGCCGCGTTCTCAGCGGTCTCGTCGTTCTGTTCCTGCTGTTCGACGGCGCCATAAAGCTGGTGCCATGGCCGGTCGTCACGGAAACGATGGACAGGATCGGCTATGGTTCGAGCGAAACGCTGGCGCGCAGCCTGGGATTTATCACCATCGTGTGCACTGTTCTCTATGCGATCCCGCCCACCTCGATCCTCGGCGCGATCCTGCTGACCGGTTATCTCGGCGGCGCGATGGCATCGCATTTGCGGATCGGCAGTCCGCTGTTCAGCCACACGCTGTTCGGGTTCTATCTCGGGCTGATGGTGTGGGGCGGGCTCTGGTTGCGCGATCGGAGCTTGCGCGCATTAATACCCTTGCGGCGTTGACTTGCCTCGCTGACAATTCACAGATACGGAGCCTTTCATGTTCGAAATCATTGCCATCATCGCTATCGTACTTGCGATCGCGGTTGCGATCGTCCTCATCCTCGCCGCGACCAAGCCAGACACCTTCAGCGTGCAGCGTGCCACCACGGTCAAGGCGCCGCCGGAAAAAATCTTTCCGCTGATCAACGACTTTCATCAGTGGGGAACCTGGTCGCCTTACGAAAACAAGGATACCGCGATGAAGCGCAGCTACAGCGGGGCTGAGAGCGGCAAGGGCGCGGTCTATGCGTGGGACGGCAACAAGAACGTCGGCTCCGGCCGCATGGAAATCTTGGAGACCTCAGTGCCGGCGAAAATCGTCATCAAGCTCGATTTCTTCAAACCGTTCGAGGGCCACAACACCGCCGAGTTCACAATGCTGCCGCAGGGCAATGCGACTAACGTGACATGGCTCATGCATGGTCCGTCGCCCTTCATGGGAAAGGTCATGCATGTGTTCATCAACATGGACCGCATGGTCGGCAAGGATTTCGAAATTGGTCTCGCCAACTTGAAGAGGCTCACCGAAAAGTAGACGATCGTTCGAAACGTCAATCCAAGGAGCAAGTGATGCAGGTCAATCCTTATCTGTTCTACAACGGCAATTGCGAAGCGGCGTTCAAGTTCTACGAAAAGGCGCTCGGCGCCAAGATCGAGGCGATGCTGACGCATGAGAGCGCGCCGGAGTCGATGCCGGTTCCACCGGAATGGAAGAAGAAAATCATGCACGCCAAGATCACGATCGATGGCGAAGTACTGATGGCGGGTGATGCGCCTCCCGGCCACTTCCATCAGCCGCAGGGTTTTTCGGTCTCGCTGACGGTCGAGGACCCAGCTGACGGCGAACGCAAGTTCAAAGCCCTGGCCGAGGGCGGCACCGTGAATATGCCGTTCAGCAAGACTTTCTGGGCCAAGGGCTTCGGCATGTGCGTCGACCAATTCGGGATTCCCTGGATGGTCAATTGCCCAATAGAAGGTTGATCCGTCAGCGACACGACGGATAGATCGCGGCGAGTTCACGCCCGCGCAGCAACAGCAAGTGTGAGGTCAATCCGCCGCGGCGGCGAATCCAGCCCCGCACCGCGGCGGGATAGGCCTCAAGCACAAGTTCGGACGCTTCCGGCTCGGCATACATCCGGCCGAGCGGGTCGACCGAGCGCGCGGCGTGAAATCCCAGTATCGCACGGCGCGTCACGCAGATGCGATCGCTCGGCACCATGCTGAGCACCAGCGTGCAGGCCGACAGGCACGGCCCGTCGATCACGACGCGTTCGCCCGAAGCACGCACGCGCTCGAACAGATCGAGAAACGGCCCGACCTGTCCGCCCGGACTGGCGAGGATGCGAACTTCGGCTTGCGCCGGCGGCGAGGCGAGGGCGCAAAGTATCGTTGCGAGCCAAATTATTCCGGCGAAAGCTGTCCGCATTCCCGAGCGTTCCTTCGATCGGATGATAATCAGCTAGGTAATTGTGAAGCGTGAGACAAGGTTTCGGCTAAGCTCGTCAATTTTTCTTAATCTCCTCGCGAAGAGCGGGCGGAGGGAAAGAAATACTACCCGTTCCGTCTCTCGCCGCGCAGCGTCGGCAACCCTATGCCGGCGGCGTCGAAGCCGCCATCGACGGCGAGAATCTGCCCCGTGATGTAGCTGGCGCGGTCGCTGCACAAGAAGAACACGGCTTCCGCCAATTCATCTTCGAGGCCGTAGCGATTGAGTGGAATAGCGTCGTGATAGTCGGCTCGGATTTCCGGCGTGTGAACTGCTTTCGCCATCGCGGTTTCGACCGGGCCGGGCGCGACGCCGTTGACGCGAATGCCAAGCGACGCCAGCTCGACGGCGAGCTGCTTGGTGAGATGCGCGAGCCCGGCCTTGCTGGTGCCGTAGGCCGAGCGCAGCGTCGAGGCGCGCACCGCAGAAATTGAGGTAATGTTCACGATCGCACCGCCGCCATGCTCGCGCATCAGCGGCACGGCCGCCTTGGTGCAGAGAAATGGCCCGGTCAGATTGACCTCCAGTACCCGGCTCCAGTCGTCGTCGGAAGTCTCCAGCAGCGGCGCGAACACCGCGATCCCGGCATTGTTGACCAGCGCGTCGAGCCGGCCGAAGCGTCGTTCGATTTCGGCGACCGAGCTCGCAACCGCCTTCGCATCGGAGACGTCACAATGCAGCCCAAGCGTATTGCCGGCATCGGCCAGCGCTTCCACACTTTTCCATAACAATTCGGCCTCGATGTCGAGCAACGCCACGCGCCAGCCCTCGGCGAGAAACCGTTTCGCCACCGCCAGCCCGATGCCGCGCGCGGCGCCGGTCACCAGCGCGACCTTTTGCGAGGAAGGGGTCATAGGTGTTCCATCATTGAGTGTTTCAGCAAGCCGGTTGATATTGCGTAGTCCCTAGCACGGAAGCGAAGCGTCTGCTTTCTTAACTGGACAGTATCCGCGAAACAAAAGGGCCCAATTTCATGACGGTCGTCGACCATCAGAACAACCCTCGGGAAACTTGGCGGCCGGGCGTGGAAACCCGCATGCTGGTTTCGGCCAGCAACGGCGCGGCGCAATTATGCATGTTCGAACAATGGATCGCGCCCGGGGCCGGCGCGCCGACGCATTGGCATCCCGTCGAAGAGGTGCTGACCGTGCGCGAGGGCGAAGCCGAGATGTGGATGGATGAGGAGCGCATCATCGTGTCAGCCGGCCAGTCGCTGATCGTGCCTGCGGGGCGCAAGCACGGCTTCCGCAATTCCGGCACGGCGACGCTTCACATCCACGCGGTGCTGGCGTCGCCGATTTTCGAAGCCACGCCGGAAGGCGCGACGGAAGCGGTGCGACGGTGGGATTCTACGATGAGGGTGTAGGGTGGGCTGAGCCAACGGGTCGCGCCAATGCCCGCCCGATGATGAACTCCGCGAGCCCACCAAATCGGTTCGGCACTTGAATGTCTAAGTTGCGGTGGGCGCGGCGCGAAGAGCGCCTTTGCCCAACCTACGCCCTCGTCACCTCTTCCCCTTCCTCGCCACCACCCTCTCATACGCCGCCTGCAATCGCTCGCCTACCGTTGGCCCCGCTTTCTTGCGCCGCTTTACGCCCAAATGCGTTTCGCGCAATTCGTCCATGAACTCCGCCCACATTTTCGGACCGCCTTCGCTCAGTAGTTTGGCGCGGATGCCGAGTTCTTCGCTGACGGGGAGATATTTGAATCCCCAGCCCGACATCTGCGCCAGGATCGGAAACAGTTCGATACCCTGTTCGGTAAGCGAGTAGATTCCCTTCTGCTTGTGGCCGGGATCGTCCGCCCACGTGATGATGCCCTGCTCGAGCAGCGTCTTGAGCCGGTCGGCGAGGATGTTGGAGGAAATGCCTTCCTCGGATTTGGTCAGCAGCTCGCGAAAATGCCGCCGGTTGCCGAATATCATGTCGCGGATGACCAGCAGGCTCCATTTGTCGCCGACCACTTCGAGCGTGAGATTGATCGGGCAGCCGGAGCGCTGATCGTCGGTCATGTGATGTGCTCCCCTTGCGGGGAAGGGATGGGGAGGGGGGTGAGCCACAAGCACCGCACTCGTGAGACCCCCACCCCCAACCCTAGAGAGCGAGCTTCGCTCGTCTCGACCCCGCAAGGGGGAGAGGAGAAGATGCCCGTCGCCAAAGTCACTGGTGGCTCCATAAACCTTCATCGCTCGCGGGAGGAGGGTGGGAAAAACCGCTTGCAATATCGCACCAGTTATTTCAAGCTACAACCAGTTGCAAAATGCAAGTGGATTGGAGGGGCGTGCGTGGCGAAGCTCATCATGTGGAACCTGATGACGCTCGACGGTTTTGTCGAAGGTCCAAATCGCGACATCTCCTGGCATTTCGACGTCTGGGGCGAGGAACTTGAGCAGCTCTCGATCGAGCAGGGCAAATCCGCCGGAGGGCTGATGTTCGGCCGCGTCACCTATGAACTGATGGCGAACCACTGGCCAAGCGCGACCGGCGAGGTCGCGGACTTCATGAACGCGCTGCCGAAATATGTGTTCTCGCGCACGCTGACGCGCTCGGCGTGGGCCAACACGCAAATGTTCGGTGCGGATGTGCCGGGCACGGTGGCAAGATTGAAGCGCGAGAGCGCCAAGGACATCTTTCTGTTCGGCAGCGCCAATCTTGCCGCTGATTTGATACTGCACGGACTGATCGATGAGTTTCGCATTGCGGTGAATCCGATCATCCTCGGCGCCGGCACGCCGCTGTTCAAGCCCGGCGAACGCGTCAAGTTGAAGCTCCTCGACTTAAAGCCGCTGTCGACCGGCATCGTGATCCTGCGCTACGAACCGGCGAAGTAACAGGAGAACGCGCGATGTCCGATTGCAACAGAGCGGAGATCATCCGCGCCATTTTTGCCGCCTACATGTCGAACGACCGCAAGGCCGTTGAGGACGCGCTCGCTGACGATTTCCGGTTCACAAGTCCGTATGACGACGAGATCGACAAGGCCACCTATTTCGTGCGCTGCTGGCGCAACACCGACTGGATCGAACGGCACGAACTCGAAAGAATCTTCGTCGAAGGCGATGAGGCCTTCGTGACCTACAAATGCGTGGCCAAGGGCGGAAAGAACTTCCGGAATACCGAGTTCTTCATGTTCCAAGGCGACAAGGTCAAACGCATCGATGTTTATTTCGGCGCCACCTATGAGAACGGCGCCTTCATCAAGCAGAACGAAAACTGAGCCGGAGTCATCTGCATGTCGCTCACGCTGCATTTCCACCCCTTGGCGTCGTACTGCCACAAGGTGCTGATCGCGCTGTATGAGAACGATACGCCGTTCACGCCCAATATGGTCGATCTCTCCAACGAGATTGAGCGCGCGGCGCTGCTAAAACTGTGGCCGATCGGCAAGTTTCCGGTGCTGGGTGATGATACGCGGAACCAGACCATCCCTGAGTCGACTATCATCATCGAGTACCTCGACCGGTATTATCCGGGCAGGACGCGGTTCATTCCCGCGGACGCCGACCGCGCATGGCAGACGCGGCTGCGCGACCGTTTCTACGATCTGTACGTGCATGAGCCGATGCAGAAGATTGTCGGCGATCGATTGCGCTCCGACAGCAAGAAGGATCCGCATGGCGTCGAGGAAGCCAGAGCGCGGCTGCGCACTTCCTATCGAATGATCGATCAGGAGATGGCAACTCGGTCCTGGGCGATGGGCGATGCGTTCAGTCTCGCCGATTGCGCCGCCGCGCCGGCGCTGTTCTATGCCAACGAGGTGATGTCGTTTGGCGACAGCCACGCGAACGTCGCGGCGTATTTCGTCCGCGCTGAAAGCGCGGCCGTCCTACGCGCGCGTCCTTAAGGAGGCCGAACCGTATTTTGCGATGTTCCCCAGGGAGGCGTCGTAGCGACGTCGCCGCAAGCGCTCGCGGGAGGAGGCCAAGTCGGCCGGCTGCGCCCGGGGCACGCAATTACCTCCGAAATAATTCCGCTTGTTATGTCGGTGCCGCAAAACCCCATTCGTCTTGTTGACGAGCGCTGGTTCGCAACCGGCCCGCCGAATTGAAACCAAACGGAGCACGACGATGCGATTCATGGTGATTGTGAAAGCCGACAAGAACAGCGAAGCCGGCGTCATGCCGAGCACGGAATTGCTGACGGCAATGGGCAAGTTCAACGAAGAGATGGTGAAGGCCGGCGTCATGCTGGCGGGTGAGGGTCTGCATCCGAGCTCGAAAGGCGCGCGCATCAAATATTCCGGTAAAGAACGCACCGTCACCAAAGGCCCCTTCAGCGGGACCAGCGATCTTGTCGCCGGCTTCTGGCTGATTCAGGTGAAGTCGCGGGACGAGGCAATCGAATGGATGAAGCGCGCGCCGTTCGATGGCGGATCTGAAATCGAAATTCGGCAGGTCTTCGACGCGGAGGATTTTGGCGAGGCGCTGACGCCCGAACTGCGCGAGCAGGAAGCCCGTCTTCGCGCCCAGGCCGCGAACAAGTAGAATTTAACGATCGTCATTCCGGGGCAGCCTGCAAGGCTGAACCCGGAATCCAGAGAATATAGCGCGAGATTTCGGGTTCGCGCGGAGCCTGTCATCGGGCCGCGCTTTGCGCGGACCCGGTGGCGCGCCCCGGAATGACAGTGACAAACGAGGACACGACCATGCGATTCATGATGCTGATGATCCCCTTGGGCTACGAGACCGCGCCGCCGGACGTCCAGCTCGACCCCGAGCGGGTGTCCGCGATGATGAAATACAACCATGCTCTGAAAGACGCCGGCGTGCTGATCACGCTCGATGGCCTGCACCCGCCGTCGATGGGCGCGCGAGTCTCATTCGCGACCGGCAAGCCTGTCGTGACCGACGGTCCCTTCACTGAAGCCAAGGAAGTGCTCGGCGGCTACTGGATGATCGACGTGAAGTCGCGGGAGGAGGCGATCGCCTGGGCGAAGCGTTGCCCGGCTTCCAACAACGAAATCATCGAAATCCGCCAGGTGCAGGAAATGTCGGATTTTCCCGCCGACGTTCAGGAGGCCGCGGCCGGACTGACCGAAATGCAAGGCAGGTCCGGGCGTTAACCATCACGCTAGTGACCTTTGCGCGCGGCTCATGTAAAAGCCTTTCACATGAGCTGGCGCAAGGAAAATCGCCGCGCCGAGCGCGGCTATCACCACGGCAATCTGAAAGAGGCGCTGCTGCAGGCGGCGCTCGGGCTGATCGCGGAAAAGGGCGCGGCCGGCTTCACCTTTGCCGATGCCGCGCGCATGGCCGGCGTCAGCCCCGCTGCTCCATATCGGCACTTTCGCGACCGCGACGAACTGCTTTCCAGCATCGCGCAGCGCGGTTTTGAGCAATTCGAGGCAGTGCTGACCGGGGCCTGGGATGACGGACGTCCGGACACCGTCACTGCGTTCGAGCGGGTCGGCAAGGCCTATCTTGCGTTTGCCCGCGAGGAGCCTGCGTTCTATTCGGCGATGTTCGAATCAGGGCTTCCCGTCGACCTTAATCCCACATTGCTGGCGGCGAGCGAACGCGCCTTCGGCATCATCAGAGCCGCCGCGGAGCGCCTTGCCGCGCTGGCGCCGCCCGGCACGCCGCGCCCGCCGGCGATGATGATGGCGCTGCATATCTGGTCGATGTCGCACGGCGTGGCGTCGCTGTTCGGGCGAGGCGATGCGGCACGCCGCAAGCTGCCGATGTCGCCGGAGGATCTCCTGGAAGCGCAGGTGCTGATTTACCTGCGCGGCCTCGGTTTCCCGACCGACCGCCGGCCGTCCGGCCAAAAAGACCAGGCGGACCAAAAGCCGGCCGGTCAGCCGTCAGGACCTTGGGGCAGCCCAAAATAAATTCGAGGGAGCCGTGTGCGCCCCGCTTGACAAAAATCCGGGATGAGTTAGGTATGTAAATGTTATTTACATTCACAACGGCGTGATGCCGTCATGGAGAGGGAAATGGCCTACACCGCAGATGTCAATCGATGGCGCGGCCCCGCTGAAGAGCCCTACCGCCCGCATATGCTGGATTCGCCCTGGCACCCCGGCTGGATCGCCGTGACCGTACTGGGCTTCATCATCTGGTGGCCGATCGGCCTCGCCCTTCTCTTTTTCACACTCGGGAGCAGAAAAATGGCTTGCTGGAGTCATCAGGACCGCTGGTCGAATAAAATGGAGCGGATGCAGTACAAGATGGAGCGGATGCGCAATCGCATGGAGCGCCGCGGCTTCGGCTTCAGCGGCTTTGGTCCTCCGTCGAGCGGCAACCGTGCCTTCGACGAATACCGCATGGAAACGTTGCGGCGCCTCGAGGAGGAGCAAACCGAATTCAAGGATTTCCTCGAACGCCTGCGGCACGCCAAGGACAAGGAAGAGTTCGACCAGTTCATGGCGCAGCATCGGCAGCGTCCGACGCCGCCCTCGGACGGTCAGCCCCAGGCATAAATTCCGGAGCCTAAAGCCTCAGGCGCAGTGCCCCCACAAACCTGACGGCGACACGACCGCCCGTTTGCGAAAGCAGACGGGCGGTTTTGTTTTTGCTTATGCACCAGTGCGGCGCCTTGTAAGTTTGGTCGGAAGCGCTGCCACTTCTCGCCCGATCTCATCATTCGCAATGCGCAGATCATAGGCCGACTGCAGGTCTAGCCAGAATTGTGGGCTGGTCTGAAACCAATGTCCGAGACGAAGTGCTGTATCTCCGGTGATTGCGCGCTTGCCCTGAATGATTTGCGAAATACGGTTCGGCGGCACGGAAATCTGCCGCGATAGCTCGGTCGGCGTGATCTGAAGCTCGTTCAACTCGTCGGCAAGGATTTCGCCGGGGTGAATTGGGGGGCGGGCCATTGTTCTGTTTCCACTCAGTGATAGTCAGCGATCTCTACGTTCGACGGACCCTTTGCTGACTCGGACCACTCGAAACATGTCCGGCAATGTTGATTGATGCGGATCGAATGTTGCCCAGCCCTGTCGCCCCTCAGGGCTTCAAGGCGGTTGCTTGGAAGGTCCGCGAGATCGGCGAGGGTGACGGCTGCATCGAGGATTTCCAATCGTTTCCAGGCCTGCCGATCAAAACCCTGGAACGCCCGTACGAACTCGCCCTTTGCGAAAAGCTCCGTGTGCTTGTCCTTGAAGCTCAGGATCATAGGGAGGCTAATTTACCTGTCTGGACGATGTACGTCAAACGTAAATTCCAGGCAGCTCTGCAGGACTTGGCCGATCGATCCGGTTGCCCTGATTTCCCCCACCCAAAATCCCTTTGGTAACCTCGCATTAACCATGATTAGCGTCTGGTTATGGGCGTTATGACGCGCTGATAGCCCTCGTTTTGACATGTTGGCAGCGGATGCAAGCCTCGGCTTTGGACGGGCCTCCCATGCGACACAACAAGGCTTTAGCGCTGGCGCTGACCGCCGCGCCTGACGCGCGGCTGTAGAACCGGCAGCCATTTGCTCCCGGAGGACTTGGGACGCTTGCGTTGAGAGGATATTGCTTATGAATCCGGCCGACGTGGCTCAGTCAGCCCTCCCGCTGGCATCCACCGACGTATCGCTGATTGCACTGTTCCTGCAGGCCCACTGGATCGTGAAAGCGGTCATGCTGGGGCTGCTCGCCTGTTCCGTCTGGGTCTGGGCGATCGCGATCGACAAGATGATCCTGTATGCGCGCACCAAGCGCGCGATGGATCGCTTCGAGCAGGCGTTCTGGTCCGGGCAGTCGATCGAGGAACT
>WNFJ01705372.1_pt5 | contig 14918 bp, 16 predicted proteins | sample 5400461 | NCBI WGS metagenome assembly WNFJ01 (sample SAMN13153349, study PRJNA577476) | soil metagenome | isolation source: 115 cm saprolite on Douglas fir-dominated hillslope | place: USA:California | collected 2013-09-17 | reverse complement strand
ATCGCTATCCGTTCGAGTCGCGTTGAGATGGAAATTGAGCCCAGTGTCTCTGCCATCGTTCCCTCGTCCGGTTCCGTATCCCGGTGCGCCCTTTGCTCCGCAGGGTCCCTCGGGTCGGTTCCCCTGCTTCGACGCTCCTACGGCGCACTCCGACGTCCCGCTCCCCCGCTGCGCTCACTCGCGCTCGCGCTGGCGGTTGCGCGTCATCTGCCCGCGCAGAAAACGGGACCTCCCAAGTTTCTCGACGACCCTCGCCACGCGTGCCCCGGTTCTTCGACCCCGGCGAAACCTCCAGAGCAGGCCTCCGGGACGGTGTCCCTACGTTTTGCTCCTTCGGCATGGCCTTCCGAACCTTCTGCTTCGTCGGCTTTCGCGACTAGCACTTTTCGAGGCCCGATTCCGCAGCCCACGTGCTCACTGTTTACGCTTCGTGACCCGGGTTGCCCTCGGTCGCCACGCAAAACTCGTTTCCGGCTGGCGGCCTTGCCTTGGCCGGGCGGGAGTCCAACCCGCTGGGTCGCTGCATCAAGTTTCAGCTTCTGTTTAGGCTTACATGGCTTCCTCCTGATCGAGACTTTCTTGGCGCACAGAAGGACCGCGCAAGAAGCACGCCTTTGCCGCATCTGCCGGTCGGCCAATGTGTCGCGGTCTCAAGCGCCAGTGTCTCGGAAAAGCTCACCCAGCCTCCGAAAGCGTTTGCCGACCCTTCGCTCATCGCGGCCATGTGCGCGGTCGGCAAGTACGTCACCGATCCGAACGTCAAGAAGATCCTGACCGAGGCCGACGGCATCGGTACGCCGGCCACGCGCGCGGCGATCATCGAGACGCTCTTCGAGCGCGGCTACGTCCGTCGCGACAAACAGACGATTGTCTCGACCCCGACAGGGCAGGCCCTTATCGCGAGCCTGCCGCAAATCGCCACGACGCCCGACATGACCGCTGTCTGGGAAGCAGCCATGCGCGCCATCCAGAACGGCACCCAGAGTCTCGACTCGTTTCTCGGTCGCGTGGGCGCGCAGCTCGAAGAGCTCGTGGCCCAGGGCCGCATGCTCGGGCGCATCACGGTCGCAAGCGCGCAGCCGCGTCCCTCGGCCGGCAACGCCGCGCGTCCGGACAAGTTCAAGCCCGCTCGAGCGCCTTCCGGCGGGAGGAGAAGGAGAGCCCGGGCATGGAGCCAGACGTGAAGCCGTCCACTCGCCGCGGCCGATCGGCATGCGTCCTTGGTCGCCGGATGCATCGGGCGACGTCGATTTGTTGCAAGTCGCCCGAAGTCTCGGCCGATGGACCCGAGAAGGGTCGTTCGCCCTGCGCGATCCCCCAGGCGTCGCCATCACCCCGCAAAGGACCCCATGACCCAGAATAGCCACTCCCTTTTCACCTCCGCCTTCGAAACCTATCGCGAGGCCACTCGGGGCCTCGCGGAGCTGCCGGCCGAAGCGCAACTCGTGCTTCTCCGATTTGAGCTCTACCAGGCTTGCAAGCGCGCCGCCGATTCGGAGGAGCGATGCCGAGAGCTCCAGCGTGAGGTCGAGGAGGGCCGCGGCGCACTTTGCGCTCAGGCGCAGCACCACCACGAGCAGTCCACCCACGCCGCAGACAAGCTCGCCGAGGTCAAGAGCGCCTGCGAAGAGGACGTGCGCCGGCTGCAGGACGAGTCTCTGAAAGCCCAGCGCCGCTGCGCAACGCTCGAGGACTTCTGTCACTGCCTGCTTCTCACGATCGAGCGAGCGGCTTGCGATGACTCCGCCGCCAAGGCGGCTCCCTCCGTGTCGGAGAGCGCACGTGCGGTGCCGTGATGCGCGAGCACGCGATCGAATCCGCCGCCCTCGCTCACGCGAGCGAGCCTCCGTCCTACTTTCTCTGGTCCCTCGGTCCACGTTCGGATCGGCCACCACCACGGCGGCACACTTCTCGCCCCCTTGCCTTCCTTCTGCCCGGGTCCGCTGGCGTTTCTCGGCTCGTTTCGCGCGGGCCGCGGCCTTTGGGCGCGCCTGCGAGACCTGCCGGCCCCTTCGGGGTGCGGCCCTCTTGCTTTGGCGGCTTCCCCCGCGGGGGAGACCCCTCCGCAAATGCGAGGGCCGCCTCGTCGAGGAGCGCCCGCCGCGCCCGCATTTCCACGCAACGAGCCGAGACGCATCGGCTCCCCAACAAAAAGGAAGAACAGCAATGGACAAGAAAGTGATGCAACTGGTGGCGGTAGTTGAGCGACAGGTCGAGGGAACCAAGAAGAACTTCTGGACCAAGATCGGCGTCGCCTTCGAGAACAAGGACGGATCGTACAACCTGCGATTCGACTACGTGCCGACGCGGATGGCCGAAACGACCATTCAGCTTCGCCCCTTCGACCCGAAGGAAGAAGCCCCCGCCGCGCAGTAACGCGAAAGCCGCCTCGCTCGGGCGTGAGCCGCAAGGCTCGCGCTCGAGCGTTGGCGCGCAACCGGAGCACCGCCCATGTACGACCATGAGCTCGATCGCTTCAAGAAGGACATTCACCTGGTGCAGTTTGCCGTGCAGCGATGCGGCTACGCGCGCGACAGGAAGGAAAGCAGCCGCGCGTGCCATGTCCTTCGGCATCCGGGAACCGACGACAAGATCGTCGTCCGCCAGGGCAAGGATGGGCACTGGACGTACTTTTCCGTGCGCGACAGCTCCGACAACGGAACCATCATCGACTTTCTGCAGGCGCGCGGCAGCCGCAACCTGCGCGAGGTGCGCGAAGAGCTCCGCCGCTACCTCGGCACACCTCAGCCCGAGTTCGAGCTGCCCTCATCAGGAGGGCATCGAGGCTCCGCCGAGGAGCGCTCGCCGGCAGAGGCCTTCGCACGCGCGTCGCGCGCCGACAATAGTGCCTATCTCCATTCGCGCGGCATCCGTCCCGAAACGCTTCGCGACCCGCGCTTTTCGGACACCTGGCGGATTGGACCCCGCGGCAACGTCTTTTTCGTGCATCGCGACGACGCGGGCGTCGTTACGGGGTTCGAGATCAAGAACAGTGGATTCACGGGCTTTGCCACAGGCGGCCGCAAGACGGCATGGCAGAGTCTTATTCGCCCGGATGACCGCGCGCTCGTCATTACCGAGAGCGCCATCGATGCGCTCAGCCACTACGAGCTCCGCCCCGAGCCGGCCCGGCGCGCACGCTACTTGAGCACCGCCGGAGCGCCGAGCCCGTCCCAGTTGGAGCTTTTGGATCGGCTCTTCGGACGACTGCCGGACCGATCCGCGGTCATTGCCGCCGTCGATGCCGATAGCGCGGGCGACAAGCTGGCTGGCGCGCTCGAGGACCTTGCGCGCCGCCACAATCACCTCGGCTTCCGCCGCGACGCGCCGACGCAAGCCAAGGACTGGAACGAAGTCCTTCAGCGCGCCGAGCGAGGCCTTGTCCGTTCGCTGCCCGGGCTCGTGCCCGCACGCGAGCGTTCGGGGCCCGAGCGATGAGCCACAAGCCCTTCACAGAGGAGAACGAGCCGTGACGCCCCGCCATGACCGCGAGCTGCAAGAGTTCAAGAAGTCAATCGACCTTGTCGAGTACGCGAAGAAGGCGGGCTACGAGGTCCGGCCTTTCGACGTGGGTACCGGACTCACCTTGCTCGACCATCCCAACGGCGACGCAATGATCGTCGCCCGGACTCGAAGCGGAGAATGGATTTACGCCGGGGCCAGTAACTATACGCCACGTCGTCCAGGCGAGTCGCCCGACGATGCCCTCGCACGCCTGCGACTGCATATCCGGCGCACGCGCGACCAGGGAACGATCGTCGAGTTTGCGCATACTCGGCAGCGCACCTCGTTCTGGACCGAGCTGCCGCTCGAACGCGTGCGCGAGCACCTACGCGAGTTTCAAGCCTCACGAGGCGTCGTCGACTCGCGCCAGGAGCTCGAGGCGCCGGCCGCGGCTGCCAAGAGCGAACGATCGACAACCGCCTCGCGCAATGTCGAGCGCGCCGAGCCGCCGGCGCCGGATACTCAGCGACACCCAGGCAGCTTCAACCCCGAGCTCAATCGCCGCCGTTACGACTGGTCACCACCGCTGCCGAAGGCGCGGCCGGAGACCGAGGTCGAGCAGCGTTTGCGTCGCTGGAGGGAAGCCCAAGCGGCCATCGATCTGCGGATCCAGCCTGCGCAGCAAGCTGCGCGGCCCTCGATCGAAGTGGCCCAAAAGACGCACGTGCGCGCCGACGGACCGAGCGCCCATCGAACCGAGACCCTGCGCGAAAACCCAAGAACCGAACTCGCCCAGTGTCGCTACGGCTGGAAGGTCGCGCCGGAAGTTCTGGATGCAATTGCCCGGGCTTCCCGCAGCCGCTCGACGGATCGCGGGCGATGAAAACCGCCGTCCAGTTGCGACATCCGGCCGGCAAGGAAGTCCCGCGAAGCGAGCTTCTTTTCGGCACACCAGCCGCCTTCGTGGCCGGCGCGCTCGGCCCGATCGCCTTCTTTGAGTCGGGCGAATTGGTCGCGTATCGGATTCGGTATCGGCGTCGGACTCGGGTCTTTGTCTTCCGAACCTTGGATGTGCACGACCGGCTCGCAGCGTCCGTGCCCGGAGTGCAGCCGCAGGTGCAACTTCTGCTCGATCTGCATTCGGCGGGGCGAGCTCGACTTGTTCGGGGCCTGTTCGCCTACCTCGCGAGAAGGCGCCACGACCCGTCGAGCTTGTCCGACGCGTTCTACTTGCGAGTTGGTGCGGTGCTCGGGGGACGGTTGCCCACCCACAAGACCCTTGGATCTCTCCTCACGTCCTCTGGAACGCGTACTGCCGAATGAGCAGCGACCAACACACGAGCGCGATCGCATTGTTGCCGTTCTGCGTCCGACACGCCGCCGCGAGACGACTCTCATGAAAGGCGACCGCTCCGACAGCTCCCTGCCGAAGGTGGGCAACGGCTTGCTTCCCGAAGCCCGAGCGGAGGCGCGCCCTACAAGGATTGAAGCGTCCCTTGCCGATCCGGAAAGGAACGGCGTGAATCCGACTGCACGCGAACCCGGTCGCATCGCTACCCCTTACCTGACGACGGCCGAAGCCGCCGCATACCTTCGGTACCACTCGCCGTCATCGGTCCGCACCCTCAAGATGAAGGGCCTTCTTCGCCCCGTCGGCAGGCGCGGCAGCGTCGACCTCTATCGACGCGACGATCTGGATCGCTTCGTCACCGGAGCCTCGGCTACTATCGTCGCCGGACGATCCGAGGCATCCAGGAAGGACCATGCTGCAAATGAACTGGATGAACGGATGCAGAAAAACCCGGTACGCCGGGATCTTCAAGGTAGCAAACGGCTATCGCATACGCGTGCGTGCGATGGACCCGAGGACCGGCGCGCTGAAGGAAGGAAATCGCGAATTCGAAGGCATCGACCTGAAGACAGCCTTGCTGAGACAGAAGGAGATGCGCGACGAAATCCGCCGCGGCGCCATCGCGACGGAAAGGCTTCGCGTTGGGGAATACGCGAAGCTCTGGATCGAGTCCAAAGGGCCAACGGTCGACCCGGGAACGGCTGAGCGATACGCAGACGCTCTCGACGACCATGTACTGCCGGCGCTCGGACTCTTTTTCTACGACCAGCTGACAGCCCTCGACGTTCAGAAGTGGGTGAACGCCGAGCGCAGAAGCGGCTATCGAGCCGAGACAATCAAGGGGTGGTTCCGGGTGCTTCGCACCATGACTCGGGACGCCATCGAGCCCCTCGGGTTGCCGAGGGACCCGACGCTTCGCATCACTTTCCCCGAGGACGAGGAGCAGGACGACAACGCCCTGAGCCCCAACCTCCTTGCGACGTTCCTTTCGAACATGGAGCGGCTGTCTCCTCAGCACTTCGCTTTGGTAGTCGTGCTGGCCTTCACGGGCTTGCGCTTCTGCCATGCATCGGCGCTGCGCTGGGAAGACATCGATTCGGAGCGTGGCATCCTCCGCGTCGTACGCAAGAACGTGCGGGGCCGAGTCGGCCCCGTATCACGTAAGAAGCGGGCGCCGCGCGACTACCCGCTTCATCCCCAGCTCGCCGAGATCCTTCGGGAGCATCGTCGAAGACTTCTGGGGTCCCAGGCTCCAGGGGTCAACTCTGGGTGGGTGTTCCCGTCGGAAACGGGCACCCTCCGTACGCCCGGTGGTTTGTGGAAAGCATGGCGAGCTTGTCTGAAGGAGTCGAAGGTCACGGAGCGCTTCACGATTCATGGGCTCCGGCGCACCTTCAACGATCTCACTCGGCGCGCCGGCGTAGACGGCGTCGTAATCAAGAGCCTCACGGGGCACGTCACTGAGAAGATGCGGACCCACTACTCGACTGTGGGCTTGGACGAGAAGCTCGTGGCTGTCTCGAGCGTTCATCGCCTCGTCCGGCTCGAAAGTGGTGATGCAAGTGGTGATGCAAACGCTGGGCAGAAAAAAACCGGCGAGGGGCGAAGCTCCTAACCGGCCATAGTTACTTAGCTTTTCTTCGAGCGGGAGAAGGGATTTGAACCCTCGACGTCCACCTTGGCAAGGTGGCACTCTACCACTGAGTTACTCCCGCGAACCTCGACGCAGTGTACCCGAAGTATTCGCAAGCAACTAGCCCGCGGGATCCAGCGTGTCAACGACGTCTGCGTGCCGCGCCATCGCGCGCCGCTTCCCGCTGGCGCCGGAAACATGCGGCCTCACGCGTAGAACCCAACCGCCGCATGGCTCACGATGGATCCGTCCTCCCGATCGACAGTCTGCTCGTAGTGAAGGACACGCCCGCGAACGCTCTCCGATGCCAGCGAGCCAAGGAGTGCCCAGATGGGCGCTAGACCACATATGCGGCGTTCCTCGAGATCGGCGCTGACGTGCGCCCAGAAGCCATCTGCGTCGAGCGATGTGGCTCGATCGAGCGACGCGCGATCGGCGAGCTCGAGGGTGGCTCTCTCTGCCTCGTCGTATGGCCGCGCATCGCCAAAGCGTGGGCCAACATGGGCAAGGTCCGCCCCTGCAACAACGACCACGCGGCCGGGGCGCGACCGGACGAGATCGCGTACTCCACCGATGAACTCGGAGACGCAGGCGTCTCGCCCCGGATCTTGGCCGCTTAGCTGATGTGCACCGAGACCCGCCAGGACGGGCACGATTCGAAACTCGCGCGACTTGAGCAGGTGCTTCAAGAAGACGACCTGGAATTCAAGGGAGTGCTCGCGCTTGTGATTGAATTGGTCGGCATAAGGGTCGAAACCGGCGGCACGGCCGGCGAGTGCATCGATGCTCGTGGTGTCCGCCTCCACCCTCCCCAACGGCGTGTCGAACGCCTTGCGACAAAGGGCGAACGGCTCGCGCATGGGCGCGTGCGAGGTTCCAAACAAAACGAAGGTGTCGGCCTCGGTGGGAAGAGCGGCGGCGAGAGCTCCGTAGGCGTGCCCGTAGCCAAGCGCTCCGCGCCACGGGTCGATGTGCGGCGCCACGAGCGCGACCATGCGAGCCGCGTCATTGCCGGGCGCTTGGGTCGCATGGGCATGGGTGCCGTTGGCTCCGGCCAAGCAGCGCTGCTCGATGTAGCGCTCGAGTGCGCGCTTCTCGTTGTAATAGGCGCCGCCTGCGTGAGAAGCGGGACGAACCGACGCCTCGGCAAATTCGCGCTCGACTCGTGTGCGCGCCGAACGAAAACTTGGACCCTCCAGAAAGAGCCCTCGCTCGAGTTCGACTGCGAGCTTGACCACCAGCTCCACGGGCACCCCAATGCCAAGCTCCGCGGAGGCCTCGCGCGCGATCTCGTCGCACGTGAGTCGCCCCGTGAAGCGCACCAAAACGGGGATCAAGGCGGGGGGAATGACGGCCTGCGCTTCAGTGACGCCATGCGTGTCGCGCAGGTTGAGCACGCGGCCGTGTTCTCGGTCGGGCACGACGACGAATTCCACCGGACGCAGGGCGGGACAGGATCGAGCATCCATCATGACTACTTTAGCGAAACTGTAGCGAAAGCCTCACGCTCGGCGCGTCGTGCTACGTTGCCGCCGCGATGGCACGGCCCCCCGGTTGGCGCCGCTCGCCTTTCCGTGTCGAACTTCAAGGGCTCTACGCCGAAACCGACGCGCTGCTCGAGGGCTGGGAATGCGCATGTACGAAGGGCCTGTCGCACACAGCCCCATGCTGCGACTTTGGCGTCATAGGGCGTGAGCCGTATCCGACGGCGGTCGAGCTTGAGGAGGTGCGTCATGCCGTGCTCGCGGGCGGGTTGCGTGCGAGAGGCCGGCGCAGATTGCCACTGGCCGGCAACTCTCCTTGCCCGCTCTTGTCCGATGCCGGTCGCTGTCTCATTTACGCGTCGCGACCGTTTGGCTGCCGCACCTTCTTCTGTCTTGAAGCGCACGGCCCATGCGGCTCACGACCACGCGTCCCTCGCGAGGCCATCAACGCCCTCGGCCGGCGAATCGCCGACCTCTCGGCCCGCCTCGCCCCCAAGGACCCGGCCGCACGCCCCTTTCGGCGTGCTCTTGTCCGCCTCGCGTGTGAAAAGCACTCAAAGCCGCCGCGCTAAGCGCTAGGCTGCGCGCCGTTCGCATGCGCCTCGCATCCCTACTCGGTCCGGACATCAAGCAGATCCTCAAGGAGGATCCCGACCAGATACGCGAGCTGCTCGAAGAGATTCACGCGGAAGATCTCGCGGACATCGTCAGCGAGCTTGAACCGGACGAGGCCGCCGAGCTCTTAGCCCGCATTCCCGCCGAGGATGCCGCTCCGATCTTCGAGCGGCTCGATGAGCACGAACAAGAGGAACTCGTCGAGCAAATGCCGGCCGAGTCCGTCGCGGAAATCGCGAGCGAGATGGCGGCCGATGACCGCGCCGATCTCTTCAGCGTCTTGCCGGAGGCGATGGGCGAGCAGCTCTTCGAGGCGCTCGAGAAAGTCGACCCACAAGCGGCGCAGGAGGTCCGCGAGATCGAAAAGTGGCCGCCCACCAGCGCGGGCCACTTGATGACGACTGACTTCGTCGCCGTCTCGCCGCGCATCCACGTTTGGGAGGCGCTCGATATCGTTCGCAAGCGGGCGCGCGAACGCGACGAGTTTGTCTACACCGTCTACATCGTCGACAGAGAGAAGATGGCCGGGGTGGCGAGCCTGCGCGATCTGCTCGTCGCGGATGCGGCCCAAGGCATCGCCGAGATCATGCGCACGAACGTCATCAGCGTGCCGCCGACGATGGATCAGGAAGAAGTCGCGCGCCGGATGGCCAAGTACGACCTGAACGTCATGCCTGTCGTGGCCGACGACGGCCGCCTCCTCGGCGTCATTACGATCGACGACATCATCGATGTGCTCGTGCGCGAGCAAACCGAGGACGTGCAGAAGATCGGCGCCGTCGAGCCTCTAGATGTTCCCTATTTTCAGACCACGTTCTTGACGTTCATCAAGAAACGCGCCGTTTGGCTCATCGTCCTCTTCGTCGAGGAGTTTTTCACCCAGACGGCCCTGCGCCACTACGACCCAGTGATGGAAGCGGTCAAGGGCGCCTTGCTCTACGTGCCGCTCCTTATCTCCGCGGGAGGCAACTCCGGGTCGCAATCGTCCACCCTAGTTATCCGAGGCCTGGCTCTTGGCGAGATCAAGCTTAGCGACTGGTGGCGCATTCTCTTGCGCGAGGCGGGAATGGGCATCGTTCTCGGAATCATGATTGCCGTCATCGCCATGGGCCGCGTCATGATGTACCCCGATCAAAGCTTCCTCTTCGCGGTGACCGTTGGGCTTACCGTGCTCTGCATCATCGTCGCCGGCTGCACCGTCGGCTCGATGCTTCCGATCGTGCTCAAACGAGTGGGCGTCGACCCGGCAACGAGCTCGACGCCGTTCATTGCGAGCTTGGTCGACACCTTGGGGGTCATCATTTACGCGCACGTCGCAATGCTCATCATGCGCGACGTCATTGCGCGCGCAGTCGTTCACTGACGAGTTGCTAGGCAGCGGGAACAGCGTATGGGCACAGGGGGCGGGATCTCGGTCAGCGCGAGGGTTTCGCCGCATTCGCAGGCCCAGCCGATGACGCGTGCCGGATTGCCAGCCACGACCGCGTGATCGGGAACTTCGCGCGTTACGACCGCCCCGGCTCCGATGACGGCGCAGCGCCCCACACGCACCGGGGCGACCAGCGTGGCATTCGCGCCCACCGTGGCTCCGTCGCCCACGAACGTACGGTCCCACTTGGGCGCGCGCGGGAACGCGGCTCGCGGATGGCGCACGTTGGTAAACTGGGCGCCAGGCCCGACGAAGACGTCTTGGCCGAGGACGACCCCATCCCATATGCACGTGTGACTCTGGATGCGCGAACCGGACCCCACCACCGCCCCGCTCGCAACAAAACAGAACGCGCCCACGACCACGTCTTCGCCCAGCTGTGCCCCGTCGGAAACGACCGACGGTGGATGGACACGAGCCGGAGCATTTGTGCGCGGACGACGCTGCATGTCCGTAGCGTAGCGCGTTGCCGACATCGGGCTAGAGCGCCTAGCTCTGGCGCGATACGATGAGACTTACTACCGTGCGCCGGCTATGCCCCGCGGCCCGCTCCCCTTTTCCGTGAAGAGTGCGCTTACGTACCGAGCTTCCGGCGTCGACATCGGCGCAGGCGATGAGCTTGTTGAGCGCATCAAGCCGCTGGCCGCTGCCACGCGTACTGCCGAAGTCGTGAGCGACGTCGGAGGCTTCGCGGGTCTCTGCGGCGTTCCGGCGGACGTCGAAGATCCTGTCTTGGTCAGCGGTGCCGACGGGGTGGGAACGAAACTCAACGTTGCTTTCGCAATGGGCGTGCACGACACAATCGGCTTCGATCTGGTCGGCATGTGCGTCAACGATGTGATCACATGCGGGGCGAGGGCGCTCTTTTTCCTCGACTACTTCGCGACATCGAGGCTCGACGTTGACGTCGCGGAGAAAGTCATCAGAGGCATCGCGGCGGCCTGCAAGGAGTGTGGATGCGCCCTGCTCGGCGGTGAGACTGCCGAGCTCCCCGGAATGTATGCCCCAGGCGAGTACGATCTGGCTTGCCGTTGGTGTCGTCGCTCGCAAAAAGATCATCGACGGCAGGCGAGTCGCTGTTGGCGACAAGGCCATCGCATTGCCTTCGACCGGTCTGCATTCCAACGGGTATTCGCTTGCGCGCAAAGCTTTGTTCGAGACAATGAAACTGGCGCCAGGCGATCGTCCAAGCGAGCTCGGAGAAAGGACGGTGGGCGAGGCGTTGCTCGTGCCGACGCGCCTGTACGCAACCTGTGTCAAAGCGTTGCTCGCGGCTCCGCTCGAGGTCCGGGCCATGAGCCACGTGACCGGCGGCGGGATTCCAGGCAATGTGCCGCGTGTGCTGCCCGATGGACTCGGGCTGCACATCGAAGGAACCTGGCCACGCGCGCCAATCTTCGACTTGGTGCAGCGGGCGGGAGGGGTCGACGAACGCGAGATGCAGCGAACATTCAATCTCGGCGTAGGTTTCGTGTTCGTGGTACCCGCGCCGGATGTCGATCGGGCAGTCGATGTGCTTCGTTCGGCGGGCGAAGAGCCGTTTGTCCTCGGTACGATCGTGCACGTTCCGATGGATCGCCCGTTCGAGGAGCGCATCGAGTGGCCCCAATGATGAACATCGGGGTCCTTGTGTCGGGCAGCGGTACGAACTTGCAAGCGATTCTCGACGCAGTGGCCAGCGGAACGCTATCGGCACGGATCGCTGTCGTCGTGTCGAACGTACCGGATGCGGGCGCCATCGAACGTGCTCGCGCGGCGGGGGTAGAGGCTGTCGTTGTCGATCACACCACATTTGCCGACCGGCGTGCTTTTGACGCAGCGGTCGTGAAAGTACTGCGCGCGCACGGCGTCGGCCTCGTCGTGCTCGCGGGCTTCATGCGCTTGCTCACCGACGTGTTGCTCGACGAGTTCCCCATGCGCGTCGTCAACGTTCATCCTGCGCTGCTTCCGTCGTTTCCGGGACTCCAGGCGCAAAAGCAGGCCCTCGACTATGGAGTTCGCATTGCCGGATGTACGGTGCATTTCGTCGACAAGGGGACCGACTCGGGGCCCATCATCGCGCAGGCGACCGTTGCGGTTCTTGACGAGGACAACGAAGATTCGCTCCGCCTTCGAATCCTGGCCCAGGAGCACGAACTTTTGCCGCGCGCGCTGCAATGGATCGTGGAGGGTCGCGTGAGCGTCGAACCGCCCAAGACCGTCGGGGGGCGCGCACGTGTGCGCGTTCCCGGAACACCCCCTGGGACCGGCGTGAGTTGAGACGCGTCCCATGTACAAGCACTACGACGTCATCATTCTCGGCGCCGGCATCGGAGCCTTGACGACAGCCGCCCTCTTGGCCCGCCGATCCTGGCGCGTGCTGGTTCTGGGGCAAGGCTGGCGACCGCCGACGTACCAATACGGCGACGTCTCCCTTGCTCGCCGGCCCTTTACGTTTCTCGCCGGCTCGTCTCCCGCGTGGAGTCGTGTTCTCGTCGAGCTTGCACAGTCGCAGACATTTCGGCGACGCACCGTGGCGCTCGATCCGATGTTCCAGGTGCTCGCACCAAGACTGCGCCTCGAAGTGGCTCCGGATGTAGAGCTCTTCGCCAAAGAGATCGATCGCAACTTCCCCGAAGTGCGCCGCGTGGTAGACGAGCTGTACGCCGAGCTCGCGCGAACGAACGCCGCGGCCGACATCACTTTCGATCGAGACCTGGTTTGGCCGCCGGGCACGTTTTGGGAACGCCGAGAGACGGAGCGGGCCGCAGTGTCGATGCCGCGGTTCGAAAGCGCTCGCTTGCCCGCCTTGCTGGGCGAATTTCCCGGCGACCACGACTACCGCGATATCGTGTCGGTCCCGGCGAGGTTTGCGAGCCACGCCGCCGAGCTGCCCGAGTTCGCCCTGGCACGCCTTCATGGCGCATGGACGCGCGGCGTCATGGCCCTTCAAGGGGGGGAGCAAGACTTGATCGACTTTCTCATCGAGCGCGTGCGGGCGCACGGGGGAGAAGCGCATCTCGGAGAGCGAGCCGCCCGAATCGTCCAACGAGACGGCCGAGTGGCCGGCATCGTGATCGACGGAGACGACGACCCAATCGGCGTCGACTTCGTGGTGACGGGAGGCAGTACGCGCCTCGTTCTTGACTTGGCAAGCGACTTCGATCCGCCGCGACGAAGCATGGCGGCTCTGCCTCGACTCATCCCCGCGGAATGGCGGTTCGTCGTATCGATGGTCGTGCGCCAAGACGGGCTTCCTTCTGCGCTCGGCGAAGAGGCGTTCTTGCTGCCCGAATGGCCTCACCGCAGCGCGGCCCCGACCAAAGCGGCCGTTCACTTGCAACGCCGGCGAGAGCCCTGCGGAATCGAAGGGGCCACGCTTCTCGTAGCAGAGGCTGCGTTTCCAGTCGGTACGTCGCTCAAGGTTGCGCACGCACGCGAAGCTGTGCTCGCTGCCATTGAGTCGCTTCTTCCGTACATCGAACGCCACTACCTGGTGGTTGACTCACCGAACGACGGACGACCACTCTGGGATTTCCGCTCCGGGAGCCGAACCGAAGTCGACCGCTCTGGGCTTCGGCCGACGGGCGGCTCGTTCGAGCCGGAGCCAATGGCGGCCCGCTGGCACATTGACCCGCCCGGCTTCCACGGGATCGGGGCAGAGCCGATTCGTACGCCATTGGCGGGCGCGTTCGTCGTTGGCCCCAGCGCGCTGCCCGCTCTGGGGCAAGAAGGCGAGCTGCTCGCCGCCTGGAGCGCCGCTCGCCTCGTGACAAGAACCGATCGCCGAAGGGAGCGCATGCGGCGCGAGATGTGGAACAAGATCGAGCTTCGTTGAAAAAAGGAGATTGACCATGGAGTCTTGCGAGCACTTCAGCGAAATCCGGAAAGTGAAGCCGAAGACAAACGGCTGCGAAGAATGCCTGCTCATGGGAGATTCTTGGGTGCACCTTCGCTTGTGCATGACCTGTGGCCACGTCGGCTGTTGCGACGCGTCCAAAAACAAACACGCGACCAAGCATTTCCACCGCATCAAGCATCCCATCGTCCGGTCGCTTGAGCCCGGCGAAGAGTGGGCCTGGTGCTACGTCGACGAGGAGTTCTTCGAATCGGTGCCGGCGTGACCGTCTGTCACTCAGCAAGGGTGCGGTGCACGAGTTGCACGCAAATGGACCCTTCGCCCACGGCGGACGCAACGCGCTTCACGCTGCCCGATCGGACATCGCCCACCGCGAAGACGCCAGGACGGTTCGTTTCGAGAAGGTACGGCGCCCGCGGCATTGGCCACCCCACGAGTTCGTCACGCAAAAGGTCCGCTCCCGTCTTTACGAAACCCTTCTCGTCACGCGCCACGCATCCATCGAGCCAGTCGGTGTGCGGCGCACCGCCCGTCATGAGAAAGACATGGGAAATCGGACGCACTTCGATCGTCCCGTCGGGGCCCCGCCACCGCACGCCTTGAAGCCGTTCCTCGCCCTCCAGGGCCACGACCTCCGTCCGCGTGCGGAGCGTTATGTTGGGAATCTCCTCGATCCGACGGATCAAGTAACGCGACATCGTTTCGGCAAGGCCGCCCGAGCGCACGAGCATATGCACGTGCCGAGCGTGCCCGGATAAAAACACCGCCGCTTGTCCCGCGGAGTTGCCCCCTCCCACGACGATAACCTCCTCGTCCCGGCAAAGCTGCGCCTCGATGTGCGTCGCGCCGTAGTGGATGCCGACCCCTTCGAATCGTTGCAGGTTCGGCAGCTCGAGCTTTCGGTACCGAACGCCGGTGGCAACGATGACCGTGCGCGCGTGCACCACCGACCCGTCCGAGAGACCAATCTCGTAGGTCTTCTTCTTTGAATCGCAGACGAGTCGCTCCGCAGTGCGCGCGACGGAAATTTCTGCACCGAACTTTTGCGCCTGCGTGATCGCACGCCCCGCGAGCGCTTCGCCGGAGATTCCGGTCGGGAACCCCAGATAGTTCTCGATCTTTGA
>WNFJ01567646.1_pt2 | contig 14921 bp, 14 predicted proteins | sample 5400461 | NCBI WGS metagenome assembly WNFJ01 (sample SAMN13153349, study PRJNA577476) | soil metagenome | isolation source: 115 cm saprolite on Douglas fir-dominated hillslope | place: USA:California | collected 2013-09-17 | reverse complement strand
CGTGGGCGAGGCCGTGATGGCTGCGGCCCGCGCCTAGGACGCGCAAACAGGAGGCTAGATGGCAGACCCGACCGGGTTCTTGACCACACCGAGGCAGACGGCGGCCAGGCGCCCGGTAGATGTCAGGATCTCCGACTGGCACGAGGGCTACGCCGCCATGCGCCATGGTGACCTCGAACGGCAGGCTGGCCGCTGCATGGACTGCGGGATCCCGTTCTGCCACAGCGGCTGCCCGCTCGGGAACCTGATCCCCGAGTGGAACGACCTGGTCTGGCAGCAGCACTGGCAGGACGCCGTCGCGCGGCTGCACGCGACGAATAACTTCCCCGAGTTCACCGGCCTGCTGTGCCCGGCTCCCTGCGAGTCCGCCTGCGTTCTCGGGATCAACGCAGACCCGGTCGCGATCAAGCAAGTCGAGATCGCGCTGATCGACCGCGCCTGGGCGGAAGGCTGGGTCACCAGCCAGCCGCCGGGTCCGGTCGCGAGGGCGGCCGGACAGCGGATCGCCGTCGTGGGCTCAGGTCCGGCCGGGCTGGCCGCGGCGCAGCAGCTGACGAGGGCAGGCCATACGGTAACCGTGTTCGAGCGCGACGACCGGCCTGGCGGCCTGCTCAGGTACGGGATCCCCGAGTTCAAGATGGAGAAGTTTCGGCTTGACCGCCGGATCGACCAGATGCGTGCCGAAGGCACGACCTTCGAGTGCGGCCTGGAGGCCGGCGTCGACGTCAGCGCCGCCGAGCTGCGCCGCGACTACCGCGCCGTCGTGCTGGCTGGCGGCGCCAGGGTGGCACGCGCTCTGCCCGTTCCCGGCGCCGGCCTGGCCGGCATCCACCAGGCGATGGAATACCTCCCGCTGGCCAACCGGGCGGTAACGGACCGGTCCGGTGAACCCGCGGTCTCGGCGCGCGGGCGGCACGTGGTGATCATCGGCGGCGGAGATACCGGCGCAGACTGCCTCGGGACGGCGCATCGCCAGGGCGCTGCGACCGTAACCCAGCTCGAGATCATGGCGAGGCCGCCGGAACAGCGCCCGTCCGGCCAGCCGTGGCCGACCTATCCGATGATCTTCCGGGTCTCTACCGCGCATGAGGAAGGGGGCGACCGCGTCTACGCGGTCTCCACGCAGGAATTCCTCGCGGATGAGACCGGCCGGGTCAGGGCGCTGCGGCTGGCAGAGGTCGATCTCGCCGACGGTCGGTTCGTGGTGCGCGAGGGGACCGAGCGCGAGCTCAGGTGCGATCTGGTCTTGCTTGCGATGGGTTTCTCGGGCGCCGAGGACAGCGCCCTGATCGCCGGGCTCGGCGCCAGCCTGACCCAGCGCGGGACGGTACGCCGGGATGACACGTACGCCACCCAGGCTCCCGGCGTGTTCGTGGCAGGCGACATGGGCCGGGGCCAGTCGCTGATCGTCTGGGCGATCGCCGAGGGCCGGTCGGCGGCCGCGGCTACCGATCGTTTCCTGACCGGGTCGACAACGCTGCCCGCCGCGATACCGGCATCGGCGGCTCCGCTGCGGCTCAGCGGACGATGACCGCTCGCCCAGCTGGCTGGGCCGATCTGGCGGCCACAGCCGGCTGGCGCGGCGAGGTGCCCCGGGTGGGATTCGAACCCACACTTGATGGATTTTGAGGCCATTGACTCTGCCGTTGGTCTACCGGGGCAACACGGGCGATCACGGGAGCGCCGCGCTGCACTCAATGTAGCGGCTGTGGATAGGCTTCAGTGGGTGAGCCAGTCTCCGTACCGCGTTGTGATCGCCGAGGATGAGGCGCTCATCCGGCTAGATCTCAAAGAGATGCTAGAGGAGCCCGGCGAGGGCTCCTACGTCGTGATCGGTGAGGCGTCCGACGGCGACACGGCCGTAAAGCTCGCGGCCGAGCTGAAGCCTGATCTTGTCATCATGGACATCAAGATGCCGGTGCTTGACGGCATCTCGGCGGCTGAGCAGATCACCGAGCGGCGGCTCGCCCCCGTCGTGATCCTCACCGCGTTCTCCCAGCGCGACCTCGTCCAGCGAGCGAGCACCGCAGGCGCGCTGGCGTACCTGGTGAAGCCGTTCACCAAGGCGGATCTGATCCCCGCGATCGAGATCGCGGTGAGCCGGTTCGCCGAGCTGAACGCGCTGCAGTCCGAGATCGGCGACCTGCGCGAGCGGCTCGCCATGCGCAAGCTGCTCGACCGGGCCAAGGGCGTGCTCCAGACGACCCGCGGCATGACAGAGCCCGAGGCCTTCCGCTGGATCCAGAAGACATCGATGGACCGGCGTATGACGATGCGGGCGGTGGCGCAGGAACTGCTCGACAGCGCGGGGTCGGGCGGCACGGAGCCGGACGGCGCAGCGTCCTGATGCCGCCAGGACCCCGACCCAAGCAAGGCCCTGACGTAAGCAAGCGGGGCCGGGTCAGTCACCCCCGCGGACCCGGCACCCGCTGCTTGCTGCCGTCGCCTGCCCGCAGCGACGGTCTGGAGCCAGCGGACCCTTTGGTGCCGTGCCGGCCTTCCCCCGGCCGGCACGTTCTCTACTCGGCATCGTGGGCTCCGGGAAACACCGTAGCGATCTCGGCCATCGCGCGCGCGGACACTGCGGTTACCTGGCCGTAATGAGCCGAAAATCCGTTCGGCGAAAGGGGCCCTGATGCGGCCCGCCATGCCTGGCACGATTGCCGTCAAGCCGGGCCTCGGCCAGGCTGGCTGACCGGCCTCGGCCGTCAGGGGGCAGGCGGGCCGGCGCCAGGCACTGCGTCCCTGAGCAGGCAGCTGAGCCTCGCCGTGCAGACTCGCCGGCCGTGATCATCGGTGATCACGATGTCGTAACTGGCGAGGGTCCGGCCCGCATGCAACTGCGTGGCTACGCCAGTCACCTGTCCGGCGGAGGCCGCGCGGTGGTGGGTGGCACTGATCTCGATCCCGACCGCGACCCCGTCGCGCCCTGCATGCAGTGCGGCGCCGGTCGACCCGAGCGTCTCGGCGAGCACGCATGACGCCCCGCCGTGCAGAAGCCCGTACGGCTGGGTATTGCCCTGCACCGGCATGGTGCCCACAACCCGCAGGGCCGAGGCCTCGGTGATCTTGATGCCCATCCGGTGCGGCAGCGTTTCCGGGTAAGCCTCGTTGAGCTCGCTCAGATCAAGCTGGTCCGAACCGTCCGCCATAACCACCGCTACCTCCGAGTTCGCCGCAGTCGCCTGATCGGCGCACGTCGCAGCCTAGGATTACTGGGTGACTGCCATGAACCCGGCCCCGTCGGCGGACGACACGGCGCGGTACGAACTCCTCCTGCTGCTCGACGGGCACTCCCTCGCCTATCGGGCGTTCTTCGCCCTGCCATCGGAGAACTTCTCGACGACGACCGGTCAGCCGACCAACGCCGTGTACGGGTTCACGGCAATGCTGATCAACGTCTTGCGGGACGAGCGGCCCAGCCACATCGCCGTCGCGTTCGACCGCAGCGAGCCGACGTTCAGGCACGAGCAGTACGTCGAGTACAAGGCGAACCGCAGGGAGACCCCGACGGACTTCAAAGGTCAGCTCAGCCTGATCTTCGAGGTACTCGACGCGCTCGGGATCCCGCGACTGTCGGTAGCCGGGTACGAAGCCGACGACGTCATAGCCACGCTGGCCACGCAGGCGGCCGCTGGCGGCATGAAGGTGCTGATCGTCACCGGCGACCGGGACGCGCTCCAGCTGGTCAGCGATGATGTCACGGTGCTGATGACCAGGCGCGGCATCAGCGATATGACCAGGTTCACCCCCGCAGCGGTGAACGAGAAGTACGGGCTGACCCCGGCCCAGTACCCGGACTACGCCGCCTTGCGCGGCGACCCGAGCGACAACCTGCCAGGCATCCCTGGCGTGGGGGAGAAGACCGCCGCGAGATGGGTCTCCGAATACGGCTCCCTCGGCGCGCTGGTCGACCAGGTTGACCAGGTCAAGGGCAGGGCCGGCGACAACTTGCGGGAGAATCTGGGCAATGTGCTGCGGAACCGCCAGCTGACCGAGCTGACGAGGAGCGTTCCGCTCGATGTCGGGCCGACGGAGCTCGTTCCCGTGCCGTGGAGCAGGGATCAGATCCACCAGTTGTTCGACACGCTGCAGTTCCGCGTGCTGCGCGACCGGCGACGAGGCCAGCGGCGGTGACGGCTCAGCCGGGCCGGACGGCGGCACGGCCCCGGCCAGCCCCGCGGCCTTTATCGACCCGGCGGCGCTGACACAGGAAGACGAGCAAGCGCTGGCGGACTGGCTGGCCGACGAGACGGCGCCGAAGGCCCTGCACGATGCCAAGGGCCCCATGCACGCGCTGGCCGCCAGGGGGCTGCAGCTCAGCGGGCTCACCAGCGACACGGCACTCGCCGCATACCTGGCGCTGCCCGGCCAGCGGTCATTCGACCTGGCTGACCTGGCGCTGCGGTACACCAGGCGCGAACTCCGCGGCGAGGCGGCGGCAGCGGCCTCCGGGCAGCTGACGCTCGACATGGCAGCCGAGACCGAGGCCGCCGAGGCGCTCGCGCAGCGCGCGCTCGCTACTGCGGAGCTGGCAGACGCGCTCGACACCGACCTGGCCAGGCGCGGCGCCACCAAGTTGCTCGCGGAGGTTGAGCTGCCGCTGGTCAGCGTGCTGGCGCAGATGGAGCGAGCGGGCATCGCGGCAGATGTCGAGCACTTCGCCGAGATGTCGGCCAGCCTGGGCGGCGAGGTGAAGGCGGCCGAGCAGGGCGCGTTCGCCGCTACCGGCCACGAGTTCAACCTCGGCTCGCCCAAACAGCTGCAGGAGGTGCTCTTCACCGAACTGAAGCTGCCGAAGACCAAGCGGATCAAGACGGGATACACCACCGACTCCGAGGCGCTGACTGGCCTGCTTGCACAAACCGGTCACCCGGTGCTCGAGCACCTGCTGCGGCACCGTGACGTGGCGAAGCTGAAGAGCATCGTCGACTCGCTGATCCCGATGGCTGGCCAGGACGGACGGATCCACACGACCTACAACCAGATGATCGCCGCCACGGGCAGGCTGTCGTCGACCGATCCGAACCTGCAGAACATTCCGATCAGGACCGAGGAAGGGCGGCGGATCAGGCGCGGCTTCGTCGTCGGGCCCGGGTATGAGTGCCTGCTGACCGCCGACTACAGCCAGATCGAGCTGAGGATCATGGCGCACCTGTCGGCTGACGAAGCGCTGGCCGGCGCGTTCGGATCCGGGCACGACTTCCACGCGGCGACGGCCGCGCGCGTGTTCGGCCTGCCGCACGGGGAGATCACCGGTGAGTTGCGCAACCGGATCAAGGTGATGAACTACGGCCTGGCCTACGGCCTGTCCGCCTTCGGCCTGTCGCAGGGACTGCGGGTGAGCACGGACGAGGCCCGCGACCTCATGGACGGGTACTTCCAGCAGTTCGGTGGGGTGCGGGACTACCTGCGGGCCGTGGTAGCCCAGGCACGTACGGACGGGTACACCGAGACCATTCTTGGCCGCCGCCGCTACCTGCCCGATCTCACGTCGGATAACAGGCAGCGCAGGGAAATGGCTGAGCGGATGGCGCTTAACGCGCCGATCCAGGGCTCGGCAGCCGACATCATCAAGGTGGCCATGCTCCGGGTGGACGAGGAGATCCGCAGGGCCGGCCTGCGCTCCCGAATGCTGCTGCAAGTGCACGACGAATTGCTGTTCGAAGTGGCACCCGGCGAGCTCGAAGACCTGCGCGAGCTGGTGCGGACCGCGATGTGCAGCGCCTTCGCACTGACGGTGCCGCTCGAGGTATCCATGGGCACGGGCCGCAGCTGGGCCGATGCCGCGCACTAAGGCAAGCGGCGTGCGGGCGGGGTGCCGCGGCCGTACGCCGGTCCCACTGCCAGGCGCGATTGACCCAGTGCCCGCGCTCTCATATGCTGATCGGTGCGTTGTGATCTCTTGCAGTCCGCCATGGTCAGGCAGCCCAAGGGCAATGTCAGGCCTGGCCGGTGTCCAGACCTGGCACTCCAGCCATCATGTCGGAAGCCGCGCATCGCGCACCAAACCCAAACCTGTCCGTATCCGGAGCCCACTTACACATGACGACGAGCAGCACGCAGGCCACCTCCACCCCTCAGGTAGCCGTTAACGACATCGGTTCGGAGGAGGCCTTCCTCGCCGCGATCGACGAAACCATCAAGTACTTCAACGACGGCGACATTGTCGACGGAACCGTCGTCAAGGTTGACCGGGACGAGGTCCTGCTCGACATCGGCTACAAGACCGAGGGAGTCATCCCCTCCCGCGAGCTGTCGATCAAGCATGATGTCGATCCCAACGACGTCGTCAAGACTGGCGACCACATCGAGGCCCTGGTCCTGCAGAAGGAGGACAAAGAGGGCCGTCTGATCCTGTCCAAGAAGCGTGCCCAGTACGAGCGCGCCTGGGGCACGATCGAGAAGATCAAGGACGAGGACGGCGTCGTCACCGGCACCGTGATCGAGGTGGTCAAGGGCGGCCTCATCCTGGACATCGGCCTGCGCGGCTTCCTGCCCGCCTCGCTTGTCGAGATGCGCAGGGTCCGCGATCTCCAGCCGTACGTCGGCAAGGAAATCGAGGCCAAGATCATCGAGCTGGACAAGAACCGCAACAACGTGGTCCTGTCCCGCCGGGCCTGGCTCGAGCAGACCCAGAGCGAGGTCCGCCAGAACTTCCTGAACACGCTGCAGAAGGGCCAGATCCGCAAGGGCGTCGTCAGCTCGATCGTCAACTTCGGCGCCTTCGTCGACCTCGGCGGCGTCGACGGCCTCGTGCACGTCTCCGAGCTGTCCTGGAAGCACATCGACCATCCCGGCGAGGTCGTCGAGGTGGGACAGGATGTCACGGTCGAGGTGCTCGACGTGGACATGGACCGCGAGCGGGTGTCGCTGTCCCTGAAGTCGACCCAGGAAGACCCCTGGCAGCAGTTCGCGCGGATGCACCAGATCGGACAGGTCGTTCCTGGCCGGGTCACCAAGCTGGTTCCGTTCGGCGCGTTCGTCCGGGTCGAGGAGGGCATCGAGGGCCTCGTCCATATCTCCGAGCTTGCCGACCGGCACGTCGAGATCCCCGAGCAGGTTGTCCAGGTTGGCGACGAGATCTTCGTCAAGATCATCGACATCGACCTCGACCGCCGCAGGATCAGCCTGTCGCTGAAGCAGGCCAACGAGGGCGCCGTCGGGGAGATCACCGGCGAGGACTTCGATCCGACCCTGTACGGCATGCCGGCCACCTACGACGAGCAAGGCAACTACGTCTACCCCGACGGCTTCGACCCCGAGTCGGGCGAATGGCTCGAGGGATTCGATGCCCAGCGCGAGGAGTGGGAGCGGCAATACGCCGAGGCGCGCGCCCGCTTCGAGGCCCACCAGCGGCAGGTCGCCGAGGCCCGCAGCAAGGCTGAGGGGAACGAGGGCGGCGACGAAGCCGAGGGCGCGAGCTCGCACTCCTCGGGCTCGACCGAGTCCGAGGAGTCCGGCGGCGCGCTGGCCTCCGACGAGGCGCTGGCGGCGCTGCGCGAGAAGCTGTCCGGCGGCCGCAACTAGGGCGCTCCGCCGACCCGCCCATACCGCAGACTGGCATGCGCATCACGACCGGGCCGCCGATGGCCCGAGACGCGCGGATCATTGGCCTCGCGTAGGCAACGATGACGTCTGCGGCATGGGCACGTCGACTCCGCTTAGGATCTCTGTGTGCTGAGGGTCGGGCTGACTGGTGGCATAGGCGCGGGCAAGAGCGAGGTGTCGCGCCGTCTTGCTGCGCAGGGCGCGGTAGTGATCGACGCGGACGCCATCGCGAGGGAGGTGGTGGCGCCGGGGACCGACGGCCTCGCGGCGGTGGCCGAAGAGTTCGGCGCCGGCGTGCTGCGCCAGGATGGCGGCCTGGACCGGGAACGGCTTGGCGAGATCGTGTTCGCCGACCCGGCCATGCTGAAGCGGCTGAACGGCATCATCCATCCGCTGGTCGGGCGGCGGATGGGCGAGCTCGAGAAAAACGCTGGCCAGGACGCCATCATCGTCCACGACGTCCCGTTGATCGCGGAGAACGATATCGGTTCCGGTTACGATCTCGTCGTCGTGGTGGACGCCCCCCGGCACATTCAGCTTGACCGCCTGGTCAGGCAGCGCGGGATGCGCCGGGATCAGGCCGAAGCCCGGATGGCCGCCCAGGCCAGCAGGGAGAAAAGGCTGGCCATTGCTGATCTCGTGGTCGACAACTCATCCTCGCTGGCCGAGCTCGACCGTCAGGTCGGCGCCGGGCCCGCCTGCATCCTTCCCGGTGAGATCCGCCCCCGGGATTGCGTTCAACGTCCACGACTATTGCGATAGTGCCTCGATGCAGGAGCAGAGTGCGGCGGTTAGCTGCTGGCAGCTGGCAGGGCTGAGCCCGGCCAGCATCTGCTCTTCGATGGCGTCGGCGGCCTGATGGCAGGCGCGTAGCGCCGCCCGGCCTTCTTGGGTGACGTCTGCTTGCAGGATGCGGCCGTGGCCGGGGTGCGGGTGACGGGTCACCCATCCCTTGTGCTCGAGCTCGCGCAGGATCTGGTTCATGGTCTGCGGGGTGACGAATGCCCGGCGCGCCAGGTCGGCGTTGGACAGCCCGGGCTCCTCATCCACGGCGGCGAGCACGGCGTACTGCGCGACGGTGGCGCCGTGCTCGCGCAGCGCCGCGGCCAGCGCCGCGTGCAGCGCGGTCTGGGCGCGCTTGAGCAGGTATCCCGGGCCGCCCGGGCTGCTGCGCCCCGATGCCGCAGTAACCAAGTCGCCGCCCTCCTTGCAGTATCAGGCTGCCTGATATAGTATCAGTATACCTGATAACTACCGGGAGGTCATCATGCCCGTTACAGGGCCGGATTTCGTCGCCCTCCAGGTGCGTGACCTGGAGGCATCCGCGCGCTTTTACACCGAGCGGCTGCGGCTGCGCCGCGCACCCGTCTCGCCGCCCGGAGCGGTGGTGTTCACCACCGAGCCGATCCCGTTCGCCGTCCGCGAGCCCATGGTGGACCTGGACGCGACCAGCCGCCTGGGCTGGGGGGTGGCGCTGTGGCTGAAGGCCGACGAGGTGGACCGGCTGCACGGCGACCTGGCCGGGCACGGTGTCCCCATCGTGACCCCGCCGTTCGACGGCCCGTTCGGGCGGACGTTCGCGTTCGCCGACCCCGACGGCTATGTCATCACGGTGCACGGCTGACCCGCGATGGATACGTTTGTCGTGAGCGCGCGGGGCCCGTTCTCGCTGTCGGCCAGCACCGGATTCCTGGAGGGCTTCACCCCGGCAGCGTTCACCGGGATGGCCGGGCAGCCGCTGGAACTGGCATTCCCGGTCGAGGGAACGTGGCAGACCGCCGGGGTGCGGGTACGCGAGCACCCAGGCGGCGTGGAATGCGAGGTCCTTAGCCCTGCGGCACCGCGACCAGAGCTGGTCGCTGCTGTGCGTGCACAGGTCGCGCGGATCCTGTCGCTGGACGCGTGGGCGAGCGCGACCCGGTGGTGGCCGGGCTGCAGCGACGATACGCGGGGCTGCGCCCGGTGGGTTTCTGGTCGCCGTATGAGGCCGCCGCCTGGGCCATCATCGGCCACCGCATCCGGATCCGGCAGGCCGCCGCGATCAAAGCCCGCATCGCGCAGCAGCTCGGCGAGCCGGTTGGCTTCGACGGCCGGGTGGTGTACGCCTTCCCCACGCCGCACCGCCTGACCCGGCTCGGCGCATTCCCCGGGCTGTCCGGACGCAAGCCCGAATGGCTCCGCTCAGTTGCCGCCGCTGCGCTGGCGGGCCGCCTGGACGCCCCCCGCCTGCGCGCCCAGCCCCGCGATCAGGCCCTTGCCCAGCTCAAGCAGCTACCCGGCATCGGGGACTTCTCAGCCGAACTCGTGCTGCTGCGCGGCGCCGGAGACCCGGACTGCATCCCCCGCCACGAGCCACGGTTCGCCCGCGCCGTAGCCCTGGCCTACAACCTGCCGCAGCCACCCTCCGGGGATCAGCTTCAGCGCATCAGCGAGAACTGGCGGCCCTACCGCACCTGGGTCACCCTGCTGCTCCGCACCTTCCTGGAAGGCCAGACCGGCGAGATCACCGGCAAGCCGCACGCGGCTCACTACCTCGGATCACGAACCGAGTGATCCACCGGCCGTATCCGTGGCTATCTCGAAGCTGCTTCGTACCCATGCCTTCGATGCGCGCCTTGCGCCGTCTGCCCTGCGCGGTCGGCTTTACCCCTGCCGTCCGGACATGGCCCGGATGTAGGCGGAGGACTCCCGCTGCCACAGGAAGAAGATCGCGCCAAGGCCGGCCAGCCAGACCAGGAGCGCGAACACGAGGCTGATCGCTGAGTGCGGCCGCGCGAGCAGGGTCAGCAGGTCGATAGTGTTGAAGGCGAACAGGACGGTCGCGATGATGCGGGCCCAGTTCTTGCCCCTGCCGTTGGCCCACGCCATCCAGAGCCAGAGGCCGATGGCGATCGCTCCGATCACCACGGCGATGGCGACGCCAGCCACCTCGGCCGCGTGGATCTGGCTCAAGGAGAAGTGCGGGTACCGCGAGCGGATGGCACTCTTGAGGCTGCCGATGGTCGTGAGCCCGATGATGATCTCGAGCGCGCTCAGCGCGGCTCCCGCGTACATGAGCCTGACGGCCATCGTGACCGGCTGCGGAGCAGGTCCTTGCGGCGGCGTCACCGGCCCCTGGCCGCCAGTCGGGTAGGGCTGGTACAAGATACCCACCCTACAGTTGATGAGTGAGGTATGAGGAGAGGCGATGCGACCGGTAACTGACCTGCGGCGAAGCGTGGCACCCTTCAAGGTTGTCACGGACATGGTGCCTGCCGGTGACCAGCCCGCGGCGATCGCGGAGCTTGAGAAGCGGGTCACAGCCGGTTCACCCCACGCTGTCCTGCTCGGAGCGACCGGTACCGGCAAGACTGCCACCGTCGCGTGGCTGGCCGAGCGGCTGCAGCGGCCGACGCTGGTGATGCTGCCGAACAAGACCCTGGCGGCGCAGTTCGCCAACGAGTTGCGCGAGATGCTGCCGCACAATGCCGTCGAGTACTTCGTCTCCTACTACGACTACTACCAGCCAGAAGCGTATGTGCCGCAGACCGACACCTATATCGAGAAGGACTCCTCGATCAACGACGAGGTAGAGCGGCTCCGGCACTCGGCCACGAACTCGCTGCTGACCAGGCGCGACACGATCGTGGTCGCTTCGGTCTCGTGCATCTACGGCCTGGGAACGCCGCAGGAGTACGTCGACCGGATGGTCAGGCTCAAGGTGGGCGAGACCATCGAGCGGGACGCGCTACTGCGCAAGCTGGTCGGGATGCAGTACATGCGCAATGACCTCGCCTTCAGCCGGGGCACGTTCCGGGTGCGCGGCGACACCATCGAGGTGATCCCTGTCTATGAGGAGCACGCGGTCCGGGTGGAGATGTTCGGCGACGAGATCGAGCGCCTGATGACCCTGCACCCGCTCACCGGCGAGGTGGTCACCATCGACGACGAGCTGTACATCTTCCCCGCCTCGCACTACGTCGCCGGGCCGGAGCGGATGGAGCGCGCGATTGCCGGCATCGAGGCTGAGCTTGGCGACCGGCTGGGCGAGCTGGAGCAGGCCGGCAAGCTACTCGAGGCGCAGCGGCTGCGGATGCGGACCAGCTACGACGTCGAGATGATGCGCCAGGTCGGCAGCTGCGCCGGGATCGAGAACTACTCGCGGCACATCGACGGCCGCGAGGCAGGCAGCCCGCCGAACACGCTGCTCGACTACTTCCCCGAGGACTTCCTGCTGGTCATCGACGAGTCGCATGTCACCGTGCCGCAGATCGGGGCCATGTACGAGGGCGACGTGTCGCGGAAGCGGGTGCTGGTCGAGCACGGATTCAGGCTGCCGAGCGCGATCGACAACAGGCCTCTGACCTGGGAAGAGTTCTGCGACCGCATCGACCAGACGCTGTATCTCTCGGCGACCCCAGGGCCGTATGAGCTGCAGCGGGTCGGCGGCGACGTAGTGGAGCAGGTGATCAGGCCGACCGGGCTGGTGGATCCCGAGGTGATCATCAAGCCGACGAAGGGCCAGATCGATGACCTGGTGCACGAGATCAGGCTGCGTGCCGAGCGGTCAGAGCGGGTACTCGTCACCACGCTGACGAAGAAGATGTCGGAGGACCTGACCGACTACCTGCTCGAGCTCGGCATCAGGGCCAGGTACCTGCACAGCGAGGTCGACACGTTGCGCCGGGTGGAGTTGCTGCGCGAGCTGCGGCTCGGCGAGTACGACGTGCTCGTCGGCATCAACCTGCTGCGGGAGGGTCTCGACCTGCCTGAGGTCTCGCTGGTGGCGATCCTCGACGCGGATAAGGAAGGGTTCCTGCGGTCTGGCACGTCGCTGATCCAGACCATCGGCCGGGCGGCCCGTAACGTCTACGGTCAGGTGCATATGTACGCCGACCAGGTCACGCCGTCGATGAGCAAGGCGATCGATGAGACGAATCGGCGCCGCGCCAAGCAGGTCGCTTACAACGTCGAGCAGGGGGTCGATCCGCAGCCGCTGCGCAAGCGGATCGCCGACATCACCGACCAGCTCGCCCGCGAGGATGCCGACACCGAGAAGCTGCTCGGCGGCTCCGGCCGCAGGCAGAGCCGGGGCAAGGCCCCGGTCCCCGGCACGGCGGCGCGGGCCAGGGCGGCCGCGGCGGCCGGCGGCGTCGGCCAGGCCGACGGCAGGCCGGGAACCGCCGGCGCGGCGCGCGAGGACCTGGTCGAGCTGATCTCGATGCTGACCGACCAGATGCACGCGGCGGCGGCCGAGCTTCAGTTCGAGCTCGCGGCACGATTCAGGGACGAGGTCAGGGAGCTCAAGCAGGAACTGCGCGGCATGCAGGCCGCCGGCGTCTGAAGCCTGCGCGGAACCGTCGGGCACGACTGGCCGTCCAACCAGTATGAGGACAGTGCCGAAGCCGACGAGGAGTGCCGCGACCCTGGCGGCGGCCGGATTAACGGCTACAGGTTCACGCGAGCGGTGCCGCGCAAGGATCCGCGGGCAGCAACGCGCCGTCCCGCCAGTCCGGCTCCAGCCAGCCGCGGGCCGGTCAGTCGGGAGCGGGCCAGTCACGCGCGGGCCAGTCACGTGCGGCCTCCGGCAGCGCGCTGCTGTGCGCTGACCCGGCGGCCGTGACCCAGCTGCGGGTCGTGCGGACTCCGTCGCTCAGCCAGCTTGGCCAGACCAAGCCGATGCGCAGGCAGAGCCCTGGGGTCGCGGTGCGCGACCCGGCAGCGGCGCGCACTCTGGCCACGGCTGTCTGCGGACTCCCGGCGATGCCGCACTCGGTGCTGCAATGCCCCATGGACGGCGGCGGCGGGTACGTGCTGGAGTTCATGTCGGGCCCGCGGCAGTTGCATCCGGTGATCGTCCAGGCCAGCGGCTGCGAGGATGTGACCGGATTCGGCGCGGGAGGCGCCAGGTCGGTGGCGAAAACACCGCAATTCTGGACTTTGCTGGCCCAGCTAACCGGCATCCGAGCCCCCGCCCACTCGCCTTAGCCGCCAGCCGGCAGTCGCCCGCCAGGCGCGCTGCCCGACGAACTGCGGCGTAGGGTCGGCACTGTGCTCCTGAGCTTCGCCGCGGCGCTGATGGCGGCGCTGTGCTACGGTCTGGCCGCGGTCATGCAGGCCATCGCCGTCCGCGCGTCGTCGCGCCGGCCGGTACTCGCGACTGCTGGAGCGGCCGGCAGAGTCGACCCCGGCCTGATCATCAGGATGCTCCGGCAATGGCCGTTCATCGCCAGTCTCGGCATCGATCTGGTCGGGTTCGCCTGCCAGCTCATCGCCCTGCGGCGACTGCCGCTCTTCGAGGTTCAGGCCATCATTGCGGCAAACCTCGCCGTCACCGCGGTGTTCGCATCGTGGCTGATGCACTCGGTGCTGACCGTACGCGAGTGGGCGGCGGTCATGGCCGTCGAAAACAGGCGGGCGGTGCGGGCGCTGCCCGTGTCGGGCTGAAGTTCGAGCTCGCCCTGGTGGCCGCGCTAGCGGCGATCGCTCTTGGCGGGCTAGCTGCGGCCCGGCTCCATGCCAACCTCAGGACGCCCGTGCTCGGCGCTCTGGCAGGTCTCGGCTACGGCGTCCTGGCGGTCTGCGCCAGGATCCTGCCCGGGTTCGCGCCGCATCAGCTCATCAGGTCGCCAGCCGCCTACGCGCTCGCGGCGGCCGGGATCATCTCGTTCATGCTGTACGCGTCGGCGCTGGAGAGCGGCAGCGTCACGGTAGCGACCGCGGCGGTGATCCTGGTCGAGACCATTCCGCCCGCGCTCGTCGGCGTGCTCCTGCTGGATGACACCACCAGGCCAGGCAGGGCCGGAGTGGCCGTCGCGGGGTTCGTCCTCGCGCTGGTCAGCGCGATCGCGCTGGCACGTTTCGGTGCGGCGGGCGGGCACGATGGCCCGCCGGCCGAACTGGGCCCCCGGGCCGGGCAGGCGGGGCCGCCGGGGCCGCCGGGGTCCCCGGCGGCGCGAGCTCAGTCCGGGCTGCCCAGCCGGCCGAACACGGGGTAGGCGGCCCCCTCGCCGGGGCGGACGAACTCCGCAGCAAGGGGCTGGCCTGCGCGCAGGCAGGCCAGCTCGCCCGGCCCGGCGAGCCGCAGCCCGGTTGCCAGCCACGGACCTTCGGCCAGCTCGACCAGGGCAGGAACGGCTACCGGGCCGTCCTGCCGGGGATGGACCGCCGACCAGCTCACCAGCGTGCCGCGGCCCGACGCGGGGGCCCAGGTGAGGTTGATGTCCTCGCCGCACCGAGGGCAGCCGCTCGCCGTCGGCGCGAGCCAGGCACCGCATCCGGCGCAGCGCTTGATCATCAGCACGCCGTCGGCGGCTGCCGCGAAGAACGGCGCGTCACGGGTATCGGGGCGGACGACACCGACGTCATCGGGTCCGGTCAGGCTCCCAGCG
>WNFJ01046671.1_pt2 | contig 14922 bp, 13 predicted proteins | sample 5400461 | NCBI WGS metagenome assembly WNFJ01 (sample SAMN13153349, study PRJNA577476) | soil metagenome | isolation source: 115 cm saprolite on Douglas fir-dominated hillslope | place: USA:California | collected 2013-09-17 | reverse complement strand
GGGAGCCGCAGATGGTTTCCGAGCCACGGCTGTGGGGAACGTTTCTCGTGGCGCGCGTGCAGTTCTAGTGATTAACCCGCTTCGGCCGGTGCGTGAGGCGTCGAGGCAAGGGCGCGCGTGCTAAGCTCGGGTAACGCGGAAATGACGGCGTCGTCAGATTTCGGGTTGGAGGTGAATGTCGCGCCCGAAGAGCACGTGGTCTGCGAGCACGCAGACCGCTGCGGCGGCTGCCCCCTGATTGAATTGCCGTACGGCGAACAACTGGCACACAAGCGCGGCCGCGTAGTGCAGTCGGTGTCGCGCTACCCGTCTCTCGAGCTTCTTTATACCGAGCCCGTGGCGTCGGCAAACGCGCTCGTCGGCTATCGCACTCGCGCGAAACTCATCGTGGCTGGGGGCGGCATGCTTGGCCTCTTTGCGAAGGGAGGCGGGCACCAAGTCGTCGATATCCCCCGTTGCCGGGTGCTCACACCCGTTTTGGCGCGCGTCGCCACGCACTTGCGCGAGCAGATCGTCGCTTCCGAGCGCTCGGGCGGCGCTCTTGTGCCATTTGACCCCATGGGCCGCGGATGGCTGCGAGCGGTAGACCTGCGCGAAGTGCGTGGGGACGATTCGCCTCACGTGCTCGTGACGTTCGTCGTCGAGCAGTCGCGGCTTCCAGAGCTCGGACGCCTTCGGCAGGCGGCCGAGGAACTGATGCAAGCCGTTCCTGCGGTCGTGGGAGTCGCGGCGAACTTTCACGTGGGCGACACCCCGCAAGTGTTGGGCGGCGAAACCGTGCCCCTGGCCGGCTCCGTTTCGGCACCTGATCGAATAGGCGCATCGACCCACTTTGCTACGTTCGGCTCCTTCACACAGGCGCACCGCGACCAGGCCAGACGCCTCCACTCGCTGCTCGTCGAGGTGCTGGGCCTTTCGCGCCCGTTGGAGCGAAAGCCGCGCATACTGGATCTGTACGGGGGTTCCGGGGCTATCGCCATTGCGCTCGCACAGGCTGGCGCAAGCGTACGTCTCGTCGAGGCATTTACTCCGGCCGTGGCGCAAGCCCGGGCCGCGGGAAGCGCCCAAGGACTCGATATCGAGACCGAGTGTGCCGATGTCGCTGCAGCACTGCGGACCTTCTCCGATCGGCGCGAGCAATTCGATGCGGCGGTCATCAACCCACCACGCCGCGGAACGAGCCCGGCGGCACGCGAGTGGCTGGCACGTGTCGATCCTACGGTCATCGCCTACGTATCATGTGATCCCGAGACGCTCGCGCGAGACCTCGATCACTTCTCACGCCTCGGATACGCGACGACTTCACTGCGCCCGATCGACATGATCCCACTGACGGAAGAGGTCGAGACGCTCGCAGTACTGCGCCGCGGCGGCGTGCCGACACCGCGACTGCTCTACGAAAACGCCGAAGTGCTCGTCGTCGAGAAGGGGCCGCATGAGCCGACAACGCCGCAGGGCGAGTATGCATCGTCGCTGCTCATGCGCACCCGCCGTCTGCCGGGAGCGGATCAAGCAACTCCCGTTCACCGACTCGACGTGGGAACCAGCGGCCTAGTGATATTTGCCCGCCATCCCGAATACGTGAACAAGTGGGCAAGCGTTTTGTCGGACCCATCGACGCGCAAGATCTATGTCGCGGCTGTCCGTGGGGTGACCCCGGCGAAGGGCGCGATTGCACGCGAGCTGCGCGAGGATGGCAAACAATACGCGGCACGCACGCGCTATCGCCGCTTGGCGGTCGCGTCGGGGCAAAGCGTTCTGCGCGTGGTGCCGGACCAGGGCCGCACTCATCAGATCCGGCGGCACCTGGCTGCCATCGGTCACCCAGTCCTTGGCGACGATCGCTATGGCCATCCGCAGACGAACCGTCACTTCGAGGAGAAGAACGCTCTCGACCGGGCCTTCTTGCACTGCGTGCGTCTGGAGTTCGACGATCCCACTACGCAGGTTCGGCACATCATCGAGGCCCCCCTACCGGGCGACTTACGCGCCGTTCTGGAGCGCATCAGCGGTACAGGCACGCTCCGTTTCTTGGACCACAAGAGCGCTCTCGGCACGAGCGGAGTCTCGACGGTTCCCCCCAAGCCCGACGAGCTCATGAACGAGCGCAGCCCGCTTGACGTCGATCCGCACACAGTCACCGTGCGGCCACAACTGACCGACGACGACGATGACCGGACGAACGGCGAGAGCTAGCGCGCCGGGCGGCCAGCCTTAGCCAGGGCCAGTCCAAGGGCAACCCCGAGTCGAGCCTTGGTCGACCAACCCAACGGCGAGCCCGCGTACCATCGCGCCCCCGCCTCGCGCGCGAACGCGTCTTGCGCGAGAAACGCGCGCCACGTGGCGCCCCGTGCGCCGTAGACTCGTTCGGCAAGCCAAGCGCTCTGCAAGAGGTGGCGCCCGACGCGCGAGCGAACGAGCTCTGCGGCGTAGCCATCGACCGACCGTCCTCCCGAGCGCAACGCGTGCGCCAGGTGCTTGGCCGCGAGGCCGCCGGTGAGGATCGCCTGGGCGATGCCTTCACCGGTCGTCGCGTCGATGCCGGCCGCCTCGCCAACGAAGACGAGATGCGGCATGACAAGTGGTGCTCTGCGCACGAGCGGGCGCGTGCTGAAGGGCTTGATGCGCAAGCTGTCTATGCCCCACCCGCGCGCAGCAAGCGCTCGCGCAAAGGTTTCCTTGAGGTTCGAACGGCGCGAGAAATTGGCGTGATAGATGCCCCGACTGACAGCGCGCTTGCCGTCAATGACGGTGGGAAAGTCCCAGTAATAGCCCTCGATGCCGCTGTCTGCGACACGCAAATCGAAGTCGCAAAGACCCTGCTCGGGTCCACTGTCCGCGCTCTCTAGCGGTGTCTCGGTCACGTACAAGTGGCCCTTGCGTGCAGCTTCCCGAAGGCCGAGCACCCGGCGAACGGTGCTTGCCGATCCGTCGCAGGCGGCCAAGAAGCGCGCCGTGACCGTGCGCATGCAACTGGTCACCCTCCACCCGCCCGCGACGGCTTGGACGGAGACAAGCGGCTCGTTTTCGTGCATCGCGACTCCTTCGGCGGCTGCGTGACGCCATAGGCTCCAGTCAAATTCGCAGCGGCGCACGACGGCCCCCAGGCGAGCCACATGGGTCCCGACGGTGACTCCCGCAAACACGCGAAGCCCGCGCATGACCACGTGAGGTACGTCAAGAGAAATCCCGAGCGCCTGAAGTGCATCAAGCCCCCAAGCGCTCACCGCTCCGGCGCAAGGCTTGTCGCGCGGATGGCTCGACTTCTCGAGGACCACGATGCGCGATGCGACAACGCGCTCTCGCCTAACCAAGTGCAGCGCCGTACTCGTACCGGCAGGTCCACCGCCGATGACCGCAACGTCGAAGTCGAAAGTCATGGGGGGAGCCTCAGAACCTGAAGCTCGACGCAAAGGTGTTCCAGAACCGAGTCCAGCTCGCTTTCGCGCTCCACGGGCGAAGCAACCAAGAGCTCGCCCCCGCGCTCGGCAAATACCGAAGCCAACCCGTCGTTCGCTTCGATAATCCCCTTGAAGAACACCACATCGCGCGCGCGCAGCACGATATGCCGCACAGCCATCCCCTCTCCGATACACGGCTTGGTCGATCGGCGCGGCATTAGACGTGACGATCGTCGCTCTCGGTAGACGCCTCGCGTTTCAAGGCCCGGCGTTTGCGCACGTGCTCCTGCACGTATTCGACCAACTTGTCGACATATGTCTCGAGCGGCGGGCAATCGTCGATGCCCAACGCGGAGAGAAGCTCGTCGGCATTGCGGGCATCGTAAGTTACCGAGGTAGTGAGTGCTTCCAAGAACGCTCGCGGTCCGTTCGATATGCGTTCGAGCCCGGGCGCGCGAAGCAGCGCCTTGGCCAGATTCGCGGGTATTGAACCTCGCGGCCCACGGCGACCGCCCGCGCGCGCAACGAGTTCGAAAACTTGTCGCGCCGTAGGCGGCCGTGGGTCAACCAGGTGGAATGTTCTACCGATGGCGCGCGCGTCGCGGCCGATGGCGACCGAGGCCCGCACCACCCAATCGACGGGCACAAGATTCACTCGCTCGTCGCCGCGGCCAGGCAGCGGCAGGGCGAGGTCCGGGGGCGACGTGACCACCAGCAGGATCAAGAGACTGGGGCCATCGAAGCGATCGACTGCGCCCGTGCGCGAGTCCCCGACGACGGTACTGGGCCTGACGACGGCCACGGGCACATGGCCCATCGCCGATCGCATGAGCTTCTCGGCACGGGCCTTCGTCTCCTCGACCACGTTGCGAAAAGACTGCCCCGCCTTCAGGTCGTCTTCGTGCACGACGCCCGTTCGATCGCCCGCGACCTGCACGGTAGAGTAGAATACGAGGCACTCAAGGGCGCCGCAGCAGGTTGCGAATTCGATGGCTTCGCGGGCGCCGCCGACGTTGATGCGCGCCGCAGCCTTGCGATCGGCGGCGAGGTGCGTGACCTGCGCGCAATGGTGGATGCGAGTCACTTCCCGCGCAAGCGACTTGTACTCAGCCCCCGAAAGGCCGAAATCGATCGCGGCCGCATCCCCCACAGCGAATGCCACACGGCTGCGGTCTTTCTCCGGCAACTCATCCAAAACGACCTGAGCCGCCCCGACCTGACTGGCGCGCACGAGCGCTTGCACCCTGGCGAATTCGTCCGTCCTGAGAACTTCCGCGCATACCGTGCGTGCCAGCCACGAGGGGTAGCCGGTGATAAGGACGATCTCGCCAGCAGCCATTGGGCGACCCAGACTAGCCACCGAAATAGAACGCACCAACCGGGCCCGGCCAGGTGCGCGAGGCGACGCGAGCCAGGTGCGCGAGGGCGCCGTCGGAGAAGACTTTCGTGCCAGGCGGGCCCGGGCTAAGTTCTCCGGATGATCCAGGACGTCCAGAAAGAGCTCGGGAGCTCGCTCTCGAAGTCGCAGGAAGCGCTGAAGCAACAGCTGACCAAGCTCCGCGCCGGGCGGGCAAGCTCGAGCCTGCTCGACGGCATCAAAGCCGACTACTACGGCACGCCGACGCCCCTTACCCAGATGGCTCACATCAACATACCTGAACCGCGCCTCATTACGGTCAAGCCCTGGGACAAGACCCAAGTCAAGGCGGTCGAAAAGGCGCTGCGCGAAAGCGACCTCGGGCTCAACCCGCAAGTCGACAACGATCTCGTCCGCATTCCCCTTCCGCCGCTGACGGAAGAACGGCGCAGGGAATTCGTGAAGATTGCCCGCAAATACGGCGAGGAGTGCAAAGTTGCGATCCGCAAGGCGCGCCACGACGCTCTGGAGTTGTTGGTCCAGCTCGAGACCGAGGGCAAATCGGGGGCCGATGAGGTCGAGCGGGCGAAAAAGAAGGTAGAAGAGATGGTTCAAGACGCCAGTAAGCAGGTCGACAGCGTGATCGCCAACAAGGAGAAGGACATCCTCGAAGTATGAGCAAGCACGCTTTTGATTGCTTGCGCTTGCGTAGGATGCCCAGCGTACGGCTGACTCGCTTGACACCCTCCAGGGTGGGTGAAAGGCTTTTGCTATTGGAGGGTTCTGCACTTTGATGCGGGCGGTCGCGGCTGGACTGAGCGACGTGGGGCTCCAGCGCGAGCACAATGAGGATTCGTTCGTGGTCCTCAAGGAGTACGACCTTTTCGTCGTCGCCGACGGCATGGGCGGCCACCGGGCCGGAGACGTCGCCTCGCGCATCGCCACTGAGACGATTTCCGAGTTTTTCAAGACCACCGCCAACGAAGACGTAACCTGGCCCTTTCACTTCGACACCAATCTGAGCGAAGAAGAAAATCGTCTGTTGGCTGGAATTCGGGTCGCGAATCGCCAGATTTTCGAGCGTTCGACCCGGTCGCGCGAATGCCACGGGATGGGCACAACGGTCGTTGGCGCCATGTTCAGCCCAAAAAAGCAGCGCATGTACATCGGCCATGTGGGCGACTCACGCTGCTACCGAGTGCGCGAGGCCGAGATCCAGCTATTGACGCGCGACCACTCTCTCATCAACGACTACCTGCTCGCGATGCCAGACCTGACAGATGAGCAGAAGAGCGAGCTCCCCAAGAACGTCATCACGCGCGCGCTCGGCATGCAAGACCATGTGGTCGTCGACCTGCAGAGGGACGAGCCCAAGCCGGGGGACGTTTACGTCCTATGCTCAGACGGCTTGAGCGGAATGGTAACTGACGACGACATCAAGCAAATCGTCACGGGAACCGGCGACGTGCGAGAAGCCTGTCGAAAGCTCATTCATCGCGCGAACGAGCGTGGGGGCGAGGACAACATCACGGCCATCCTCATTAAGATTGAAGACGTTGGAGACACGGAGCCCGCGAGCGCGAGGGACCGCAGAGCCGCTTCCAACGGCGCTTAGGTTCGCTTGGTCCCAGGTTTGTCGTTTGCGGCCCCGGCCCCAAACCGCGTGGCCGACCCGGCAACTTGACCCTGGGCGGGGGGGCGGGTAAAGCCGCGCGCTTCATGGTTAAAGCAATCTTCGGCGTCCTGGGCGGCTTTTGCCTGTGGGTCATGGCTGGACTGTCCTACGCCGGAGTGGCGCTTCTCATGGCCATTGAGAGCGCGTGCATACCGCTGCCGAGTGAGCTCATCATGCCATACGCGGGCGCACTCTCGCACGACAGCGTTCGCGAGGCGCTCGGCGCCCAATACCCCGGCCTGCACCTGCCGGTCTTCAGCCTCTTCGGCGCCGCTCTCGCGGGCGCCATCGGCTGCAACATCGGAAGCGAGCTGGCGTACTGGGTCGGCGCGAAGGGCGGGCGCCCCGCCGTCGAGAAGTATGGCAGGTACCTGCTGCTGTCGAAAAAGGAGCTCGACCTCGCGGATCGCTGGTTCGACAAGCGCGGCGATGTGATCGTTTTCTTCGCGCGCCTCTTGCCGGTAGTGCGCACCTTCATCGCGTTTCCCGCGGGCGTGGCCCGGATGAACCGGACCAAGTTTCACGTGTACACGTTCGCCGGTTCGCTCCCTTGGTGCCTGGCGCTCGCGTACGTGGGCCAAGAGCTCGGAATTCGGTTGCTCGACGAGCACTCGCCCCTCAAGAGCTTCATGCACAAGTTCGACGCGGTCATCGGCTTGGCCATCGTGGCCGCCGCGGGCTACTTCGTGTGGTCGCGAGTCAAGCGACACTGAGCTGGCTGCACCTACCGGCGCCGTCCTGCAACCCGCACGTGGGGCCGCGCCTCGGCGGCCTCGCCGTCCGCGGACACGGTAGCGAGGAAGGCCGCCATCGTTGCGAAGGTGTCGCGCTCGAGATTCATTTGTGAGCCAGCGTCACATGAGTTGCGACCCGAAGCCAATTGATCGCGCCGTTCCCCCGACCCACTTTGCGGCGAACACGAGGTACGCCACATGAATTCGAGAATGAGCGTGACGTTGACCACAATACTTTCTATCGCAGCGGCGGCGTGCGGGGCCAACGAGCCCATCGCCCAGACCCCCCAACACGGCGCGGTCGAAGCCCCTGCCCCAACACCTGCCGCCCCCGGGCCCGCGGCTGCTTCTGCCGGGGCCACTGTCATCGCGGCGTTTGACCCTGCTGCGGGCGAGCTCCCCGAGGGAGTTATCACCAAGGGCGGATTCGCCTATGTCGGATTTGCTCCGCTCGGCGAAGTCGCGCAGGTCGACCTGCGAACCGGCAAGAGCACGCGCTTTGCCAAGGTTCCGAAACCCGTACCCGGCAAGGGCTTCATGACCGGACTCGCCTTCGGCGACGATGGCTTTCTCTACGTGGCGCTCGTGTCGTTCGACCCGTCCGTGCAGCCCGGGATCTACCGAATTCCGGCAACGGGGGGCAGGGGAACGCTCTTCGCCAAGGACGCCAAGATGGTATTCCCTAACGGTTTGGCCTTCGGCAGCGGCGGCGCGCTCTTCGTGACCGACTCGGCCGCCGGAGCCGTCTACAAGATCGCTCGGTCGGGCGCTGTCACGGCCTGGGCGTCGAGCCCCCTCCTTGCGGGTGACCCCGCAGCGTGCGGCGGCTCCGGCAACCCCTTCCCCATAGGCGCCAACGGCATTGTCGAGCGCGACGGCGCGTTCTTCGTGACCAATACTGACAAGGGGTCGATCGTACGCTTGGCGATCCGCTCGGACGGCACCGCGGGAGCACCCGAAGCTTCAGCGGGCCCCGATTGCGCAGCGCTCGCCGGCGCGGATGGTGTCATGGTCGACTCGCGCGGGGGCCTGGTCGTCGCGGTCAATCGACAAAACAAGGTCGTGCGCGTGGCAAGGACGGGCTCGGTCGAAATAGTGGAGCAGGACGATGCACTCGACTTTCCTGCCAGCGTGACGTTGGACGAAGGAGCCGTCATCGCGACCAACTTCGCTCTCGCCAATGCGTCAACCGGAAAGCCGGCCAAGCCGGGACTTCTGAGGATTGCCGAACACCACTGACGCTCATTCGTGACACGCCGTCACAGTAGCTTCGACGGCGGATGCGTTGTCTTGCCGCGGGGGAAGCGGCATGTTCCGAGGCGAGCGGCGGCCACGATTCGGCAAACGGCCACCGCTCGATTCATTTCACAAACGGCATGGCGCATGTGGCGCAAATGCCAGTGCCCGCGTGTGCGGATCACTTCACCTCCACCGAGAAACACTCATGAACACAAAAGTGACTCTTGCTCGGATGTCTACAATTCTAGGGAGCGCATTGCTCCTGTTCGCGTGCAACGACAATAGCGGTGCAAGCACGCCCCCGAAGACCGACGCGTCGGTCACCGAGGCGTCGACCATGGACGCGCCGAGCGCGCCGGCAATGGACGCACCGAGCGCGCCCACGATGGAGGGTGCGGCCGACGCGCCAGAAATCGACGCACCCTTGGCGCAAGATGCACAAACCGATGCAAAGCCGGAAGCGGCCACGGCGGCGCCTGCGTTTCTCACGAAGTTGGACAAGAGTCAGGGCCAGCTCACCGAGGGGCTTTGGGAGGTTTCACCGAGCGCCGTCAAGGGGATTGGAACGAACGGAACGCCCCTCCTAGGCTGCGCGGTTTTAGGAAAGATCATCGCGGTCGCAGGAGACGGCGGCGCGACGGACTTCGGCGTCGCGGGAGACGCTGGCGCGCTAACCACGTTCACGCTCGGCATCACCACCGACGCGACGGGCAATGTTTACGTGGGCGTTGCAGCAGGCGGTGCGCCGCCCAACGCTCCTGCGCCGGGGATCTGGAAGTTTCCGCCCACCGGCGGCGCGGGCTCGCTCTTTTCGCCTGCCGGCGCGGTTACTCCGGCGATGGCCTTCGCCAACGGGCTGGACTTCATCGGCACGGACTTGTTCGTGGCCGATTCGGAAGGCCGAATCTACAAGATCAATGCGGCCGGAACAGCCGCCGTCTGGAGCAGCGATCCCCTGCTCGCGGCGGACAAGGCTGCATGCGGTGGCATGGTTCCTCTTTCCATAGGCGCCAACGGCATCGTCCACGACACGAACAACGTCTACGTGACCAACACGAACTTCGGAAGACTCATCAAGATCCCGATCGCGATGGACGGTTCGGCGGGAACCCCCGTGGTGATCAAAGAGGACTGCGCCGCCCTGGTCGGCGCAGACGGCCTCGTGATCGACCCGACCAACGGCACGTTCATCGTAGCGCTCAACGTGCAAAACAGCCTCGTTCGCGTGACCCAAACCGGGGCGGTCACCGTGCTCGCCTCGGGCCCCCCGCTCGCGAGCCCAGCGAGCGTTCTCATCGACACGACGGGCAATCAACGAAGACTCTTGGTCACGAACTCAACGTTCTTCACAGCGGCCGATGCAGGATCGCCCGGGCTGCTCGCATTGCCGATTCCCTAGTAAAAAACAAGCGCGTTTCTTGGATCGTGTGTCCGATAGGGGGCGGCTACCAACGGGGCCGCGGGGCTTCTTGCTACACTGAAGCCCATGGCGCAGAAGCTCTCGCCCAGGTTCCCCGGCGGGGCGCACGAATACGCCGCCGAGGGCGAATCGCCGGCCGGCATCGAAGCCATTCGCGATGCGGTTCGCGATTGGCGCACCACCGTCGTCGCACAAACCGAGCGCAAAGTCCCGCCTCGCAAAGCGCGCTTCTCGACGTGGAGCGACCTCGACGTGCCCGATGTTGTAACGCCGGCCGACGTGGCGGTCGATTACTTGGGCGACTTGGGAATGCCGGGCGAGTTCCCATTCACCCGCGGCGTCCAGCCAACGATGTACCGCGGCAAGCTCTGGACGATGCGGATGTTCGCCGGGTTCGGAACACCTGAGCAAACCAACGCTCGATTCAAATATCTGCTTGCCCAAGGCCAAACCGGGCTTTCGACCGCCTTCGATTTCCCGACCCTCATGGGCTACGACAGCGACAGCCCTCGCGCGCTCGGTGAAGTGGGGATGTGCGGCGTCGCCGTCGACACGCTACGCGACATGGAAGTCCTCTTTGACGGGATTGCGCTCGACAAGGTGACGACGTCGATGACGATCAACGGTCCGGCGATCGTTCTGCTCGCGTTTTACGTTGCCCTCGCGGATTTGCGCGGCATAGCGCGCGATCGAATCGGGGGCACGATTCAGAACGATTGCTTGAAGGAATTCATTGCGCAGCACGCATGGCTCGTTCCGCCCCGGCCCGCCATGCGCATCGTGACGGACATGATCGCGTTTTGCACCCGAGAGGTACCGCGCTGGAACACGGTGAGCATAAGCGGCTACCACATTCGCGAGGCCGGCGCGACGGCGGCGCAAGAGTTGGCCTTCACCCTCGCCGACGGAATCGCGTACGTCCAAAGCTGTCTCGACCGGGGGCTCGCCGTCGACGATTTTGCGCCACGATTGTCGTTCTTTTTCGATGTTCACAATGACTTCTTCGAAGAGATTGCGAAGTTTCGCGCCGCGCGCCGCATGTGGGCTCGCACGATGCGCGACCGCTTCGGCGCGAAAAACGCGGACAGCATGAAGCTTCGCACGCACGCGCAGACTGCGGGCGTGTCGTTGACTGCACAACAGCCTTACAACAACGTTGTACGGGTTGCCCTCCAAGCACTCGCGGCGGTGCTCGGCGGCACGCAGTCGCTGCACACCAACTCGCTCGACGAGACTTACGCGTTGCCGACGAGGGACGCCGTCACGATCGCTCTGCGAACGCAGCACATACTCGCAGAGGAAAGCGGGGTAGCCAACACGATCGACCCGCTCGGCGGCTCCTGGTTCGTCGAAGATCTGACCAACCGCTTGGAACGAGAGGCCCTGGCCTTTATTCAGCGTATCGACGCGATGGGCGGAATGGTAAGCGCGGTCGAGAAGGGCTACCCGCAGCGCGAGATTGCCGCAAGCGCGTACCGCTTCCAGCGGCAGCTGGAGACCGGCGAGCGGGCCATGGTGGGCGTACACGCCTATGCGAGCGACGCGAACTCCGCCATCCCGGTGCTCCAAATCGACGAGAATGTGCACAAGACCCAAGTCGCAAACCTTGCCCGCGTCAAGGCGACGCGCGACAGCGCTCGGGTTAGAGAGGCCCTCGGCGCCGTGCGCGCGGCAGCCAAGGCAAGCCCGGGCACCGAGGGCAGCAACTTGATGCCGCCCATCATCGATGCGGCCAAAACCTACTGCACGCAGCAGGAGATCTGCGACGTCCTGCGTGAAGTGCTCGGAACTTACTCAGATCCTGCGGAGTTTTGACTTCCCTACCCGAACCTCGTCCCGCACTGCCCGCAGAACTTCGTGTTTGGCTGAACCTCCGCGCCACAGCCGGGACACCCGGGCGGCCGTTTCGGCGCCCCGCATTGCGGGCAGAACTTGAGGTCCGCTCCCAGCGACGCCCCGCACCCTGAGCAGCGATCGGCCGCCGCGGTTGCCGGACCGGGCGCGTGCATGACGGCCTTCGCGCTCATGTCTACGTTCGACGCGTAGTCAACCTTCGCCGCCTTGTCGTGAAGCTGCGCGCGGGCGGCGTCCACCTTCGCCTGCGCATGCGCGGCGGCCATTTCCTGCTCGAACTTGGGGGCGCACCCTTCGCACATTCCGGCGTCGCCGTTCCAGCATACGTCGGGGCATACCCACTTGCCGCAGCGCCCACACTGGTGGAAATAGGTCTTGCCCTCCTTGACCGCCTCCTCCAGGGCTGCGTCGTGCGCCTTGCCGCCGATCGCGCGCTGCACCTCGTAGGCAGAGTTATTGACCTGATTCAGGATCCCGCCAAAGAGGTTGCTGACAACGCCAAGCGCGGTCTCCGCGACGGCAAACGTCGACGTCTGAAAGTGCGTCATGTAGCCGTTGCCGCACTTGTCGCAGTGAAACTTGAACTGATAGCCACGGTCACTCGACAGGTCCTGATAGTTCTGAACGAACTGGATGAGAGCCATTGCCCACACAATCTATAGGGTCGGATGCTGCTTGTCAGCGGAGTCCCTCTTGGACCGGCTCGCGGGCGCGGATGAAAGCGAGAGGGGGAGCGCCACCGGCTCATGCGGCGGCGCTCCCCCGTTCTCTGGTTGTCGCCACTGGTTAGGTGGCGTGCGGCGGCGTCGTGACCGTCGTGCCCATGCTCGTTGCAGGGGCGGTCGGGCCGCTGGGCGCCGTTGCGACGGGTTGTCCCGAGGTGATGGGCGTCACGACGATGCCTGTGACGGCACCTTTGACGCTCAACTTCTTCTTGGGACCGGTCGTGTGACGCGCTGCGCGCGTTGCCTTGCGCTTTGCGGCCGCTGCCGTCTTGGCTTCAACCGTCAGCTGTGTCCGCGTCTTCGGATGCAGTCCGAAGTCCGCGAGCACATCGAGCTCACTGCCGAAGGCAGCCTTCACGAACGTCACTAGCGCATTCATGAAGATGCGCAGTGCCGGCATGTTGGCCTTCTCGACAGCGAGCTTTGCCTTGGTCAAGGCTTTGGCGGCGTCCACGTCGTGTCGCAGATTGACGAGCGCTTGTAGGCGCTCGGTCACCTGCGCCGGCGTGAACGAGCCACTTGCGTCACGTTTGCCAGGCGCTTGTTCGTCCCCGCGATCAACTGCTCCGCGAGGCCGACAACCGTACCCTTTCCTTTCGCTTTCGTTGCCATGTGACTCGATTTCTCCTTTCTGAAAGCGGCCGGCCCGCAAGGTCATCGCTTCCGCGGTGGTTGCTTGCGTGTCGACGTCCTTCATTAAGGGAGGACGCGAAAAAGCCGCTTTTGCCATGGCCCATGTCGATTTTTTCGGTAAACGTCGCAACCCCTCGTCCCGCCTTGTGTTTTCCCTGCATTTCTCTGTTCGTGAACCTTCGCGCACGGCCATCAGGTGTTCTCGCACGCGAGTCGCGTCGACTGGGGGCACGAGCACGTCGTTCCCGCGCGCGAGTCGCGTTGACTCGGGCACGAGCACGTCGTTCCCGCGTGCGAGTCGCGTTGACTCGGGCACGAGTGCGTCGTTCCCGCGTGCGAATCGCGTTGACTCGAGCACGAGTCCGTCGTTCTCGCACGCGAGTCGCGTTGACTCGAGCACGAGTGCGTCGTTCCCGCGTGCGAGTCGCGTTGACTCGAGCGCGAGTGCGTCGTTCCCGCGTGCGAATCGCGTTGACTCTGGCACGAGTGCGTCGTTCCCGCGTGCGAATCGCGTTGACTCGAGCACGAGTCCATCGTTCTCGCGAGCGAGTCGCGTTGACTCGAGCACGAGTCCGTCGTTCTCGCACGCGAGTCGCGTTGACTCGGACACGAGTTCCTCGTTCTCACGCGACAATCGCATTGACTCGAGCACGAGTCGGCCGTTCTCACGCCCGAGTCACGCTGATTCGCGCACGAGTCCCTCGTTCTCGCGCGCGAATCTCACCGGACCGCGCCCCCATCCAGCACATTCGCGGGCGAATCCGTTGGACACCGGGACGAGTCGCTCGCCTTCGCGTGCGAGTCTCGCCGACTCGCGCCATCATCCAGCGCATTGTGGCGTCCCACGCAGTGCACGCGCGGGCGAATCCGTTGGATGCGGGTACGAGTCGTCCGCATTCGCCAGCGAGTCGCGTTGACTCGAGCGTGAATCCATTGTTCTCGCGTGCGAGTCGCGTTGACTCGGGCACAAGTCGCTCGGTGCCGCGTACGAGTCGTATCAAGAACGCTGTCCGCGCCTCTGCGATGGGCGTAACGTTGCAAGTGGGGGTGGTCCCATGTTTCGACAGATTGCCGCATGGCTCATCGCGAGTACCGTGACGGTGGTCGTGGTCCTTCCGTCCGTTGCCACGGTGCCCGATCCAATTGAGACGCGCGGGTGCTGCTCCCACCACGGCGGTGTGTCGGGTGGCTGCTGTGGCCAGACGCTTCGATGCAACGACGGGAGCTGTAGCCCCTCCTGCGGCTGCTAGGCTGCCCCGGCGTACCCATGATCAGCTTCGAGGACCGCGGCGAGGGGCCGGCGGTGACGTTTCTGCACGGCTTCGCGCTCGACGGACGCATGTGGTCCGCCCAGGCGCGGTACATTGAGTCGACGCATCGAACGATTGTCGTGAATCTGCCTGGCTTCGGCCCAGGGGGCGCCGAGCACTCGGGCGTGCATTGCCCCGCGCAGGCGGTCCTCGATATTCTCGATGCGCGTGGCGTCCAGCGGACACACCTGTTCGGGCACTCACTCGGAGGGGCGGTCGCTGTCGACATCGCCCTTGCGCTTCCCGATCGTGTGCTCTCGCTGACTCTCGTAGATGCTTTGCTTCTGGGGCGCCCTTCGGGCATCGGCGCGTGGCCGTCGTGCGTCGCCCTTGCACAGCAGGGGAAATACGACGACGCTCGGCGCGCTTGGCTTGGTGATCCCCACTTTGAGCCGGCGCGCAGGAGACCCGAAGTCATGCTCGCTCTCGAGCGCATGGCCGGCGACTACGCGTGTGGGCATTGGGCGGGGCGCATGTCGAACCGCTGGCTAGCCGCCGAGCCCACAAGCCGACTCGCAGAGCTTTTCTTGCCCACGCGGATCGTAGGGGGCGAGCTAGACACGCCCGCCTTCCG
>WNFJ01042242.1_pt2 | contig 14922 bp, 17 predicted proteins | sample 5400461 | NCBI WGS metagenome assembly WNFJ01 (sample SAMN13153349, study PRJNA577476) | soil metagenome | isolation source: 115 cm saprolite on Douglas fir-dominated hillslope | place: USA:California | collected 2013-09-17 | reverse complement strand
GGCAGCGGCATTCTTAGGCAGGCACGGTCACATCACCGCGTGCGTGGCGAACCCGCGCTTGTGACCCCGAATCGGTGGCCGTAGATATGACGGCTCGCCGGGCGGAGTACCTGCGGGCCGGAGCACATAGAGCCGGAGTAACGGCAGACGAGAGCGAGGCCGGACACGACCATGGCTGAGGAAGAACCCGATCGGACGGCGCCCGTCATCGAGACGACGGCGCTCACCAAGCGCTACCCGGGCGGGATCACCGCTCTCGACGGGCTGACGGTGTCCGTCGCCCCTGGAATCACCGGGCTGGTCGGCGCCAACGGCGCGGGCAAGTCGACCCTCATCAAGATCTTGCTCGGCCTCCTCGGATCGGTGGCCGGGCAGGCGCGCGTGCTCGGCTATGACTGCGGGCGGGACGGTGCGCGGATCAGGACCCTGACCGGCTACATGCCCGAGCATGACTGCCTGCCGCCGGATGTCACCGCGACCGAGTTCGTCACGCACTTCGGCCGGATGTCCGGCCTCCCGCCGACCGCGGCCAAGGAACGCGCCGCGGACTCGCTGCGCCACGTCGGCCTGTACGAGGAGCGGTACCGGCAGATCGGCACGTATTCGACCGGGATGAAGCAGCGCGTGAAGCTCGCCCAGGCGCTGGTCGGCGATCCCAGGCTGCTGCTGCTCGACGAGCCCACGATCGGCCTCGACCCGGCGGGGCGGAGCGCGATGCTCGACCTGGTCAGCCGGATCGGCGCCGAGTTCGGTATCTCGATCGTGGTCGCCTCGCACCTGCTCGGCGAGATCGAGCGGATCTGCGACCATCTGGTCGCGATCGACGGCGGGCGCCTGCTGCGCGCCGACACGATCACCAGCATGACGCAGGTGAGCCAGGTCCTGCTGATCGAGGTCGACGAGGGCGTCGAGCCTCTGCGGGCCGAGCTTGACCGCCGCGGCCTCGGGCCGGTCCTGTCCGGCCGCGCGCTGCTCGTCCGGCTCCAGGGCGATGCCACGTATGACGCGGTCCGGGACGCGGTCGCCGATCTCGGCCTGCCCCTCAATCGCCTGGAACAGCGGCGCCATCGTGTCGAGGAACTCTTCCGCGACAGCGAAGCGCCGGTTTTCGAGATGACGGGAGCGCCCGATGTCTGAGCTGTCCGCTCCGCTGCCCACCAACAGTGGCGTCATTCACGACCTCGGTTATCGCCGTTACGAGGGCGAGCGGCTTGGCCGGGTTCAGATCGTCCGCGCGCTGAGCTGGCACAGCTTCCGCAGCGCGTTCGGTCTCGGCCGCGGCGTCAAGGCAAAGATCGTGCCCCTGATCACTTTCGTGCTCATCTGCCTGCCCGCGGTGGTGAACGCGGTGATCGTCGCGACGGGAACGACCCACACGCGTCAGGTCAACTACGACACCTACATATTCCAGCTCCGGGTGATCGTCATGGCGATCTTCGTCGCCGTTCAGGCACCGGAACTCGTCTCCCGCGACCTCCGCAGCCATGTGCTTCCGCTTTATTTCTCGAGGCCGCTCCGGCGGCTGGATTATCCGCTGGCCAAGCTCGCCGCCTTCACCGCGGCCTGCCTGGTGATGATCGAGATTCCGCTGATCCTGCTCTACCTGGGCACGATCGTCTCGGCAAGCGGGCCAAGCGGGGTCTGGAACGAGACCAAGGCGCTGATTCCCGGGCTGCTCGTCGGGGCGATGTGGGCGATCCTGCTCGCGGCGATCGGTCTCGCGCTCGCCTCGCTCAGCGGCAGGCGCGCCTACGCGACAGGCGCGATCGCGATCTACTTCTTCCTCACGCTGTCGCTCGCGGGGATCTTGTTGCGGATCGCGAGAAGAGCAGCCGGGCCGGTGTTTGTGTCCGCCCCGACGACGGGGGCGCGGCTGTCCGGCCTGGTCAGCCCGTTCACCGTGATGGACGGGGTGCGGCGCTGGCTCGGTGGCACCTCACCTGGCCCGGTGCCGCGCGACCTGGGCCCGTACGGCCCCGTGTACGGGCTCATGCTCCTCGCGCTCGTCGCGGTGAGCCTCGGCATCCTCGTCACCCGTTACCGGAGGGTCGGTGTGGCATGAACACGATCGAGCTGCGCAGTGTCTCGCGCTGGTACGGGAACGTCGTCGCGGTCAACGACATCACGATGACGATCGGACCCGGGGTCACCGGGCTGCTCGGCCCGAACGGCGCCGGGAAGTCCACGCTCCTGCACCTGATCGGCGGCTTTCTCGAGCCATCGCGCGGTGAGCTGACCGTCGGCGGCGCGCCGAGCTGGCGCAATCCCGGCCTCTACCGCACGCTGGGCCTGGTGCCCGAACGTGACTCGGTCTACGCCTTCCTGACCGGCGAGGATTTCGTTCGCGCCACGGCGAAGCTGCACGAGCTTACCGATCCCGATGCCGCCACGCGCCGGGCGATCGGGATCGTGGAAATGGCCGGTGCCAAGGACCGCAGGATTTCCACCTACTCCAAGGGCATGCGCCAGCGGATCAAGGTGGCCGCGGCGCTGGTGCACAACCCTGAGGTGATGTTGCTCGACGAGCCGTTCAACGGGATGGACCCGCGGCAGCGCCTGCAGATGATGGACCTGCTGCACGGGCTCGGCGGCGAAGGGCGCACCATCGTCTTCAGTTCGCACGTGCTCGAGGAAGTGGAGCGGCTGTCGGGCACGATCCAGGTGATCGTCGCCGGGCGGCTCGCGGCGTCCGGTGACTTTCGCGCGATCAGACGGCTGATGACCAGCCGTCCCCATGTGTTCCTGGTGCGCACGTCCGACGACCGGCTGCTCGGTGCCACCCTCATCGGGCGCCCAGCCGTCAGCGGCGTCGCGGTGACACCGAAGGGCCTGCAGGTACGTGCCTCCGACTACGGCACCTTCACCAGGGAGATCGCGGTGCTCAGCCGGGAGCAAGGGATCCGGCTGCACGAGCTGCGGCCAGAGGACGAGTCGCTGGAAAGCGTCTTCGCCTACCTCGTGTCGTCCTGAACCGCAGCCCCGCGTCCCACCACCCGGATCTTAGAGAAAGCAGTGAACCGATATGTCCAGCGTTGTCAACAGCGTCGTCGCCTCGATCACGCTGCGCGCCACGATGGGCCGCAAACGGGCCTTCCTGTTCGCGATCCCATCGCTGATCCTGGTCGTGATCACGCTGCTGCTGAAACTGGCGAACCCGTCGCTGGCTTCGTGGCCGAGCGTGATCCTCGGCGATTTCGGTTTTTCTGTGGTGCTGCCACTCACCGCGCTTGTCGTCGGCACGAGCGTTCTCGGCGCGGAGGTCGACGACGGCAGCATCATCCATCTGCTCGCCACCCCAGTGCGGCGGTCGTCGGTCATCGTGACCAAGTTCGCGGTCGCGGCCGTGCTGACGATGATCTTCGTTGCGGTGCCGGAACTGATCGCCGGGCTGATCGCGACCGGTCCGAGCAGGCTCGCATTCGGTCTGTGCGCCGGCGCGCTGGCCGGATCGGTGATCTACAATGCGATCTTCATCATGATCTCCGTGCTGACCACGCGGTCGGTCGCTGTCGGGCTGCTCTACGTGCTGATCTGGGAAAGCCTGCTCGGCAACTTCGTCGCCGGTGCGCGGGAACTGTCGGTCGGCCAGTACTCGCTCGGCATCGCCAACTCGATCGCCCACAATGCCAACCTCAACGCCGGGCTGTCGCTGACGACGGCGGTCGTGATGGGCTCGATCGTGACGGTCGCCGCGCTCGTCCTCGCCGTCAGGCGTCTGGCGTCCTTCTCGCTCAAGGGCGACGCCGTGTAACCGCGAGAGACGCCACGCGGCAGCCGTTAAGGCTGTGCTGGCTCTGATTTCAACGACGGGCGACCCCCCAAATGCGGGGGTCCGGGGGGTCGACCCCCCGGGCTGGCAGGGCCCCCCGCACCAATGGATGCCGCATCCGCGGCAGCCGTTAAGGATCATGGGTGTCTGCCGCCGGATGCGCGGGTCACGGCCGGCTGGTGGGCTCCGGCCGTTCCTCCTGCTCGGCCTTTGGCAGGGCGGGCCGTTCTTCCGCGCCCGTGGGCAGCTCGCGGTGGCCATCGCCGGTGCCGTGGCCGTTGCCGCCCGGCAGCGGGATCGCCTCCGTGAAGACGTGGTTGAGCCGTACCCGGAGCTTGCCGAGGACGCTGTGCGCGGCCGGAGACGGCACGCCGTTCTCGTCCGGCTGCGCGGCCGGCAGCCTGGGCAGCTCGCGGCGGGCGGTGAGCACCGCGTGGACCTCTTCCGGGACCGGGCGGGTGATCTCGGTGAACTCACCCTGTGGCTTCATCACGATGATGCCGGTCTCGACCCCGTGGACAAGCAGGTCGCGGTCCTTGCGCTGCAGGCCCAGGCAGATCCGTTTGGTCAGGATGTACGCGATGACCGGCCCGATGATCACCGTGACTCGGCCGAACCATGTCGTCCAGTACAGCTGGATGTCGAAGTAGCGGGCGATCAGGTCGTTGCCGCCGATCAGCCAGAGCACGCCGTAGAAGGTGACGCCCGCCATGCCGACGGCCGTCCGGGTGGGTGCGTCACGCGGCCGGTCGAGGACATGGTGCTCCCGTCTGTCGCCGGTCACCCATTGCTCGATGAACGGGTAAAGGGCAAGACCCGTCATCAGCACCCCGAGGACGAGGAGCCCGGCGATGAAGACGCCCAGGGCCAGGCTGTGGCCAAGGAAGTCGATCTGCCAGGCCGGCATCATCCGCAGGGCGCCCTCCAGCCAGCCCATGTAGAAGTCGGGCTGGCTGTCCGAGGAGATCGCCGCGGGGTTGTAGGGGCCGAACAGCCAGACCGGGTTGATCTGGGCGAACGTGGAGAGTCCTGCGCACACCGCGAAGATGTAGAAGAACCAGGCGCCCGTCTTGGCCGCGAAGTACGGGTAGGCGGGCGCGCCGACCACGTTGCGGTCCGTGCGCCCCTTGCCGGGGAACTGGGTGTGCTTCTGGTGGTACATCAGGAACAGGTGCGCGCCGATCAGCGCCAGGATGATGCCGGGGATCAGCAGCACGTGCACGATGTAGAGCCGCGGTATCAGGTCGTGCCCGGGGAACTGGCCGCCGAAGATGAAGAACGTGATGTACGTGCCGACGATCGGGATCGACAGCATCACTCCCTCGAGGATCCGCAGCCCGGTGCCGGAGAGCAGGTCGTCCGGCAGCGAGTACCCGGCGAATCCCTCCACGATGCCGAGGGTGAGCAGGGTGACGCCGATCAGCCAGTTGATCTCGCGCGGCTTGCGGAACGCGCCGGTGAAGAAGATCCGCAGCATGTGCGCCATGATCGCGGCGAGGAACAGGATCGCCGCCCAGTGGTGGATCTGGCGCATCAGCAGCCCGCCGCGGACGTCGAAGCTGATGTTCAGCGTCGAGGCGAAGGCGTCGCTCATGTGGACGCCGTTGAGCTTGGTGTAGGAGCCGTGGTAGACGACGTCGGTCATGCTCGGCTTGAAGAACAGCGTGAGGAACGTTCCGGTGAGCAGCAGGATGATGAACGTGTAGAGCGCTATCTCGCCGAGCAGGAAGGACCAGTGGTCCGGGTAGATCTTCTTGAGGACGTTGCGCAGTGTCTTCGCGCCGCGGAGGCGGTCGTCCAGGTACCCTCCGGTGCCCTCAAGCGCCTTGTCGACGGTGCTCATCCCAGCTCCCAGAAGGTCGGGCCGACCGGTTCGTGGAAATCGCTCTGCGCGACGAGATAGCCGTCGGCGTTGACGGTGATCGGCAACTGTGGCAGGGGCCGCGGCGCCGGGCCGAAGAGCACCTTGGCGCCGCGCTGCGCGTCGAACGTCGACTGGTGACACGGGCAGAGGATGTGATGCGTCGTGTGCTCGTACAGGGCCGCCGGGCAGCCGACGTGCGTGCAGATCTTGGAGTAGGCGACGATGCCGTCCACGGTCCAGTTCATGACGGTCGGCGCGAGCAGTTCTTCCGGCCGGAACTTGATGATCAGCACCGCCGCCTTGGCCAGCGCCTCGAGGTCGTTGTCCGTTCCCTCCGGAATCACCGTGATGATCCCGCCCGGCGAGGCGAACTCGGCGGGCTTGAGCGGCCGGTTGGTGCCGAGGACAACCAGGCGGGAGTCGGCCTTCCAGGCGGTGTGCCGCAGCTGCGTGCGGGGCAGCGGGCCCAGGTCGCGCAGCAGGACGATCGGTGCGACCGCCAGCGCCGTCGACGCGGCGAGCAGGGTCCGCCGTATCAGCGGCCGCTTGACGAACTGGCTCGCCTCGGTGCCCTCCTCGAAGGCTTCCGCGAAGGCCTCGCGGTCGGGCCGCGGCGAGGCGAGCGGCTTGCGCTCCTCGGTGATCTCGACCTTCGGCATCACGTTCCTGACCCAGACGGTGGCGCCAGCCCCAAGGGCGAGGAAGGCCACGGTCATGGACAGGCCAAGACCGAGGTTCGACCGGAACACCCGGTCGACCGAGTGCACCTGGAAGATCACGTAGGACGCGATGAACGCGATGCTGGCGACGAAGGAGATCATGAAGCACGTCGCCACGATCCGCTCCGCGCGCTTCGCCCGCTCGGGGTTGGCCGGATCGGCGGGCAGCATCCGCGGCTTGGGCGGTGGCGCGGGCTGGGCGGGCGCGCCACCGTCGCGCAGCAGGCGCCGCGCCTCGGCTGGCGGCGGCGTGCCGATCACCCGGCGGCGTGTCACGCGGCCGTGTTCCCCGCCCGCGCTCGCACGCGCGTCTTCTGGCTGGTTGCCTTGTTCAGTCATCGCTCACGCTGCTTCGCAGTGATCCACATGGCGGCCAGGATCAGCACGCCGATGCCGGCGAGCCAGCCGACGAGGCCCTCGGTGACCGGCCCGATGCGGCCCAGGCTGAATCCGCCGGGGTTGGGCTCCGACCTGGTCGCCGTGATGAACCTGATGAGGTCCCGCTTCTCGCTCGGTGTGAGGGTTGTGTCGCTGAAGAACGGCATGGACTGGGGGCCGGTCAGCATCGCCTCGTACATCTGCGTCGGGGTCACCGTCGTGAGGTCGGGGGCGTACTTGCCGTACGTCAGTGCTCCGCCGGCGCCGCTGAAGTTGTGGCACTGTGCGCACTCCGCGACGAAGATCTGCTGGCCCAGCCCGGCGTTGGCGCCCGCCGCGTTGACCTGCGCCGGGGACGGGATCGCCGGGCCGCCGCCGAGCGAGGCGATGTAGTCGGCGAGCGCGCGGGTCTGCGCCGCGTCCAGGGTCGGCGGCTTCTGCGGTACCTGCGCGCCCGATTCCTTGGCCGGCATGCGGCCCGTGCTCACCTGGAAGTCGACGGCCGCGGCCCCGACCCCGATCAGGCTCGGCCCCCTGGCGGTGCCCTCGGCGTTGACGCCGTGACAGCTCGCGCAGGTGACCGCGAACAGCTGCCTGCCCTGGGCGATTTCCTGCTTGGAGGCGCCGGGCGGGACGCCGGCCGCAGAGGCACCGTGCCCGGCCAGTGCCGCGTAAACCACGCCGACGAGCACCAGCCCGAGAACGACGACGGCGTACCCGGCCGCCGGGTGCCGTCGCCGCGCGGTGATCCAGCTCACTGCTGTCCCTGTCTCCGCTCAGTGGATGAGATAGATGGTCGCGAAGAGGCCGATCCATACCACGTCGACAAAGTGCCAGTAGTACGAGACGACGATGGCGCTGACCTGCTGTTCATAGGTGAAGCGTTTGGCGGCGAAGGTGCGTCCGAGTATGAACAGGAACGCGATCAGCCCGCCGGTCACGTGCAGGCCGTGGAATCCGGTGGTCAGGTAGAACACCGACCCGTAGCCGCTTGACGACAGCGTCACGTGCTCCTTGCTGATCAGGTCGTTGTATTCGTACAGCTGGCCGAGTACGAAGAACAGGCCCATCAGGAAGGACAGCACGTACCATTCGCGCAGGCCCCAGCTCAGTTTCCAGAACATGGGCCGCAGCAGCGGTCCGGTGCGCCTGATCTTCCCCCGCTCGACGGCGAACACGCCCATCTGGCAGGTGACGCTCGACAGCACCAGGACGGTCGTGTTGACCGAGGCGAACGGCCGGTTCAGGTGGGCCCCCGGCCAGACGCCGCCGGCCCCCTTGGTGACCGAGCGCACGGTGAAGTACATCGCGAACAGCGCCGCGAAGAACATGAGCTCGGAGGACAGCCAGATGATGGTGCCCACACTGACGAGGTTGGGCCGGTGTGATGACGGCGCGCGGGGTGCCGTCCCGGCCGTGGTTACTGTCGCCACGTGGGCCATTATGGCGATACGGCGTGGCCATGTGTCGCGCACCCCCCGTACTCGCCACGGGAAGCCGTGATCGGGCCGCTAGCATCCTTGCGTAGACCCATGACCCCGCACCTGTCGCGCAGGCGGCGGCCGACCGATGGACGAACACATGAGCGGTACCGATGAATCGCCTGACGCACAGCAGAGCACGCCGCACGAAGTGCCGGAGGATGTGCCACCGGACGTGCCAAGGGACGTGCCACCGGACGTGCCAAGGGCGGAAAAGCCGATGAAGGTCGTCGTTTACAGCCACGACGGCCGCACCCGCGCGGCGGTACGGCTCGCCATCGGCCGCAGGCCCGCGCCCGACGTCGCGCCGGCCGAGATCATCGAGTGCGCGACAGAACCCGCGCTGTTCCGCCTCCTCGACGCGGGCACCGTCGACGTGATGGTGCTCGACGGTGAGGCGCAGCCCGCCGGCGGGATGGGGGTGTGCAGGCAGGCCAAGGACGAGATCTATCGGTGCCCGCCGGTGCTCCTGATCATCGGCCGGCCCGACGACGGCTGGCTGGCTACCTGGAGCCGCGCCGATGCTGTGGTCAGTCACCCCATCGACCCGGCGGCCCTCGCGGCCGCGCTCGGCGGCCTGATGCGCCGGCGCGCGGCTCTCACCGGCGCCTGACCCCTCCGTCCCGTCCGTCCTCTCCCGTCCTCGCCGTGGTCCGCCAAACCGCTCAGCGCGGCGGCAGGCGATCGGGGCGCGGCCGATTATCCCGAACGACTCCGAAGGTGAAGCCATGGATTCCAAGGCGACGTGGCCCGGCCTGATTGGCGCGCTCGTGCAGGGTAAGTCGCTCACGACGGAGCAAGCCGCGTGGGCGATGAACGAGATCATGTCCGGCGCGGCGACCGCGGCCCAGATCGCCGGCTTCGGCGTCGCACTGCGCGCGAAGGGCGAGACGGCCGCCGAGATGACGGGCCTGGCCGACGCCATGATGGACCACGCGCTGCCGCTGCGGATCCCTGGCCGGCTGGCGGATCTGGTCGGTACCGGCGGCGACGGCGCGCGGACGGTGAACATTTCCACGATGGCGGCGATCGTCGCGGCCGCGGCGGGCGTCAAGATGGTCAAACACGGCAACCGCGCCGCGTCCTCTTCCTGCGGCGCCGCCGACGTGCTCGAGGAGCTCGGCGTGGTCATCGATCTGCCTCCCGCGCTCACCGAGCAGGTCGCGGAGGAAACCGGGATCGTGTTCCTGTTCGCGGCGCTCTACCATCCGGCGCTGCGCCATGCGGCGGGGCCGCGGGCCGAGCTGGGCGTGCCGACCGTGTTCAACTTCCTCGGCCCGGTGGCGAACCCCGCCAGGCCGCAGGCGCTCGCGGTCGGGGTGGCGAACGAGAGAATGTGCGGGGTCATCGCCGGGGTACTCGCCGCGCGCGGCTGCTCGGCGCTTGTGTTCCACGGCGGCGACGGGCTTGACGAGCTGACCACGACGACGACGTCCAAGGTGTGGGTCGTCCGGCCGGGCGAGGAGGCGCCGAGCGAGGCGCTGGTCGACCCGGCCGACCTTGGGATCGCCCGTGCCAAACCCGCTGATCTGGCGGGCGGGGACGCGGCCTACAACGCGGCCGTGGCGCGCGCGGTGCTTGGCGGCGAGCGGGGCCCGGTGCGCGACGCCGTGCTGCTGAACGCGGCGGCGGCCATTGCCGCGGACGCGGGCGTACCTGGCGCTGGGGCGCTGACCGAGTCACTGCGCGACGGTTACGCGCGTGCGACGGCCGCCGTCGACTCGGGCGCCGCCGCGGCACTGCTCACCCGCTGGATACAGACGACTCAGCGGGTAGCCGCGCGGGCGTGAGCGGCGGCCGGCCGCGGCCGAGACGGGCCGTGGGCCGGCTGCCGCTGTCGGGTAGGCCGGGGTCGCGGTTGGCCGCTTGCGGCCGGCTGCCGCTGTCACGGCTGCGTTCAGCCTTCTGCCTTTTCGGTGAAGCCGAGCGCGAATGCGGCGTCCAGGTCGTGCCGCGAATACGTGCGGAATGCGACGTGGGTCACTGTGTGCGTGACACCGGGCACCTTGTTGAGTCGGCCGGTGATGACGTCGGCGAGGTCGTCGTGCGCCCGGACCCGTACCATCGCGACGAGGTCGAACTCGCCCGTCACCGAGTAGACCTCGCTGATCTGGGGAATTTGTGCGATCTCGGCGGCGACCTCGGGGATGCGGTTTACCTCGGTGCGGACGAGAACGATCGCGGTGATCACTTGTTGCCTCCTTGGGCGCCGTCCGGCGGCTCCGCGCGGGCTGCCGTCTCGCATGCGACCGCCGTCTCGCGTGGCGACAGCGGTAGGTTATCCGACTCGCGCGCCGTGGAGCGGAATCGACCAGGTGCCCTCCACCGCGATCAGCCGGACACCAGGTGATTCCAGCCAGCTGAGCAGACACGTGGTCTCCGTGGCCCCGGCCGCGGTCGCGGCTTGCCACTCCGGGCGGATCGCGCACCGTATCGGCGCGCGCGCTGTCTGGTCGCGCCCGGTCAGCCCGGCGCCGCGGGGCACCACCGCGGTGGCTTCGAGCAGCCCGTGCCCGATCCACGCCACGTCCCATCCGCCGGAGAAGCGCGGCCGCGCCGCGACCACCTTGCGGACCGCCGCCAGCGCGAGCAGGCCACTGCTCGGTGGATCCGCGTCACCTTCTGCGGTGAGATGTCCAGCGTTCGCGCCGTCCGTGGTGGGGTGTCCGGTGGTTGTGCCGTCCGTGGTGGGGTGTCCGGGGCGTGCGCCGTCCGCGGAGTGGTGCCCGGTGGTTGCGGCGCCGTGGGCGCCGTTGCCGTCGCCGCCGTACGGCGGCAGGTGCACGGCGGTGAGCCTGATCTCGGTCACCTCGGCTTCGAGCGGCGTTGCGCAGGGGATCGGCACGATCCGCGCCGTCTTGTCGATCATGTCGCGGACCCCGCCGCGGGTCTCCGCCGCGGTGAAGTAGCCGCTGGCGCGCGCGTGCATATCCGAGCTGCGCACCACGTGCAGCACCTGCCCGTCGGTGGCCGTGAACACGCACACGCCTGGCGTCCGGGGGATCGCGGCCGTGAGCTGGCACATCCGCCGCCGTTGCGGCGCGGCCGGCACCCCGAATCCGCGCAGCGCCTCGAGCGTGTGCACGCCGCGCCGGGCCAGCCGCTCGAGGAGGCCGTGCAGCACCGCGGCCGTCGCGCGGGCGTCATCGAGCGCACGGTGGCTCGGCAGCGTGCTCGCGGCGAAGAAGTCGGCGAGCGTGCCGAGCCTGCAGTCGTGGACCTCGTCGGTGGTCAGCATTCGCCGGGCGAGCGCCGCGGTATCGAGTGTCGGAAGCGCCGGCCAGGCCAGGTTGTGCCGTTCGCACGCCGCCCGCAGAAAGGCGATGTCGAACGGCGCGTTGTGCGCGACCAGCACCGATCCGGCGGCGAACTCGATGAACCGCGGCAGCACGTCCTCGACGCGCGGGGCGGCGGTCACGAGCGCGTCGGTTATCCCGGTCAGGGCGGCGACGTGCGTTGGTATGGCGCGGCCAGGATTTACCAGCGTGGCGAACTCCCGCGCGCCACCCAAGCCCGCGCCCGGGCTTCCAGGTCTGCCTGGCCGGTAGCCCGGGGTTCCGCGCGTGCGTACCGCGCCGATCTCGGTGATCGCCGCTTCAGCGGGAGACCCGCCCGTCGTCTCCAGATCGACGACCACGAATTCGATCTCCGTGAGCGGACGCGCCAGCCCCTCCAGCGCGCCCTGCTCCAGGTAGAGGCAGGTCTCGAACAGGACGTCCTCGGGCGCACCTGACGGCTCGCCGCTCGGCGCCCCGTGCGCGCCGTCTGCGCGCACGTCGGGCCAGGCGTCACCGCGCGCCTCCGGCACGCTACTCGAGGTCGTCACCTTGCCGACGATAGGCCCTGGCACCGACATTACGCGGCGATGTCAGTCCCGCGCTCCCACGCGGTCCAGGTGCTCGGCCATCGCGTCAGCGGAGGCCACAGGTGGTCGGTCATGCTCCGTCCCGCGCCGCTGGCGGCGGCCACGGGCCGGCCCGAAGCCTCGACGCCGGGGTACCGTACGACACATCGAATGCGGTTGGGTGAGCCCGTAGTCCTAGCGGTAGACCTCACGGCGGTGGCCGATACCGACTACCAGGACCACGCACCTGGCTTCGTGTACCTCATACAGAACGCGGTAGTCGCCGCCTACCCGTATGCGCAGCACGCCGGGCATCCCTCTCAGTGCCTTGACGCCGGCTGGGCGTGGATTGGCGGCCAGAGCATCGATAGCGGTGCCGATACGGCGCTGGACGGACTTGTCGAGAGCCAGGAAGGTTTTACGCGCCCGGGGTTTCCAGGTGACCGCGTACGCCACGAGTGATCACAGCCCAGCCTCAGCCTTGACCTGCTCCCAGGGAATTTCACCCGGCTCGGCGAGAGCCTCACGGGCTTCGGCCATATCGGCGAGGTCTTCGAGAAGCTCGCGGAGTTCCCCGGGAGGGAAGTGCTCCAGGGCCGCAGCAAGCCAGGCCGGGACGATGGCGGCTAGGCGCTCTCCGTGTTCGGTGAGGTAGACGACCCGCCCGCTCGCCGCGTCATGCGCGGCGTCGGTCACGCCGGGGGCGTCATCGAGCGGCAGTTCACGCATAGCTTGATTATTTCTCTGATCGTGATCCTGATCGTCTTCCGTCCTGCCGAACATATTATCAACGTGTAGGGGATTTACCCTCGCCATCGAGGCCACGCGCAGCCCGTGACCTGCGCACAGAACGCAGCCGTTTAGCCTGCGGCCATGCCGAAAGGCGGCAGCGACGATCACATGGCGGCCATGCTGGACGCCGCGCTGACAGCCCGCGCCGCCAGGGTCGCCGCCCGGCTGGTGCTTCAGGTGAAGCGATGCTGTGCCTGCGTGTCATTCATGCTGGCAGCTCACCGGTTCCCGCTGCCCGATCGACAGCTCACCCAGCTTGGCCGCCAGGGCGTCGATATCGGGCGCGTTGACCAGCGCCCGGTGCGGGTGACCGGCTGGCGGTGCCGCCCAAAACTCCCCGGTCGTCTCGCCGCGCCAGATCCGCCAGCCGGGGTAGACCTTTCGCAGCCCGGCCAGGTCGGCGCTGTCCCGCCGGCCGCTGGCCGTCATGACGGCATCCCGCGAGCGGCCCGTCGCCTCGCCTGCGCCGCTGCGTCACGCGCGGCGTCGTTCTCGGCGGCCTGGATCTCGTTTCGCAGCCCGTCCACCGTCACCGCGTCCACTGTGTGGCCCTGGTTCGGGGTGAACAGCCCGTGCCGGGTGGCGTAGAGGTGGCCGCCGTCGCTCTCCCAGATCCGCCACAGCGGGAACTCGCGCCGCAGCCTGGACAGTTCGTGCGCCATTGTGGGCGCTCCTTCGCGATGCCTGTACACCAATGAACAGTCACCTTGCGCTGCTGACCGGCTACCGTGGAACTGTTGACATGCTGGCCGTCACCCCCTTTGTCAACGGCCGTCAAGCGATAGGTGTACGCAGATGGATGGCTTCGCTGAGGCACTGCGCGCGCTCATGGCCGAGCGCGGTATCAGCGGGAACGCGCTCGCCCGCCGGGTCCCGTGTGACAAGGCGCACATTTCCCACCTGAAGAACGGCCAGCAGCGGCCGTCCCGGCGGATAGCGGAGCGCCTCGATGAGATCCTCGGCGCGGGCGGGAAGCTGGCCGCGCTGAGTCATGACGAGCCGCCCAACGGGGGCGTCTCAGCGGACCGCAGTGCCCTGGCCAGGCCGGTGGCGGACCAGGCGGGGACGATGGAGCTGGTGCGGCGGCTGCGCGCCTCAGACGTGGACATGGCTGCCCTCGAAGCGCTCGCCGGGACCACAGACACGCTCTGCATGCAGTACGCCTACCGCCGTCCCGCAGAGCTGCGCCGCGAGGCCCAGCAGTGGCTCGGGTACGTCAGCAGGCTCCTGGATGGGCGGGTCGGCCTGCGGGAACACCGCGAGCTGCTCGTCACGGCAGGGTGGCTGACCTTGCTCATCGGGTGCCTCGAATACGACTCCGGGCTGGCTGCGGCGGCCGAGGCGACCCGGATCAGCGCGTTCCGTCTCGGCCGGGAAGCCGGGCACGCCGAGATCGTCGCCTGGTCGATGGAGATGGCCGCGTGGTTCGCGCACACCAGGCACGACCTGTCCGGCACGGTCACCTACGCCCGCGCGGGCCAGGAAGTGGCCGGGCGCGCCAGCGTGGCCGTCCAGCTCGTCGCTCACGAGGCGCGGGCGCTTGGCCGGATGGGTGACAAGCGCGCCGTTGGCGAGGCGCTCGACCGGGGGCACAACCTGCTCCAGCGCATGCCCCCGGCGGGTAACCCGCTCAATCACTTCGTGGTCGATCCCGCCAAGTTCGACTTCTACGCGATGGACTGCTACCGCGTGGTCGGTGATGACCAGCGGGCAGCCGGGCACGCGGTAGAAGTCCTGCGCAGCGGGCGCGGATCGGACGGCAACGACCTGGCTCCGATGCGCATGGCCGAGGCCCGCATCGCCCTCGGCGCGGTCTCGGCCAGGGCCGGTGACCTTGATCAGGCGGTCCACTACGGTGCCCAGGCGTTCGGCGCTGACCGCAAGTGCCTGCCGTCGCTGCTGCTCGTGGCCGGGGAACTCGACACCGAGATACGCGACCGCTACCCAGGCGAGCAGCCGGCGCGGGAGTTTCACGAGCAACTGGCCGATCTCCGCAGGACCGCAGCGCGCGCCCGGTAAGCTGACCCGTGCGTACACCAATGCGCTGAACGCCCCGCCATCGTGAGGACTGGCGG
>WNFJ01371356.1_pt1 | contig 14923 bp, 26 predicted proteins | sample 5400461 | NCBI WGS metagenome assembly WNFJ01 (sample SAMN13153349, study PRJNA577476) | soil metagenome | isolation source: 115 cm saprolite on Douglas fir-dominated hillslope | place: USA:California | collected 2013-09-17 | reverse complement strand
GGCCAGTCAGTACAGATCCTGCTCAATTATGTGGGCTGCGAAGCAAGAAAACTTCCAGCCGGCGGAGAAGTGTTTTTTCTTGACTTCTCCTTTTATAGACGGCTTACCGGACATCTCGGTCCCGGTACTCTAGTTGTCCGGTTTTCGCCTTGCAGTCGTATGCGTACTCGTGTTGACGGTACACCTTAAGCGGTACAGAGTGCGCTTGTTGCCATCGGCCCCTCAGGTAAAATATGGCCGCGCTTGGCCATGATGTCGTCTGGCTCTGAAGAGAGAATTACCGCAGACGTGCTGTACCGAGTGCGGGGCGGCAGGATACAACGCTACAGTGGCGAACGGTCGCTGCAATAAGGTCATCGGCGAGGAACGCTGCCACGGGATAAATCAGAGAGCTACAAACATCGCAGACTGGGAAGAATGCGCTTCCTGTCGGGCGTGCAGAAGATTTGTTCAAAGAGGTGGTTGCCATATTTCCAGAATGCCCGATCACAATAGAACCAGGCGGTCATTGCGAGCCATAAGCCTCCCAGCCCCCAAACCCTGAAGAAACCCGTGGCTACCACACCGTGCACGTTACTGAAGGGCGCGGCTGCATAGAGAAGCATCAATGCGTAAAGGCCGATTACAGACTTGGCCCCGGCCTGATTCATAACCTGAAGTTGCTGATGTCGCTGTTGGAGTGCGGCCTTCTTCTGACGGATATAGCTGAACTCTTGTTTGCTAAGCGGAGGCGAAGCAGGTTGCCCACAGGTATAGCTCAGTTTGAGGCCCTCACGAAGTAGCTTCCCATCAGACGGAAGGTGCGATATTTTTAGGGCGGTTATGTCGAACACTCCGGCTGGGGTTTCAAAGTAACCCGTCGCCGCCTTACTCAGCGAGTCTTCGTAGTGTTTCTCGAAAGCCGCGCTTAGGGTTGAGGCATCAAACGCAACCGCCTGAAAGTCATACCCCCCTCGTAGCTTGAATCGAAAGTGAACACACTTTTCCCGAGGAAGGCCTCGGCGTTCTGTGGGTGGAGTATTTGCCAACATGAAACCGACCAGTACTTTTGCCACTTTTGTAATTGATGGCCAGTTTTCTGTCAAGCTCAATCGATTACAGTGACCCTTCAGGGGTATGTTGTGAAGCCGCGTGACGTTTGCGCGAGGGAGTTGGACGCGCAAGCGGTCTAGATGGCGTCGATCACGGGCTGGTGATGTGAACGCGTGGAAACGCGCCCCTTTATTTTCTCCCAGGAGATGGAAAAGGTCGGGGGCGATAATGGGAAACATGAAGCCCAAAACATTCAAGAACAGCGGGGAGTTCACTCGCTACATCGAACGTCTAACAGGCAAGCCGTTCAAAGCAGCGGCTTCGACGGAGGGTACAACGGCCCACAAATATCTAAGTGAGCAGCGCCACTACGCGAAGCTTTTCACCGACCCTGATTTGATAGCAATCCTGGATGACAAACATCCAGACGGCGGTCTGCTCTATGTTTTCTCGGACTATTCGAGTGTGGTGTACAAGCCGTCAGCCACAAACTAGTTTTCTGTTCCCGATTTTGAATTGTATCGCCACATTGCCAGGTCGTGGTAGCTGGTCACGCCTCTTCGTCGCCTGCGGTAATGGACAGTCGCTCTCCCGTTGCCGCGTCATAGATGACATATTCGCCAGGCCATAACTCCGAGAGTGCTTGCACACGCGCTCTTGCAGCGTCGAGGGTTTGCGCTGCCTCTACGAAATGTAGCTCTCCATCGTCGAGCATGTCGCCGAGCACATTGAGGATGCAAAAGGGCTGACGCATCCAAACTCCAAATCTGGGGACGAACTACCAGGAGGGACGATAGAGCGATTATGGCATCAATCTGGTGTGTTGGGTATGGGCATCGTCGACCTGTCAGAGTGGGGGTGACAAGCCGAGTCCTCCGAACAATGGTGCATATCTGCGCAACGTCGCCCGAGAAGTGTTGCCGTTTTCTTGGGTCGAAGGCGTACTATTTGGGTATTCCCTGTAACCCCTGGGGACGTGATGGCGGCACTATCGCCGAACCCTTGCCGAGCACCTTTCGCGTCCCCCTAACTACCAATAGCGTTACTCCTGTGTATAACACTTGTGTTAAGCTTCCACTCACCTAGACCCTCCCCCGGAGCGACTCCGGTGTTCGACGTTTTCAAGATCGATGGTAATGGCGAGCCCATTTTGATTGAGGCGATCCCCAGCCTTGAGGCTGCGATGGCGCATGTAATTGTTCTGCGCGAAAGTCTTCCTTGCGATTACGTTGTTGTGAGTCAAGTCACCGGAAAAAAAATATCATTCACCGCGAAGGGCGGGATACAACGAACCTGACGGCGCTACTCAGGATTCCGGGCGTGTATCGGAGTTCAGTAAAGAATGAACGCATGCGACTAACTTGCCCATCCCATCTGTTTTGTCGATGACGGCTTTGACGCCGACAGCCGATGCCAATGCGGACCCGAGCACGTTCTGATACAGCGTAATCAGAATTATCGGAACGTCCGGCATTGTCGTACTGAGAATTGAAGCAGCCTCCGCTCCGTTCATTCGGGGCATAGCCAAGTCCAGCACTATCAAGTCGGGCTTCAACTTTTTTGCCTGCTCGATTGCCTCCACACCGTCAGCGGCTTCCCCACACACGTCGAATCCTTCCCGCTCCAAAAAAATGCGGATGATGTCCCGAACAGAGTCCCCATCGTCTATCACCAATATCCTGCGTTTTCGGACAGTATTGACGGCGGGCGGTGTGGCTGCAGTTTTTTGAGATTGCGGCATTGGACCTCACATTACGGTCCTTGTCTATCCAAGAACATACAGCAAATCCTTTAGCACTTGTGTCCAGTACTCTCCAGCGCCAGCGTTGCCAAATACGTTTGCCGGGGATCACGTTCAAGCCGCACAGGATCCGCACGATGCTGACCGCCTCTCAGCTAGCCGAAGTATGTGGGCGCTTACCGATCAAATACTCAAGCGTATTGAATTCCTTTTCAAGCTGATCTGCAAGAGTTCGGATTTGGCTGATGGACCTCTCGAATTGTCGCACTTGATTCCCAGTCGCACTCTTCACAAATTGATTGCGGTTCTCTTGCATGTGCTCCAAAGCAACGGACATGACCAATCGGAGATTTTTTAGGTTATCAACAAAACTCTTTGGCTCTGCCATAGCACTCCGGGCAATCATTTCTCCGAGCAGGGGCTAGAGTGATAGCCGGAATTGCGGGCATTTGCTACTGGCTATACGTTCAGAAATGGTTCAGGGTTCAAACCATCCTTCGCAACCAGCGACCGCTGCCAAGAGCCGGAATGATCCCCCAAGATTTGCAATGATGTTTTGGCGTCAGCGATGTCTTTTCGCCCGGCCATGCTTCCTACCACTTTGAATACCCCTGAGAACGTCTTCAACTGTTGTATCTAATGCCAGTTGGGGAGGTTCAGCGGAGTGCCTACGAAATCTTTATAAAGCTCTCAGGACTTCTTTCTGGTCGGTTCGTTATTGTTCCGCACGTTGGCATTGCACCGCGGCTCTCACTCTCATCGCTTTAGCAGCGATTTGCTTCTTTGCGTCGATATTCTTGCTCTATGTATTGCTTCAATGGATGCGAGAGACAAAACGCACGACTAATGCTCTTAGAAAAGTGGTGCCAAAACGTGTTGTGGTGCTGACAGCACGGAGAACTGGAGCACGAAGGGGGCAAAAGTGAACGCTGTGGCTGAACTTAAAATACTGAAAAAGCCCAAAGTGTTCAGGGGCATGAGCGAGGTCGCCGTCAAAATAGAGCAACTACCGGATGATATTGGTCACGCACCTGAACACGAACCGTTCACCGATGAACGAAAAAACGTCCGAATAGAAAAGTGTGCGCTATGCGGTGCGGAATACTTCTTGGCGTTCTCCCCAATCTACCGGACAAAACGAACGTTCGAGGAACTGAGCGACGAGCTTCAGACAAGGCTCAAAGAGGATCATCGGATGAATCGCAATCATGGCCCACTTATCCCGTTGAGACGATCCGACCGTACGCGCCGAGCAGTTGGAATCTATCCATCAAGGTCGAGGTCACGATACACAATAAAATCTGAACCCGTGTTGTTAGGACCACCTTGCCGGAAAGACAGGAGCAGGATACCGTTGGACAATTCGTGAAGGTTGGGTCGTTCGTGAAGATGGCAAACAGATTGGTGCTTTCATCACCGAGCAAGAGGCGATGGTCTTCCGCGATAGACGCTTGACTGACGAAGATGACGCCCCCGGATAAAAAACGGGATTAGCTATAACGGAGACAACCACGGTATAGTTCCACCAACGATGTTGGCCTTGGCGAGGTTTTTCTACCTGATTGCGGGAAGTTGCGCCCTTTACGTATCACTCGCGCCGTATTTCAGTTCATGGCACGGCTCCCCTTCGCTTTTTAGTCTTGCCTATTGGATCTGCGCAATCCTTCTACTCATCGCCGCAATTCTACCGCCGGGCAAACACAGCGCCACCCTTGCGTTGATTAGCAGCGCCTTCCTGTCCACGCGGCTGGGCTTCAGACTAACGAGGTCTGTGGCGTGCAAACTTGGCCTAATCCATGCTTCGGCACATGCTGTCGCCTTCCCACCTACCGCATTTGACCGCGTGCATCACACATTGAAAATGCCGATTGCGATTATGCTGCTGATCGCTTCGTTGGCATCGCTGGTGATCTCAGTGGTCATCATGCGGCGTTTACAGGGGACGGCGGCGGTCATGCCGTTAATATCTGACAGAACATAACGAGGTCCGCGTCGGCTGATCTGTTCCGCCAGAGCGGTCAGCCAATGGACGGAGGGCGGCTCTAACCAGTCGCGCTTTTTGGTTTGATAGGTAAATCAAAGGATAGTTTGGGGTGGACCGGATGCCGGGCTCGATCCGAAAACCTGCGTGATACAATTTGCTTTCTCGATGAAGGGGAATCAAAAGATGAGCCGGACAATTGCTCTGCGTGCTCTCAAAAATCTTTGCACTTTCATCGGCGCGATTGCGCTGTTCTCCTACTTTGCCAATTGGGCCGTTGATCTGCGCCATTGGTACGTCACGCTTGCCAGCTTCTTGATGTGCTCAATTCTGTGGCTCGGTTTTTACGTGATTGAAGTGCGCGGTGGTATCACGCGAGTTGCTTCAGGGCTTTCACGCTTACGGAAGTCAGCGGAACTACCATCGCCCACTGCCGAGCGTCCGGCTTTGCCAGCCGATCCGCCACGTACAGCGCCAAATCCGCTTCCGTGGCTACATCCGTCGCAAGCCATCGCCGGAAAGGAATCGGTACGGGCTGCGGGCAAATGAAAAAGATGTTGGGGTGTGCCGGACGGTCGAAGTTTATGTGGCGTTAATGTTCCCTTACAGACCATCAGGTCGTCCAGGTCGGCTGGCTGTTCTACCAGAGCACCAGCCAATGGACGGAGGGCGGCTCTAACCGGGTCGCCCTTTTCGGGTTTGAAATCAAAAGTGTTGGAGTGGACCGGACGCGGGTTCTGGATGGAACCGGAATAAGAATTGCTGCGATCCGAATTAACTTGCTGCGGCGGCGAGAAGTGACAGCCACTCATCGTGTTCATTCAGGACTACGTTGTAATCGGCACCGATGAGTTGGTCCCTAGACGGGTTCAGCGCCACAATCCTGACCTTTGGATAATTTGCTTTCAGCCAGGCGACCATTTCTTTTCTTGTTTGTTCGGGTGCCGTATGGCCAACAATAAATACGTCAACATCACGATACGACCCTAGAGCGACTTTAGCTGCTTCATTGTGGGTCACGGAGATTACTTCGTGACCGAAACGCCGCAACAGTTCTGCCCTCGCATTCAATCCCTTTTCGTCATAACCGATTTGGAACACTATCCGCTTGGTTGGCGGCTTACTTGAAATCTTCTCGCCTGTGTTTTGGTTGAGGATCATGTACTCGCCGGGCGAAGATGCCCCGAGCACTTTCACACGCGCCTTGGCGCGTTCCAAGTCTACCGCCACTTCCATCCAGCGAAGGCCGCTGCTTTCCACCTTGAAAATATCGAACGGCGGCAACATAGCTACCTTCTGGTTACGTACAGCTTTCAGAAGAGAGATTGAACCACAAGGCCGAGTTCCTGTCCATTCAATCCACTGAGGCGTTGGTTCAGGAAACCGAAACAGTCCACGCCGGACCATCGAGAAAGTCGAAACGCTCCTGACCTGCCCTGCAACATCACGGGCCGGGATATGTAGTAAGCTCGCCGTTTGGTTCAAGAATATAAAAACCTTCTGCATTCCCGTCGATATAGACAATCCGGCAGCTTAAGTTTGGGCACCTGAAACCGTCCACGGCTCCCTGATTTATATCCCACCGTTCAAACTTGTGCGGAACCATGTAGGTGTTGTGCTTCGGACTGGTCCGTTTGAATTCCTCCGCTTGCTGACAGTATGTGCTACCTGCTTCATTTGTTACTTGCGAAGCCGTGCTATCAATGCTTTAAGGCGTTTCTGGTCTTCATTAGGCATCGCCAAGAATTTCAATCCTAATCCATCAGATTTCACATGCCGCACAACGGCCTCGGCCTTTATCTGTCCCTCCTGAACGAGAAAATAAAGTTTGACGGACGCACCCACCGCTGTTGACTTTGCTGTCTCGACAAACAGACCACCCAAGCTCAAATCCCGAACTCGTGATGTCTCCTCACGTCCGTTCAAACGCCAATAAACCCAAACGTCCACTCGTGTCTCGACCCGCGAGAAGAACCTCCGGGGATACGCAGGTTTCTGTTTCTGCTGCAAGTTTAAACTCACCTACATCTCACTCCACGTTGAGGATTCGCTCCAAAGCTAAAGGGAACAAAAATAGATTCAATCCGGTGAACTCTCGCATTTTGCCTGTGGGGTTTCCCCTAGTTGCGCGAGCTTTGGATTGCTTCGACGCCGTTGGAAGGGGTTGTAGCAATACCTTTCCCGTAAAACTGAACTGGCAACAATCCCTCGCTACCGTAGGTGCAAATCTGCGCAACGTCATCCGAGTGACTGTTGCCGTAGCTTGCGTTGAAGGCATATTATTTGAATTATCCAATAACCCCGGGGACGCGATGCGGCCACCATTGCCGAGCAACACCGCGTCCCTTCAATCTCTCGCCACGCCGACGCTTGAGAAAGCCGCCCGATCCCTCCGCAGTTAGTTCTTCGTCTCGTCCCTTGTACTCACGAACACGCGCTCCCCCGTTTCTTCATTGTCAATGACGTACTCGCCGGGCCATGCCTCCCCAAGTTCCCTTACACGTGTTTTCGCTTCGTCGAGGGTTGGCAATGCCTCGATGAAATGCAAGTCTCCATCGTTTTGCACCTTGTAGACGCGAAATGGCAGACGCAACCAAACTCCGATTTGGGGACAGGGAGGGACACTACGAAAAAGGTCGATGGATGTCAACAGGTAACACAGCCTATCGTCTCTATGCCTATCGTCTGTATCGTTTGAAGGTTCGTCGAACTACGTGCGGATTCCCCGAAACAGTTCTCCGGGTTTGACCTTCAGGGCCTTGGCGAGCTTCACGATTGTCACGAGGGACAGATTTCGCTTACCTCTCTCAATTGCCCCCACGAACGTAACGTGCAACCCCGCCAATTCTGCCAATCGCTCTTGAGACAGTTTCTTCCGCAGGCGAAGCTGCCGCACACGCTTGCCGAAGGTGGACATAATGACAGCCATAAATGTGGACATAAGATGCGCGTATAAGACGTATGCGGTGGAAGGATGGTTTCCGGGCGCTGGCGTAGGCGAGGGATACAAAACCCTGAACGAAGGGGACCCGGTTGCATTCGAAATTGTCCAAGGTCCTAAAGGACGACCGCAAGCTGCAAATGTAATCCGGCGTACTCCCGACCCCCGCAGACGCTCAACTAAGGAGTAGCTTCTCCAGCTTGGCGCGGTCGAAACCTATCACCACTTCACCGTCCACTACGGTGACTGGCGTTGTCATGTAGCCGAGTTTTTCCAATTCAGCCAATGCGCTCTCGTCGGCTGCGATGTTACGCTCGGTATATTCGATCTTGTTTTGTGAAAGAAACTCTTTCACCTTTGCGCAGAACATTCATCCCGGTTGACTGTAGAGGATGACTTGTTTCATTGGCTTAGATTCTCGCTCCAGTTTTGGTTCGGCGCTTGGGGTTAGTCTCGTGCAACTTTTTGCGCCATGTGCAGCAACAATTTTTGGTCATCAGGTTCCATTTTCCCGAGGAGCCTGCGCAGCTTGGAGAAGTAATCGGCTTCGCGGCCTTTGCTCCCGAATTCGTCATCCTTCGGAGGTTTCAACTTGCTCAATCCTGCGGGTACTTCACCGTCATGGAAGAGACGATACATGGGCACTTCTAAGGCGCGTGCCATCTTTTCGAGGGTCTCGACGGAGGGAACCGTGTGGCCGTTCTCGACCCGAGAGAGATAGCAGCGCAGCAGTCCAGAACGTTTTTCAATGTCGCCCTGCGAGAGTTCTTTTGATTCGCGCAATTCCTTCAAACGATTCCCAATCAACATGATGGTCTCCTAACGACAATGTTATGTCACAAACGAGCCGCCTCGTCCATTGCTTGCGCGAGAAGCATCCCTTCGGCATCCGTACGAACTTCCGTCAGAGTGGCGATGATCGCTTGCTCGCCATCCTCTTCCGTACTGCCCATGCGCCGGACGTTCCCGTCCGGGTCCAGCCAATAGCCTTCCGGGTCGATGAAATCAATTCCATCGTGTTCAACCTCTGCACAAAGACCTTTCGGAAGAACATCGAATCAAGCCGTGGTCCTGCGTTGCAACAATCGTGGCCTCGCGCCGCTGGCATTCCAAGCAGGCGGGTCACTTGCAGGGAAAGACTCTATAGACGCTTCTTCAACAATATCCAGCACTTCTTCCTGAGGAGGCTCGTCGTGCTCCTTTGGCACGGGTTGTTTTTCTTGGGAATGCTGAGTCATGTGGACGCGTCGATCAGGGCCTAGCAAAGTAGCTCTGCGGTCGGAAGCTGGCCAGGGCTTGGTTCTCATCCTCAAAGCTTGGGATAGTGTCTAGCAGGCGAAACACAGTTAGCACCTCCAGCACCCGTCCGCATGGGCATAGTAATTTTAGGTCGCCACCCTTAGCTCTGAGGGAAACAGCCGTTCCAACGATGATGCTGACGCCGGAACTATCGACCTGGCTCATGTTTGCCAAGTTCAACACCAACTTGCGCACACCGTTGGCGACCAGCTTTTTTAAACTGCTGCTCAGCACTTCGCTTTCACCACCGTCGATGGTCGACCTTCCGCGAAGGTCCAGTATGATGACATCGTCGGATTCTCGGATGGAGATTTGAAGGCCCACACTGGCCCTTTCTAACGGTTCAGACATAGACCCTACCCAATTCGATGTTGGTCCACTGCAACGGTTATTTTGCCGCATCTGATGCATTGGACTTTTGAGGTGTCGTATTCAACCTCTGCCCATTGTAGAATGGCGCTCCCCGTTTTCTCTGCACTCAAACCGCAGGGAGCCAAGGTGTCTGCAACCCTCACAAGAATAGTGGGCGGCAACCCAACGATTTCCGACACGCTCACGAACGAACAAACCGTAAAATGTCCGCGCTGCGAACAAACCTATAGACTCGGCTATTCAGATAGCGAATGGCATCGCGTGAAAGATTGGTTGAAGCTCGCAGCGACCGCGATTCGGAATGACCACGATCTGAGGCATGAAGCGGTGACGATTCCGTTGGAGTGGCGGGGCATACGAAGGCGATAAGGATTGTCTTGTCTTAGTCGGCTGCTTGCGGCACTCGCAACTCGGCTTGCGTTTCCTGCCCTTGGTCGGCACGATTTCAGCGTCAATGCGCCTTACCTCGACCTAAACGTGGTTTTGGTACTGTCTCGAAACGGACAGTTTTTGGCCTCGTGTTAGTCCACTCTTATCCAGGTGTGAGGGCCAGAGAACTAACGCGAGAACAATTGGCCTGCGTCCAGTGCCCTACCTGTGGTGTCCCTGCCGGAAAGCGTTGTGAGCGGTATTCAGGCGCTCTGTCTGCGCAAAGAGCCGCACGTAGACCGGAAGCTCTCCGCTGTTGAGGCTATAGAAAGAAAAAGGGTAGCGCGTCGTGCCTAACATTGCGCATTCGCTCTGCTTTAAGTGCCTGAGATGCGGGTGGTGGATTGGCCACCAATTCACCAGCCCGACGACTCTCAGTGACGAAGAACTGGACCGAACAATCTTTGACTTGGAGTGTCCCAGCCAAGAGTGCTCTTGGACTGGACAACTCAAGGGAAGTGATGCCACGGAACGATGTGTCCACGCTCTAACATAAGCGCCTCATTCCTGTATTGCAGTCATTCCACCCGGACTGGCGTTTTTGTTAGAATCCGAGCCAGCAACATAAGCACTTGCCTGTCACGTTCACTCATTCGGGCCAGAGAATGGCACAGCTTGTTCACAAAACGGCCATCCTTTCCGGAGCTACCCCATTCGTCTGCCTCACCGCTGCTCTCGCCACGATTGGCAGGGGCAGGTGGCTGCTCGCCATCGTATAGAAGCTGATAGAGTGAAATCTCAAGTGCGCGTGCCATTTTTTCCATTGTTGCGACGGATGGGACGGTATGGCCGTTCTCGACCCGAGAGATATAGGAGCGAATCAATCCGAGCGAATCAATCCAGTTCGTTTTACAACCTCTTCCTGAGAGAGGTTTTTCTGCTCTCTGAGCGAACGTAACCGGTACCCAATGTCCATACAAAGACTATAAGCGGTTCGGGGCTAGTCTCTTGCGACTTTTTGGGCCATATGCAGCAACAATTTTTGGTCGTCAGGTTCCATTTTCGCAAGCAGCCTGCGCAGTTTGGAGAAGTAATCGGCTTCGCGGCCTCTGCTTCCGAATTCGTCATCCTTCGGAGGTTTCAGCTTGCTCAATCCGGCGGGTACTTCACCGTCATGGAACAGGCGGTACATGGGCACTTCCAAGGCGCGTGCCATCTTTTCGAGGGTCTCGATAGCTGGAACTGTATGACCATTTTCAACTCGTGAGATGTAGCAACGCAGCAAACCCGTTCGTTTTTCGATGTCACCTTGCGAGAGTTGTTTTGTTTCGCGCAGTTCTCTCAACCGATTTCCAATCAGCATGATGGGTCTCCCGGCAAAGAATGTTACCTCAGAATCGCAAAGCTGGCCCAAGACTCACGCCATCCGGGTATGATTCTTCCAAGGTCGAACAGTCGAAAGAAACGTATCGGGTGAGGAGACGCCGTGGGGTCCTCCGATTCCTTCACTCCAACACGACGCCCGAGATACCCGTTCGTGGCAACGGTCAAAGCAACGGACGTGATTTCGGGAATGCAGCTTGTTGGCCTGACGACGGATTTGAGTGAAGGCGGGTGTCGTATGTCGACGCGAAAGGGACCATTCTCAGAAGGCACACGGATTCTGGTGGAAATCACGAAGAATGACGTTTCGTTATTAACGAACGCCACGGTGGTCTACAACCTGAAGGACAAATTTATGGGTATTAGTTTCGAGGAGATGCCGCCAGACCAAGCGGCTATCCTTGCAGGTTGGATAAAAGCGGCAACCGTTCAGGCCAACTCTCGCCTGACTTCGAGCTGCGCTGCCCGAATTGCGATGCGCTATTTGAGCGCGGCAGCTTCGTTTGCTATGGGGCGAAGTCATCGCCGCTATCGCGTACGTAATTCCCACTACGTATGTTTCCATATCGACGTGTGAGGAAACGTTGCGAATGATCGCACCATGCGTCGGCGGTGCTACCCACTGCCAGCCAAATGAATTGGAGCCAAGTGGAGCTAACTCACACGAAGCACCGAGAAAAGTTACGAGAAGCGAGTTTCCCCGACAGTTATTCGGCGTCCCTTGCTCCACTTCTCCGGTTAGCCCACCATCCACTTGAACGGGTGGCGGCTGAATTCAACGCGCAAGCGTTTTATGCCCTATTCACCTCTTCGTCGGTTTGGTGCTGTGAAAAGTGTCAGTCCAAAGCGTCGGATTCACAATTTCATGCGCCGCGCTATCTGCATCGAGCACAGGAGCATTCCTTAACAGATAGGCCAACGCAATTCTATGGGCGCGCTCCTCCGTTCGTGTACTTATGACCGCGCCCCCTTGAAACTCCACACACCACGAACCTACGCCAACGGTTTCCGACTTGAATACCCTAACTGCCATCAATAAACGTAGAGCCAAATCTTCACCTCGACGGGAGCACTCGACCGGGTATCGCAATGAAGTAAATACGGCTGCGAGGTTCCGTTCGCTGGAACATGGGCGCGACTAGCGCCACCACTAGAACTAACTGTCCGTCCGTTGGGACACTTAACGCTGTAATCTAGATTGAAAGCGACTCCTGCTCTGTTAATGAAGCGGATTTCTGAACCTGAAGTTCCGGCGGAACGGTATTGATACACAACGCCCGCATTGTTTTTGATTACTCTGGAAGTGCTCCAGTCACTTTGAGCCAAAGCATTCAGCGTGGTTGGTTGCACGTAGCAGCCCTCCGGCGCATACGTCGCATACGTGTAGGCTTCGCATCCGAGCACCAAGGTGCGTCGTACCGCGCAACCTACGAACAGCGACAAGACGATCAACGCGAGTACCAACAATTCCAACCTCTTTATGGAAAATCCTTCTCTAATGGTCACCTCAGCAACTTCGCTCATCACTCATCAATCACCCACGCTGGCAAATGCTTAATTGAAATCGTCTTTTTTGATGCTGTAATCCTTTGTTTTATGGGAGTCATCTATATGACTCCCAAACGTTATCGTTCGGCTGTTTGTTTAATCTGAAAGTGAACCCGAGCGGACCGGAGCACGGCAGAAATATGCAGGGCAGCGGAGGAGCCCGGGCTGGACGGACTCCGAATGGCGGAGATACTGGCTTTGATGTTCGGAATTGTCAAGTCAAATATCTTCTCTTCGTCTTAGCAGCATTTGTAAGTATTTATGGTACCCCGCTTGCATTCTTGGAGAATCTGGACACACCGTGAATTCCATTTGGCAGGATGGCACTTCTAAGGCGCATGCCATCTTTTCAAAAATTTTTCCATTCGCTGCACTTAATGCTTGATTAAACCCTTCAGGTAGGTCTACGATACGTGCCTAATGGAGAAGAAGCCCTACGTACCGCCTCGTTTGATCGCGTACGAATCGCACAACGTTCCTGCCCGGTTTCGAGATATACCAAAACCGGACCTCACACCCGCATACACCACGGTCGTAGATAACAATCGGCAATACGTGGATGTTTCGCAAAGTTTTTGCGATCTCGTCGGATACAAGCGCGAGGAACTCATTGGAATGCGATACGACCATCTAACCGCCCTAAACACCGGCGACATTCCAGCCGCTTACAACTTGTTTACGAAACTGGGGCGTATGCAGGGTCTGTGGGTACTGCTCCACCGCACCGGACATCGCATCTCGATTCGATATGAGGCTTGGCTGCGGGAAGATTCTTACATCGAATCCAAGATCGAGTTCGTGCTCAACATAATTTGATTTTGTGTGGGCCGCACCGCAGTTAGTTCTTCGTCTCGTCCCTTGTACTAACGAATACCCGCTCCCCCGTTTCTACATTTTCAATGCCGTACTCGCCGGGCCATAACTCGTCAATTTCTCTTACACGTGCTTTCGCATCGTCGAGGGTTGGCAATGCCTCGACGAAGTGCAGGCTTCCATCGCCTTGCAACTTGAAGATGCAAAAGGGCAGACGCATCCAAACTCCGAACTTGGGGCCGACCCACCAGGAGGGACAGTGGAGCGATTATCACGCGGATGCGACGACGCGGACTCCTGAACTAAACAGAAATTAATCTTCTTTTAAGGTTGCACGGCGTCTGATGAATTATCCTCTGCCAAACCCATTTCAGAATTCCCTCTGCGATTCACAAAACAATGGAAGGCACGGTCAAGTGGTTCAATAACTCCAGAGGGTACGGGTTTGTCGGGCGCGAGAACGGACCCGATGTGTTCGTCCACTACAGCGGGATTGCGGGAGACGGATACCGGACGTTACAAGAAGGAGATCGGGTTACGTTCGAGATCGTGCAGGGACCCAAGGATCCACAAGCTGCTAATGTCGTGAAAGTAGGCTCGGAGCGAGAGCAACTTAGCCACTAATCCTAATTTTGCACAGCCTGTACAGATTTGCACAGGGATTCAGCGAGAATTAAATTGACGACGCGAACGAGAACGCCTACCTTTCACGCCAGATTGAACCGGGAAGCTTAAAAACTTTACGGCTCAGTTTAAGAGGGCGCATAGGCTTAGCGGCTGATGCGCCTTCAATCTTTTGCGGCCTGATATTACAGATGACGCTTCAAACCCTCACCTAGCTGCTTGAGCGCCGTCCCATCCGACTGAGGTGCAGCGATGGGCCCCTTCGACATTTTCACGAAGGAAAAAGACGGAACCCTGGTGTGGGTTGCGGCAGTAGGCCAGTTGCACACGGCGGCAGCTATGGTCGCAGAGCTTTCTGAAAAATATCCCGGCGAATATCGTGTCTTTGACAAGCGTACGGGAGAGATGCTTCCATCAAACGAACCGTTGCAAACAGGGTGCGGAACCGTACATTAGATCGTGTTGCGAGTAGCGCCTGCTCGTTGCTCGCTCCGAATGCATGTCATCCCTCTCTAAGATTTGGGTTGCGGTCGAGAGAGATTACGAAGTCGTGTCATCAGTGCGGTCAAATGCGCTCTCTTGTAATCTCTGCACTTCTTCTTTTACAAGAAACCACCGGATGATGTCCGGCCTGGGTCCCTCGCCTACGGCATAAGTGAGACGGACAACGACTTCGCGCCTCAGTATCGGACTGTATCGGACCGAAGTGGCTATTTCTTCCCGCATAGACTTCGAGCGGATTCTAGGAATCCGAGGCGCTTCGTTTTGTCAGGGGCTAGTCGTTGCAGGGGCGAAGCGCCTCGGGCCTCCTTTTGAAGGA
>WNFJ01109981.1_pt4 | contig 14923 bp, 16 predicted proteins | sample 5400461 | NCBI WGS metagenome assembly WNFJ01 (sample SAMN13153349, study PRJNA577476) | soil metagenome | isolation source: 115 cm saprolite on Douglas fir-dominated hillslope | place: USA:California | collected 2013-09-17 | reverse complement strand
CGAGGGGAAGGCGGCCCCGATGTAGTGCACATCGCCGTCCGGGAGGGTGAGCTCCAGGATCAGCATGTGCTCGGCCATCCAGCCCTCGGCCCGGGCCAGACTGGAGGCGATGCGAAGGGCGAAGCACTTCTTGCCCAGGAGGGCGTTCCCCCCGTAGCCCGAGCCCACGCTCCAGATGAGCCGCTCCTCGGGGAAGTGGACGATGAAGCGCCGCTCCGGTGAGAGATCGCCCGTGGAGTGCAGGCCGGGGACGAAGTCATCGCTGGACCCGAGTTGCTCCCGGGCGGGACGGCCCATGCGGGTCATCATCCGCATGTTCGCCACCACGTAGGGGCTGTCCGTGACCTCGATGCCGACCCGGCTGAAGGGGGAGCCCAGCGGTCCCATGACGTAGGGGATCACGTACATGGTGCGGCCCCTCATCACCCCCTCGAAGAGCGGATGGACGCGCTTCCTGGCCTCTTCGGGCGAGATCCAGTTGTTGGTGGGACCCGCGTCCTCCTTCAGGCGGCTGGCGATGAACGTGAGGTGCTCGGTGCGCGCGACGTCGGACGGATGGCTGCGGTGCAGGTAGGAGCCCGGGGCCCTCGCGGGGTGGAGACGAAGCAGGGTCCCGTCCGCGAGCATCTCCTCGAGTAGGCGGTCGTTCTCCACGGCCGAGCCGTCACACCAGACCACGCGCTCGGGACGCACCGTACTCTCGACATCCTCGACCCACCGTTCGGCTGGCGTCATCGGAAAGGCCTCGCCCACTCGAAGAGTGCGCTCGCGAGGGGGTAGGGCCGGATTCTAGGAGTGGCTTCGACAGAGGTCAACCCTGGCCCGCGCGACCGTTCGGTCGGCTTGCGCGGACGCCGGGGCGCGAGGGTCGAAGCCTTCAGCGACGGCGTCTTCGCCATCGCCATCACCCTCCTCATCCTCGAGATCAAGGTCCCCCGGGAGGGCCCGCTGGCCGCGGGGCTGCTCCGGCTCTGGCCGTCGTACCTGGCGTTCTTCACGAGCTTCGCCAACATCGGCGTGATGTGGCTCAACCACCATCGACTCTTCGGGCTCATACGGCGCTCCGACGACGGCCTGGTCGGTCTGAACCTCCTGCTGCTCCTGGGAGTGACCTTTGTCCCCTTCCCCACCGCTGTTCTGGCGGAGCACCTCCTGGGTCACGAGCAGCGGACGGCGGGCCTGCTCTACGCGGGGACGTTCCTCGTGCTCGCCATCGTCTTCAACTTGCTCTGGCGGTACGTGGTGGGGGCCAAGCTTTGCGCGGAGCACGCGGATGTCCCTTCGATCACGCGACAGTACGCCCTCGGTCCGGTCTTCTACGCGGCGACCGCCGCCGCCGCTTGGTTCAGCGCGACCGCCTGCCTGGTCGCGAGCGGGCTCCTGGCCGTCTACTTCGCGCTCCCCCCGCGGCTCTGGCGCTCCGCCTGAACCCCCGGGGGGCTAGGAAGCCCCGGCCGCCTGCAGGTACCGGCTGGGCAGGGCACGGCCCAGCCGTGCCGCGAGACCCCGCGAGGCCCGGACGACCTTCCCGAGGTCCACTCCGGTCTCGATGCCCATGCCGTGGAGCATGTAGAGAAGGTCTTCGGTGGCCAGGTTGCCGCTCGCGCCCGGAGCGAAGGGGCAGCCCCCGAGCCCTCCCGCGGCGCTGTCCACGACCGTGATCCCCTCCTGCAGGGCCGCGAGCACGTTGGCGAGGGCCGTCCCCCGCGTGTCGTGGAGGTGCACGGCCAGGCGCTCGCGGGGCAGGGCCTCCCCGAGCCGGCCCATCACTTCGGCCACCTCGGAGGGGACGGCCACCCCGATGGTGTCCCCGATCGAGACCTCGTCGGCGCCGAGGTCGACGAGCCGGCGGGCCACCTCGACCACCTTCTCCGGGGCGACCCGCCCCTCGTAGGGGCAACCGAAGCAGGTCGAGACGTAGCCGCGCACCCAGAGGCCGCCCTCCCTGGCCTCGGGGACGAACTCGGCGAAGCGGGCGAACGACTCGTCGATCGAGGCGTTGATGTTGCGCCGATTGAAGGTCTCGCTGGCCGCGGTGAAGACCGCCACCTCGCGGGCCCCCGCCGCCCGCGCGGCTTCGAAGCCCTCGCGGTTCGGGACAAGGACGGGAAGCCGCGTGCCCGGGCGCCTTTCCAGCCGCCGCAGCACCTCGTCCGAGCCGGCCATCTGCGGCACCCATTTCGGCGAGACGAAGGCCCCCACCTCGACCACCTCCAGCCCCGCGGCCAGAAGCTCCCGGCAGAAGCTCACGCGGTCCTCCACGGCCAGGACCTTGGCCTCGTTCTGCAGGCCGTCGCGGGGGCCCACCTCGACCACGGTGACCTTGGCCGGCCGCGGGAAGGAGCTCATCATTGCAGCTCCACCAGCACGACCCCGGGGCTCACCATGTCGCCGGGCTTCGCGCCCACCGACTTGACGACGCCGTCGCGGGGAGCGCGAAGCGCGTTCTCCATCTTCATGGCCTCGATCACCAGCAGCTCCTCGCCCTTCCGGACCGCCTGCCCCGGGGCGGCCCGCACCACGGTAACCCTGCCGGGCATGGGAGCCATGAGACCGCTCGCGGCGGGCCGCGGCGCGGCCCGCGCCCCCTCGCGCTCCCGCGTCAAGCGGTAGACGACGCCTCGCCAGAAGAGATGCACCTCGTCCCCGTCTCGCGCGCAGTGGAACGTCTCCCTCCGCGCGCCCTCCTCGAGGATGAACGTGCCGGGAGCCGCCTCGAAGACGCTCAGGCGGAAGGCCCGGCCGTCCACCGTGACCTCCAGGCCCGGGTGGTCCGGACGCACCGCGACCTCGTGCCCCTCGTCGCCGCAGACCAGGCGCACGGTCAGCCCGCCTCCCCGAGCCGCCAGGGGCCGAGGCGCGACCAGGGGTCGGCGGTCACCGGCCGGTTCGGGGAAAAGGGCGTCGTCGAGAGATTCAGGGCAGCGGCGAGGGCGGCCAGGGCCTCCGCGGAAGGGCGCGGCTCCGGGCCCAGCTCGTCCAAGTGCTCCTCGATGAACCCCGTGTGCAGCTGCCCGGCCCGGAAAGCCGGGTGATCGACGATCGCGCGGAGGCGCTCGAGGTTCGTCACCACGCCCAGAACGGCCGTGCGGGAGAGCGCCTCCGCCATGCGCTGGAGCGCCTCCCTCCGGTCGCGTCCGAGGGTCACGAGCTTGGCGAGCAGCGGGTCGTAGTGCACCGTCACCTCGGAGCCCGTCGCTACTCCGGAGTCGAAGCGCACGCCCGGCCCCTCGGGGGGGGCCAGGTGGAGGATGCGCCCCGGAGAGGGCAGGTCGTCCCTCCGCGGGTCCTCGGCGTAGAGCCGGCACTCCAGGGAATGCCCGCGCGCCGCCACGCCTTCCTGGGCAAAGGGCAGTGGCCGGCCGGCCGCGATCTCGATCTGCAAGCGAACGAGGTCGAGGCCGGTGACCATCTCGGTGACCGCGTGCTCGACCTGCAGCCGGGTGTTCATCTCGAGGAAGTAGAACCCCCCCGCGGAGTCGAGCAGGAACTCGACGGTGCCTACGTTGCGGTACCCCGCCGCCCGGGCGGCCGCCAGCCCGGCCGCGCACAGGCCCTCACGCAGCGCGGGGGTGAGGGCAGGGCTCGGGGTTTCCTCCACCACCTTCTGGTGGCGCCGCTGGATCGAGCACTCGCGTTCCCCGAGATGCACGAGGCGCCCCTCGTCGTCCGCCAGCACCTGCACCTCGACGTGGCGCGGCCGCTCCAGGAAGCGCTCCAGCACGAGGACGTCGTCGCCGAAGGCGGCCCGGGCCTCGCGCCGCGACGCGGCCAGGGCGGAGGCGAACTCGGCCTCGCGGGCGACCGCGCGCATGCCCTTGCCCCCGCCCCCGCGGGAGGGCTTCAGCAGGACCGGCCAGCCGATGCGCCGGGCCTCGGCCAGGAGCGTCGTGTCCTTCTGGTCGTCGCCGTCGTAGCCCGGCACCACCGGGACCCCGGCCGCGGCCATGAGCCGCCGCGCGCCCTTCTTGTCCCCCATGCGGCGGTGCACCGGCCCCGGGGGCCCGATGAAGACGAGCCCGGCGTCCAGGACCGCGTCCGCGAAATCGCCGCTCTGGCTCAGGAAGCCGTAACCGGGATGGACGGCATCGGCCTGGGCGCGCCGGGCCGCCTCCAGGAGCGCGTCCATGCACAGGTAGGAGCCCGCGGCCTCGGCGGGGCCGATGGGCAGCGCCTCGTCGGCCGCCCGGACGTGGAGGGCGGCCCGGTCCGCCTCCGAGAAGACGGCCACCGTGGGCAGACCCATCACCCGGCAGGTGCGAGCCACCCGCACCGCGATCTCGCCCCGGTTGGCGATCAGGACCTTTCGGAAGAGGCTCACGCCGGGAGTGGCTGACACCCGTCCATTGGAACACAGTACGCGCGCGGCCGGCGGAGGACCCCGGCTCAGCGGGCGGGCAGGGCCAGCTTGCCGATCCAGGCCTGGTCGAGACTGCCCAGGTACAGGGATCCGTCGTGCTCGCGGGCCGTGGTCACGTGCCGGACGCGCTGCCCCCCGGGATCGTGCAGGCTGCGCAGGATGCGCCCCGACTCGTCCACCTGGAGGACCAGGCCGTAGGGCCTGGGCCGCGGCCAGGTAAAGCGCGGGAGCTTCGCGAGCAGGCTCTTCGCCCACGGGTGCGGATGGAGACGGTCCGCGATCGGGTTGCGCACGGTGAAGAGCGCCATCCAGAAGCTCCCCTTGCGGTTGCCGTCCAGGTTGTCCGGGAAGGCCGGGCAGGTTGTCCAGGAAGACGTCGGAGGCGCCGGCCCGCGGCCCCGTGAGCCAATAGCGTCGCGTCCGGTAGCGGTAGGTCTCGTTCACGAGCACGAAGTCCTCGCCCCGGGAGAGGGCCACCCCGTTCGCGAAGTAGAGGTCGCGAAGCAACACGGTCGTGCGGCGCGTGCCGGGGTCGTAGCGCAGGAGGCGACCGTGCGGGCGCGCCTCGAACAGGTCGAACAGGTAGTCGGGCTGGCGGAAGCGATCGCTGGCATCGCTGAAGTAGATCGTCCCGTCCCGCGCGACGTCCAGGTTGTTCGTGAAGCGGAACCGGACCCCTTCCGCCTCGGCCGTGAGCACGGTCACGCGCCCGCCGGAGTCCACGGAGACGAGTCCCTTGTCGGAGTCGCAGACGAGCAGCTCGCCCGCCGCCGTGAAGCGCACCCCCAGGGGCCGGCCGCCGGTGGTGGCGAAGGGCCTGGGCAAGCCCGCCTCGTCGAGGCGCACGATCGCGCCCTCCGCGGTCGCGGCGTAGAGGCGGCCGGAGGCGTCGAAGGCCAGGTCTTCCGGCCCATGCAGCGTGCCCTCGGCCAGGAGCTCGGCCGGACGCAGCGCCTCGTTCGGGGCGAGGGGACCCTCGAGGGCGGGGGCGGGCGGGGGCTCGAAGGGCAGGGGGTCGATGGGCGACGGCAGGAGCGCGAGGACGACGAGGGCCGTGACGAGCAGGAGCAGGGTCGCGCGGAGCCCTACCTGCAGGAGCGTTCCCCTCCCCCTACGTGTCAAGGCACCCAGGAGGGCTTGCGCTTCTCGAGGAAGGCCCGCATGCCCTCCTGGCCCTCGGCGGAGACCCGCAGGTCGGAGATGCGCTCGACCGTGTAGCGCTGGACGTCCTCCACGCGCTTCCAGGCCACCTCGCGGATCAGGGCCTTGGCCTCGGCGATCGCGCGCGGCCCGGCCTGGAGCAGCTCCTGGACCCGGCCCGCAACCGTCGCCTCCAGGTCCTCGGGGGGCACCGCGGCGCGCACGAGGCCGATCTCCGCCGCACGCACCGCCTCGAAGCGCTCCCCGGTCAGGAACAGCTCGCGGGCCGCCGACTCGCCGACCTTGCCAACCACGTAGGGCGAGATCACCGCGGGGATGATCCCCAGACGCACCTCGGTGAAGCCGAACTGGGTCCCGAGGGCGGCCACGGGGACGTCGCAGGCCGCCACCAGCCCCGCCCCGCCCCCCAGGGCGGCCCCGTGCACCCGGGCCACGATCGGCTTGGGGGAGTTGTAGACCGTGAAGAAGAGGTCGGCCAGGGCTTGGGCCTCACGAAGGTTCTCCTCGCGGTTGAAGTGGACGGCCGCTTTCATCCACTGCAGGTCGCCCCCCGCGCAGAAGGCGGGACCGCGGCCCCCGAGCACGATCACCCGCACCGCGTCCATCGTCCCCAGGTCGAAGAGCGTCTTGCGCAGCTCGGTGACCATGAGGCCGTCGAAGGCGTTCCGCACCTCGGGCCGGTTGAGCCAGACGCGGGTGACCGGTCCTTCGATCTCGAGCTCGAGTCGTTCGAGGTTCAAGACGCCCCCGTCACATGCGGAACACCCCGAAGCGCGTCTCGGGGATGGGGGCGTTCAGGGCGGCCGAGAGACCGAGGGCCAGAACGGTGCGGGTGTCGGCGGGCGGGATCACGCCGTCGTCCCACAGCCGCGCCGTCGAGTAGTAGGGGTTACCCTCCTCCTCGTATTTCGCCACGATGGGGGCGCGCAGGGCCTCGAGCTCCGCGTCCGTCATCGGCTTTCCCTGGCGCTCCCGCTGCTCCTGCTTCACCTGGCTCAGCACGGAGGCCGCCTGCTCGCCGCCCATCACCGAGATGCGTGCATTCGGCCGTAGGCCCGGCCGCACATGCCGTAGTTCCCCGCCCCGAAGCTGCCCCCGATGATCACGGTCAGCTTCGGCACCTGGGCGTTGGCCACCGCGTGGACCATCTTGGCCCCGTCCTTGGCGATCCCCTTGTGCTCGTACTCCTTGCCCACGATGAAGCCCGTGATGTTCTGCAAGAAGACGAGGGGGATCTTCCTGAGGCAGCACATTTCGATGAAATGGGTGGCCTTGAGCGCGCTCTCCGAGAACAGGACGCCGTTGTTGGCGAGGATGCCCACGGGATAGCCCGTGATCCGCGTGAATCCCGTGACCAGGGTGGGCCCGTAGAGGCCCTTGAATTCCTGGAATCGGCTGCCATCCACGATCCGGGCGATCACCTCGCGCACGTCGTAGGACCGGCGGATGTTCCGCGGAACGATCCCGCCCATCTCCCTCGGGTCGTGGAGAGGCTCCTCCGGCTCCTCCACGTCCCAGGGAATCTCCTTGCGCGCGGTGAGGCCGCCCACGATGTCGCGCGCCCACGCGAGCGCGTGCTCGTCGTCCGTGGCGTAGTGGTCCGCCACCCCGCTCGTCCGGCAGTGGACGTCGGCTCCCCCCAGCTCCTCCGCGCTGACCTCCTCCCCGGTGGCCGCCTTTACCAGGGGCGGACCGCCCAGGAAGATCGTTCCCCGGCCCTTCACGATCACTGCCTCGTCGCTCATGGCGGGGACGTAGGCCCCGCCCGCGGTGCAGGAGCCGAGGACCACGCTGACCCGGGCGATCCCCTTCGCGCTCATGCGCGCTTCGTTGAAGAAGATGCGGCCGAAGTGGTCGCGGTCCGGGAAGACCTCGGCCTGGAGGGGGAGGAAGGCACCCCCGGAGTCCACGAGATACACGCAGGGCAGCCGGTTCTCCTCCGCGATCTCCTGGGCGCGGAGGTGCTTCTTGACCGTGATGGGGAAGTAGGTCCCGCCCTTCACGGTCGCGTCGTTGGCCACCACCATGACCTCGCGGCCCCGGACGCGCCCGATTCCGGTGACGATCCCCGCCGAGGGGGCGGCTCCGTCGTACATTCCGTGGGCGGCCAGGGCCGCGATCTCGAGGAACGGAGTCCTGGGGTCGAGCAGCCGCTCGATGCGCTCGCGCACCAGCAGCTTTCCCTGCTCGCGGTGGCGGCGCACCGCCTCTTCGCCGCCTCCCCCCCGCGCCTCGGCCAGCCTCCGCCGCAGATCGGCCTCCAGGCCGTCCATGTGGGCCCTGTTCTCGCGAAACTCCGGAGACCCAGGATCGACGTGGCTCTCGAGGACCGGCATGGGGCCGAGTATGCCACGGGGCGGCGGCGCGGGCGCGACGTCACCAGCGCAGGACGAGGGGAAGCTCCGGCCGCAGATCCCTGGCCTCGCCCACGCGCTCGCCGTCGAACCCCAGGGTCATCACGTGCTCCGCCTCGGTGACGAAAGACAAGACGCCGGCCGCCTTCGCCTGTCGGGCCGCCCGCGAGAGCGCGCCCGGGGCGGGAAGCCCGACCTTCAGCGCCGACATCTCCCGGAACCCCGAGGCATGAGTGATCGGCTCGCGCCCGAGCGCGTCCGGGCGGCGCGCGAAGGGGATGTAGAAGAGCTCGGGCTCGCTCAGCGGCGTGCCGGTCGCGATCTCGATGGCCAGGTCCGGGGGCATGTACTGCGGACGATAGGACCAGGTCGCGAAAGGCGGGTGGCGTTCTCGAGCGTCCGGGGAGGGTCGAAGCACGATGCCGAACGGAGAGGCGCCCTCGCGGCGGCCGGACCACCGTTCCCACAACCGGGTGGGGCTCGTCCGCTCGCCCTGCGCCTCCCCGGGATCGGCGACCCAGAACAGCTCGAGATAGGCGTTCCCGAAGAAGAAGCGCCGGCAGGCCGTGCCCTGGCCGGGGTGCGTGTTCGGCGACCCCTCGGTCAGACCCAGCCGCGCGAGGCTCGCCGCTTCCGGCGCCCCCGGCGCGCAGCAGACGAACACGTGATCGAGCTCGACCGACACTTCAGACTCCTACGACATCGGCCCCGGAGGCCGCAGGATCCCGCCCACGATCTGGAGCAAGAGCGGGCTGTTGCCGACGGCGTGGCCGACCACCCCCGGCCAGGTGTTCCGGCGACGCTGGGCGACGAAGGCCAGCGCGCAGCAGGTGGGGAGCATGCGCACGAGGTCCCAGAGCGTCCATTGGAAGAAGAGGTGGAAGGCGGCCCAGGAGGCGCCGTGCACGAGCCAGGCCGCGCCGCCGTGGGCCAGCTCCTGGCGGGGGAGGAGGTAGCCGCGCCACCACAGCTCCTCGCTCAGGACGTTGCAGAGCAGGAGCACCGCACCGTAGTACGCGGCCACCCACCAGCGGCCGGGGAGCGAAATGCCCATGAAGTCGTCGGGCCCGAACCGCGACAGGAACTCTCTCAGGTACTCGGGCCGGGGGTGCAGAGGCACGCGGCTGAGCCAGGGCCCGGCCCACCCGAGCGCATGGCTGAGACCGAGGAAGAGGGCGAGCCCGAGTGCCCACTTCCCGAGGACTGCGTCCACGCCGCGCCGCTCGACGGCAGCGGCCGCGAGGGCCAGCCCGAAGGCGACCGCGCTCGACCATGCGCCGCCGTACATGAAGACCGAGAGCGCCACCGCCCAGACCCCGGTAGCGAGATCCGGTCGGTCGAGACGGAGGCGGTCGCGGACCGCGGGCCATGAGAGCGGGGGCCCTTCGAGCCGGCAGGCCAGGAGCGCGGCCGCGCCCAGCAGGGTCATGGGCAACGCCAGGACGAGGTTGAAGGCAGTGAACCAGGAAGCACCCGCCTGCCTCAGCACCGGCAAGGCGACGTACAGGGCCAGGAAGAAGAGCAGTGAAGAGCCCGCCACCACGGGGACGGCGACGCGGAGCGGAGCCGGGTTCGTGCTCGCTACTCGGGCTGCCAGAAGGGCTCACCGGCAGGGATGAACTCGATCGGCACCTCGGGGACGAACTCCTGGAGCCAGTCCACGCACGCCTTCATGCCGAGCTCTTCGGAGACGACGTGGCCCATCAAGATCAGGCTCTTGGGCCGGCCCTGCCCGACGGCGTCCACGACGTGGAGGACCGCCTCCCACTCCGCCGACTCGCCCACCACCAGCACCTGGACCTGCGGGGATTGGAGCGCCTTCACCTGATGCTCGCGACCGGCGGCGCCGGGGAGGAATGCGATCTGGGAGACCCGCAAGCGAGGATCGCCCACGACCCGCAGGGTGCGGATGCCCAGCCGTCGCTTGATCTGCCCGGCCAGTTCCGAAAGGGTCGTCTCGGGAAGGAGGAAACGGTACGGCTCATCCGCGTTCTGAAAGGCGGCCCAGCCCAGGGCCGTGACCATTCCCCTGAGGACGCCGTCGGGCCGCCCGGGGGAGCGATGCCAGTGGTCGTGGAAACGCCAGACCACGAGGTGGTGCTCCTTGACGTAAGCCAGCTTGGCCTGGAGCACGGGGTCGTCTCCCAGCCAGGCGGTCTCGTCCTGGTGGTTATAGAAGGTCGGCTCGTGGGCGATGATGAGATTCTCCTTGCGGGCGGCCGCGCGCTCGAGCACGTCCATGGTGGCGGAGAAGGTGGTGGCGATCCCGGTGACGGGGGTTTGGGGATCGCCAGCCTTGAAGGAGTCGACGGTGGGACCCTTCCACGCCTCGCCGTCGTGCCCGCCCGTGTGGTCCTGGATGCGCTCGATGACCTGGCGGGCGGTCAGGGCCGGGCTGGCGGAGGACGCGGGGTCAGCGCCGAAAAGAGCCGTGACGACGAGCACAGACAGCGTCATGTGAGCCTCCCGGGCGGACGACGAGCGGACAGGATTGTAACAAGCGGGCCGGACGCGGACCGCCCTCAGGTCTTCCGAAGGCCCACCACCCGCCCGATCCGTCCGTCGGGCCCCAGGTCGAACACGTTCGTGCCGGATCCCCGGGTCGGACCGTCCGCGGCCTGCGCCACCCAGTCCACAACCGCGGTGCCCTGGCACTGTCGCACCTCGCCCGCCCGGACGAGGCGTACGCCCGGCATGTGCATCTGGACCGCGGTGATGTGCTCCAGGAGGTCGTCGCGGCCCACCACCGAGGCCAGGCCCGCCCGCCGGGCCGCCGGTTCGGGCTCCGCCCACACACCGAAGTAGCGGTCGACGAGGGCGGCCGCCCCCTGGTGCTGCTCCCCCGCGGCCACGTTCGCGAACAGCGCGAGCTGATAGCGCCACCCCGCGACGTGGTGGTCGCGGATGGCCGCGTCCGTGACCTCGTGCTTGAGGTGGAGGCGCGTGCCCGTGGGATGGTCCCGGAGCGTGATCGTGACCCGCGAGCCCCCGGGCGGGATGGGCTTGCCGGGCTCGTCGTACCCGAAGGAGAAGACGACGCGCTCGCCCTCCACGATCTCGAGGACCTGGCCGGAGGCGGTGACGCCGTTGGGGTATCGGATCAGCACCGTCCCCCCGGGCCGGCCCTCGATCCGGGAGCCGGCGCCCCACCAGGCCGCGAAGCGCTCGCTGTCCTTGAAATAGCGGAACACGGTGGAGCGAGCGGCGCTGATCAGGATGGTCCGCTCGAGCGCGTAATCCAGGGCGGTCATCGTCTCCTCCTCCCCACCCGCGGCCGCGGGCCGCGGCGCGCCTCCTCCAGCTCCGCGCGCAGCTTGAGCCGATAGAGGGCGCTGTCCCAGGTCTTTTCGAGCCACTCCCGGAACGGCCCCAGATCCTGGGGGCGCGCCCGATAGAGCCGGCTCCGCCCGTCCCGCCGACCCTGCACCAGGCCCGTTTCCGCGAGCACGCGCAGGTGCTGGGAGACGGCCCCGAAGGTCACGTCCCCGAGGGCCCGGTGGATCTGTCCCGCCGTCCGCTCCCGGTCCCATAGCAGGCGCAGGATCTCGCGCCGACGGGGAGTGGCGAGGGCCCGCAGGATCGGCTCCATAAACATCATATTAGTAAAAACTAAAATATTGTCAAGGAAAAGTGCGGCTCCCCTCCTCGATGCACGTCTCCTAGCGCTGGATGCGGGCGGACCCGCCCTGGGCGAAGGCCCTCACCTGCTCAAGGGTCGCCATGGTGGTGTCGCCCGGGAAGGTGGCGAGGAGGGCCCCGTGGGCCCAGCCCAGCCGGAGGGCCTCCTCCGGGGGCTCGCCCGCGAGCAGGCCGTAGAAGAAGCCGGAGGCGAAGCCGTCCCCGCCTCCGACGCGATCGAGCACGTCGAGCTCGCAAGTGGGCGAGATCAAGCTCTTGCCGTTCACCCAGGCCACCGCGCCCCAGGAGTGCCGGTTCGTCGAATGCACCTCCCGCAGAGTCGTGGCCACGACCTTGATCTGGGGATGCTGCGCCATCACCCGATCGATCATCCCGAAGAACGCGCCCGGATCCAGCTTGGACGCCGCCGCGACCTCGGGGCCGTGGATGCCGAGGCCCTTCTGCAGGTCCTCCTCGTTCCCCACCAGCACGTCCACGTTCTTGACGATGCGCCCCACGACGTCGAGAGCTCGGGCGTGCCCGCCCACGGCGTTCCAGAGCTTCTCCCGATAGTTCAGGTCGAAGGAGGTCACCGCCCCCCCGGCCTTCGCCGCCTGCATGCCTTCGATGATCAGCTCCGCGGTGGTCTCCGAGAGGGCGGCGAAGATGCCGCCGCTGTGGAACCAGCGCACTCCGGCCCCGAAGATCGCCTTCCAGTCGAAATCGCCCGGCCGCAGGAGGGCCCCCGCCTCGTGGGCGCGGTTGTAGAAGACCACGGGCCCGCGCACTCCCTGCCCGCGGTCGCTGTACACGGCGGCCATGTTGGGGCCCCGCACCCCGTCGTGCTTGAAGCGCCTGTAGAAGGGCCGGACCCCCATGGCCCGTACCCGCTCCGCGATCAGCTCCCCGATCGGATAGTCGACCATGGCGCTGGCGATGCCCGTCTGGAGGCCGAAGCAGTCCGCCAGGTTGGCCGCGGTGTTGAACTCGCCGCCGCTCACGTGGATCGCGCACTCGGTGGCCTTGCGGAAGGGGATGACCCCCGGGTCCAGGCGATGGACGAGGGCCCCCAGGGACAGGAAATCCAGGGCGCCGTCCGGACGGATGGTCAGGCCTGAGCTCATGGGCCGCGCTCCCTCTCACCGCCCGGCACACTATCCCCCTCGCCGGGAGCGCGTCAAGGAAGGCCCGGCGACCGTGGGGGTTGTTCAGTCCTCCAGGCTCGCCCGCAGGAACCAGCCGTGCTTCTCGAATTCCTCGATGATCCCGGTCAGGAGGTCGACCGTGTCCTGGTCGTCCTCCGCCTCGCCCAGGTCGCGGGTCTCGCGCAGGCCCTTCAGGTAGGCCTCGATGCGGTCGGCCAAGAGCCGGACGTGGTCCAGGTCGCGCCGGGTCTCCGCCTCGTACTCGGGCAGGCTGGACGCCTTGGCCGCGTGGCGCACGGTGCCGTAGACGTGGGCGCCCAGGGTGACCGCGCGCTCGGCGATCGAGTCGTTGTGGTTGGCCAGGCTCACCGCGAACGTCTCGAAGAGCGGATGCAGGGCGGCGAAGTGCGGGCCCTTGACGTTCCAGTGGGCGACCTTGATCTGGCTGTGCAGGTCCAGGCCATCGGCCAGCCGCGCGTTGAGCGACTGCGCGAGGCGCTTCCTCGCGTCTTCCTTGAGGGCACTCGAGCTGCGATACATGGCAACCTCCTTCATCGCCCCCCCACTCTATCCCTGTCCCTCACGCCTCCAGCCCACCGCGGCGGCGTGGACGACCGCGGCGATGCGCACCGCCTCGTGCACGTGCTCCTCCGTGAGCCCGCCCTCCACCACCGCCTTCTCGTGGGCCTTCACGCACGCCTCGCAGCCGTTGATGGCGCTGACCGCCAGGCAGAGAAGCTCGAAGTCGAGCTTGTTCGTGGCCGGCTGGGCAATCCGCTGCATGCGAAGGCGGGCGGGCATCTGCGAGTAGCCGGGCTTCCCGACCATGTGCCGGAAGCGATAGTAGACGTTGTTCATACCCATGAGGACGGCGGCCGCACGGGCGTCGTCCACCACCGCCTCCCCCGCCTGCTCGCGCGCGTCCTCCACGACCGCGGAGCGCAGCACCGGGTTGCGGGCGGCGATCGCGCAGGCCGCGGCCACCCCCCACTTCTGGGCCGCGTTCAGGACGCCCCCCTCGAGCACGGACTGCAGGTTGAGCCGGATGTCCTTCGCGGCTTCCGGCAGGATCTGACGAACGGCTTCGGTGGCCACCACCGTCAGGCCACCTGAAGGGTGGGCTCACCCTTCTCCCAATTGCAGGGGCAGAGCTCGTCGGTCTGCAGGCCGTCGAGGACGCGCAGCACCTCGGGGACGCTGCGCCCCACGGAGAGGTCGTTCACGCTCACCCAGCGGATCACGCCCTCGGGGTCCACGATGAAGGTGGCCCGCAGCGCGACCCCCTCCTGCTTGTGCAGGATGCCGAGCGCGCTGGCCAGCTCGCGACGGGTGTCGGCGAGCATGGGGAACGGCAGGCCCTTCAGGCCCTCGTGGCTGCGGCGCCAGGCGAGGTGGACGAAGTGGGTGTCCGTGCTCGCGCCGAGCAGCTGGGCGCCGCGGTCCTGGAAGTCTCGGTTCCGGCGGCCGAACTCCGCGATCTCGGTGGGGCAGATGAAGGTGAAGTCCATGGGCCAGTAGAAGAGGACGAGCCACTGTCCCGGGAAGCTCTGATGCGTCACTTCCTGGAACTCCTTCCCCTTCTCGAGGCTCACCACGGACTGCAGTGCAAACCCTGGAAGCGCGTCGCCGATCGTTAGCATGTGCCTGTTAGACCTCCTGGACGGCCTGGACCCTTCCTGGCGCGTCACACCGCTGAGGAAAGCATCTGCCATGCCATCGTACGCGTCACTGACAGCAAACGACTTGGAGTGCGTGACAACTGATATATCGTCGACCTCACCGAAATATCGGTGTACACTGACACCGATATATAGTGCCCAGGAGACGGACTTGGCGCCGCCGCTCAAAACGCGTACGATCGCCCGGTCTCTCGCCCTCCACGAAATGGTCACACGCAGCCGCGGCCGGGTCGCGTCTGCGCCGCCAGGGGGAAGCCATGGACACTTGGATCCACGGGATGGTCAGGGGGAGGGGCCTGCGGCGGGTCGTGGCCTGGGGCCTGGCCGCGGGATGTCTTCTCCTCTTTACTCTCTCCCAGAAGCGCTACATCAGCAATTTCGTCATGGGCCCGTTCGAGCTCGGCGCGGCCGAGCTGAATTCCATCGTGGACGTGGCCCAGGCTCCTCGGTATTTCGCGCGGGTGACGGGATCGCGGGCGATCGAGACGGGAATCCAGCAAATCACGATCCGCAAGCGCGGCGGCGTGGAGACGAGCCGGTCCGTCTCCGCGGCCTACTACGCCCTCGTGGTCGGTGACCGGCTTCTCCTGGCCAAGACCTCGGGCG
>WNFJ01144686.1_pt2 | contig 14929 bp, 19 predicted proteins | sample 5400461 | NCBI WGS metagenome assembly WNFJ01 (sample SAMN13153349, study PRJNA577476) | soil metagenome | isolation source: 115 cm saprolite on Douglas fir-dominated hillslope | place: USA:California | collected 2013-09-17 | reverse complement strand
GGATCCAGCCGATGGCGGCTGCTGGCCTCGCGCACCACCTGGTCCAGATTGGCATGGACTGTCGCTGCCGGGGCCGGAGCCGCGGAAGCGACAGGTGGATTCGTGGCCGCCGGCTGGGCGGCCGGAGAATTCTGGACGTTGGGTTGAGCCGGCGCCACATCCGTTGTGTCATCTGGTTCAAAGGACGCAATCTCGGCCGTTGGCACATCCAGGAAGCCGCCGCTCGTATAAAGCCGGGTGGTATCGCCGATCTGCTGCTTCCGTTCGATGCGGATGGTGAAGCCGTTGCGAAGTACGGCAACCTCCGCGCTCAGAGCGGGGAGTTGGGCCGCAAGCAGCACCAGACCGATCCCGATTGGCTTGGACAGCTTCACTTCGTTTAAACCCTGCCTATTCTCTCTGAATTGGCTGCTGAAAGCCAGCCCCAAGCAGCTCTTCCACGGCCACGGCCACTCCGCTTTCGTCGTTGCCGGCCGTCACCCGCCAGCCATTCTGCTTCAAGTCTTCGGATGCATTGCCCATGATCACGGGAAGCCCTGAAAATGCAAGCATTTCCAGGTCGTTGTAGTTGTCGCCGATGGCCATGATCTGCCCCCGCGGAACACCCTGCTGCTGGGCCCAGCGGCGCAAGGCATGACCCTTGGAGCAGTCGCGGGTCAGGATATCCAGGATGCTAAGATCGCGATGGTTGTACTGGGTCTTCAATACGGTGATCTCGTCAAGGAACTCGGCTTCGGCCAGCCGCTGTTGTAAGCCTTCCATGAAAGCGACCTTGCCGCAATACATGGCCTGGAGCGGGTCTTCTTCCCCGAGCGCGTCTTCCAGCGGCGCAACAAACTTGATGTAAGGACGATTGATTTCCAGCCAGCGCGAGACCGTCTGGTTCAACTCGTCCGCGCGCTCGATCACCAATGAGTCGTCGCCGGGAACATTGCCGGGACGGTCAAAGGTGAGCACCGCGTGGCCGCGAAATTCGTCCATATGGCGGATCAGCTTGCGGGCAGTGGCAGCGGGCAGGTGGTCGGCAAACAGGGTTTCGCCGTCACTCGATCTAACTAACGCGCCGTTGGAGCTGAGCAGCAGGACGGGAATCTCCAGTTCACGCGCTATCGGCATGGCGTAATCATGCCGCCGGCCGGTGGCGAGAATGATCTGAATGCCGGCCTGGTGCGCGGCCCGCAAAGCGGCAATGTTTCGCGCCGAAACGTGGAATTGAGCGTCGGCAAGAGTGCCGTCGATGTCCACGGCCAGAACGCGGATGGAAGAAGTCACCATAGGAGATTGTAAGCCACGACGTTGCGATGAGTCTCGCTTCCAACATTACCGCTTTGCGAGATTTTATTCCACTCTCTTGTCCGACACTGCGCAAATGACTATAATGACTACAATGACTATTACGACTATGATGACTATTCCAAAGGGAGCGAATTATGGGCACGCATCGATGGACGGTTGCCGAGGCCAAAGCGAAACTGAGTGAAGTGATCGACAGAGCGGAATCAGTCGGCCCCCAGACCATTACCAGGAACGGGCGTAAGACTGCTGTGGTGGTGGGGGCGGAGGAATGGGAGCGAAAGACCAAGCGCAGGGGAAATCTGGCGGAGTTCTTCGCGGCTTCGCCGCTGCGAGGCGCCAAGTTGAAGATCAAGCGCTTGTCAGGCCGCCTACGTAAGGTCGATTTATGAACTTTCTTCTGGATACCAACGTGGTCTCCGAGTGGATGAAACCGCGGCCGAATCCCGGGGTCGTAAATTGGCTGTCTGAGGCGGATGAGGATCGAGTTTTCATCAGTGTGGTTACTCTGGCTGAGTTGCGGTACGGCATCGAGCGCCTGGCAGCTGGGAAGCGGCGAAAGCGGGTTGAGGACTGGTTGGAGCACGACTTGCCACTGCGGTTTGAAGGAAGGGTGTTGGCAATTGGCACCGTCATCGCTAATGCTTGCGGCAAGGCCGTGGCTCGCAGCGAGGCGGCGGGGAGGCCCGTCGAAATTATGGATGCCTTTCTCGCTGCAACTGCGGAGGCGCACCGGCTGACACTGGTTACACGCAATGCGTCTGATTTCAAGCTATTACTGAACTCCATCGTGAATCCTTGGAGCCACAACTAAGCACCCCGGTCATCCTCAAGCCGCACTGAATCCCGAGCACCCGTTGTTGGCCCGGGATTCAGTGAAGTGATCGATCAGCCATAGATGCCCTGCAACACCTTGTTGAATTGTTCTTCCTGGTCGGAAGGAGCTGGTTTTGCTTTGTTCTTGTCTTTTTTGTTGTTCTTGTTTTCGTTCGCGTCCGCGCAGGGACAGTTGTTGTTTGGCGTGGGGTTATCTGAGGCGGCGGTTGCCGGCTGCGCGTCGTCCGCGGACGATGTAGCCTTGGCTTTATCACCGGCAAACGCGAGCGAACTGGCGAGACCTGCCATAAGTGCGAGTGTTGCAATTCTCTTTCTCATCTGAAAACTCCTGATTCCTTGTGTGACGTTGTTGACTTTCGTCACAGAGGTAAACCAGGAGTCGGGTGTTTTATTCCCTCGTCCGCGATGCGTGTCACAGCAGGCACTCCAAAGTCCTACAATCCCAAATACGCCGCTCTCACCATCTCATTCGTCAGCAGATCCTTGGCTGTGTCTTCGAGCACGACTGCGCCGTTCTGCACCACGTAGCCGCGATCGGAGATGCTCAAGCCGCTGACCACGTTCTGCTCCACGATCAGCATGGTGATGCCGGTGCGGCGGACTTGCTGGATTCTCTCGAAGACTTCATCCACCACCTTGGGCGCCAGGCCGAGGGAGGGCTCATCGAGCAGTAGGAGTTTGGGCTGGGCCATGAGGCCGCGAGCGATGGCCACCATCTGCTGCTCCCCGCCGGAGAGCGTGCCGGCCATCTGGTCCATCCTTTCTGAGAGGCGCGGGAAGAGCGCCAGCTGCTCTTCGAGCGATTGTTTCATGTGAGCGCGGGCGCGCCGCGTGTAAGCGCCGAGGGAAAGATTCTCGCGTACGGTGAGAAAAGGGAACACCTGGCGGCCTTCGGGGACATGGCTTATGCCTCGCGCTACCATGTCGTGGGCGGGAACGCGGGAAACCTCCTGGCCGGCAAAGCGTAGCGAGCCGCGCTCCGGATGCTTGATTCCGGAGATCACGCGGAGAATGGTTGTCTTGCCCGCGCCGTTGGCGCCGATGAGAGTCACGATCTCGCCCGGCCGCACGTGCAAGGTGACGCCGAACAAGGCTTGCAAATCGCCGTAGAAGGCGGTTACGTTTTGGAGTTCGAGCAGCGGCTTGCCCGCGGAGCCGCCGGCTGCACCGGCCGGGTTCGACACGTTTGACGGCGTTGCGCTCATTGCGCCAGCTCCTTATACTTCGCGCCTAAGTACGCTTCAATGACTTCGGGGAGCTTCACCACCTCCGCGGGCTTGCCTTCGGCGATCTTGGCGCCATAGTCCAGCACCACCACGCGATCGGAAATCTTCATCACCACCTGCATCACGTGCTCCACGCCGCCCACCACGCTTACGCCCCACTCCGGCAGCCGTTTGATCAGGGCAGCCAGGGCCAGGGCCTCACTGGTGGTTAGTCCGGAGACAACTTCGTCCAGGAGGATCAGCTTGGGGCGGGTCGCCAAGGCGCGGGCGATTTCCAGGCGCTTGAGTGCCGCCAGGGGCAAGCCTCGCGCTGGAGAGCTCTTGAGCTGCGACATTTGCAGGAAGTCGAGAATCTTTCCCGCCTCCTCTTGCGCGCGATGCAGGCTTGCCGTGTGCATGAAGGCGCCCAGCATTACGTTTTCGAGCACGGTCAGGCCGGGCAGCGGCTTGACGATCTGAAAGGTGCGCCCGATGCCGAGCCGGGCCGTGACGTGTGGCGGCATGCGCGAGATGTCCCTTCCTTGGAAGACGATGGAGCCTTCGTCTGGATGAAGGAAGCCGCTGATCAGATTAAAAACTGTGGTTTTGCCCGCGCCGTTCGGACCGATGATGAACAGGATTTCTCCGGCATCGATGGCCAACGAGACTTCCTTCACCGCGCGCAGTCCGCCAAAGCGCTTGGAGACGTTGCGAAGCTCGAGAATCGCTGCCAAGGTCAGCTGCCTCCCTTGGCTTCGGCGGCCGCGGGACTAGCGGGCGCTACGTTGGCCGGAGGCTTGCTTTTCATCCTGCGGCGGAACAGGTGTTCGAGTCCGCCCACAATGCCTTCTGGCAGGAACAGCACCACCACGACAATAAGAATGCCGTAGATCAGCAGATGGCTTTCTTGAAATTGGTTCTTGAATAGTTCTGAAGCTCCGAGCAGAAGCACCGCGCCCACCACCGGCCCTAGCAGCGTGCCCGCGCCGCCCAGCATGGTGATGATGGCGATCTGCACGGAGATCTCAATGGTGAGAACGCTATCGGGAACAATGTACTGGAAGGCGCTGGAGTAGAGCGCGCCGCCTAAAGCAGTGAGAAAAGCGCTGATCAGGAGTGCGCGCAGCTTATAGCCGGCGTTATTAATGCCCACGGCGCTGGCTGTTTCCTCGTCTTCGCGGATGGCCATCAGGTAGTAGCCGGGACGCGATCTGGAGGTCGCGTAGTTCACCAGGAAGCAGATGAGCGCCAGCGCCACCGCGGCCAGGTAAAACAGCTTCCAGAAATTTGGGCCGGTGAACAGCGCCGGCGTGCTCAGTCCGATGGCGCCGCCGGTCGCGGGCAGGTTGGTGGCGCCCAGGCGCAAGACCTCGCCGAAAGCGATGGTGGCAAGCGTGAAGTAGGGGCCGCGCAGGCGGAAAACGATGAGTCCGATGATGGCGGCGAAGCCGGTAGCCACGGCGGCGGCGAGAAAAATTGAGATCCACACCGGAACGCCGCGCGCGGTGAACATGGCCAGGCCGTACGCGCCCACGCCGAAGAAGGCCACGTGGCCAAGCGAGAGCTGTCCGGCGTAGCCGCCTACCAGGTTCCAGGCCAGTCCCAGCGCGGCGAATAGCACAATGCGGAAGAAGACCTGCATCAGGTAGTCGTTGTGTACGATGGCCGGAACCACGGCGCACGCGATCACAACCGCGAGGAACACCAGAAGCTTCCAGGTGCGGAACGAGTTGTGAGATGCACGACTCATTTATGCTTTCCAGGGGTAAAGCCGGGCTGGCAATTCGAGCGCTTGCGGCCTGAGTAAACTGGCGCCCTGGTGCTTGTCTCGACGAGCAGCCGTTGTCGTTGCTCCAGCAAAATCATGCGCGCTGCCTCCCGAAGATGCCGCTGGGTTTCAGAGACAGAACCAGCAGGAAGAGAACAAAGTCGACGGCCAGCGCCCATTGGTTTCCCAGGTAGAGGCTGGTGATGCTTTCGGATACACCCAGCGCCAGCCCGCCAATGGCTGCGCCCTCAATCGAGCCCATGCCGCCCAGCACCACGATCACGAACGCTTTCAGAGTGTAGTCCTCGCCTACGCTAGGGAAGAGGTAGAGCGCGGGCAGCAACAAACCGCCGGCAATCCCGGCCATCATGATGCCCAGAGCAAAGCTAAAGCCCTGAATGCGGGTGACGTTGATGCCCATGAGCGGCGCGACGTCGCGGTTCTGCGCGATGGCGCGCAGCGCCTGCCCGGTTCGGCTGCGCACCACGAACTGTTGCAAACTGATAATCAGCGCGCCGGCAATGGCAAACGAAAGCAGCGCGGCGGCGTTCAGCGTGAAGGAACCAAAGCGCAGGGTCTTGTTCACCAGATTGATATTCGTCTGGTGATAATCGGCGCCGAACTTGAGCTGCACGCTGTCCACCAGGATGAGCGAGATCCCGGTGGTCATCAGGATCTGCATGAAGTCGGAACGGTTGCGAATGGGCCGGATGAGCACCTGGTAAACCAAGTACCCGAAGGCGAAGAGGAAGAGGCCCGCGGGAATGAAAGCCAAGTAAGGATTGACGTTCAGCTTGTCAAAGAGCACCCAACTCGCGTACATCCCCAGCATGAGAAATGCGCCGTGGGCGAAGTTCACGATGCGCATGACCCCGAAGATGAGGGCCAGGCCCATCCCGATCAGCGCGTACAGCGCGCCTGTGAGCAGACCGTCGATGCAGGCTTGGAGGAATGACGTCAAGCCGGTACGTGTCCCTTCTTACCGCTTTGACCACGGTGGCGCTGGGATAACGGGCTTGCTGACCGCCACATTCGGCGGGTAAACCACGAGATATTTGCCGCCTTGGATCTGCGTGATCAGCACCGTGTGCTGGTTCTGGCCGTTGGCGTCAAACTTTACCGGCCCGAACGCGGACGTCTTGAGATTGATGTTCTTGAGAGCATCGCGCACCTTGGCCGGCTCCAGCGACTTGGCGTTATTCATGGCTTGCGCCGCGGTCAGTAATGACTGGTTGCGGATGCGAATTGTTGCGCTTAAAATACTCAGCATCGAATTCCTTGGAGCCGGGCCAGGGCGCATCAGCCAGCCACTGCGAAACGGAAAAGGTAAACTCCCCGTTCTTGCCGGCGCCCTTGGGGGTGGGGAATTCGGCTGCGGCAAAGCCGGTGCCGGCCGAGGTGTAATACTTAGGGTTCAGGTCCACTTCCTGCGCCTGCCGCATCAGCGTAGTGGCATCGAGCAGGTACGAGCAAAAGTAGATCACGTCCGGATTCTTGTCCTTCACCCGCCGCAGGACCGCTTTGTAATCCGGGGCCTTCGCTTCATATTCTTCCGTGGCGACCACAGTCATGCCGGCGGCCTGGGCTGTCTCCTTCATGGCTTGCATGTTGGCCTGCCCGAAGTTGGTTTTCTCGTACACGATGGCTATGGTCTTGGGCGCGCCGTTGTGCTTCAGAAACTCAATGGTGGTCTTGGCGTAATCGTTGGCCCCGGCGCAGATGCGGAAGACCCAGGGTGATTTCGAATCCATCACGTTGTCGGCCGTGGCTGTCGGGATCAGCAGCGGGATCTGGTGCGTAGTCACAGGATTGATAATGGCCTTGGTGTTCTCGCTGGAATAGGCGCCCAGCAACATGGCCACGTGGTCCTGGTCCAACAGTTTCGAGACACCCTGCACCGCCTGGTCCGGCTTGCTCTGGTCATCATAGAAATCCAGCTCGACTTTCTTACCCAGAATGCCGCCTTTGGCATTGACTTCATCGAGGGCAATCGCGTAGCCGTTTTTGTGGGCTTCGCCAAAAGCCGCCTGGCTGCCCGTGAGCGACGTGATCACGCCGATCTTTACGGTGTTCTGGCAAATGCCGGCTAGAGACAGCCCGGCACACACCACAATCAAAGCTGCAAATCTCAAGAAACGCATACGCCTCCTCCCACGTGTGCAAGAACTCATGGCCGCGAATTATACACTTTGGCAATTGTCCCGATCTGTTTGTCGAGGGAAACCAGGGCAGAGAAGTGTCGCTGAGGAGGATTAACGCTCAGACTGGAAACAAACTCCGGCGGAACACGAGAGCCTCCGCCGGAGCAATCAGCCAAGCGGCGTTTATTTACATTTCACATTCACGACCGGCAACTCTCCGGCGCGAGTGGACTTTCCGGCGCCGGGCTGAAGCGATTGGTTTTGTTCTCCTTGCACGCAGCAGGTGATGAATGGATCGCAAGACACACCGCCGCAGTCAGCGCTGGTTTCGCAGGGATAGCCGCAACTGCACCTGCAAAACCCTCTCTTCGGGCGCAAGTTGGTTTGCGGGAGAAGCTCAGGCGAGAGCGTGCTCTTGAAAGAGAGGTCAGGCTGGAGTGTGGTCCGGATGATGTCCCCGGACGCCGTTACGGGTTGATCGTTGGAGACCGGCGCTGCAACAGCCACCGTGACGAAGAGAGCGCAAGCCATCAGCAGTGTGGTCAGCAAAACCTTGGTGTGGAACATCGATTGTCTCCTTTCCTTGAAACCGAGGTCCCGATTAGGTCGGGCATCCCCGGCCGGAGAGAATTCTACTGCGCTGAACGTGGGGCGGAGCGTAATTTTTATCTCCCCGAAGCGGTCTTTCCCATTTTGGGACTCAAGCTGCTTTCAATTTAGCCGTCACCGCGGCTTCTTTGGGATGATCTTCTCGCGCATACTCTCCAAATAATCTCTACGACGAGGCCGCGGAGCGATTTCGTGAGCCGGCGTAAATCTCCTAGGAATTCATCTCTGCCGCCCGCGGCTCGGTCGGATGGCCGAGACGCGCCCTGAGCCTGGCAACTGCTACATATGGCAGACAGAGGCCCTGTGACCTTCGTCACTGCGGCTCTTGCGCCTAGCGCCTAGCATCAAGTCGAAAGGATGAGGGAGGTCGCGTCATGAAACGGACTCTCTGGGTTGCAGCTTTCGGATGCCTGCTGGTGCTTGCAGCGTTGGCGGCCCCGGCTCAGGCGCGGGGCGGGAGATATGATCAGCAAATACTCTCGAACGTTGCCCGGGTGCTGGGAGGCGATCCTCAGTACAAAAACGTCACCGTCGACGTCGAAGACGGCGTTGTAACCCTGGCGGGGAGCGTTGAGCTGGACAGCACGCGGCGCAATCTAGTAGTACGGATACACCACATTGATCATGTGGCCGGGGTCGAGAATCAACTGGTGCTCTCGCCTGCCGCCCCGCCCGACCACGTTCTCTACGGGGAAGTGCAGCGCAGGCTTTGGGACGCCGGTTATAAGGACATTACTATCCAGGTCCATGAAGGCGCGGTTGTGCTTAGCGGGATTGTACGAACCCAAAAGGATTGGAATGCAGCCAGGCAAATCGCGAGCCTGACACCGGGCGTGAAAGAAGTAGCCGCGAGGTTGACGATCGCGACGCCATAACGTTAAACACGGATTCCGTCACCATCGAGGTGTCATTCCAAGCGCAGCGAGGAATTGGATCCGCTAGTTTTACGGGACACTTACCTTTCCTTCGACGCCAGCGTGGCAGGTTCCTTCGCCTGCGGGCCTCAAACAACTTTGTATCAGAATGGCTCCGACTTCAACCCAGCGGCTAAAGCCGAAATTTCTTTTTGTCCTTTACGGCCCGACTTCGTAGCCCGTCGCTCGCTGCGCTCACTCCAGGCTAAACGCACAAACCACCCCATCGCGCGAAAACCGCGCGTGCTGGGACCCCGGCTCAAGTCGTGCCCTGATACAGTCGCGCGGGTGGAGACTTTCACGTTCGTGGTTCATTGCCGTCTCAACCGGGACAAGCCGGTCTATGGCGAAGGATGACATCTCTTCAGCATCTGGCGGGAAAGTGGCTAAAATCGCCGGCTCAATCGCCAGCCACCGGTACATCCGGCTGCTTTTCCCTCAAACCTTCCCACATCTCTACGACGCGGTCGCGGAGTCTTTCTGTAAGCTGGCGGTAAGTCTCCTCGGAGTTTTTCTCCGTCGCCGGCGGCTCGATAGGATCGCCGAAGCGTACCTGGAGCCTGGAAAGACGAGGGAACTTGCGGCTGCGGGGCCAGGCGTCGTAGAAGCCTTCCAACGCCACCGGGTAGATGGGCACATTGAGATGTGCCGCTAGAATGGCTGCGCCTTTCTTGAATTTCTTGGGCGCGCCGTCAATGGAGCGCTCGCCTTCCGGGTAGAGCACCAGGTTCTTGCCCTGTTTCAGGCCAAAGGCGCCGGCGCGCATGGCGTTGACCAGGTTCGAGTCCGGGTCGACTGGAACCAGCTTAAAGGTGCGGCCAAGAAAGTTCAGCAGGCCGGTGCTGAAAATCTCGCTGGTGCCTACGTAGAACATGTCTTTGAACAGCCGCCAGGGAATCTGGGTGGCCACGACCGGACCATCGAGAAAACTCTGGTGATTGGGAGAGAGAATGAAGGGCCCTTTCTTGGGCAACTTTTCTTTCCCGCTCACGCGCAGGCGAAAGAAAACGCGCATAAAGACCGCGACGAACTTGCCGAAGACAAACCAGCCAAAAGCCAGCAGGCGGCTGCTGTTGAGCGGAGCCAGAACGCCGGGATCGTCGGGCTCGGAGGCCAGCACCGCGTCCCAGCCGGGGAGCAATGGCCTCGGTGCGCCGCCCGGGGCAGCGCTACCCCGGGCCTGGCGGATCGTGTCCACCAACTCGCGCACGGTGTAGACTTGCGATATCACTTTCTGGTCAGCTTCCACGCCCAACTCGCGCTCCAGAGCCACCACCAGCTCCACGCGCTCCATGGAATCAAAGCCCAGGTCCAGTTCCAGGTTCGACGCAGGCAGAACCGGTTTCTGTGCCTTGCTGGCTACGCGAACCACTGCCATTGCTTTCTGCACCCCGGGGTCGGAGAGCCACAGCGCTTCTTCGCCCGTGGGCTCCTCGGCGACTGGCGGTGTGCTTTCCGCGCCCGCGTGTTCGCCCGCCATGACGCGCCGCTGGATCTCAAAGCGCTTCAACTTGCGCGTGCTGGTGCGAGGCAGAGGGTCGCGCCAGAGATCGAAGCTCAGGATGCGCTTGGCGCCGGGCAGCTCCATGGAAAGGTTTTCCACGTCAAAGCGGATGGCCTCGCGGGCATTCACGATCTTGCGCTCGCGCAGGACGTCAAAATCGGGGACAATCACCGCATGCAGCCGCTCGGAGAACGGTTCACCCGGCCGGTTCGCCAGCCCCATCACGCAGATTTCTTTGATAAAAGGAGAGCGCAGGTACTGGGCCTCAATTTCCTCGGGGTAAATGTTCTTGCCCGAGCTGAGGACGATGATCTCTTTCTTTCTTCCGGTAATGAAGAGGTTGCCTCGCTCGTCCAGGTAGCCCAGGTCGCCGCTCAAGAGCCACCCGTCGCGCATGGTCTCGGCCGTGGCTTCCGGACGGTTGTAGTAGCCCTTCATGATGATCCCGCCGGCGATCGCGACTTCACCTACGGCAAACGGCGCTCCTTCCGCTGGCTGAGGATCGACAATCTTGACCTCCACGCCGCGCAGCGGCTGGCCGACGGAGCCCATTACATTAGCTTCGGGCGGCGTGATGAAGGCGCCGCCGCTGGTTTCCGTGAGGCCGTAGGCTTGCAGTACGTTGAAGCCCAAGTTTTGCAAGTCGCGCCCGATCTTCGGATCGAAAGCCGAGCCTCCGGTGATCAGATAGCGCATGTTCGGGCCGAGCATGCGGTGGACTTTGGCGAAGAACAGCTTGCCCGGATTCAAGCCCAGCTTGCGCCCGGCGGCGGAGATGGCCATCAGAATTCGAAACGCTGTTCGCACCGCCCATGGCCGGCTCTGTACCTGTTGCATCACGCGCTCGTGGATCAAGTAGAAAAACTGGGGGACGCAGCAGAAAAGGGTGATGCCGCGCTGGCTCAGGGCGCGCAGCAACTCGCTGGTGTTCATCTCTTCGAGATAGACGATGCGCGCTCCGGCAGCGAAGGGAAGCAGGAGGTTGGCCATCTGCGCCAGGGCGTGGAAGAGGGGCAGCACGGCGAGAATCGAATCTTGCTCGCTCACCGAGATCGTAGCGAAAACCGAGCTGGCCTCGGCCAGCAGATTGCCATGGGTGAGCATCACGCCCTTGGGATCGGCGGTAGTGCCGGAGGTATACATGATCACGGCCAGGTCCGGAACCGGCAGAAAACATCGCCAGAAGATTGGAGTAGCGGCCTTCGCCGGAGCCGTCGATCATCACGATTCGAACCAGCGTCTCTTCGACGGCCTTTTCCACCACCGGCAAGTGTTTGGCGTCAGTGAAGATGACAGCCGCGCCCGAATCCCACAATAGCTTGTTGACCTGGTGGTGGTTAAAAGCGGTATCAAGCGGCACCGCGACTGCGCCCGCCGCCATCACGCCCAGGTAAGCGGTCACCCACAGCGGCCCGTTGGCCGCCATGATGGCGCAACGCACACCTTCTGACATGCCTGACTGGCGCAGCCATCTGCCCACCGACTCGCCCCTGAGCCGCAATTCGGCGTAGGTCAGGCTTTCCATCGTGCCCGTGGTCGGCTGCAACTCGGCCGCGACGCTCTGCGGGTACTTTTCTACGGATTGAAGAAAGCAACTGTAAAAGCCGTGCATACTGCCGCAGTTTTCAGCGTGGAAGGTCTTTTGGCTTACCGCATCTTACCTGTGGTGGTCGGCGCAGAACAAGGGCAAGCCTCCCACCCATCCTAAGGAGAATGACTTGTGAATTGCTGCGCGTGCCGCCTAGGGAAGTGCCTTTGCCGCAGCGAGCATCTCTTCAGCCTTGGCCCGCACGCGAACGTCTTCGGTGAAGTTCACCCAGCGCACGGCTCCTGATGAATCCAGCAGGAACTCAGCCGGCCGGGATATGTCGGCGCCTTCGGGGCCGCCGCCGACGTGGAGCAGATCATAGCGACGGATGACCTCCGCTTTCGGGTCGGAGAGGAAAGGGAAGGTGTAGCCCGCTTTACTGCAAAGTTTGCTGGACTGTTCCATTGAATCCACGCTGATGGCGACCGGACGGATGCCGGCAGCATGAAACTCCTGGAGGTCCTTCTGAATACCTCGTAACTCGAGGTTACAGAACGGTCACCAGTAACCGCGGTAGAAAATCAGCAGCACCGCCTTGGGCGCTTTTCCCGAAGAGCCGTCGATAGGTGCTGACAGGAGCTGCGCCAGAGACACCGTTTGTCCACTCGTGTCCGTGAGATTAAAGTCGGGAGCTTTCTGCCCCACCTTCGGCGCGCCGGCGGAAGCCGGAACTGCTCTGGCGTGAAAGAAGCCCCAAACAGAAATGCCAAACAGAAGAACGGCGATAACGGTAAGGATCGAGCCCGAAACCTTGCCGCGATAAACCTCAGGCTGGCCGAAAAGTGAAACGCTGCCGCGAGACATCACCGGCTGACCGAAGGCCCGTTTCAGCCCCACAAGGAAAAAAATCAGCCCGACCGCCGGCAGCAGCAGACTCACCCAGGGAAAAATTCTCTCGCCGGGAACTTTGATGAAGTACAGAAAGTTGCTCAGCACCCCAAGCAGGGTGAAAATGCTTCCTGCCCAGAGGGCCCCGTTCCTGCGGCGCCGGGTCAAAGCTGGTGTTGGCTGGCTCATAACAAGTCCTTCTCCAAGGGCTGCCGACTAGAGATTCTAGCATGTAAGCCGGATGGGACCAGCGAGTTCGGCGCTGACCGGGACGAGGTGAGCGCCTTGCAATTACAATGACCCTCTACTGAAGACTAAGGAGAACCATGCGCGTGGTACTGTGCAAGGAGTGGGGTGGACCGGAAAAGCTGGTGGTCGAGGACGTGCCTTCTCCACCGATGCGCCCAGGCGCGGTGCGGGTGGCGGTGCAGGCTGCCGGAATCAATTTTGCCGACTTGCTGCATTCCTGGCTCGGAAGCAGGGGGCGTGATCGCCGAGGTGGGGCCCGGCGTGAGCAAATTCAAGCCCGGCGACCGGGTTATGGTTCTGGCCGGCGCCGGCGCTTATGCCGAGGAAGTAGTGGTGGAAGCGGCACGCGTCTTTCCCATTTCCGCCAAGATGGACTTTCTTAGCGCCGCGGGCTTTCCCGTGGCATATGGAACGTCGCACGGGGCACTGGACTGGCGAGCGCGCCTCAAGCCCGGCGAGTGGTTGCTGGTGCATGGCGCGGCCGGCGGCGTGGGCCTCACCGCCGTCGAGATCGGCAAAGCCATGGGGGCCCAGGTCATCGCCTGCGCGGGCTCGCCGGAGAAGCTGGAGGTTGCCAGGAGCCGCGGCGCCGATCATCTGATCGACTACTCGCGCGAGGACATCCGCACGCGGGTCAAGGAGATCACCGGCGGCCGCGGCGCCGATGTGGTCTACGATCCCGTCGGCGGCGACGTCTTCGACGCCAGCCTGCGCTCGATCGCGTGGGAAGGCCGCGTCATTATTATTGGCTTCGCCTCCGGCCGCATCCCCCAGGTCCCGGCCAACATCGCCCTGGTCAAGAATATTGACGTCATTGGTTTCTACTGGGGCTCATACCAGAAGCACAAGCCGGAACTGCTGCGCCAGTCCTTTGCCCAGCTCTTCCGCTGGTTCGACGAAGGCAAACTGAAACCGCATGTCTCCCACCACATGGACCTAAAGGAGGTGGCCCGGGCCATGAATTTGCTAGGACAGCGCAAGTCAACAGGGAAAGTGGTCCTCACCACCACGAGCTGATTATTGCCATTTAGTAAATATCCCATGAAAAGTTAATGAAATGGTTACCTTGGTTATTGTTTCTGAGCGTCAGCCGGGTTAATGTGGCTCAAGAACGAAAAGCGGGGTAAAAGACTTGATGAGGAAGCCTTTCAGCCGGGCGTTTCCACAGGTATCCCGGACCGGACTGCCGGTCCAGGTTGCCGCCGTTTGTTATCGCATTCGCGGATTGTCCCTTGAATTCCTGCTGGTCAACACCAGCGCCGGGAAGTGGACTTTCCCCAAAGGGCGGATTGAGCCTAGCCTCTCCGGCCCGGAGAGCGCTGCGCGTGAAGCGCTAGAAGAAGCCGGCGCGAGGGGGAGAATTGAGGAGGCGCACTTCGGCTGGTATATCGATACCAAACGCGCCTTGGGTCACGACAACCGGACGCGCGAAATAGTAATTGCGGCCTACATGTTCGAGGTGCGTTCCACGGTCTCTCCCGAAGAAGGAGATCGCAACCCCACCTGGTTCACACCGCAGGAAGCCAAGAAAAGGTTGGGCGAGCGGCGTGCTCCAAAGTACTCCGGCCAGTTGGCCACCCTTGTCGACGCCGCGGTCAAGCGCATAACGGCGTCACAAGACAGTCCTTCGCCTCGCGAGGCGGCCAGGTCCTACCGCTTGATGTTGCAGCGGTAATCGCGCCGGGCCGAAGTGCGTGCGGTGACTTCCAAATTGCTTCCTCGTTAGAAATCTTCATCCCGACGGCCGTCAGCGAGCGTGCGCTTTCATCTGCGCGCGAGTGGGCCGGAGGGACTTTGCGTTTTGCTTGTCCCATTCAGCTGCCAGTGCCCAAACGCAAGGCCCTCGCTTCTATTCAGACGCTCTGCCCATTCGCCAAAAGCGGGCGCGAATGGGACCCGAAAGCGCGTCCTCATCAACAAGGCTCGGGATGACGATTTCCCTGGAATGACACATCTCCTGTCTCGTGGCGAGGATCATGGAAAAAACCTCCCC
>WNFJ01376984.1_pt1 | contig 14930 bp, 12 predicted proteins | sample 5400461 | NCBI WGS metagenome assembly WNFJ01 (sample SAMN13153349, study PRJNA577476) | soil metagenome | isolation source: 115 cm saprolite on Douglas fir-dominated hillslope | place: USA:California | collected 2013-09-17 | reverse complement strand
GTCGCTTACTGCCTCTGGCAGAAGTTCCTTCGCTTTGATCCGCAAGACCCCGTATGGCCGAATCGGGATCGTTTCGTGCTGTCGATGGGGCACGCGTCCATGCTGCTCTATTCGCTGCTTCATTTGACTGAAGTCAGAGCTGTTAACAAAGACTATGAAACCCTCGGCGAAGTGTCCGTGCCACTCGACTCGATTAAATCGTTCCGGCAGTTGGATAGCCGGTGTCCCGGACACCCGGAGTACCGCTGGACCTCGGGCGTGGAGACAACGACCGGACCACTAGGCCAAGGCGTCGCCACCAGCGCAGGGATGGCGACTGCGCGGCAATGGCTGGCAGCGCGCTACAACCGCCCCGGTTTCGAAAATCTGTTCGACTTCAACGTCTACGCTATGTGCGGAGACGGATGCATGATGGAAGGAATCTCCAACGAGGCTGCCTCCCTCGCCGGACACCTGCGGCTTTCGAATCTTTGCTGGATTTACGACAACAACCACATCACTATAGAAGGCAACACTTCCCTAGCTTTCAGCGACGACGTGGCTACACGTTTTATTAGCTACGGCTGGAACGTAACGCGGGTCGGCGATGCAAATGACCTCGAGATGCTTGAGCGAGCCTTCCGCACTTTTCTAGACTCCAAGGATCGCCCTACGTTGATTATCGTTGACAGCCACATCGGATACGGAGCGCCCCACAAACAAGATACCAGCGGGGCCCACGGCGAAGCTCTGGGCGAGGACGAGGTCCGTCTCGCGAAACGGAATTACGGCTGGCCCGAAGACAAAAAGTTTTATGTGCCGGACGGCGTCTACGATCATTTCCGTGAAGGCATCGGAAAGCGCGGCAAGCAACTGCGCGACGATTGGTTTGCCCAAATCGGCGAATACCGCAAGCTCTATCCCGAACTCGCCGAAGAACTTTTCCGCATGCAGCACCGCCAGCTTCCGGAAGGATGGGATCGCGACCTCCCGGAATTCCCCGCAGACCCGAAGGGACTGGCCACTCGCGACTCCTCGGCTAAAGTGCTGAATGCAGTCGCCAAGAACATTCCCTGGCTCATCGGAGGAGCGGCAGACCTGGCACCCTCCACCAAGACCAGGCTTACATTCGACGGAGCAGGCGATTTCTCGGCGGAGAATTATGCGGGCCGCAATTTCCACTTCGGCATACGCGAACACGCGATGGGCGCCATAGTGAACGGAATGAGTCTAGTGAGAGTCCGGCCCTTCGGCTCGGGATTTTTCACCTTCGTCGATTACATGCGGGGATCTCTCCGCCTGAGTGCTTTGATGGAACTTCCCGTCATTTATGTGTTTACCCACGATTCCATTGGACTTGGCGAAGACGGCCCAACTCATCAGCCCATCGAACAACTTGCTCACATGCGCTCGATGCCCGGTCTTATCGTGCTCCGGCCCGCGGATGCAAACGAGGTGAGGGAGGCCTGGAAGATAATTCTCCAGCTTCGCCACCAGCCGGCCGTACTGGTTCTGTGTCGTCAATCGGTGCCAACAATCGACCGTGCGAAGTTCGCTCCTGCCTCAGGCCTGCCCCGCGGGGCCTACATTCTCGCGGATACGCCTGGAGCGGATCCCGATGTCATCCTCATCGGCACCGGGAGCGAGGTTTCCCTTTGTCTACAGGCTTACGAGCAATTAACGAAAGAGGGGGTGCGGGCGCGCGTGGTCAGCATGCCGTCCTGGGAGTTGTTTGACGATCAGGATGAGAATTACCGGGAATCAGTTCTGCCTTCGCGCGTGAAAGCAAGAGTATCGGTGGAACAGGCATCAGATTTTGGCTGGAGCAAATACACTGGCCGCAGTGGGCACAACATCGGTATCAAAACCTTTGGGGCGTCGGCGCCTCTTAAGCAGCTATTGAAAAAATTCGGCTTCAATGCGGAGAACGTGGTAGCCGCCGCGAAGAGCCAAATCGCGCGGCACCGGAGCACGAAATGAAAATAGGGGTAGCTGCAGATCACGGTGGATTCGAGATGAAGCGACAACTTGCCAAATTGCTGGCGACAGAAGGACACGAGGTCGTTGATTTTCGCAACGCTGTTTATGACGCGGACGACGACTACCCCGATTTTACGATTCCTCTGGCGCGTGCTGTGGCTATTGGAGACGTGAAACGGGGCGTCCTAGTCTGCGGCAGCGGTGTGGGCGCTTCCGTGGCTGCCAACAAGGTGAACGGCGTGCGCGCGGCGCTTTGTGAGGACCACTTTTCGGCCCGCCAAGGCGTGGAGGATGACGACATGAATATACTCTGCTTCGGGGGTCGGACCATGGGTATCGCGCTCGCGTGGGATTGCACGAAGAACTTCCTCGACGCCAAGTTCAGCGGTGCAGAGCGGCACCGCCGCCGGCTGGCCAAGGTTGCTCAACTCGAAAATAGCACGATGGCCCGTAGGAACGATCGTCAGGAGCTTCAGGCTATTGGGCCTAAGTAATAGGAGAAAACAATGACGTTGCTTGAATCTCTAAAGAAGTACACAACCGTAGTCGCGGATACTGGCGACATTGAAGCCATTGCCAGACATCGGCCGCAGGACGCGACCACGAACCCCTCGCTGCTTTACCATGCCGCCCAGATGCCGGTGTATCGACACTTGGTGGAAGAGGCTGCGGAACTTGCCACGGGGCGCGGCGGCAAGCACGAAGAAATGGCGGCAGAGTTCATTGATCGTCTTTTCGTGCTGTTCGGATGGGAAATTCTCAAGGTCGTTCCCGGCCGCGTCTCTACCGAGGTAGCAGCTAGTTTGAGCTTCGATACAGCGGGGACGATTGCCAAAGCTCGTAAGCTCATCTCTTTGTACGAAAAGAAGGGTGTGGCGCGCGAACGAATCCTGATCAAGATCGCGAGCACCTGGGAGGGCATTCGTGCAGCCGAGCTTCTTGAGAAGGAAGGCACCCGTTGCAATCTGACACTTCTCTTCAGCTTTGCCCAGGCCGTAGCGTGCGCCGAAGCCCGAGTAACCCTGATCTCGCCTTTCGTCGGCCGTATTTACGATTGGTATAAGAAGGAGCGTGGAGGCACTGAGATTCCTGCGGACCAGGATCCCGGCGTTGCGTCCGTCACTCGCATCTACAACTACTACAAGAAATATGGACACAAGACGCAAGTGATGGGGGCAAGCTTCCGCAATGTGAATCAGATCGTCCGCTTAGCCGGATGCGATTTGCTCACCATCAGTCCCGAACTTCTTGACCAGTTAGAGCAGGCGGAGGGCGCTCTGAAACGCGAACTGGATCCGGCAAAAGCGCAGGCGAACAAGGAAGAACACATTCACCTGGACGAGAAGATGTTCCGCTGGATGCACAACGAGGACGCAATGGCGACGGAAAAACTCGCCGAAGGCATCCGCAAATTTAACAGCGACGCGCGTCACCTGGAAGAGTATGCGCTGTCCCAGGTTGCCGAAAAGGTTGGGTGACCGGCAGCCCGCGCATAATCGCACTTGGACTCAGTGCTTCATGACTTGCCTTGATGATCGAAATTCCCGGACTGTCGCTCAGGCCAGAGAGCAGAGAGCACAAGGCCGACCGCAATGCCTATCGAAACTTCGGAGAAACGGTGAATCGCGATTGACCATGCGCTGGTGGATCGAGTCACGAGCATCACAATCACCAGTGTAGTGGTCGCGTATCGGTAGGCACTTCTCTCAACCCGCAAAACTGCAAACAGCAATCCAATGAGAAGGACGGCTATGCCGAATGTCCAGACACTTCCATGGAGGTAGGTAGCAGTCACTGCCCCAACAGCAGCTCCTATCGCTGTTCCCGCGAAATGCTGTGCGGAAACCGGCAATGCAGCCCCGAGCGTCGACCCCATGCCTATCACGGTCGAGATCGGAGCCCAATAAGCTTCAGGCAAGCGAAATAGACGGGCGATGAGGTAGGAAACAACTGCTGCCACCGCGGTTCGGGCCGCCAGAACCAGAGACGGAGGGTTATCTCTGGCTACAATGAAACTGCTGAGTTGTCTGTCTGTAGATGGTGCACCAGAAATCGCTTTGGCCGTCGGGTCGGTAGCAATAATAAGGATGGGGTCGCCAGCCATGTTTCAGACGACGTCCGCTTCTGAGCTACTCAGTTTCGGTGCTGGAAATTCGTGCAAGACGACTTGCGCTTCTCCCGGAGCACGGCAGGGCGAGAGCATCCGCATGGTGATTACAACGGCCGGGATCAGATACGCGAATGTTACGCAAACCCACATCAGGGCGCCTGCACACTCCTGATCTTGGAGAGGAGATAAATTCCAAATGCGGGCCGTAGATAGATAGTTTGGGTAAACAACGCGGCCACAAAATGTAAGAAATGCGGAAAGAATGTCGCAGGGTAACGTGCCGAGGAAGAGGTACAAGGGCATGAACATCGACCACTGAGGCCCTTTGGCCTCACGCGGCGTGGTCCGGACGATGGGCAGCCAGAAAAGAAGACCCGCGGACAAAAAGGATGCGTTCTCCACGATGTGCCAAGTGTTGGACGATAGTCCCAACTGGAACAGAGTGGGGATATGCCAGGCGATCACTGCGGCAGTACCGGCGAGCCAGCAGAAAACAGGATTACTAAGAAAATGTCCGAGCAATGGTGGCATCCTGCCGCAGAGAAGCAGGATAACGTGCGTGAACCACTTCGGCAACCCGCATAACAATGGCATGGCCGGTGCCCCTGACAGAATCAACGGAGCGCCCACTGTCATCAACAGAAGATGCTTCATCATGTGGACGGTGAGCAACTGATGATCAAGTGCGGCGAGGGGAGAGCCCAGAGCGATCCATACTGAAAACAGTCCAGCCACAAGTGCCGTGGCCCGCCAGGGGGGAAACGAAATCGGGGAAGCTCGGCGAAGACGAAACCAGCCGCGCGAGTAGACGAATGCCAGCAGCACCAAAATAACGGTCGTCAGCGAAGAGAAGTGACCGTGTTGCGCGTGGGCGTGGATTTCGAATGACATAGATACCTAGCGGTCGGTAGCAGTTTCGCCTAGCGCGACTGCACGAGAAGCATCACGCGCCGGCACTTGAGTTGCCGGACGCAAGGTCTTAAGAAAGCCCACCAACGCGGTTGTCTCCGCCGGACTCAAGTTTTTTCCATAGGCAGGCATATTGCCACCACCCTGAATTACCTGCCGGATCAGCTGATCTTCTGTAAGTCGCAGAGCAACACTGTCCAAAGCAGGTCCGCGTTCACCTCCCCGGTCATCGAGCGAATGACAGTTGTGACACTGCTTGGCTTGAAAAACCAGCGCACCCTGGCGCTCCAAGGCCGTGCGTCCGTGGACATACTGTGAGGGAATCGGCTCACTGCTCCATGCATCCATGACCGGACTCCAGGGTGTGTGTTGACCCAGATGCGTCATAGTGCCGAGAGCCACCGCGATCAAAAGAATTGTGAGCACGGCAATCGGTCTGCGCCTCCAGCTTTTCTCACCTTCTCCGGCGAAGAATGGAAGCGCCAGAAGCACGATGATTCCGATAGCAGGACCGATCAGCAATATCGGTGTCTCCGCGGAAGGGGGCAAGAACGAGAGCAGCGCATATAACCAAAGAAAGAAAAAGTCTGGGCGTGGAGCAGTCTGAATAATCGTGGGATCCGGCTGGCCGCCCGGACCGAAGGGGCCAAAGTAAACCGCGCACGCGGCGATCGCAAGAAGGACGAAACCGGAGAACACGATATCCTTCCACACCGCGCTAGGCACGAACGGTATGCCCTGCTTATGCGTCAGCTCGCGGTATTCCTGCATATACGTGGCGCGCCGGACGATGCGCCCCGGCATGGGCCACTCATTGATTCCAAGTTTCAGCACCATGAGCAAATGGACACAGACAAACACGATCAGCAATCCCGGGATTACAAAGACGTGCAGCGCGAAGAACCTCGAAAGCGTTGCGCCAGCAATGATCGGGCCGCCAAGCATGAGGTTCACGGCCCAAGGGCCGATCACGGGGACGCGACTTACGATTGATGCCCCGATGCCTAGTCCCCAATACGCGTCTTGATCGAATCGCATGATCTGGCCGGTAAAGGCCATCCCCAGGGTCACGAGTAAGAGCAAGACGCCAACGACCCAGGTGAGTTCTCGTGGAAACTTGTAGGCTCCAAAGAGGAAGACTTGCACCATGTGGATCAGGACGATGGCGACCATGAAATTCGAGCCCCAGCCGTGCAGGGCTCGAATGAACCAACCAAGAGAGATGCCGTGATTGAGAGTCTGGAGGCTGTTCCACGCCTCTCCGGCAGAAGGCACATAGATCAGCGCAAGCAGTATGCCGGTGACAATCTGCAGCATAAAACACGTGAGCGCGGCGCTGCCAAATACATAGAACCAACTCGCAGTCTCGCGCGGAACCGGATGCCTGGCAGTTTCGCGAATCGACGCACCAAGCTGGAGGCGGAGATCGAACCACTCGCCGATTTTTTGAACTAGGCGCATCTCGTTCCTCGGGGCTTCGTGTTCGCTGCACGACCGGGAGTCGGCATCTCGCCGGCTTTAATAAAAATCCTTCCATCTTCGATTTTGTGGTTGTACTGAAACAATCCGCGTTCTGGAGGTCCTGAGGCGCGGGATCCGTCCTGGTAGTAAGCTCCTCCGTGACAAGGGCACATAAACAGGCTCGACTGTGGGAACCATCGAACCGGGCATCCAAGGTGCGCACAGTTGATGGCAAAGACCTGGAAAGTCTGATTGTCGACGTTCCGAACCCAGCACGCGATGTCCGCGGTTTCGCCGTCCCATGAATTGACCACGGGATTGCGATACGTCGCAAGCCGAGTCTGGCCGGCAGGAAACTGCTCCAGTCCGCCGAGCGAGAGCCACGACTCGTATCCAAACTTTTTTTCGCACGGCCAATACCGCGCCGACGATGGCGTTAAGAAGAATCCCAAGTTTCACGAGCATCACGCGTCTGGACATTCCGTTTTCTTCGCTCATCGCGGTCCTCCCTTGCCCCCGTCCGTGGAAGAGATCGGGTACGGCTGACCCGGAAATTGTGTCCGGTGGCTGGAAAGCCATGCCACGACATCGGAAATTTCTTCTGCCGACATTGGCTGGCCGTCGACATCACCGCGCCAGTCCGGTGCACCCAATTCCGGGCGACCTGCAATGACGATAGTTCGGAGTTCCTGGTCACTCACCAGAGCGAGGTAGGCGGTATCCACGATCGAGCTCGCCTTGTTCCCTCCGCGGCCATCCACTCCGTGACAGGAGGAGCAATAGATTCGATATGCTTCCGCACCACGTTGCGGGTCGCCAGGAGTCTCTGAGGAATACGACGGAGGAATCACGTTGTTCAGAGTGTCGGACTTCGCCCAGGAACGGATTCCACTCACGAGCGCGTCGATCTGTTTTTCGGTGAGCATCGCACCCGCACTCTGCGCAAACGCCGGCATCGATGTGCCGGGTACTCCGTTTGCGGTGGTGCGGCGAATCACGCTATCGTCGGCGATCGTAAGAAAAACGGGATTGGCCAGAGCGATCGCCGCTCCACCCTTTCCGTTCGCACCATGGCATCCTGCGCAATTCTGAGAGTAGAGCAGACTGAACTCCATAATCTGGCTTGGCGGGATGATCTCGGAGTCCGATTTAGGTCGGCCCGGCGAACTACTGCAACCGCTGCAAGCCGCGACCGCAACCATCACGACAGCCACGAGAATCGATTGGTGCGTCACTGATGGTGCTCATCTCCGTTGTTTTGCTCTATTGCTCCTGCCGCTTCAATTCCGGCGCGAACGCCGAAGGGGACATGCTGCCAGGTACGTATGCGCACCTGCCTGGAAACCACGATTCCGGCGACGACGCCAAATCCGATCTGGGAAAGGACAAACCAAAACCAGTCAATCCGCTGGTTGAGCACGGGATCGACGGCTTCGAGAATGCTATGCAGTACGCCAGACCATAGAACGGGCGCGATCACCCCGCCAAGCAGAATCGGGTTCCGGGGAAACATCGGCAGCGCGACTCCATAGAGAAGGCCCACGAGTAGGGAGCAGAGCAGGTGGACGACCGTCGCCACGATCAGAGCGTCCCAATGAAAAGCAGCGATTTGCTCGATGGTGGTTCTCGCCGGGAAAAATCCAGCTGACAATAGATTGATCGGGTACCACATTCCATGGCCGCTCACAATTCCGTAGATCACGGCCAGGACAGCCATGGCAACACTTCCAGCCAGACCGCCCTTTATCCCCGCGGAAATCGGATAAATCTCTATAGGCAATCGCGCGCGATGCAATTCTTGTGTCATCCATTTGACGCGAGCCACTTGCGGCCGTGTGGTAGTGACAGGCGGGGCCTTGTCCAGCACAGACACGCGCTCGTGCTTCTCCTCGGGCAAAACGTCGCGAAACCAACCTACGCAGCCCGCGATCGCCAGGATTGCTCCGAGAAGACTGACCGAGATACTGGTGACCAGTCCGGCAAACAGCAGCGTGAAACCGAAAGCCAACACAATTGGCCACGCTGTCGGGGCAGGCAGGTCTACTGTGCTCATCGATGGCTCACCTTCTCGCGGCGACAGGTCAACTATTTCCGAGCCCATCAGCAGTTCCCTTCTATCGTTCAGCCTTATCGTCCCTTATCGTCCAAGGACGTAAACGACCGTGAATACCACAACCCACACTGCATCGACGAAGTGCCAATAGAGAGACAAGACATCAACTCGATACGCGTGCTCCTGCTTGACTCGCCCTGTTAGCGCAAATCCCAACACTAAAGTGAGGCACAGAAGACCCACGACCACATGAAATCCGTGCAATCCTACTAATGAGTAATAGGTTGTCCCGAAAAGATTGGTAGAGATGGTTAGTCCATCCTTATAAATCAGTCTGCGCCACTCAGTCGCTGTTCCATATAAGAAAATGACGCCCAGTGCGATGGTCGAGAACCACCACCTTGAGAAATTGCGAACGCTTCCCGCGCGAAGCGCTTTGACGGCGAGATGAATGGTCAGACTGCTCGAAAGAAGGCAAATACTGTAGAAGATCGGTGCTGCGAGGACGTCTTGCGGCGTGGGCCCTGTCAGACTCTTGCCGATATAGAAGATGTAAGCTACGACAAAAATCGTAAAAATAGCGGCTTCAGCGGCGATCAGAACGAACATTCCGACCCGCCCGCGCGAGGGAAGTTGCGCCGTGACCGGTTGCAGCTGCAGCGGGATGTATGTCGCGTTCATTCAAACTTCCAGTCAGGATCGGCCGGATGCTTGAGATCCCAAAGCGGGCGACGGCTCTTGACCGTTGGAATGGCGGCGAAGTTATATGCAGGCGGCGGCGAAGGCGTAGACCACTCGAGCGTCCAGGCGTCCCATGGGTCGCTGCCCGCCGTTCTTCCCTTGAAGTAAGACCACAGCAGATTGGCGACAAAAACCACGATACCCAGTGCTTGAAAAAAGACGCCAATCGTCACAATGAGATTCCACATATCCCAGCCACGGCCTGGCTCATAGGTGTAAATTCGTCGCGGCATGCCCAGGAGTCCGGGGATGTGCATAAAGTCAAACGTCAAGTGGAATCCGATTAGGAAGAGCCAGAAATGAAGCCTACCCAGAGTTTCGCTGTACATCTTCCCCGACATCTTCGGAAACCAGTAGTAGAAGGCACCGAAGATCGTGAACAAGATTGCGCCTACGATCACGTAGTGGAAGTGTGCAACAACGAAATATGAATTTCCCAGCTGCCAGTCGAAAGGCGCGGCGCCCAGCATGATCCCTGTCAGACCGGCAATCAGGAACTGAAATAGAAAACCAACGCAGAACAGCATCGGTGTCTTGAACTCGATCTTCCCGCCCCACATCGTGGCCAGCCAGTTGAAGATCTTAATTCCGGTTGGGACCGCAATCGCCATCGTTGACAACACGAAGAACATGTTGGCACTTGGGCTCATACCTACCGTGAACATGTGATGGGCCCAGACGCTCATGCCGATGAACCCAATGCAGATTGTGGCCGCTACCATGACGGGATAGCCGAAGATCGCCTTCCGTGAGAACACAGGGATGATCTCGGACGCGAAGGCGAATCCCGGAATAACCAGAACATAAACTTCTGGATGGCCGAAGACCCAAAAGAAGTGCATCCAAATTACCGCTGAGCCGCCAGCTTGAGTGTCAAAGAAGTGGCCGCCGAGGTAACGATCGACCAGCAACATCAGCTGTGCTGCCGTTAACGGGCTGACGGCAAGGATTACCATGCCGGACATGACAAGGTTGAGCCATGCCAACAAGGGCATTTTATCCAGACTCATCCCCGGGCAGCGCATACATAAGATCGTGGTCAGAATATTTACTGCTGTGCCGATGCTGCCAAAGCCCGACACCAAAAGGCTGAGCGTCCAGAAATCCGTACTATGTCCGACCGAAAACGTCCGCGACGTCAACGGCGCGTAGGCAAACCATCCGACGTCAGGCGCGTTCCCCGCACCATACAGACCATTAGCTCCCACCAGGCTGAAATAAAGAAGAAGACCTCCGAATGCGGTCAGCCAGAAACTGAAAGCATTCAGGCGCGGAAACGCCATGTCCCGCGCGCCGATCATAAGAGGAATCAGGTAATTGGCGAACCCAAACACCAGAGGCATCACAACGAAGAAAATCATCGTGGTCCCGTGCATAGTGAACATCCGATTGAAGACTTGTGGCGAGACGAAATCATTATGCGGACGGATAAGCTGGATGCGCATGATCCCCGCTTCAATCCCGCCGATCACGAGAAAGACCAGCGCGTAACCGAGATACAGGATGCCCAGCCGCTTGTGATCGACAGTCGTCACCCATTCGTGCAGCCTATCTACGAGCGGATAAGCCATTGTCTCGGTTTGCGGCCACGCGATTGAATCAGTTGACATCGGGACGTATCCTCAGCGCGTTCACCTAAGCGTCTCCAAATACGCGGTCACTGCGTCCAGTTCGTGGTCGGTCAACTCCATCGCAGGCATTAAAGATCCAGGCTTGATGGCCTCGGGTTTTTGAATCCAAAGGCGAAGATTTTCTGGAGTGTTCAGCGCCGCTCCCGCTGCGATCGTTTCCCGGCTCATTAAGTGGGTGAGATCGGGGCCGAAGCGTCCATTGGCGACTGTGCCAGCCACCGCATGACAGTTGATGCAGGCAGTGGTCTGGAATACCCGTTGCCCCTCGCGAACAACATCGCTTGTGGATGCCGGCTGCCGTTGCAGTTGGATCCAGTGGTCGAACTCATCGCGCGGTTGAACATAAACACGGAGGAGCATTTTGGCGTGTTGTGTCCCGCAATACTGCGCACACTGGCCCAGATAAAGACCCGCCTCGTGTGCATCGATCCACATATGGTTGGGGTGGTTAGGAATCAGGTCCGTCTTGCCCGCCAGTCGTGGCACCCAGAAACTATGATCAGTATCGGCCGATAGCAACTTGATAAAAGTCGGCGTTGGGTGCAGCGGGTCGCTTACGGGCACGTGCAATTCGTTTGCAGTAACGACGTGCAGTCCGGGATAGCGATATTCCCACCAAAACTGGTGACCGATGGCGACAACTTCGATGGCATTGGCTGACGGGGAGGCCTTCTGGATATCGGCAATCACGCGCGCTGTTGCCATGAACAAAGCCACGACGATAAGAATGGGGATAACGGTCCAGGCGACTTCAACCTGATTGCTGCCGTACACCTGGGGAGGCTCGCAGCCATCGTCGTTGTTCCGCTTCCTGAACTTCACGACGGAGTAGGCCAGCAAGGTAAAGACGACGACGAATATTGCTGCCGTCACCGCAAGCACAAAGATAGACAATCCAAAGATCGACTCTGCCGGGGTGGATGCAGGCGCGAAGATGTTTGTGGGACTCAGAGGCGGGGTTGCACTGTCGGCGGCCGCCGCTATAGCCGCTGACGAGAGGACGAATACGAACGTCTCGAGTCCGCCTACCTTCGAGTTTTTCCCGCGCCGCATTTGCATTAGGTCTGCTTTTCTTAAGTTTCGGGTCTCTCCAAATCCTGGATGCCGAAGCTTGTTCATCCGTTACATGTTGGCCGCGATTTTGTCGGTGTCGGCCGATTTTGTCGCAACGGAAGCAAGCTCTTGGTTGAAGTTGAAGTCAGTAGCTGCGGTCCCGGTGATGAGCCGTGCCCCGCGACTGAAAGTGAGATCCTGGATTGCCCACTGGATAAATACCAGAATGCGGCTCTGGAACTGGACTATATACATCAGATGGATGAACGCCCATATGAGCCAGGCCGGCAGTCCAGACATATGCACGCCAAAAGCATTAGCCACTGCTGACCACCGGCCGATAACCGCCAGATTGCCTTTATCGAAATACTTGAAGTCCGCCTGCTTCGGTTTTCCCTGTACGCTCCTAAGTATCGCCTTCGCTGCATACGTTCCTTGTTGCATCGCAACCTGCGCAACGCCCTCCAATGGCGTCCCATTCCGATCCAGAGCGCAAGCGAGATCTCCGATAACGTAGGTATCCGGGTAGTTGGCAACGGTGAGCTGGGGACCTACCTTGATTCTTCCGCTTCTGTCGGTCTCCGCTTTGGTGCGGCTCGCCAGAGTTTTTCCCAAGGCCGGCACTGTCACGCCCCCAGCCCAAATGACAGTTCTGGCTTCCAGACGATCGATACCGGTATGAGTCTGGATGGTTAGACCTTCTTTATCGATGTCTTTCACCATCAGACCGGTGTGCACTTCTACCCCGAGTCTCACAAGCGAGCGTCTCGCCTTCTCCGCCAGGTCCTCCGGGAAAGGTGGGAGCACTCGCACTGCGCTGTCCATCAAAATAATCCGCGCTTCTTTCGGGTCAATAGCCCGGAAATCATTCTTCAGCGTCTGTCGCGCGATCTCTGCAATGGCTCCGGCAAGCTCTACACCGGTTGGGCCTGCGCCCACGATGACGAACGTGAGCCACGCGCGCCGCTGAGCCGGCTCGGTTATACGCTCAGCGACCTCGAACGCGTAGAGGATTTTGTGCCGGACATCTATGGCTTCTTCCACGCTTTTCAGGCTGGGGGCCCACTCTCGCCAAGCTTCATGGCCGTAGTAGGCGCTCTGTGAACCCGCTGCCACAATCAGCCAGTCGTATCCGAAGCTGGCGCCATCAGCAAGTAGAACGTGCTTCGATAGCGGGTCAATGTCCAGCACAGTGCCGAGGAGAACTCGGGCGTTCTTCTGACGGCTCAGGACGCTGCGCAGTGGGGCCGCAATCTCGCCGGCCGAAAGCGACCCCGTGGCGACTTGGTAGAGCAGTGGTTGAAACAAGTGATAATTGTGCTGGTCAATGAGTGTTACACCCACGGGCGCCGACTTCAATGCCTGCGCTGCAGATAGGCCGCCAAATCCGCCCCCCACGATGATGACGCTCGGTCGCCGGCTCATAGACCACTCGGTTTCCGATGCCGAAGCAAGATAACGATCGATCTGGGAGCCACTAAGTATTTCGCTTGCTCCAGAGGCAAGCCGTCGTCCGAGAAGTCGTCGGGACTCGGCAATGCCGTGTCCACAATTCTCGTCCACTCTTGTGCCGTACCTTCCTGGATGTGGAACTCCAACTCTTCCCAGTACGAGTTGATCATCGCGTAGATATCATCATCGCCTTGAGAAGCGCCGTGCAGGCAGAATGCGAGGCTGCGAGAGTCATCGGACAGATCGACGGTTGGACCAGTTCCATACCATGAGATATCCTCCCGCCAGAACCTGCTACGACCCAGGGCAGGATGAGCTTTCCGGAACGCAATCATGCTCTTGAAGAAACGAAAAACGTCTGCGTTCGAGCGTAACTGGCTCCAGTCCAGCCATCCGGTTTCATTATCCTGGTTATAGGGATTATTATTGCCAAACTGCGTATTCAAGAATTCATCTCCAGCTCGGAACATTGGAGTCCCGTTCGAGAGAAATATTAAACAGCAGAAATTCTTGATCTGCTTTCGGCGCAGTGCCAATACCTCCGACGTCGCCCCTTCCTCCCCTTCGTGGCCGCAGTTCCAAGAGTAGTTTTCGTCCATGCCATCTTGATTGTTGTTACCATTCGCCCAGTTGCGCTTGTGGTCGTACGAGACGAGATCGTACAAGGTGAAGCCGTCGTGGGAAGTTACATAGTTCACACTCTGGTAGGCGTGATAAGCCTCGCCACGACTGTCGGGAAAGAAATCATCGCTGCCATAGATGCGACGCATGACGTCCGGGACCATCCCGGCGTCGCCCTTGACGAAACGGCGAATGTCATCGCGGAACCGTGCGTTCCACTGCAGCCAGGTAATGCCTGGGAATCCGCGACCGAGTTGATAAGCGCCGGTGTCCCAGGGTTCTGCGATGAGATGCAGCTCACCCAGCTCCGGATCGGCGGCGATTTCGCTGAATATGGGAGCGTCTCCCCAATTGAGAGACCCGTCCGCATTGCGGCTGAACACGGACGCCAGATCAAAGCGGAATCCGTCGACATGCATCTCATGCTTCCAATACCTCAAGCTGTCCATCACCATCTTGCGGACGTGTCCTTGACTGAAATTCATGGTGTTGCCCGTGCCGGAGTAATTGGCGTAAGGGTTCGCCGGGTCGGAGGACAGCATGTAATAGCCAGCGGCGTCGAAACCCTTGAAGCTGTAGATTGGCCCTCTGTGGTCACCCTCGCAAGTGTGGTTGTAGACAACATCGAGCACCACGCCGATACCGGCCTCGTGAAAAGCCTTGACCATGTTTTTAAATTCAAGGTGCTGCTCATCATCGTCGCGGTTACTCGCGTACTGCGCATGCGGCGCAAAAAAGTTCAAGGGCATGTAGCCCCAGTAATCGCCCTGTTGTGGATCGCGCTGAAAGATCGGCATCAGCTCGACAACGGTTATCCCGAGTTCCTGGAGATAAGGGATTCTCTCCACCAGACCGGCATACGTGCCGGCACGAGACGCATCTACGCCGGAGTTGGGGTTTTTGGTGAAGCCCTTCACGTGAAGTTCGTAGACGACTGCAT
>WNFJ01041444.1_pt3 | contig 14930 bp, 11 predicted proteins | sample 5400461 | NCBI WGS metagenome assembly WNFJ01 (sample SAMN13153349, study PRJNA577476) | soil metagenome | isolation source: 115 cm saprolite on Douglas fir-dominated hillslope | place: USA:California | collected 2013-09-17 | reverse complement strand
CGAAAGGGACGCCAGCTCCGCGAGCCGCTCGAGGCAAGCAAGGGTAGCGTCAAATAAAAGCCGGATACGGGCTCACCCACATGAACAAGGCCGTGATCGTACCACCAAGGAATAAACGAGAGGATCGGTGAGAGGCCGACCGCTACACAGAGCGCTGCGAAGAGCTTGAATCTGGTGGAAGAGTGAACGAGAGCATTCCACCGACGCGCAACTTCGGCCATTCGCTCCATGATACCTCAGAGGTCGGCCTTAGGGCATTGCTCAACCCCATTTGAGCTCTGGGTCGTCACCTCCATCAAAATGAGTAACCTTCCTCACCCATGGGCACGAAGACGACGGAACCTCGCACTCTCGATGAGCTTCTACGGCTGCGGGCAAGAACCCAACCAGATGTCCCGATCGCAGCTTACCCAACGAGTGCGGCGCCGGATAGCTATGAAGCCCACACAGCCGGTCAGCTCGATCAGTATGCGACGAGGGCCGCCCACTACTATCGAAACCTATTTGGAACTCGAGAGCGGAGCTCTCCTGAGCGAGTCGTAGCGTTATTGGCCTTGAGCGACCTCGACTACCTGGTCGCTCAATTTGCAGTTGGGCGTCTTGGCTTCACACCGCTCCTGCTCTCTACTCGATTGAGCCCAGAAGCCATTTGCAGCCTGCTCGAGAAGACGAATTGCCACGACATGGTGCACTCGCCAGCCCATCAGGCGAAGGTCGAGAGCGTATCCGCTCTGCGTCCCGTAAAGTCTGCTCTGCTGTGCGAGAACTACCGAAGCGGTCCAGTCAGCGAGATCAACATCGACTTGGATCCGGAGTTCAAGACGAACACCAGCTGCAACATCTTGCATTCGTCAGGGTCGACTGGGTTTCCGAAGCCGATCCGCAACATTCACAAGAACTTCATTCACAACGCCAGCATCCACTTCAACATGCGGGGGTTCATCACGCTTCCGCTGTTTCACAATCATGGCCTCTCTTCCTTTCTCCGCGCCCTCTACTCTGGAAAGGTCCTCTACTTTTACAACCCCACCTTGCCGCTCAGCGCGCGCCAGCTCACCGCAGTCTTCAAACACCTCGGCGAGGAGTTGGAGATTTTTTATGGCGTACCTTACGCCCTCAAAGTCCTCGCCAACCCAGCCGGTCTCGAGCTTCTCAAGCAGTTCAAGATCGTCATGTTCGGCGGTTCAGCCTGCCCCGATGATTTGGGCGACATGCTCGTCGACGCCGGCGTGAACCTCGTCGGGCACTTTGGTGCCACAGAGGTCGGCCAGCTCATGACGAGCCACCGGCCGCCTGGCGACAAGGAGTGGAACTGGCTAAGGCCACCACCTGCCTTGCTTCCGTATCTTCGCTGGACCCCGCAGGGCGACGCCTACGAACTGGTCATTTTGGATGGCTGGAAAAGCAAAGTCGTCTCGAATCAAGATGATGGCAGCTACGCCACCCGAGATCTCTTCATCCGTCATCCGACCAAAGGCGACCGCTTCAAGTATGTCGGCAGGCTGGACGATTGGATCATTCTAGTCAACGGCGAAAAGCTCAACCCGGTCCAATTCGAGCACACCGTTCAATCAGACAAGCATGTGGCAGAGGCCGTCGTCTTTGGAGTCGGACAAGTCTCCGCTGGCCTCATCATCGTTCCTGCCAGAGGTTACGACACGCTTTCTGAAGACGAATACCTCCAGCTCGTCCAACCGTCGATCGACGCAGCCAATGCACAGGCTGAGGCTCACGCCAAGATCGACCGAGAGCACATCCGAGTATTGAAGGCAGATGCTGCGGACGACTGTCCAAAGACTGACAAGGGAACCGTGATCCGTGCGGCTTTCTACAAGAAGTTCGAGGCTCTCATCAAATCCGTTTACGAAGATGCCGAACGCACGACCGGCGGACAACTTCAGCTAAATTACGAAGAAACAGCAGTCTGGCTCAAGGATCTCTTGGTCGAGCTGCTCAAGCTGGAATCCTCTCAAGCAGCTCATGTGTCCGAGGAAACTGACTTCTTCGCGATTGGCCTCGACTCTCTTTGTGCCTACCGGATGTATTCCCGGATACTGCGAACCCTCGATCTCGGTCCCGGGGCTTCGGACGTGGCAGGCAACGTGTGTTTTGAGTATCCCAACATCAAGGCGCTCGCCTCGTACCTGTTCGCACTTCGCTCGGGCACCTCCTACAGCAAGCGCTCGGAGATAGAGGAGATGCAAGCCTTGATTGATCGGTACGGTGTCTTTGCCGCGCAGGCGGTAAAGGACACGGGGTCCCCACGCGTCGTTTTGCTCACTGGTGTGACTGGTTCTCTGGGGGCTCACGTTCTCAATACGTTGCTTCAACTTCCAAGCATCGAGAAGGTCTATTGCCTGAATCGCGGTTCGGATCCACACGCAAGAACCATCGAGTCGCTCAAGGCGCGCGGTCTGAATGTGCCAGTCGATCGAGTCGAGTCCTTTAGCGCAGATTGGACGAAACCAGACTTTGGTGTGGATCCGGAGGTCTGGAGGGACGTCAACCTCGTGATTCACAATGCTTGGAGCGTGAACTTCAACATGGGCGTCTCCTCGTTCGAGAACCAGATACGAGGAGCTCGCAACCTGCTCGACTTTTGTTTCAAGTACAGCGCCCGGTTCTTCTTCGTCTCTTCAGTGTCAGCAGCAGTCCGATCAGGAGACGTCGTTGGAGAATCGCATTTGGGGCGTCTTACGGACGCACAGCCGATGGGGTACGCGCGCTCAAAGCTCGTCGCCGAGCGGCTATGTCAGCATGCGCACCAAGCGGGCCTCGATGCTCGTGTCTTGCGAGTCGGCCAAATTGTGGGCGATACGCGGCAAGGACGCTGGAATGCAACGGAAGCGATCCCACTCATGATCCGCTCGGCAATTGGCATTGGCGCGCTTCCCGCGCTGGACGACGCCTTGACTTGGCTCCCCATCGACGTTGTCGCCAAAGTGATGGTTGAAGTCTGTCATTCCCAGAAGCGGCATGACGTGTACCACGTCGTCAACCCCAAGTCTTTCCAGTGGACCAAAGACTTGCTTCCGATGCTTCGAAGCGCGGGCCTTCGGTTCGAGCAAGTCTCACCGCAAGATTGGCTCAAGCGGCTCGCGTCGAGCAATCCGGATCCCGCAGTCAATCCAACCATCAAGCTGCTCGATTTTTTCCGATCGAAGTACGCGGCGCCAAAGAGCGGTCCTGGCGTACTCTTCGAGACGAAAACAACGGAAGGCGTGAGTGAGAGTCTGAGGACTATCGGAGCGCCTGATGCGGCGTTAATTGGTAAGATGGTGGGGTACTGGATATCCGAAGGTTGGAAATAGGCGAACGCCGCGCTCGGGTCCCCAGCCCTCGATCGACGCGTCGTTGGTGGCCTGAGAGAAAGGGCGGCGGAGATCGCCGGCCGGACCCTGTAGGAGCAGATGGTCTTCCGTGAGGCCTTGCCTGTGTCGTGCGACTCAGGTAGCTGAGCATTGCTCCCGTGGCGCAACGCATCCCCCTCGACCGTATCCGTAACATCGGCATCTCGGCGCACATCGATTCGGGCAAAACTACGCTCACCGAGCGCATCCTTTTCTACACGGGGCGCATCCACAAGATCCACGAAGTGCGCGGCAAGGACGGCGTCGGCGCCAAGATGGACTCGATGGAGCTCGAGCGCGAAAAGGGGATCACGATCCAGTCCGCCGCTACGTACTGCGTCTGGAACGGCGCAGGGCAGGAGATCGAGCCGCACAACATCAACATCATCGACACGCCGGGACACGTCGACTTCACCATCGAAGTCGAGCGGGCGCTCCGGGTGCTGGACGGCGCGATTCTCGTGCTCGACTCAGGCAAGGGCGTCCAGAGCCAGTCGATCACCGTCGACCGGCAGATGAAGCGCTACCGGGTGCCGCGCATTGCCTTCGTCAACAAGATGGACAATCCCGGCGCGAACTACGATCGCGTCGCCGCGATGCTCAAGGACAAACTCGGGCATCACCCGGTCAAGCTCCAAGTTCCGATGGGCGAGGAGTCCGCGTTCAAGGGAATCGTCGACCCGATCGTCGGCAAGGCCTACTTCTTCGACGGCGACGATGGCGAGATCGTTCGCGAAGAACCGATTCCGGCCGAGTACGTGAAGAAGGCCGAAGAGGCGCGTAACGACATCATCCATCAGGTGGCCGATGTCGACGACGTGCTCGCTGAGAAATTCCTCAACGAGGAGCCGGTATCTGCCGAGGAGCTCCGATCGGCCATCCGTCGAGCGACCTTGGCCTTGAAAATGACGCCGGTCATGTGCGGCTCGGCCATCAAGAACAAAGGCGTTCAGCTCCTTCTCGACGGCGTCGTGTATTACCTGCCCAATCCAACGGAGGTCGTCAACGAGGCGCACGACCAGACCCAAGGGGAGCAGAAGATCGTCATCGACTCCGATCCGAACAAGCCCTTCGTGGGCCTGGCGTTCAAGCTGACGCAGGACAAATACGGCCAGCTCACGTACTTCCGCGTCTACCAAGGAACGGTGGCGGCGGGCGACACCATCTTCAACACCAGCAACGAGATGCGCAAAGTGCGCGTACCGCGGATGTTCCGAATGCACTCGGACGATCGCGAAGAAATCGAGGTCGCCGAGAGCGGCGACATCGTCGCGTTCTATGGGGTCGAGGCGAGCTCCGGTGAAACGTTCACCGACGGCAAGATCAACGTCACGCTCACGTCGATGCACGTTCCTTCCGCCGTCATTTCGCTGGCCGTCGAGCCGAAAGACCGCGCCGCAGAGACCAACTTCTCCAAAGCGCTCAACCGCTTTACGAAAGAAGATCCAACCTTCCGCGTCCACCAAGACGAAGAGTCCCAGCAAACGATCATCAGCGGCATGGGCGAGCTCCATCTCGAGATTTACATGGAGCGGATGCGGCGCGAGTACAATTGCGAGGTCGTTGCGGGCAAGCCTCAAGTCGCTTACCGCGAGACCGTCACCCGTCGGGCGGAGATCAACTACACGCACAAGAAGCAGACGGGCGGCTCGGGACAGTACGCGAAGGTCCTTGGATACATCGAACCCCTGCCCGCAGACGCCGTCGAGACTTATGAGTTCGTCGACGACGTTACGGGGGGCTCGATTCCGCGTGAGTACATCTCGTCTTGCGACAAGGGCTTCAAGGAGGGCGTGCGCAAGGGGACGATGATCGGGTTTCCGGTCGTCGGCATACGGTGCGTCGTCAACGACGGCGCTTCGCACGCGGTCGACTCATCCGAAATGGCCTTCAAGACGGCTGCCTTGATGGGATTTCGTGAAGCGTACACCAAATCCGCCCCGACCATCTTGGAGCCAATCATGAAGGTGGAGGTCGACGCGCCCATCGAGTTCCAGGGGGGCGTCGTCGGGCAGATCAACCAGCGGCGCGGCGTTATTCTCGAGACCGTTGGGGGCGACAACGTGAGCGTAACCTGCGAGGTGCCGCTCAACTCCATGTTCGGATATTCGACCGATCTGCGCTCGGCGACTCAAGGCAAGGGCACCTTCACCATGGAGTTTGCCAAGTATGCCGTCGTGCCGAAGCAGGAGCAGGAGGAGATGGTCAAGAAGTACCGCGAGAAGGTCGCGGCCGAGGCGGCAGCGCGCAAGTGAGGCGGCCTGGAGCGCGCCGCGACGCTCAACCCGCGCAGCTGGCTCTCCATAGAGGTTGGCGGTCACAAGCCGGACAGACACAAGCCGGACAGAATTCTGCTGTCACCGCGGAAATTGTGCCTCAAATTGGGTAAAAGATCACGGCTGGCGACCCTCCCGGCCACCCATCTCATGGCGTACCATGTGTCGAATGACTGCCACGCGGAGCTGGGCGAGATTGCTTTCGTGCGGCGCGCTCCTGGGAGCGGCCGCGATAGGCGGGTGCACCGGCAGCATCGGCGCTCCTGGTTCCGGAACGGGGACAGCCCCTGGTTCCGGAACGGGGACAGCCCCTGGCTCCGGTACGGGAACGGGGGCAAACCTAGGAGGCGCAGGCAACGGGGGACTCGGTGGTTCCGGAGGAATCAACACGACGGCAACCGATCCAGGGCGCGTCACGATGCACCGGCTGAACCTGGCGGAATACGACAACACGATGCGCGACCTCTTGGGAGTCAAGACGCGTCCGAGCGTGGACTTCAGCTTTCCGGCCGACGATCGCGGCGATGACTTCGACAACACGGCCGACGTTCTGACGGTGTCACCGCTCCATTTGACCACCTACAACATGGCCGCAAGCTCCCTTGTGGCCGCAGCGATGACAGCGCCTGGTCAGCGCGCTCTTCTCGTGAGCTGCGATCTCGCCGCCGGCGGCGCTGCATGCGCTCGCACGTCGCTCCAAGCCTTCGTTTCGCGCGCTTGGCGCCGGCCGGTCGCGAGTGCCGAAATCGACCGCCTTATGGTCCTCGTGACCTCGGCGACAAGCCAAGGCGATTCGACAGAAGTCGGTTTCAACCTTGCGGTTCGCGCCGCGCTCCTATCACCCAACTTCATGTATCGGCCGGAGATCGATCCCACTCCGACGTCGATGGCGCCGCATCCTCTCAACGACTACGAGCTGGCGTCGCGCATTTCGTATTTTCTGTGGAGCTCGATGCCCGACGATCAACTGTTTGCCGCGGCCAAAGCAGGCAACCTCCACGAACAAGGCACTCTCACGAATCATGTGGCGCGAATGCTCGCCGATCCAAAGGCGCAGGCATTGATCGACAACTTCGCGGGACAGTGGCTGTTCATACGCAAGATCGACGAAGCCACGCCTGACCCGACGTTGTTTCCGAAATTCGACGCGAGTCTGCGTGCTGCCCTGAAATCCGAGACACAGCTCTTGTTCCGTGAAGTCGCCTTCAATGGCCTCCCGGCCGATCAGCTTCTCAACGCCCAGTTCACGTTCGCCAACGATCGTTTGGCCCAGTACTACGGCCTTCCTGTCCCCGGTTCGACCACGCCGGTGCGCGTGAACCTCTCGGGCACGGCCCAGAGGCGTGGATTTCTGTCCCATGGCGGCCTTCTCACCGTCAATTCCCATTCGGATAGAACGTCGCCCGTTCTTCGCGGCAAATATGTGTTGACCGAACTTCTTTGCGAAACCATCGCACCGCCGCCGCCCACCGTGAATACGAAAATTGGAGTGGATCCCACGGGCGGAAAAACGTTTCGACAAGTGCTCGAAGCTCACGCTCAAAATCCCCTTTGCGCGGCGTGCCACAAGCAGATGGATCCCATCGGGTTCGCTATGGAGAATTACGACGCGGTCGGCACCTACCGAACGACAGACGGCATGCTGCCCATAGACTCGACAGGAGTGCTTCCGAGTGGTCAGAAGTTCACCGGTTTGGCGGATCTAGCAAAGATCATCGGCAGCGACCCCGGGTTCCCGGCGTGCATGGCGACCAAGCTCTACACCTATGCTCTCGGTCGGGGGGTAAATCAAACCGATCCGAACAACCTGGATGTTCCCGCGCTTGCCGCGGTTTCGAGCGCCTTTGCAACGAATGGTCTCAAGTTTCAGGATCTCGTCGCCCGGATCGTCTTGAGCCCAACCTTCCTCAATCGCCGCGGGGACGGAGTCTGAAAATGACCACTCTGCGTGATCGTAATGCGCTGTCTCGGCGCCTCTTCTTGGGCGGAAGCGCGGTCGTCGTGGGTCTGCCGTTTCTCGAATCGTTGATGCCGAAGGCGGCTCTTGCGCAGAGTCAGAGCGCTGCCAAGCGCCTGCTCTATTGGTGGATTCCGAACGGCGTTTGGATGGATAGTTTCCGGCCCACGACAACGGGGACCGGTTACACGATGCCGCCGGTTCTCGCCGCTCTCGAACCGCTGCGTTCGGATTTCTCGGTCGTTACGGGCCTGCAGAACGATCCAGCAAAGCCCGATCAGATAGGCGATCATGCATCCGGGACGAGCGGGTTCATCACGTGCGTGCATGCGTTGAAATCCACGACGAACATCAAGCTCGGTATCTCGGCCGACCAAGTCGCCGCCAACGGTTTGATCAAGAACGGGATCAAGACCCGAATCCCATCCCTTCAGCTTGGCATCGACGGAGGCAGCTCGGCGGGCGGGTGCGACAGCGGGTACAGCTGCGCGTACTCGCGCAATGTCAGCTGGGCAGATGCGCTAACGCCCTTGCCCAAGCAGATCGATCCAGCGCAGGTCTTCCAACAGATTTTTATGGGTTACAGCCCGACTGCATCTGCCGCAGAGATCGCCAAACGCCGAGCCTACGACAAGAGCGTTCTTGACTATGTGACCGGCGACATCAGCAGCCTCGCGGTCAAGCTCGGCAAGACCGATGCGGCCAAGCTCGATCAGTACTTGACTGGGGTGCGTGCGCTCGAGCTTGAGGTGATGAGCGCGTCGTCGAGCAATCTGTCATGCGCCATGGGAACGCCTCCGACGCCCTTTACCGATTACCCCTCGCACGTGAAGCTGATGCTGGATCTCATCGTGCTCGCATTCCAGTGCGACGCCACGCGTGTCATTTCGTTCATGCAGGGCAACTCCACCAGCAACCAAACGCATCCGTTTCTGACCGTGAACGGCGCACCCATCACGCAGGGACATCACAACATCTCCCATCACGGTGGCAATCCGAACAACATCGCCCAGCTAATCGCGATTGCCACATGGGAGTTCCAGCAGGTGGCCTATTTTCTCTCGAAGATGAAGGCCACCCCCGATGGGGCGGCTGGCGCGAATCTGCTGACCAATTCGACCATCTTTATCTCGAGCGACATTTCCGATGGCAATGCGCACAATCACCAAGATATGCCGATTGTCCTGGCGGGCCATGGCGGCGGCATGTTGAAGCCCGGGCAGCACGTGAGGTACGGGCCCGCGCTTCCCGTGGGGGTGTGGAAGAATCTCACTCCGTCGAGCGGAGCGGGCACGGCCCAGTCGAGCGGGATCCCTGTGTCCAACTTGCTTCTCACGACACTGGCCACCGTCGGAGTCACGGGCGTTCCATTTGGCGACGGCACAGGTGTTCTTCCGGAAGTCTGATGACCTCACGGCGTCCGTCGTGACGGCCGCTAGAAGACACGTGACGCAACGACGCTTCGGATCGGCGGTTTCTGCGTTGGTGCTGCCGGTGTCTCTCTTCGGTGGATGCAAGGGCCCCGAGACAATCCAGGACACCCCTTCCACGGACGGGGCCGCGGCTCCAAGAAACGACGCAAGCTCGTCTGATGCGGACGCGTGCACGGGCGTGGCCGTTGACAGTTCGCTGAACACGCAATGCCAATGTGGCGGGTTCACCATGCCCAACCCGGCGAGCGCTGGGCTCCCGAATGCAGCGTCCTACGCGGACAGCGGAGACGGCACCGTCACCGACAAGGTCACCGGGCTAATGTGGGAACGCTTTGCGAGTGCCTCGACGTACAAACAAGCAGACGCGGCGGCATACTGTGCCGGCAAAGGTTCAGGCTGGCGGCTGCCGACCCGCCTGGAGCTCGTGTCGTTGGTCGACTTCACCGTCCCGTCACCCGGTCCGACGATCAACCAGGCGTTTTCTGGCACGCCGGCCACGGTTTTTTGGACGTCATCGCCGGTTGTGGGCAGTCCCCACAGCGTGTGGGGCGTCTTCTTCGACATCGGTTACACGGACTCCGACGACGTCTCCGACGCAGGCCGGGTGCGTTGTGTGTCGGCCATTGGCGCCGCGACCAAGTGCTACCCAATCCGTTACCAGGTCAAGACGCCTGGGGAAGTCTACGACGCTGCGACCGGGCTGACCTGGCAACAAGACGTGGACGGCAATTCCTACCCGTGGAGCGAAGCCAAGGCGTACTGCTCGGGGCTGAGCGCTGGCTGGCGGTTACCGAGCATGACGGAGTTACAAAGCATCGTCGACGACACGGGATCGAGTCCGACGATAGATCCGAGCGCTTTTCCCAACCCGCCGGGCACAGTCTTTTGGACGTCCTCGCCCGTTGCCGGCGATTCCATCTACGCGTGGGGCGTCGACTTCAGCAACGGAACCACGATCAACCCCGACGTTACCAGTGCGCAGCGGCTGCGTTGCGTGCGCTAGTCATCAAAGTCGACATCGGCCTCTTCTTCGAAGCGCCGGCCGAGCACGGCCCTGGCTTCTCTCCGTGCTCCCGCACAACGCGAGTTCAGTCGACAGAGCGTGGTCAATTGTGGGTTTCCGTCGCCGCGTCGGCGGGGTCTCCCTCGGCACGGCCTTCTTTCCGACCCTGACTCTCTCGCGCAACGTCTTGCAGGAGCCATCGTTCAAGCCAGGTGCGGATCCTATGCGCCACAACAGGCATGGGGCGAATCTAAGTCGCCTGGCCGAAGTGGCGCCGGCTGATGACTTCGCGTCGCCCGTGGTGGTACCCTCCGCCGCCACCCGTGCCCAGGTATCTCTACGACCCTGCCGAGGGCAGGTTTAAGCACAGGTGGAAGAACGACTACCCAGGTTTCGAAGGGGACCGGCCGGCAGTTGGAAAGTGCCCCTCGAGCTTGACCCCCGAGATCGCGCAGCAACTCTTGGATGACGGCATTCCCTATCACAACGACCCGACGGCTGCGGCCCCTCCGGAGGCGATCTATAATATCTTCAAGGGAGTCCCGTACGAAGCAGCGCCAACAGAACCCGGAAAGTCCTTCCACGGCTACCCCTGGCGGGGCAGGATGCCGACGCGGATCCGGCGCGCACTAGAGGATCGAGCAGACGCACAAGGGCTCGGGCGTGAATTTCGCAACTGGATCAAGCAGCACTCTTCCCAATGAAGACCCCCACACTCCACTTCGAGCTCGTCTGGGCTGATCCGCCCGGAGAGCACCGGGAGGCCGGAAGTGCGCTCGCTTGGGGGGCTGGCATCCTCTACGTGGGTGATGATCCCGTTTGGTTCGCTGGCAGCGCCGACGCTCCGAAGCCCGTATCGTGGAGCTGGATCGAACTTCTGGAGTTCCTCGGAGCTCGATGGCTCCACCTGACGACCGAGCAGGCGTACCCGTTGGGGATCACTGTCGACGACCCCCGCGAATTTCGCACACAAGCAACCAGGGTCCTCGGTTCTCGTTTTTTCGAGGGTTCGCTATCTGACGAGGCGGACGAGGAAGTTTTCCGCTTTGAGGGACGCCACGACCTGGCGCGAGCGTTGCGGGGCATTTCTCTTCCGAGCGTCTTCGTGATGCGCGAGGGCGAGACGGTAATGGTGTCTACCGATCACGGCGTCGTTGTTGCAGACCGTCGTGAGCTTCTGAACCAGCTTGAATCGATCGGTGACGCTATCTCAGCGCGCGCAGCCCAGTCCCAGAGTGAACGTGCAAAGGCCGCGGTCAAAGGGTGGCAGGGACGTCGTGCCTTCGACGCGAAGCAGTTGATTCGGCTTGCGTCGGGAAACGCCAAAGTCGGAGCCGGTACGCTTGAGTATTGGGAGCTTGCCAACGAGCCCGGTGCGGACTCGGAGCTGGCAGCTGCGGCGCGTTTTATGGCTGGCGCGATCCCGAGCACCCAGGACTTCGACATCATCCTGACCACGATCCGGGCGCGGCCGTCCGCGGACTGCTCGAAGCTCGACGAGGCAGCCAGAGCGCTGCAGAGCATCCTAGACGAGCCCCGCTACAAGGACCCTTACGAGCAGGGGTATGCGTTGGCCGCAGCCCTCCGTAACAAGCTCTCTATTTCGGACGACAAGGCGGTCGAAATCGAGCGAATCGTCCACGACTTCGGTGTCGAGATCATCGATCAGACGCTTTCGCCCGCCATTGATGGAGTCGGCTGCTGGGGTAATCGCCACGGGCCCGCGATCGTCGTGAACCTTGCGGGCAGACGCTCGGGAAAGACGCACGGCCGGAGAGCGACGTTGGCGCATGAGCTTTGCCATCTGCTCGCAGACCGGTCCGCCGCGCTTCCACTGGCCGAGGTCATGGGGGGGGCATCGCCGTACCTTCCCGAGCGTCGAGCGAATGCATTTGCGGCGGAATTCCTCCTCCCGCGATGGCAGGTCCAAAAGGCGTTCAGGGAGAAGCGGTCGATCGAGCCAACGCTTTCGTTCCTGATGACGCGCTACCGCGTTGGGCAAGTGCTGGCGGCCGGGCAACTCCTCAACGCGCGCAACAGCGGCGTGTCGCAGTCAGAGGAGGCCCGCCTCCGCCAAATCGTCGAGGACGAGCGGTACTGAGGCTCCGAAACCGCGTAAAACAGCTAGCGTTCGCCGGGAGGCACTCTCGATTCCCTTGCTTGAGAAGCCGGAAGTCTACGGGTGATCGAGCGCAGGCGAAGTAGAGCCGGCTTTCGTCGGTTTGCGTGTGGGGCGAGCCTACGATGGGCGCTGACTGGTCTACGGTTGGGCGTCGGCGGCCAGAGCGCTGCGTGCCGCATTGCGTGCGCGCGCGACTCGTGAATCGCTATCGCCCTTTGGGTCAAGCCCTCTGGCGCTGTCGAGCTTTTGCAGACAAAAGCCCACTGACCGCGATCGCACGCCGCGTATGCTTCCTCACGCAGCAGAGCGGCACTATTGCTTTGGCTGACAGTCCCCTCATCACTTTGATGCCAAGCAAAGACAAGAGCGACGGCGGCAGCCGCCGCCAAGGCGGCCGATGCCAGGCGTTCAAGCCCTTCCTGAAGACCTCTCGATCACCAAGGTGGAAGGCGAGTTGATTTCTGCCATCCGTCTCTTGGCCCCCACGCCATCGGTGGGCGATCGATCGCAACTCTTTCCACGATGCGAGGCACGACTTGTCTTTCCCCTCGCGAAGGACATCGGTCAGCTTGGCACCTTGGAGTGTGTCGATCGCGGAACTCAACTCGTGCAGGACCCCCCAAATGAAAAGTCCAATCACAACGCGGTTGCGAGCCGCACCAACCGAATCGGGGTCGTGCGTATGCTCAAGTTCGCCGATGACGATGGCCGCGCCTCGATGATTGTTGAGGAGCATCATGGAGTGCAGGGCTTCAATTCGATTGACGGCGCCGAACAGTTGCGCGAACCCAATGACAAGGTCATCGCCCAGGATGGCGCGATAGGCGGCCAAGTTGCGAACTTCGAGCGTCGTGCGCTCGCCCTCTTTCGTTTGCCACACCCCGAACGCCAGCTCTTCTGCGACGGACTCCACTTCCTGCGCCCCCTTCCTGCCGTTGGTTCCTGCGCTCCGACTCCGGACCGTTGCGCCGGTTAGGCCTAAGTGTGCCACACCGCGGACGCACGATCCGTGAAACAGATCTTGCTGGGGGGTGTGGGGGGAGCGGCTGCGCTCCCCCCATGCCCGCCGTGGCTGAACTGGTTGCCGGAACGGAGCGGCGCCGGAGGCGCGGCGGAGTGAGGCACATGCTGAACCTCGTTTCCTACTAGGGCCGCTACGGGCCCGGCTTCCAGGCGCAAAGGTGCCCGTCGCCAGAGACGATGATGCGACCCTTCGCGGCAATCGGCGCGTTCCACTGACGGACGCCACTGCACATTCCGCCGGCGTAGATCTTCTGCCCGGTGACGCCGTCGACGGCATTGAGCTGGCCGCGGTCCATGATCCAGACGATCGCGTCGTTCATGCCATCCGACGTCGTGACGATCGGTGACGAGGTCTGGCCACACCCCGTGCCGAGCTGCACCAGGTCGTAGCACCACAGCGTCTTGGGCACGATGGGCGCGCCCGGCGTTGCCAAGACCGACATGAGCACGGTGCCTCCGGCGGCCATCGGACAGCTGGTGGCGTTCCTGTCGACGGTCATCGCCACGTGCGTGCCCATAGCGCTTCGGTACGCAGCGAGCCCCGTACGCATCGAGTGGGTCTTGCCCGCAACAACGTGCTCGACGGCCGGCCCGCCCATCGCCTTCGTGTTGACGAAGTACACGTGTCCGACTTTCGACGCGCCGACCACGTAGCTGGACGGCGTAGCGCCCGGCACGTCGATCAGAACCGTGCTGGTCGCGCCTATGTCATCGTCGCCTGCGTCGATGGCGCGCCAGTCGGCGGGGGTGAACATGTCGGCGCTCCGATCGACGACGCCCATCCCGGTAATGCGCACGATCGATTCGCTATCTTGGTTGGTCGCCGGAATGCCGTTGGCGTTGCCGGTCGCGGCGAACACACCATTGCCGTCGGATGCCATCCCGCCCGACGCCCAAACCGCTCCGCCATTTCCGCGAGTGGCCCACGCGCCCACATTGGCCGGGGTCTTCGTGTCGATGGCAACGACCCAGCCGTGATAGGGGCCGCAATCTCCAAGAAGACCCCCGAAGGGCACATAAAGGATCCCGCTCACTAGAGACAGCGCGCCGCGCTGGTTATGGGGCGCAGGAGCAAACGCCAAACCACCCGAGCTTATCTTCCCGTCAATCACGACCGGCCAGCCGCCCGGGCGGAGCGTGCCGTCGTCGACCGATAGGGCGTGAACCTCGAAGCGCGACGTGGTTCCGGGGCCCATGCCTCCCGCGACGTAGATGGTTCGCGTAGTCATGTCGATGACGGGCGTGCCGCGGATCCCAAGCTGGCTGGCGTCGCAGCCCCCGCCGGTGGATGGAGGCCCGATGCTGTGCGTCCAAACGGAAGCGCCCGTGGTCTCGTCCAGGGCGTAGACGTTGTTGGTGCTGCTCACTGCAATGAAGACGCCCTTGTGGTTCGGGCCATCCTCGATGTAAAGCGCCGACGCCCAAACCGTGCCTTGGACCGTCGCGTTAAAGCCTGCGTCCTGCACCATCTTCGCGGCGGTCGCTTTGGTGAGCGTTGGCTCCAAGAAAAGGCCATCGCGCGTTGCGTGCTTGTTGCGTTGCAACACCGAGTAGCCCTCCGTCGGCGCCACGCCAGAACCGCTGCCGGAGCCGCTCGCCGCACCGGCACCGCTCTGCCCATCGGGGGCACCACTTCCGTTGGTCCCGCCACTTGTGGCAGTCCCACCGCTTCCGCTGGCACCGATGACGGAACCGACGCTTGCCACACCACTGCTCAGTCCCACGCCTGCGCTCGACCCGCTGCCGCTCTCAGAGCCAGTCACGCT
>WNFJ01757093.1_pt1 | contig 14932 bp, 12 predicted proteins | sample 5400461 | NCBI WGS metagenome assembly WNFJ01 (sample SAMN13153349, study PRJNA577476) | soil metagenome | isolation source: 115 cm saprolite on Douglas fir-dominated hillslope | place: USA:California | collected 2013-09-17 | reverse complement strand
GCCTTCTCGGGCTCGGGCGTCCACCGCACGTTCCACGGTCTCGCGGGCACCCCGCCGATGGGCTGGAACAGCTGGAACCACTTCGCCTGCGACGTGAGCGAGCGGCTCATCCGGGAGACCGCGGACGCGATCGTGGCGAGCGGGATGCGCGACGCGGGCTACCGCTACGTGGTGATCGACGACTGCTGGCAAATCGCCCGCGACAGCGCGGGCACGCTGGTCGCGGACCCGACGCGCTTTCCGCACGGCATGAAGGCGCTCGCCGATTACATCCACGCGCAGGGGCTCGCGTTCGGCCTCTATACCGACGCGGGGACACACACGTGTCAGGGGCGGCCCGGAACGCTGGGTCACGAAGACCACGACGCGCGCACCTTCGCCGCCTGGGGCGTGGACTACGTGAAGGAAGACTGGTGTCATGCCGAGGGGCTCGACGCGCCGACCCAGTACGCCAAGTTCCGCGACGCCCTCGCGCGGAGCGGGCGACCGATCGTCTTGAGCATCTGCGAGTGGGGCACGAACCAGCCTTGGGAATGGGGCCCGCGCACCGGGCAGCTGTGGCGCACGACGGGGGACATCGAGGACAAGTGGCCATCGATGCTCGTCAACCTGGACCTGTCGGCGCAGCATGCGCACGCCGCCGGCCCGGGCGCGTGGAACGACCCGGACATGTTGGAAGTGGGCAACGGCGGCATGACGGACGACGAGTACCGCGCCCACATGAGCCTGTGGGCGATCCTCGCCGCCCCGCTCATGGCCGGCAACGACGTGCGCGCCATGGCCGGCGCGACGCGCGACATCCTCACGAATCGCGAGGTGATCGCCGTGGATCAGGACTCGCTGGGAACGCAAGGCATCCTGGTCGCGGAGGGGCCGCCCGAGCATCAGGTGTGGGTGAAGCCGCTGCGCGACGGGGCCCGCGCCGTGGCTCTGCTCAACCGCGGGAGCCTGCCCGCCATCATCAGCGCATCCGTCGAGCGCCTCGGCCTCCGGACCGACTCCGTCCGGGTGCGCGATCTCTGGGTCCACGCCGAGCGCGGCACGCTCACGCGCGCGTACCGGGCCACCGTACCCGCGCACGGCGTGGTCCTGGTGCGCGTCACGCCGGTGGCGCGGCGCTAGGTCACCGCACGCCGAATGTGAACACGGTCCGGGAACGGTATCGCTCGCCCGGTCGCAGGATCGTCGTGGGAAAGTCGGGATGGTTGGGCGAGTCGGGAAAATGCTGCGTCTCAAGGCACAGGCCGGAGCGCCGAGCGTACACGCGCCCCCCTTTTCCCGCGATCGTGCCATCGAGGAAGTTGCCGGAATAGAATTGCAGCCCGGGCTCCGTGGTGCGGACCTCGAGCGTTCGGCCGGTCGTGGGCTCGAACACCCGCGCGGCGAGGAAGAGGCCGGGCCCCGGGCGATTCAACACGAAGTTGTGGTCGTACCCCCCGCCCGCCCGCAGCTGCGCGTCGGGCTGCTCGATCCGCGCGCCGAGCGCCACCGGGGTGCGGAAGTCGAACGGCGTCCCCGCGACTGGCGTGAGCGCGCCGGTCGGGATGAGCGTCGCGTCCACGGGTGTGAAGCGATCCGCGCTGATCTCGAGCTCGTGCCCGAGGACGTCGCGCGCTCCCCCGCCCGTCAAGTTGAAATAGCTGTGCTGGGTGAGGTTCACGAGCGTCGGCCGGTCAGTGGTCGCCTGATAGTCGACGATGAGCTCGTTGCCGTCGGTGAGGGTGTAGGTCACCCGCGCCACGAGGGTCCCGGGGTAGCCTTCGTCGCCGTCCCGGCTCGTGTGCGTCAACACCACGCCGCCCTCGCGGTCACGCTCAAACGGTTCCGCCTGCCAAACCACCTTGTCGAACCCGATCACGCCGCCGTGAATGTGATTGGGACTGTTGTTCGTCGCGAGGTGGTACACCCGTCCGTCGAGGGTGAAGGTTCCCTTGGCGATCCGGTTGCCGTACCGTCCAATCAGGGCGCCGAAGTAGGGTGAGTCGCGGAGGTAGCCCGCGAGGGAGTCGTGGCCGAGCACGACGTCGCCGAACTGGCCGCTCCGGTCGGGGACGCGGATTGCCTGGAGGATGCCGCCGTAGGTCAGGACCCGCACCGCCATGCCGTTCGCGTTCGTGAGCGTGTACCCCTCGATGCCAGGGCCCGAGGGCAGCTGCCCGAACGGCTCCCGACGCACGCGCGCTCCCGCCATGGCTGGGGCCTCCCGGTCGGACAGTTCGTACAATCGACGGTTCCACTGCGCCGCCTCGGGCGGAAGCTTGACGACAGCCCGGTCGTACGTCACCAAGCCGTTGACCTCGATCTCGACGTCGGTGGTTTGCGTGTACACCGCCGCCGCGAGCCCGTGGGCGACGAGAAACCCCAACCGGGAAACCACGTCCCGATAGGCTGCGGCGAGCTGGAGCGTATCGGGGTAGGTGCGGTAGCCCCAGCTGCCCTGACTCTGCCAGACATGGCCGGCGAGCGGCAGGCCGAGACCGCCGAACTCCCCGAGCACACGAGCTCGGGCGGAGTCGCGGGGCGGGCTCGCGGGCCCGGGGTAGTCGTGCATGTCCACCACGTCGCCCACGCCCGTGTCGAGCCAGCCGCTGGCGCTATTCACGAGCCGCGTGGGGTCGTGCTGCTTGAGCCAGGCGACGTAGCGCTCCGTGTCGTGCTGTCCCCACCCTTCGTTGAACGGCACCCACATGACGATCGCAGGGTGGTTTCGCAGGGCGTCCACGACGCGGCCCAGCTCGGCCGCGAACTGGCGCCGTCCGTCCGCCGTCGTGTTGTTGGCACTGGGCATGTCCTGCCAGACGAGCATGCCTAGACGGTCGCAGTGGTAGTACCAGCGGTCAGGCTCGACCTTCACATGTTTGCGAATCAGGTTGAAGCCGAGCCGCTTCAACGTCTCGACGTCGGACCGCAGGGCCTCGTCGGTCGGCGCGGTATACAAGCCATCGGGCCACCACCCCTGGTCGAGCGTGCCGTACTGAAACAGGGGCCGGCCGTTGAGCACCAGCCGCAGGGCGCCCGCGCGGTCCGGGGCGACCGCGATCGTGCGCATCCCGAAGTAGCTCTCGATCGAATCGCCGCCGCTGAGCGAGATCGAGAGTCCGTACAGGAACGGGTCGTCCGGCGACCAGAGTCGCGTCTGCGGCAGCCGGAGCGTGAGCGGCGCGTCCGCCGCGCCCTCGCCCCGGGCGATAATGCTGTCGCCCGCCCGAGCGACGGCCCGGACTCGAGCACCCGGCTCTGCTCCGGAGACGACGGCGCGGATCGTCACGGTCCTCGCGTCCACGTCCGGCGTGATCTGCAACGCGCTCACATAGGTGGCGGGTACGGGCTCGAGCCACACCGTCTGCCAGATCCCGGTGACCGCGGTGTACCAGATCGACCCCGGCTTGAGCACCTGCTTGCCGCGCGGCTGATCACCACGATCGGTCGGGTCCCGCACGCCCACGACCAGGTCCTGGTCACCGGTGGGGCGCAGCGCAGCGGTGATGTCGAGGCTGAACGGATCGTAGCCGCCCGAATGCTCGCCGATGCGCCGCCCATTCACGTACACGACAGCGGCCCAGTCCACCGCACCGAAGTGCAACAGCCAGCGGCTGCCCGGCGCCGCGGCCGCAACCCGAAAGCGGCGCCGATACCAGAGCCGCTCGCGGTCCGTGACGGCGCGCTGCACGCCGCTCAGCTGCGACTCGATCGGGAAGGGAACGAGGATCGTGCCGTCGAAGCGGCCCGCGCGAGCCGGAGCGGACGCCCCCGAGTCACGAATCGCATAGTCCCAGCGCCCGTTGAGGCTCTGCCACGCCGGCCGCACGAGCTGGGGGCGTGGGTATTCGGGAAGGACCCGGTCGGCCGTGACCGCGGCCGCCCAGCGCGTGGTGAGCCGACCCGGTGCGGTTTGGGCGCCGCACGGCATCCGGCCGAGCGGTGACAGGGCGAGGCCCAAGAGGCCCAGGCCGGACGTGGCGTAGCGGCGTCGCATGGCGAGCGCGAATATAGCCGCGACGCGGAGGGCGAGGAGGCCCTTGCCGTCGCGCCCAGGTGCGGCAGGTTACGCCCCACAATCGGACCCGGTGCTTCGGTGACCACGCTTCACTGGATCGACTACGCCGTCATGCTGTTGTACTTCGCGTGCGTCCTCGGCATCGGGGCCGTGCTCAAGCGCTACGTGCGCACCAGCGAAGACTTCTTCCTCTCGGGGCGGTCCATTCCCGCCTGGGTGACCGGCCTCGCCTTCATCTCGGCCAATCTCGGCGCGCAAGAAGTGATCGGGATGGGCGCGTCGGGCGCCAAGTATGGGATCGCCACGAGCCATTTCTATTGGGTGGGCGCGATCCCCGCCATGGTATTCGTGGGACTGTTCATGATGCCGTTTTACTACGGCTCCCGCGCTCGGTCGGTGCCCGAGTACCTGAAGCTGCGCTTCGACGAGAAGACCCGGGGCCTGAACGCCGTCTCCTTTGCCATCATGACCGTCTTCTCCTCGGGCATCTCCCTGTACGCGATGGGGAAGCTGCTCCATCTGCTGCTGGGCTGGAGCTTCGACGCGAGCATGCTGGTCGCGAGCGGCATCGTGCTCGGCTACATCTTCCTCGGTGGCCTCACGAGCGCCATCTACAACGAGGTGTTGCAGTTCTTCCTGATCGTGTTCGGATTCGCGCCGCTCGTGTTCCTCGGCCTGCGGGATGTGGGAGGATGGTCCGGCCTGGTGGATCGGCTCGCCGTGGTGGCGCACAGCAACGGGTACGCCGCGGGCGCCTACACCCGCAGCTGGGCATTCATGGGAGACGCGGCGGCGAACCCGGTCGGGGTGGAGTGGGTCGGCCTTGTGATGGGGCTCGGGTTCGTGTTGTCGTTCGGCTACTGGTGCACCGATTTTCTTGTGGTGCAGCGCGCCATGGCGGCGAACTCGATGACCGCCGCCCGCCGCACACCGCTCATCGCCGCGCTCCCGAAGATGCTGTTCCCCATCCTCGTCATCGTGCCCGGGATGCTCGCCATGGTGGTGAGCTCGACGGGCGGAGTAGGCCCCGCCGCGGCCAGCGTCGTCGTCCCGCGCGCGCTGGCCGCGGGGACCGCGTCCGCTCCGAGCGCGCCCGAGCGCGCGGCCGCGCCGCGACGGGGTATCGTGCCGCCCAAGCTCGACCCCCGCACGGGCGCGCCGCTCAAAGACGCGCGGGGCCACGTCGTCCTCGATTACGACCTCGCCACCCCGATGATGCTCGTGCATTTCTTTCCGGCCGGCCTGCTCGGGCTCGGGCTGACGGCCCTGCTCGCCTCGTTCATGTCGGGCATGGCGGGGAACGTGACGGCCTTCAACACGGTGTGGACCTACGACCTGTACCAGGGCTACGTCCGGCCCGGCGCGTCGGACGCGCATTACCTCGCGATGGGCCGGGTGGCGACGGTCGTAGGCGTCGCCCTCTCGGTCGCGGCCGCGTACGTGGCGGCGTCGTTCAACAACATCATGGACTTCCTGCAACTCGTGTTCGCGTTCGTGAACGCGCCGCTGTTCGCGACCTTCGCGCTGGGGATGTTCTGGCGGCGCGCCACGGGGCACGGGGCGTTCACGGGGCTCCTCGCGGGGATGGTCGCCGCGGCCGTCCACCACGGGCTCACCCTGCCCGCGGGAGCGCAGGTCGGCGTGAAGGGCGGCTATCTCGGCGTGGTGACGACGTATCCGAGCGAGCTGGCGCAGACGTTCTGGACGGCGATCGTGGCCTTTGTTACGTGCTGTATCGTGACGGTCGCCGTCAGCCTGCTGACGCCGCCCCGGTCACCGGACGCGCTGCGCGGCCTGGTCTACGGGTTGACGCCCAAGCCCACCGATGCCGTGACGCGGTGGTACGAGCGGCCCGCCATTCTCGCCGTGATCGTGCTGACGCTCACGCTCGTGTTGAACGTCGTGTTCGCCTGAGGGGCGGGGGAGGGGACGGCGTGGGAATCGACCTGCGCACGCCGGTGGGCGTGCTGTTCAGCGCGCTGGGCGTGCTGCTCACCGCCTACGGCGCCGCCACCCGGGGACAGCCGGGTACGGAGCCGACCGGGGTGCCGGTCAACCTCGTCTGGGGGCTCGTGCTCTTGGGCTTCGGGCTCGCCATGCTGGCGCTGGCGCGCCGCGCGCGGCGTGCCGTGCGCTCGGATCGCGCACCCTGACACCTCGCGTGTTCGCTCGCCTTGCCGAACCCGGACGCGCCGCGCGGCTGCCGCGTCCCGCATCGATGCCGTAGCTTACCATCGGCCCATTATCCGAGAGGTTGCCTCATGTCTCGTCCGTCGCTCGCACTGATCCCGCTGCTCGTCGCCGCGCTCGCCGTGACGCGCGTCGAGGCGCAGGCGCCCCCGCCCGCAGAGGCGCTCGCCGTCGGCGCCGCGGCGCCCGACTTCGCGCTCCCGGGCGCCACCCGCTACGGCGTCCTGAAAAACCCGATCCACTTGAGCGACTTCAAGGGGAAGACGGTCGTGCTCGCGTTCTTTTACAAGGCGCGCACCAAGGGGTGAACGGTGCAAATGCCTCTTCCACGACGGCCGCAACGTGGTCTTGATCGGCATCAGCGTCGACCCCGCGGACACGCTCGCCGCCTGGGCCCGGGACGATGAGTTCCCCTTCCTCTTCGCGAGCGACTCCGGCTCGGTCTTCGGGAAGCGGTACGGCGCCTTCAACGCGAAATACGGGCTCGACGTCCGGAACCTGTACGTCGTCGGTCCCACCGGGAAGATCGCCTACGTCATGGCCCCCTTCAAAGAGATCGACCCGCAATCCTACAAAGAGCTGGGAGCGGCGATCGACAAGCTCGCCCCGAAGGCCGGCGCGGGAGAGTAGCGACGATCGACGGGCCCGGTGCCAAAGCGCCGGGCCCGTTGGCCGCCTTCGATCCACGCTCGCGGTGCTCGGTCAGCGCTACAGCTTCGCCAGCACCGCGGCGATGTCCTGCTCGGCACCGGACCCCGTGTAGGTAACCCGCCCCGTCTTGTCGACGACGACGATGTAGGACGTGGTGGGAGCCGCGTAGGCCCGCACCGCGGCGCCCGTGGCATCGTACAGCACGGGGAATGGCAGGGGGTGCGCCGCGAGATGGCGCCGGATCGAGGCCGGCGACTGATTCACGCCAACCCCGATCGCGACGAACCGGACGGCGCCGCCGTAGCGGGCGTGCGCCGCCTTGAGCGACGGCTCGAGCGCCTGGCACAGCGGGCACCACGTCGCCCAGAATTCGAGCACGAGCGGCTCGTGGCCGAGGGAGCGGCCCAGGTCGACGGGCTTCCCGTCCAAGTCCTGCACGGTCACGGCGGGCGCCTTGGTGCCGACGCTGAGACCGATGTCCTGCGCGAGGAGCGGCGCGGCGCCCGCGCCTGCGAGCGCCACCATCACACCGAGGGTCCGTCCGAGCCTCATCCCAGCACCCTTCCCATCTCCACGAAATAATACTCCGCCATCAGGAGCAGCAGCACTCCAGCACTCTTCTTCACCCACACCATCCAGGCGCCCGACTTGGGCAGGGCGGCGAGGCTACCGGAAGATAGACCCACCACCACGAGCAGCGCCGTCATGCCGAGCGCGAACACGAACAAATACACGAATCCCAAGATGCCGCTCCGCGTGCTCGCGACCCAGGTCAGCACCGCGGCGAACGCGGGGGCGCCGCAGGGGGCCGCCACGATCCCCGAGGTCGCGCCGAGCAGGAAGACGCCCGGGTACGTCCCGCCCGCAAGTCCCGCGGCCCACTGCACCAGGCGCGAGGGCGCGGAGACCGGAATGACATCGAGCATGGCGAGCGCGAAAACGAGCAGCAGATTGCCGATCGCGAACCGTGTCCACGGGCTCGCGCTCACCGTGCCGAAGAGCGAGCCTGTGAGCCCGGCGATCAAGCCGAGCACGGCGTAGAACAAGGCGAGGCCCGTGACGTACGCCAGGGTCAGGGCCGCTGTCCGCGCGCGTGACGCCTGCCCGGCGCTCGTGCCGGAGATGATCCCGGCGGTGATCGGGATCATGGGATAGATGCACGGCGTGAGGCTCGTGACGAGACCGGCGCCGAACAACGTGGCGACCGCAACGAGCGGCCGGTGGCTCAACGTCGCGGCGAGGTCCATCGCGCGCTACAGGCTCCACCCGCTGCGGTAGGTGGGGCGCACGTACTCGTCGGGCACCTTGATGTTCGTGACCTGGCCCGTTTCCGGATGAAGCTCGAGCGTCCGGCCGAGCCGCACCGCGAGACACCCGAGGAGCACCATGCTCGTGAGCCCGCCCGCGTGCCCGTCGAACGTCGAGCCCGCGGGTGCACCCCCCTTGCATGCGGCGATCCACTCGGCGTACACCCCGGGCGAGCGCGGGTACTTCGGGGCCGGGGGATGGGCGGCGAGCTCGGCCTGCCGGGCCGGGTTCAGCACCTTGGGGTCGTCGCCGTAGGTCCCCGCGACGAGCTTGCCGTCGGCGCCGATCCACAGTTGCCCGCCGCCGCGGTCGAACGGCCAGGCGAGGTCGTCCGTCACTTCGCTCGGGCGCGCGGGGTAGAGGCTGCCGTCGCGCCACACCACGCGGACTTCGGGGCGCGTCCCCTTGGCGGGGAACGTGTAGGTGATGCGGGAGCCCGCGGGCGCCGTCTCTTTGAAGAGCGGCGTCGACTCGGGCTCGATGCGCGTCGGCGTCCCGAGATCGAGGGTCCAGTAGGCGGCGTCCATGACGTGGCACGCCATGTCCCCGAGCGCGCCGGTGCCGAAGTCCCAGAAGCCGCGCCACTTGAACGGCGCGTACGCGGGGTGATAGGGTCGCTCCGGCGCCGGCCCGAGCCAGAGGTTCCAATCGAGCGTGGCGGGAGCGTAGTACTCCTCGAGCGGCCGGTCGATCGCCTGCGGCCAGATCGGCCGGTTCGTCCAGAAGTGCACCTCGCGCACGGTGCCGATCGCGCCCGCTTCGACCCACTCGCGCAGCTGGCGTGTGCCGTCGCGCGCGTGGCCCTGGTTCCCCATCTGGGTCATGAGTTTGGGGTGGGCCCGGGCGTACTCCGCCAGGGCCCGCACCTCGGCCAGCGTACGGGCGAGCGGCTTCTGGATGTAAGTGTGCTTGCCGGCCCGCAACGCGAGCAGGCCGGCCGCGGTGTGCGAGTGATCGGGCGTCGAGACGGTCACCACGTCGATGCTCTTCCCTTCCCGGTCGATCATCTCGCGGTAATCCTTGTAGCGTTTCGCCTTGGGGTAGCTCTGAAAGGCGTCGTCGGCGTTCTTCCAGTCAACGTCGCACAGCGCGTAGATGTTCTCGCCTTCCATGCCCTTCACGTCGTTCCGGCCCATGCCCCCGACGCCGATACACGCGACGTTGAGTTTGTCGCTCGGCGCCCGCAGGCCGCGTCCCAGGACGTGACGCGGCACAATGGTGAAGGCGACCCCGGCGCCCACGGCGCCAACGAATTTCCGCCTGGAGATGCGTTTCCGTGCCATGACGAGACCTCCTCAGCCGCGTGTGCCGGGCTGGGGCGCGCGGGCACCCCCCGGGCGAAACAGCGCAGCGAAAAAGACCAAGACCAGTGCGGCGAACGCCGCGGGCAGCGCCCAGAAGCTGGGCCACCGGTCGAGGGGCAGGTGGGCCGCGCCCGCGAGGAACCGGTTGTACACATTGCCGGCCACCTGCGCGCCGATCAGCATGCCGACGCCGTAGGTGACCAGCACCAGGAATCCCTGCGCCTGGCCGCGAACCGCCGGTGTCGACTTCTTGTCCACGTAGATCTGGCCCGTCACGAAGAAGAAGTCGTAGCAGACGCCGTGGAGCAGGATGCCGATGATAATGAGCCAGAAGACCGCGGCGGGCGCCGCGATCGCAAAGAGGGCATAGCGCAGGACCCAAGCACCCATGCCCACCATCAGCATCCGCTTCACGCCAAGGCGCACGAACATGACCGGCATGAGCAGCATGAAAATGACCTCCGACATCTGGCCGAGCGACTGCGTTGCCGCGATCCTGGTGACGCCCGCATCGCCCAGGAAGATCTGCGTGAAGTTGTAATAGGCGGCCAGCGGGATGCATAACAGCAGTGACGCGGCAATGAAGACGTAGAACGCGCGGTCGCCGAGCTGCGCCAGAGCGTCGAGGCCGACGATGCTGCGCAGCGACACCCGCTGCCCCGCGGCCGGGGGAGGCGTATGCGGCAGGGTGAAGCTGTAGAGGCCGAGCAGCGCGCTGGCCCCGGCGGCAGTGTAGAGAGGCAGCGCCGTGCGTTCCGGGACGTCCGCCACCAGGGCGCCGAGGACCAGGCTGATGAACAGCCCGGCCACGATCCAGCCGATGGTCCCGAACACGCGGATCAGGGGAAACTGTTGCTCTTGTGACTGGATGTGATGAAACGCCAGGCTGTTGGCGAGTCCGAGGGTTGGCATGTAGCACAGATTGTAGACCAGCAGCAGCAGGATGAAGACCACGGGCGCGCCGGCCGCGCGCGGCACGGCGAGCATCACCGCGGCACCCACCAGATGGAGCACGCCCAGCACCTTCTCGGTCGCGAAATAGCGGTCGGCAACGAGCCCCAGGAAGAATGGCGCGACGATGGCCGCGATCGGGTTCACCGTGTACGGCCAGTGCGTCAGCGTCTCCATCCCGTGGTGGGTCATGTACACGGCGATCGTCGTGTACCACGCGCCCCAAATGAAGAACTGCAGGAACATCATCGCCGACAGCCTGGCGCGCACGGTCACGGCAGCACCCGGATCTTGATGTTGCGGAACGCGACCCAGTCGCCGTGGTCCTGGAGCCCGATGTAGCCGGTCAGATTGCGTCCGTAATGGGGATGCGACTCGAACTTGCTCTTCTTCACGCGCGCCGCCCAGTCGGGGCTCGCGAACTCGTACTCGACCACCTTCTCCCCGTTCAACCACTGCTCGACGTGCGAGCCGTTCACCAGCAGGCGCACCGCGTTCCACTGGCCGGCCGGCTTCACGAAGCCCGCGGGCGCGGGATATACGTCGTAAGCCGCCCCCGCGGCCGTGAGGCGCGACTGCCCGTCGGCGTGCCGCGCGTCGTCCAACACCTGCATCTCGGGCGCATTCCAATAGATCGCGTCGTCATCCTCGCTCGCGCGGTAGAAGACGCCGCTGTTGCCGCCCGCCGAGATGTTCCACTCGAGCGTCAGTTCGAAGTTGGCGAACTTGTCTTTGGTGACGATATCGCCCGCGTGCGCGATGCGCGTGAGCGCGCCATTCACTACCTGCCAGCCGCGGGGCAGTGAATCCATCCGATAGCCGCGCCACCCCTTGGTCGTCCGGCCGTCGAACAAGAGGCGCCACCCGGCCGCCTGCTCGGCGGGCGTCAGGGCGTTCTGCGCCGCTTGGGCGCGGGCCGGAGCGGCGCTCCCTACCAGCGCGAGGCCGGTAGCGAGCATGCTCACGAGCCGTGTGTGCGTCATGTGGTCTCCTATGGAAACGAGGTTCATCACGAGGACTCGTACTTGCATCACGAGGACCCGTACTAAGGAAACGAAGGTCGGCGGGACGGCCGCTCAGGACGGCAGGCCGGCCGCTTCCTTCAGCCGTGTCTGTACCGCGCGCCGGGCCCGCTCGCTGCGCGTGATCACGAGCACGGCGTCGTCCCCGGCGATCGTCCCGATGATCTCCGTCCATCCCGCCGCGTCCACCGCGAGCCCGAGCGCTTGAGCGCCGCCCGCAGGCGTCTTGAGGACGAGCAGCGGGCCGACGCCGTCCACCGACACGAGCAGGGAGGGCAGCACTTGATGCAACTGCGGCCGGATCGCGCCGCCCGCTTCGAGGGGCGGGGCGTAGTGCGAGCCCCCGTCCGGGGCTGCCAGCTTGGCGAGACCCAGGTCGCGGATGTCGCGAGACAGCGTCGCCTGCGTGACGTCGAAGCCTTCGGCCTGGAGCAGCTCGCGCAACCGCTCCTGGCTCGCAACAGTCTGCGAGCGGACGATCTTCAGGATCGCGGCGTGGCGCTGGGTTTTCATTGGGCCGGAATGTAGCCGCGAACTACCCGCCCGGCGACGACGGTCAGGAGCGCGGCGGGCGGCGGGGTGCCCGCGAGGGCGGTCGGGGGAAAGACCGCCAGATCGGCCTCCTTGCCACGCTCGAGCGAGCCGATCTCGTGCTCGAGCCCCAGGGCCTCCGCGCCGCCGAGCGTCAGGAGCCGCAGCGCTTCTTCCCCCGCGAGGCCGGCGGCGCTCGCCTCAGCCCACAAATTCGAGTCCGCCGTGCTGACGACCGAGTCGGTCCCGAGTCCCACCGCCAGGTCTGCGGCCCGGAAGGCCGCGAGCGGGGCGGTGCCGTGCCCGTGCGCGCGGTTCGAGCGGGGGCAGTGGGCGATCGCCGCCCCCGCCCGCGCCAGCGCGGCGATGTCGGCCGCGTCCGCCTGCACGCAATGGATGCAGAGACACGCGCCCGACGCGAGGACGCCCAGCCGCAGGAGATACTGGACCGGGCTGACGCCCTGTGCGGCGATCGAAATGCCACGGGCGCGGAGCGCGTCGGCGAAGGGCCCGGTGCCGTCACGCACCAGCGCCGTTTCCTCGCGCGACTCCGCGAGGTGCACGGCCAGCGCCAAGCCCGCACGCCGCGCGAACTCGGCGACGCCTCGGTACAGGGGCTCACTCACGGTGTACGGCGCGTGGGGCGAGACGCCCAGCCGCACCTGCCCGGTCGCGAGCGGGCCGAGCCGGGCCACGGCCGCCTGCAGCTCTGCGAGGCTCGCGCCGCAGTCCTCGGGATCCGGACCGAACACCTCCTGATAGTAGATCCCCCGCGCCCCGAGCCGCACCAGGGCTTCGAGCGGCGCTCCCGTGCTGCCCGTATCCGCGACGCACGTGACCCCAGCGGCCCACGCGTCGCGCACGCCCTGCTCGGCGGAGTGGGCGAACTCCTCGGCCGTGGTGGCGTCCTTGAGCGTCCGAATCGTACGAATCCAGCGCGCGAACGCGCGCTCCGGATTCTTTCCGGCGAGATGCGTGAGCTCGAGGTGTGTATGCGTGTTGACGAGCCCGGGCACGAGCACGGCGGTGGGGAATTCGACCTGCCGCGTGCCGGCAGGCGCCGGGCCGCGATCTTCCCGTCGCGCCCAACGAGAACGGCGCCGTCCGTGATGGGCGGCGCCGTGACCGGGTGGACCGCGCCCGCGCGGATGCGCAGCATGGGGCGCTAGGGTGACACGCCGGTGCCGAAGGGCGCGTGCACCGGACAGACCTGCGTCGGCTCGGTACCCGGGTAGAACCAGTCCCAGTGCCGCACGTCCTGCGGACAGAAGGGAGTGGCCAGGTAGCCCGTCGACCAGTCCACCTCGCGCGTCACCAGCGAGTCGGGGCGGACCCAGTCGGGCGGCGGGGGCCGGCGGTCGTAGACGTCCCGCATGAACGCGGTCCACGCGGGCGCCACGATGCGGCCGCCGCCGGCGTTGTGCTCGAGGATGCGCTGCTGGATGTCGTAGCCGACCCAGATCCCGGTCACGAGCTCCGGCGTATACCCGATGAACCAGGCATCCGTGTAGTCATCGGTGGTGCCCGTCTTGCCCGCCGCGGGGTACGTGAAGCCCGCCTTCCAGATCGCCGTGAACGCCGTGCCGCGGCGGATCACGTCCTTCATCATGTCCACCATGAGCCACGTGTGCGAGGAGTCCATCACGGTCTCCCGCCGCACGGCCGGCTGCCACAGGATGTTGCCCTGCCGGTCCTCCACGCGCAGGATCCCCACGGGTTCGGCGCGGGTCCCGAGGGTCGCGAACGCCGTGTAGGCGCCGATGATCTCGATCGCGCGCACCCCTTTCGCCCCGATGAAGATCGACGCGTACGGCGGCAACGCGGTGGTGATCCCGTAGTTGCGGGCCTCGCCGATCACCGTCTGCTCGCCCAGCGCCATCCCGAGCTTGATGGTGGCGAGGTTGCGCGACAAATACAGCGCCTCGCGCATCGGGATCATGCCGAGCGTCGTGTCGTCGTCGTCCTTCGGCTGCCACGGGGTCGAGTCGAGCTGAATCACCGGCGGGTTCAGGGGCGAGTCGTCGAGGATCTCCGTGACCGGGTGCCCGGCCCGGACCGCGGCCGAGTACACGAACGGTTTGAAGGTCGAGCCCGGCTGGCGGATCGCCTGGGTGGCGCGGTTGTACTTCGAGTCGTCGAAGTCGCGTCCCCCGATCATCGCCCGGATGTAGCCGCTCGAGGCCTCGAGGGTGACCAGCGCTCCCTGGAGGTAGGGGCTGTAGGGGTGGTCCTCGCCCGACGCCTTGGAGGACTCGATGTACTCCCGGTAGGTCGTGCGGCCCGGGAACTTGCCGTTCGAATACACCCCAGCTTCGATCGCGTCGAGCTGCGATTCGAGCGCGCGTTCCGCTGCCTCCTGCATGTCCAGATCGAGCGTCGTGTAGACGCGCAGGCCACCTTCGTACAGGTCCCGCCCGAACTTCGCGTCCAGCTGCACCCGCAACCATTCGACGAAGTACGGGGCGACGTCGCCGTAGTTGGTGCGGTTCGTGGTGAGGACGAGCGGGTAGGAGCGCCACAGCTCGCACTCTTCGGGCGTGAGGAAGCCCTGATCGCGCATCAGGCCCAGCACCACGTTGCGCCGCCGCACGGCGCGGTCGGGATGGGTGCGGGGGTTATAGAACGCCGGGAGCTTGGGCAGCGCCGCCAGCATCGCGGCCTCGGCGACGTTGAGCTGGTGGGCCGACTTCCCGAAGTAGATCTGTGCCGCCGCGGCCACGCCGTGCGCCCCGGCGCCCAGATTGATCTGGTTCAGGTACAGCTGCAGGATCGTGTCCTTGGGGAAATTGTGCTCGACCTCGACCGCGACGCGCGCCTCCTTGAGTTTGCGGGTGAGGGTCTTCTCGCGGCTGATGTCGTCGGGAAAGATGTTGCGCGCCAGCTGCATCGTGATGGTCGAGAAGCCCTGCGCGAACCCGAGCGAGAGCAGGTCGTTCTTGATCGCCCCCAGGATGCGCAGGTAATCGATCCCGTGGTGA
>WNFJ01703106.1_pt1 | contig 14933 bp, 13 predicted proteins | sample 5400461 | NCBI WGS metagenome assembly WNFJ01 (sample SAMN13153349, study PRJNA577476) | soil metagenome | isolation source: 115 cm saprolite on Douglas fir-dominated hillslope | place: USA:California | collected 2013-09-17 | reverse complement strand
GTGTCGCAATATTTCACTCCATCTAGCCAGGCCTCCCTCAATGCCAATGACCAGGATTTCGGTGCTGGTGGGGCAGCCATTCTGGTGGACCAGCTCTCCGGGCCCGTTTCACATCTCGTGATTGGCGGCGGCAAGGACGGCTATCTTTACTTGCTAAATCGAGACGCGATGGGAGGACTGGGGGACAGTAACGCTTCGCAACGGTTCAACTTTGGCAATCCGATTCTTTCCACCGGCGCTTTCTGGAACAACACCTTTTACATGGCAGGTTTGAACGGTAAGCTTCAGGCTTTTAGCTTTAATACGTCCACCGGCAAGTTTAATCCGTCGAACGTCTCCCAATCCTCTGCGACGTATGGATTTGGAAGTACGCCTTCGGTTTCTTCCTTCGGTACTACGAATGGAATCGTCTGGGCTTTAGATAATGGAAAATACTGTACGAGCCAATCCAGCGGCTGTGGCGCTGCAGTGTTGCACGCTTATGACAGCACAAACCTCGCCACCGAATTGTGGAACAGCACGCTAGGAACCGGCAATACTGCCGGAAACGCAGTGAAGTTCGCGGTGCCAACCGTGGCGAATGGCAAGGTCTACGTCGGCACGCGTGGGAACAATACCGGGGGAAACACATCTTCTTCCGCCGTTCCAGGCGAGCTGGACGTTTATGGCCTTTTGAACGTTGCAACCAGTCCATTCGCGCCAATCCTTGTCCACTCTGGTGGGGCTGCTTATACAGATAGCCAGGCACAAGTTTGGAGCGCCGATAAGAGTTTTACAGGTGGCAACACGGCGTCGACGACGCATGCCATCGCGAATACTTCGGATCCAACTCTTTACCAGTCGGAGCGCTACGGTAACTTCACCTACCAATTTACCGTGCCGAACGGCACCTACAATGTAGTTCTAAAATTCGCCGAGTTCTACTGGACCTCTGTAGGGAGACGCATCTTCAATGTAGCAATCAACGGTACAGCCGTCCTGAGCAATTTTGACATAATCGCAGCCGTTGGTGCGCCATACACGGCGATCGACAAGACCTTCCAAACGGCGATCTCCACCGGCACCCTCACAATTCAATTCACTTCTGGCTCGGCCGACTTGCCCAAGATCAGTGCTATCGGGATCGATCAGTTCCGCCTCCGGGGTTTTTGTTCAGGTCAGTCCCACGACGGCGAGTTTATATGCTTCTCAGCAACAACAGTTCACGTCCAGCGTTACAGGAAACGCCAACACGGCTGTCAACTGGACCTACAGTCCTCAAGTTGGCACGCTAGCAGCCAATGGCCTATATACCGCCCCAGCTTCCGTAACGACAACTCAAACTGTTTCTGTGATCGCAACCAGCCAGGCGGACAGCACCAAGTCGGCAACTGCCACTGTCAATCTTTTGCCGCCAGCAGGTTCGTTTACTCCCATCTTTGTCCATTCCGGTGGCAGCGCGTACGTTGACTCCGCGGGAAACAATTGGAGTGCGGACACAGGCTTTACAGGGGGGCAGGTTGCGTCCACCACAAAGGCAATCGCCAACACGCTCGATCCCGCCCTTTACCAGAACGAGCGCTACGGTAATTCCGCTTATCAGTTCACCGTTCCTCCCGGAAAATACACGGTGATCCTCAAGTTCGCCGAAACCTATTGGACTACGACAGGAAGACGGCTCTTCAATACCTCGATCAACGGGACGCAAGTCCTCACGAATTTTGATATCGTGGCCGCGGCAGGGGCAGCTTTCACCGCGATTGATAAATCCTTCCCTGTAACGGTAACTGGCAGTTCGATTACGATCCAATTCACCACGGGATCTGCGGATTTGCCGAAGATTAGCGCCATCGAGATCAAGGTGGATTCCGGCATCGGCATCCAGATCAGCCCGACTAGCGCGTCGCTGCTTGCCTCGCAGAGTCAGCAATTTGCGGCAACGGTTACGGGCACGACCAACGTTGGCGTCACTTGGACCTACAGCCCACAGGTCGGAACGCTTGTCACTTCTGGAGCGACAGCCGGTCTCTACACCGCACCGTCGTCAATCACCACAGCGCAAACAGTGCTCGTCACTGCTAGCAGCGTGGCAGACCCCACGCAGGCTTCCAGCGCTGCCGTCTCGCTCGTTCCGCCGTTCAGCCCGATCCTCGTACATTCCGGCGGTGCGGCTTATACGGACACTCTTGCACAGGTCTGGAGCGCGGATGCTGGCTTTATTGGTGGGAACACCGCTAGCACAACGAGCAACATTGCGAACACGCCCGATCCCAAGCTCTACCAAACGGAGCGCTGGGGCAATTTCTCTTATCAGTTTGCCGTTCCCAATGGCAGCTACAACGTGGTCCTGAAGTTTGCGGAATTCTATTTCAGCAAGACGGGGCAACGCATCTTCAATGTCTCTATCAACGGCACGCCGGTCTTAACCAACTTTGATATTGTTGCCGCGGCTGGGGCCGCGCTCACCGCGATCGACAAGACTTTCCCAGTCACCGTGAGCAATAATCAGATAACCATTCAATTTACTTCTGGCTCCGCCGACCTGCCGAAGGTCAGCGCCATCCAGATTCGTTAGCGACTTTTGTGCCTCGGGAATTTCCGATCTCGGTGCGATTTTCCTGGCGGGATGATGAACGCCACGGTAGCAGGCTCATGCCAGCTGCCTTTCGGAATATGGTCTGCAGTCGAGCGGGGTCCCGCGATTCGCCGAACCCCGGAGGAAGCCAACCCTGTTTGCGGATGTTCAGATCAGAACAGCATGGCGATCGCGCGAGAGGAGATCTTCGTGCGGTGCTCTCCATTATTCCTTACGAGCACAAAAACGACGCGGTGCGGATTGCGCACGACACCCCGGAGACCTCAAGCGCACGCAGGGTTTCGAAGCGAATTCGATCAGGCAACGTTCACATCGATGGCGCACAGCCCTACTTTGGCAGTTATTTCGGAGCGTACAAACAGTTGGGCAACAGTCGGCAATAGGGTGAGGCCAGGCTCGAAGAATTCCTTGAGCTCAAGGGCGTCTTGGGGTACGCGGCCTCGGGGACATGAGACTCTAGTGCAACGATTCCACCCTAAATTTCTCAAAGGGATCCTTGGTGGGGCAGTTGTAAACCCAAGCCTCATTTAGGAAAAACATTGGAGCGCGATAGGCACTATCTTAACGCTAACTCTTTTACTTACAATAATAGACAAGAGAATTTAACTTGGCAGCACAATTGCTTGTATTAACGTCGCCATCGCCGCAGCGAATGGACCAGCTACGGAGAATAAGATGACGCTTTTGAGGGCTATATGGTATATGGGTTCTAGCTGCACTGATGATCATGACGCCGCTGGCGCAGGCGGACAGCACGACGAAAATGGAGTTCACGGGTGTGAATGGAGCGAATAACGGTGTGTATTACGTCAGCCCGTACACCGCGATAATGAACTACGGGACATCTAGCGCGCAAACGGTGGTTTTGTTCTGCGACGATATCAATAATGAAGTTTCTATGAACCAGGTTTGGAACGCGAACGTGACCGGTCTGGCGTCGGGCAATTTCTCGAATACGCGCTACGGGAATGGCTCCGTCAACCCCCATCTCGGTAGCATCAACCCTCAAACTCTGTACGAAGAAGCCGCTTGGCTCGTAACTCAATTCGCTTCTCATTCTGGGGACTATGTCAGCCTGCAATATGCTCTCTGGGACCTTATGACTCCTGGGGTGGAGCCCACGAATTTTGCCAATGCTGATGGTACTACCGTGGCGCAGTGGCTGGCTCTGGCCGCGGCTAATTACGGCCAAATCAATCCGGCGAACTTTATGATCATCACCAACACAGGAACAGTCGCCTATACCGGTCAAGTCCAGGAATTCATCGTGCAGACCCCGGAGCCGGCCACGGCCGTTCTTTTGCTAATCGGAATCGTCTCGATGTTTCTTCTCATCCGGCGGAGCCAGCAGCAGTCAGCTTAATTCTGCCAAACCTCTGATTTGATTTTGCCTCTGTACCTCGGTGCGGAGGTGTTTCTCTCTCTAACGCTGGTCATTCCTGCCCGAATTGATTCATGTCCAGGGAGAGGGTTCAAGAGAAGGAACATTTATTGCCGCATCCCGCATCCTAGCCCATCTTCCGCGGCTTTGCGCTTTGCGGCGTGTAAAGATTTTTTGAGCACATTCCTTCCATCGCGTGGGCTTCCAGATTCCCTAACATTCGTGTTTGCGGCGTGACCTGTTTGTTGTGTGCAAGGGTATGCGTTGCGAACCGTATTGCAAACACTGTGGCGATTCGTAGGATCAAGCCATGTACTGCGGTCGCTGCTATCGGCAAAAGGATGGCAAGCGCCACGGCTATTTGGGCCCTGGTCGAGAGTTATCGTACCTCGCGCGGTCCACGGCAGCGCGTGGTGGCCTATCTCGGTGAGATGGATGCGGCGGGACGACTCGGCCTTCACCAGCGGGCAGCAGGACCGGCAGCCCTAGCTCAACGCCGTCTGTTCGAAGATGTGGAGCCGCAGTGGGTGGAAGTCGATCTCAAGCGGATCGCCGTAAACGGAAACGGACGTAAAGTGGAGATAAACGAAGAGAAAAGCAAAAACGTCCATCTAGCAAAGGGCGGAAGCTTCACTTTCCTGGGCTTTGAATATCTCCGCATTCTGGGGCGTAACCGGAAGTGGCGAGCCTACTATGCGCCGAAGTTGAAGAAACGGACGGCGCTGTTGGCAAAGCTGAAGGCCACTGCCGAAAGTCCAGCCAGCCGAATCAGCCACATAACTTGGTCGGAAGCGCGCAGGTAAGCCCATTGCTGGAAATCGGCACGATTGCTTTGAAGTGGCGAGGGCTGGAACCCAGCTTACGGTTTGGCTAAAGAGGCACTCCCAGAGGAAACGGGGAAGAACGGATGGGTTGAACTTTCGGAGTATGGCGCCAGTCCTCGACCCAACCAGGGAAACACAGTACAACGAAGATCGTCCTTACCTCGCATTCAAAGGCAAAACTCCATCGGATCGGTTTCGCCCATGCGCTCGCGCCATCCGAACCTGCAAGGAATCTCTCTTGATTAGTACAACTGTGTTGCTTATGTGCTGGCAAAAGGACAGCGGATTGTTCTACTGCCTAATTGCTATTCCACCGATTTTCGCAAGATGGGACAGGTAAAAGGTTCCTCGATTCGCAAGGGTACGACTCGTCTCATTATCAAGCGTATACAAGGCGATCGTTGTACACAAATTCCGGCCACGTGGTCCGCGGAAGGCTTGAACAACCAAAAGTGCCACTTCTCTGGGTGGTCCTGAGGGTGTAAATCAAATGAGACGCGGACGTCGTTCTCACCAGAAAACCGAAAGGCAAAACAATCCAAAGGTACAGATAGACCCAGGCCGCGAGCTTTAATATAAGACTCTTTGAGTGTCCAATAATGGAAGAATCGTTCAGGTTGAATATTCTTGGATAGTTTCCGTAATGCTGCCGCTTCAGATGGTGAAAAGAAACGATCAGCGATTTCTGAATGTGCTGTTGTCTTCACCTGGAAATTCTCAACGTCCACACCCAAAGTAAGTTCACATGCGAGACCGCATAGAATCAAGCCAGCCGTGTGAGAGATGCTAAAGGAAATCGCTTTCGTGGGCCGATCTGCATTTGCTACTTTCGGCCGGCCATACCTGTCTTTGGTAAATAGCCAGTTCTCAGGCCTGATGGAAGAGTAGCGAGATAAAATAGTACGGACTAGGGCCCGCGTAATGAGATATCGATTTTGATCTTCGATGAAACGAAAGCGGTGTAGCTGATCCCGCTCTTCTTCATTCAACAAATCACGGTACGTGGCCAAGAGCCCATAATCCTTTACCTCATTATAGAAGCATAACCATAAGTGAATATGGCCTGGTCGGATGCGCAGCAACATACGGCAATCATGGTGAATGGTCCTGGTTTGAGTCAAATGGTTTTACAAATGTGCGCGGACTGCGACGAACTTTGCCAGTGATTCCTAAACTAAGGCTCCTCGATTTCAAAATAAAGCAGAGCTCTTTCGCAGCGAAGTAACGCTGTCGAAGTGAAGGTGGACGAAGTGGCCGGCATTGCGTCAAAAGAAATCAACAAGGAAGGAGAGCTTGCTGCTTGTTGCTGCCGGAACGCCTGAGCGAACCTCCCGTCCAGAAAGGATTCGCTCCTGTGCCTCGCAAAATTAAGAGGGTAGTGCGACGAAGGGAGGAACGTTTTCGATTGGAACCTGGATGAGGCCCAGCGACCGTAGCAAGGTTTAACAATAGCAGGAACGTTTGTGGCGGTAAACTCGGACGCAAGCTAATTTCAAGGTAATTTACTCTAAGACTTGCGGTGAGGGACCTTTCTCGCGGCAATCCCATGCAATGAGGGAGAAGGAGTGCAATAAGACGTCCGCGTTTGAGCTAGGACGGTCAATGGCGCCGTACTAGCCAATATGTTTATACAGGAGATTACCGACCATAGACAGAAAGCTGTCGGGTGCGTGAGCAAGGATTCGCTTTGCGATTTTCACCTTCCAGTCTAGGTTGAGGGGTTGAGAAAGACCCGCGGCGTTTCTCGCATACGTCAATGTCGATCGCTTGGCGCCCCAGCGCTCTTTGAAAGTTATTAATCCGCTGTTGTCGCTTTCGGAGCGACCAAGGTCAAATGTCTGCAGGCCGCTCTGTTTGCCGTCCTGAATCGATCTCCAGAACAGAAAGTGCATGCTCCCCAGATTGTTGAACCGGACGTCGGAGCAACCGTACTTGTAGACAAGAGTATCTTTATAAGAAAGCGTCAAAATACTGGCGATGGGCTGTTTGTTCTTGAAGGCGACGCGTATCTTGAGCCTTTCGCCGAAGCATTCGACTAGACTTTGAAACCATGCTCGAGGCTGGGGGGGCAGATGATGGCGCCTCCGAGTGAGTAATTGCAGGCGGCAGAAAATTTCGAGCAGCGAAGAGGAACGACCTTCTTCTTCAGTCAGACCTTCGCGCTCCGCGCGCCGAATCTTTCTCTGTACCGAGTCTTTGTGAAAGTTTCGAAAAATTGTGTCGAGGGCTGGGGTGAGATCAAGCTGATGAAAACAATGAGTCTCGGTTGTTTGAAAAAGCGCAGCAGTCAGGTTGAGAGAACGGAGAGGACGTATCTCAATATAACGCCAGTTTTCCCTTGCAGATTTATGTCGCAAAGCCGTTAGCAAATCTTGCAGATCCGCGGAATTATTGACTAGCGGGTCACAATGGTCAGAGAATGGCAGCGAAACCAAGCGGTGTCCTGTAACCCAGCTTTTAATTTCACAAAAAACAAGAACATTCTGTAAATCGCCGCCCGGCGTAGCCGTAGTATAGGCGATCGGTTCATACCCGTACGTTTTTTGAAGAGCTTTGAGCCAGGCAAACGTATGGAAAACCGAAGCGTTGGGGTGCCGGTCTAAGAAGTCTGGCCATCGTTGGTCCTTGAGAGGGTCAATTTTATAAAGTGTCATGCGTTTATTACGATAGGGGTGCTGCTTGACTAGTTTTTCGACCTCGTGTCTTGCAACAACCCCTGCGAAATGGGAGCGATGAGCTGGACACCACGCGGACCTACGCCAACTCGTAAACCAAGCTTCCATTTTCCTGTTTGGCATAAGCTAATCGCGCCCTCTCTTTTTCTAGCCCTTCGATTGCCCAATCATCCCCACGGCGGACAAGCTTCATCTGAGTCCGGGCTCTCCACCAACGATCGACCTCGCCGGGTAAAGCCATCCATACCTTCTCTTGAGTAATCAGCGGTCGCAGGTACTCGAGGAGAGCCTCGTAGGTCTTTTGGGCCCGTGGTTCAAATACATAATCTGGATGGACGATGAAACTCATCAAGCCGTGTTTCTCCCGAATGAGCGCGAATTGCTCCTTCCAAAGATTGATCGAATAGTCTTCCAGGATGTGAAACAGAGAGTAGTCCTGCACAGCAGTGAGGGGGATCTCGAGGATCTTCCCAACAAAATAGGGCATTACCGTGCAACAACCGCCGCGCTGCGGCTCGAAGTGCCCCACACACGGCACGGACATATCGTAGGAGAACTCGAAAGCGTCGTACCAGTCCTGATTCCTGTACATGGCTCCGGAACGAAACCCGTGCGCCTGATATCTCCGAATGTAGTCGTTGATTTTCTGTGCCCGGCGAAGAAACTCTTCTCGTTCGAGATAAAGAGACCCGTCGTGGCTCAAATCGTGAACGTTGAACTCAAATCCACGCCCGCGAATCTGGCTGACGTAGTCATCCGTGACTTCATAACGTCCCTCCGGCACAACCTGGAAGGAGGCTTTGATCCCATAGGATTGATCGAGATCCATAAGTTTGGGAGTGAGGTCGCGCCCGGCGGAAGTCTCCACATCGTGGGTCATGATCAAGCAGCTCGACGCGCCGTCAGGCCAGAACCAGATAAATGGCATTCTTTGCAGGCCTTGTGCCTGCATGGAGAGCTTCAATAATTCTTCGTGAAGATTGTCTACAGTGCAGTCCACCGGCCAGGCAGGAAAGAACAACTCTTGCCAGTCGCTAAAGTAAATCTTTTGAATGTGTCGGCGGACAGAGGTGGGTATATGTAAGTTTTCTCGAACTAGATAATATATCTTGCGGACTAAGGCATTGTTGGCAATCCGGCCGTTTCCTTTGAACTGGGAGGGTGCGTAGCGCTCGTTGCGAAGGTTCTTGATCACCTGCGAGGGGTCAAACGGTAGACAGATCTTTGAACCCTCGAAGTGCACATCTCGAGACGCGTCGTATATATCTTGGCAGGTGATCCTCGAGGTCAATTCCGATTTGCATTGGCCGTAGCAAATTGCGGCCGAGCCGAAGCGAAAAAACCCGGACTCCCCAGAAAGTTTGGGGAATTGTGCGAAGCATGGAAACTCCAGCGGCAATCGATAATATTCTGACAGATTTCGTTCCATACTTTGGGTTCGGCTTCTTTCTGGTCAGTAGCTATTTGCCGCCGCAGGTTTCGCCAGTGCAATTACTGCGCCATTGTGGCTCTAGGATATCAGCTATGTCAGGGCAAGTCTTGCGGGCGAAAGGCGACGTGTATACTCGTCCACAACTCCGGACGGAATTTCACCGCCTGCGAGTTGCTGAATCAATTCCGCGCAACGCCGCGAAGTAGTCAGTGTGTAGTTGCGCCCCGTCCATCATGCGCTTGAATAAGTGACAATCACCTGAATCTGGGACAAGTTCGCGTCGATGCGCGTGATGGTGATCGTGCGGGTGAAATTCGACAGTCGTACCCGAACTGCATCGCTAAAGTTTCCGTCGGGACCAAGCAGGAGCATCGCGTCCGGTAGGCCGACGCAATTGCCGTCCCCAGTGCCCACGATCCCGTCCGGTCTGGGATCACATAATTGCCTCGGGCCATTCAAGAAAATGCATCCCGTGCCCGTGCCCACATTGCAAATGGAGGCCCAAGTCGCCTCGCCCATGTCGGGGGCGGTGAATATACTGAGGGAATATCTCCTGAACAGCTACCCAGGTCAGCAGGACGGCCACCAACCAGTCCACAATTTGCACATACAACGACCCTCATCCTGATCGCACTTTCGAACTTTAGACAGTATCTTGTCCTGGCGAGGCCATTTCCTAGATGGAGTCGTCTAAAAACAGAGGAAGCATTCCGAGCATTGTGGGAAAACCCTTTCCCCGCAGCCCAGGTTCCGTTCCAAATTCAGACTCACAAGAAGTACTTAACCTACTGAAAGCAAGAGTGTTAGTCCAGATTGATCGTTGCGGGCGCAGAATGAGGTTGGCATGTGAAGTGCACGTAACAAGGTAAGTCAGGTAGGACGAGGTATGTGTAGTCTTTATGCCCGTAGTATAAATGTTCGGTATCGTATCTTCGGAGTTATATGGGCACTCTGAACCAGAGCCGTTCGAGGACGAAAGCGCGATGCATCTGCCTGTCCTCCCCTACATAGTGAGAATGGAGACCCGCGCAGTGGTCCTCACCAGCCATCAACTCATGACTGGCAGTATCAGTTCAGGTAAATTACAAGTAAGGTTAATTGATTTCCGGAATGACCCGAGAGTTATTCCGTTTCTATCGTCCCATCCCAGCGCCCTGATTTACCACCATCCCAGCTGGTTAAACGCTCTCCAGGAGGAGTCGGGCCAAGAATGTTGGATGTTGGCGTGCGAGTGCGACGATGGGTCGCTGTGCGGGATTATGCCTCTTGCCTATACTCGCGGCCTCCCTTTTAATGTCGCCAATCACCAAACAAAACGTCGTATTTCCTCATTGCCTCGCACTCCGTTCGTCGGTCCGATCAGCACGAGTTCTGAGGCGACAAAATTATTGCTCGGTGCTGCAGTCGAGCTTGCAAAGAAAAACAATACACAACTTCAGATCAAGATGGACAGTCCTCTGCCCCAAGAAACTCGTGACCGCCTAATTTGCACCGAATGGAGGCCGACATACGTCTTGGCGCTACCTAAGTCTCTGGATCAACTGACTTTCGGAGATGCTAGAAGTCGTCACAGAGTGAAGTGGGGAGTCCAAAAAGCTGTGAAACTTGGGTTAGTGGTTCGACTTGCCGAAACGACAGCTGATTTGCAAGCCTGGTATCTCCTTTATCTCGCCACGATGCGGCGAAACTTTGTTCCATCTCGCTCTTATAAGCTGTTTCGTTCTCTCTGGCGTGACCTCAGGGGATGCGGATCCATGAAACTGCTCCTCGCCGAGCAACTCCACTCGAGCGGCAAAACCCTCATAGCTGGTTCTGTTTTCCTAATGAAGGGTAAGACCGTTTTTTATGCGTTCACCGGATCTCTGACTCGGCACCTCAGCACACATGCAAATGACATTATTCTTTGGGAAGCAATTCAGAACGCTTGCCGCGATGGTTATCACCTATTTGATTTCGGCGAGGTTGCCGAAGAGCATCCAGAGCTGGTCCGATTCAAAACGAAGTGGGGCTCTATCCCTAAGCCCCTGTATCGTCACTACTACCCTTACCATAACGAAACGACCATTGGTGGTACCTCGCGCAGGCTGCGGGAAGCGTTAGGACGAGCTTGGCAACACGTGCCGCTTTCCATGACCGCCCGCATTGGGGAATGGCTTTATGGCCACTTATGACATCGCTGGGGGCGTGGAAGGCATTCTTGATTTAGTAGGAGAACCTAATTATGGCACAACCCGATAAGACAGATACAGATTGCCAGGCGAACACATTCGAAAGTGGTTCTGAGCCAATGCCGCGAAGCGTGGACCTCGCGCGCCGCGCTCGAGAACAGCTGCGCCGTTACGGAGTCAAAGCCACGCTCGGAAAGGTGCTGGGCTTCCTTGCCAACCGGCTCACCGCTGAATCGGGGCCATCGATGTCCGGTCCCACACCGTTTGCTGCGGCGACTACCGATGAGGTGACAGTAAACGTCCGCCGGCCGGAGGACGTACTTAAGCTCCAGCCGGGCGAGTACATAGAGGTCAAGTCCGAGGCCGAAATCTTGCGGACTTTGGATGAACAAGGTCGGCTCGGCTCAACGGTTTGGCCTATGTTCCCTCAATGAAAGAGTTCTGCGGTCGGCGCTTCAAGGTGTTCAAACGGATGGAGACAATGTACCAAGAGGAGTCCGGCAAGGTTCGTCGCCTCAAAAATACCGTCCTTTTGGACCAAGCTTACTGCGATGGGCTACTGATGCGCTGTGACCGGGCTTGTTTTTTCTATTGGCGCGAAGAATGGCTCCGCCGGGCCGATGGACCAAAATCCGAGCTTGTTCAAATTAAATAGTAGAAAGATCCTACGTGTCTCTTGCGAACCGAACGGAACAAGATTCCGAGGCATTCCTCAGGAATCTGTAGGATGGTAACTGAAAATCTATGCATGACGTGGTGATTGTTGGTGCTGGACCTTATGGCCTGTCGGCTGCCGCACACCTTCGGCAGATCAAAGGTTTGGATTTGAAAGTGTTTGGCGAACCGATGTCTTTCTGGGAGCGCCACATGCCTTCGAAAATGCTTCTTCGGTCTTGGCGACCGGCATCACATATCGCGGACCCTGAAAATCGACTGAGCTTGGATGCGTACCGGGCGGTGAATGGAAATCATGGTTTGCAAGACCCATTGCCTGTGGGAGATTTCATTAAATACGGCCACTGGTTCCATCAACACGGCAGTGTGCAGTCCGACCGTCGCAACGTAGTTTGTATTGAACCCGCCTCTGATGGATATCAGCTCACTCTCGAAGATGGAGAAATTCTCCCGACCAAGCGAGTTGTGGTAGCTACGGGCATCCAATCCTTCACCCATCGGCCACCAGCATTCGACAACCTTCCCAATTCGTTGGTTACGCATTCTTCGGACAAACACGAGTACGAGAAATTCCGGGGCAAAGAGGTTTTAGTCATTGGTGGAGGGCAGAGTTCTCTCGAGTCGGCTGCCTTTTTGGTGGCTGCGGGGGCCCGCGTGGAAATCTTGATTCGATCGCAATCCATTGCTGCGAGAGCCCAACGGGCATGCTCAGAACTATGCAGCTCGGGTCCTGTTTCCCGTGGGGGATGGCTCAGAAGTCAGCGATGGGTGAACATGTTTCATGCCCGGGCCGATGTTGGACCTCCAGGTCTCAGCTTAATCATCCAGCGACCGAATTTGTTTCGTCGATTGCCGCGCTACACCAAGGATTGGTCGGATCGACGTGCAATCCGGCCGGTGTTTTCTTATAAGTATGTCGTCGACAAAAAAGTAATGCCTATTCTCGCGAGCCGGTTCGTTGCTCGGGTTCAGGCCCAAGGCGAGCACCTCTGCGTCGAGCTGAATGACGGCACCGAACGAACCGCAGATCATGTCATTCTGGCAACCGGCTATCGCGTGGACGTTGCTCGGTATAGCTTTCTTTCGCCAAGAATTCTGCAAGGGTTGGAAACTGTGGACGGTTATCCACGCGTCGATTCAGGATTTGAGACTTCATTACCAGGGCTGCACTTTCTTGGGGCGCCTGCGGCGTGGAGTTTCGGGCCCCTGGTTCGATTCATCGCCGGGACTGAATTCACCTCGCGCGCGCTTACCAGGCGGATCCGCGGGGCTAAAAAACGATGACTTATCCGCCGCGTCATGCACGAAAAGGCTTGTTACGTTAGACGAGGGTTAATTTGGATTTTATGGCGATCGAGTCGATCGAGACAAGAATAGACGACCAGAGACGAACCAGTCTCTATGCCCGAGCAATCCTTATTCGAATGGTCGAACAACGTCTGCTAAGAATGTTTTCCGAGGGTAAGCTTTTCGGAACGGTCCACAGCTGTATCGGTCAAGAATGGACGGGAATAGCCGTCGCCGAGTCATTAAAGGACGGCGATAAGATATACAGCAATCATCGGGGGCATGGCCATTTCCTGGCACGAACCGATGATGTGTATGGTCTGATCGCCGAAGTAATGGGAAAAAAGACCGGGGTCTGTGGAGGCCACGGTGGAAGCCAAAATCTTTGCGCCCGTAATTTTTTCAGCAGCGGTGTCCAGGGGGGGATCGTTCCGGTCTCAGCGGGTTTGGCGCTGGAACAAAAATTAAGCAACAGCCCCAATATAACCGTGGTTTTTGTCGGAGACGGCACGCTTGGCGAAGGTGCGCTTTACGAATCGCTGAATATCGCGTCCCAATGGAATTTACCGCTGCTGATTGTTCTGGAGAACAATTACTACGCGCAAAGTACGCCCCAAAAGCAAACACTCGCGGGAGATATTTGTGCCCGAGCCAGCGCGTTCGGAATCAGGACAGCACATGGCAACACCTGGAAACCCGAAGACCTGCTTGAGATTACCAGCGACTGCGTGTCGTGGGTTCGTGAGCAGCGCAAGCCTGTTTTTTTACAAGTTGATACGTATCGTTTGATGGCCCATTCCAAAGGGGATGACGATCGGGACCGTAACGAGGTGGAGGGCTATTGGGGGAAGGACCCCATTACAATTTTTACAAGAGAATTTCCTGAGGCTTCGCGTCAAATTCAGGCTGAAATTGACGAGCGGATCGATACATCGGTAGCCCAGGCTGACCGGGATGGTTACGCCGAATCGATTGCCGTCGACGAAGCCGTACCTCGGTATTGCGAGACAGCGTGGCGTTCGATAGCAAATGAAACTTCCGATCGAGTGGTCAACAGGATTCATGCCGCCCTGCAACGTAATATGCGACGCGACCAACGGATTCTGTTGGTCGGCGAAGATATAGAGGGTCCGTATGGAGGCGCTTTTAAGGTCACCAAAGATTTGAGTTCGGAATTCCCCGGTCGGGTACGAAACACTCCGATCAGTGAGGCGGCCATAATAGGAGTTGGTAATGGCCTGGCTCTTAGTGGACGATTGCCTGTCTGTGAAATTATGTTTGGCGATTTTCTTCCTTTGACCGCGGATCAATTGATCAACCATGCTTCCAAATTCCGCTACATCTACAACGAGAAAGTGAACGTTCCCCTTATCGTCCGGACTCCGATGGGGGGTCGACGCGGCTACGGTGCCACGCATAGCCAAAGCCTGGAGAAACATTTCCTTGGTCTGCCTGGCACGGTTATGCTTGCCATCAATCATAGATATGATCCCGCGCTCGTTTTCGACACTTTGTTCCGGAGCATCGACCGTCCGGTTATCGTGATTGAAAACAAGATTCTTTACGGTGTCCGGGTATCGAACGAGGCGCCTACCGGGTTTGCGTGGGAGCATAGCGACGAGCTATACCCAACCACGCGCTTACGCCCGGAAGGAAAGCCAGATCTAACGGTGCTGTGCTACGGCGGCATGCTGCCTGAAGTCGAAAAAGCCGCCGACAAACTTCTCGATCAATATGAAATTGTTTGCGAGGTTTTGTGCCCGATACAGCTTTACCCGTTCAATCCGTGGCCCCTCATTGAATCAATCCGCGAGTCGGGCCGATTGGTAATTATTGAAGAAGGTCAGAATTTTGCAGCATTCGGCGCAGAGGTGATTGCCCAGATCCACGAATCCGCCCCTGGTATTCTCAAGAGC
>WNFJ01041188.1_pt1 | contig 14934 bp, 13 predicted proteins | sample 5400461 | NCBI WGS metagenome assembly WNFJ01 (sample SAMN13153349, study PRJNA577476) | soil metagenome | isolation source: 115 cm saprolite on Douglas fir-dominated hillslope | place: USA:California | collected 2013-09-17 | reverse complement strand
CCGACCTTGGGGTTATGAAGACTATCTCAGCCGCTGCATACAACGCTTCCAAAGTAAAAACCAGCATTTTCCGCGGAAAAACAGTCGTTTGAGCAGAACATAAAGAACCACAGCGCACATAGCGCACAGAAGATTACAGCAAGTTTACAACAGAATTTTCAGCCTACCGTCGGTGCTTTCATGTGAAACCGACTCGGGTGCTGTTTCCTCAATCTCACGTCGGAAGCTCGATCTCATCAGTCTCAGCTTTGGCTTCAATCGAATCCGGACCTTCGTTCCAGATTGCGTGTCGCTCTTCCTGGCTCAGACTCTCATTCCGGCGCGCTTCCTGGCACCAATGCGTTGGCTAAAGAGCGGCTCGGCTTCAATTTTTGGACAGCGGATTTCAAGTCTCAAAACGCGGTTCTGGCCTGTTCGCCCAGATTCAAACCTGTGCCGCACGATCTCTTCGAGTTGGGTAGGGTGCGATCGGGTCAGTTTGGAAGAGTTGGCACACTATTGGCACGCAAGAAATGAGGCTGACGAATCTATGAAATCAGTGTGACCGGATGAATCATTAATTAACCGAGAACGGAATCGAACTACTGCGAACTTTTTGTGCATAGTTCCGCCAGCCTCGTCTGTAGACAGTGAAACTGTTCGTCTATGTTGAGGTCCTGTTCAACCTTGGGGCCATGATCGCGATCGGCGGCGGCATCGGCAGATGCGTCTTTCTCATCGGCGGTCTTTTTGATCGGTGCCACAACGAAATCCGCGCGTTTCTTGAGAAGACGCCAACAATAACGGGTAATAATTGCCGTTACAACTACGATTTCAACTGTAATCAGGATTTGTTTGTTAACCCATCTATAATCCCACTGCCAAGGGTTCGGCAAAGGCACGGTTTTGGGAAAGAATTCCACCGCTAGACACGCAAGCGCCACGGCCGACCCCAGGGCTATCATTTTTAGCGCCCCTGTGAGGATGTCTTGTCCCGCAGGCGCCCAAGCTGAGAGTTTGGGAAAGCCTTCGCGCAAAAGTTTCTGGAAGCCAATACGAAACTTCTCGGCATCTGGGCGCTTCTCCGTACAAATCCGTTCGTACAAGACTTTCGCAAGCTCTTTGTGTTCGTGCGTTTGACGCCAACCAGTTAAACGTAAATTGATTCCCAGTAAGATCGGAAATAACAACGGCTGGAGAATCGAAAGACCAAAGAACAGAGCTTGCACGATAGCCAGACTGAAGTCGATCCTCAGGTGGTGGAGTGGCATCTGTGGCATCGTCAAGATTCCCGCGTGGTAAGTCAGGTAGAAACTGGTAGTGACGTACGCGAACGTGATCGAAATCGAAGCATATTGCATGCTCAGCAATAGCTTGCCCGGAATGCCATTTTGAGACATTTCAGCCCAATGAGTGGCAATCGCTCCCACAAATCCCAAGCTATAGGCTGCCAGAAGACTTCCAAACGTCAGTTCTGAGAGGCGGTAAACTAGCGAGAGCGTAGCCTCTCTGTATGCCTGAGACGGTGGGTTGAGATTCGTGTGTGTAACAGACATGGGTCTATCTCCTGAAAGAAGTTCGCTTTGCCGCAAAATTGCTAACCGCAAAACAATGGGTCAGCGGGTCACCACTGCGCTGGGCAGCGGTTGATCGATAGTAATCATTTCAACTCTCACGCATTTCATCCAGCATCTGATGAATTCTTTCTTTGACTAATACCCTTACTTCCTCGTAAGTCTCCTCGCGATTCTTATCACACGAGACGTCCTGATAAGGTATTACCGGCTCGCCGAACCTAATTTTTACTTTGGCGAAGCGAATCCGCGATGAGCCACGCGGCCAGATGCGATAGGTCCCATCCAAAGCAACGGGAACTATAGGCACATTCATCTCAGTGGCCAGAATCGCCGCTCCCTTCTTGAAGGTCCCGAGCTGTCCATCAAACGATCGGCGACCCTCTGGATAAACGTTGAGAATCTTTCCTTCCCGGAGCGCTATGGCCCCGGCGCGCATTGCGCGCAGCAGGTGGACGTGGGGATCGATCGGGACCACGTTTATCAACCGCGCGAGCTGTGACTTCGCGAAACCGGTGAAGTATCTGCTGGCGCCGACGTGAATAATATTCGCGAGAGCGTCGAGCGAAAGAGTCGAGCAGATCAGAAAAGGATCAATGTAACTCTGATGATTCGGGCAGATCAGATAAGGAGGCTTAAGCAGTTTTAGAACAGCCCCGCCTTTTACTTCCATGCCCAGCAAAACCTTGGCGCCTAGATAGATTCCCTGCAGCACCAGATAAACGAGGAAAACCGTTACCCGTCTGCGATTCAAGAGGGGCTGGAGTTCGGGAACATTTATCGTTGGGTCATTCAGAATTTCTTTCCAATGAGACCTGGCGGAAGGGGAAACAATTTTGGCCTTGCGAGACCCCGAAACTCTGTCGTCATTTAGCTTTCGGTTCGACAATTCCACCAAGTCGCCGACCGTGAGAATCGAAGTTGTTTCCTCCGGCTCAAATTGAATACGGAGTGTCTGCTCGACATTCGTAATGCACTCGATGCGAGCCAGCGAATCGAGCCTGAGATCGATTTCGAGGTTCAGGAGCGGGTGAAGAATTGGCGTGTCCGCCGCGTGCTGATTGATGATCTCCGTTACTATGGCTCCAGCCTCTGAACTCATTAGTTTCCGATCTTCAGGACTCAGCACCAGGCCGTTTCCATTCGGCTGGCCGAGGCTAGATCTATCCGCAGCCTCCAACGCTTGTCGCAGCTCATCGCGGCGTATCTTGCGCGTTGTTGTACGGGGCAACGGTTCGGTGCGAACGACGAAATCGTGCACGCGCTGATATTCAGGCAGTTCACGCCCCAGATCTTCCAATTCCCAGGGAATCCATTCACCAGGATTTGTGATGTGTTGACTCTTCAGAAACTCGAAGTTTGGAACTACCACAGCGCAGAGGCTCTCCGCGCCATTGAACCTGCTGGTTGTATCTTGCTTGCCAAGGACACAAATTTCGTTAACCAAAAGCGAGCGTTCGTAATGTGCTTCAACATCCTCTGGAAAAACATTCTTGCCGGAAGGAAGGATGATTACGTCCTTCTTTCGCCCAACGATGTAGAGATGTCCTTTGTGATCGAAACGACCCAAATCGCCAGAACGAAACCAGCGATCATGAGTGAAGGCCTCAAGATTCGCCTCCCGATTGCGATAGTAGCCGGTTGTGACGATCGGTCCGCGGATGAACACTTCGCCAACACCCGCTTCGTCCGGCTCGCTTATCTTGACCTCGACACCGTCGAGAGGAGTGCCAACGGATCCGATTGTGTTGTCTTCGAAGCGCGTTGCGGTTACGGCCCCTGAAGTTTCAGTTAGACCGTAGCCCTGAAGGATCGTAAATCCGAGGCGATGGAAATCCCGGGCAACTTTTTTGTCAAAGGTTGCTCCGCCAGAGACGGCCAGCCGCAGCTTGCCACCGAACGCGCGATGAATTGGCCTGAAGAGAATGGCGCCAGCGTTAAGCTGGGCATAATCTCGCAAGACGCCGTTGGCCAACAGCATCGTTTTAACTGCCCAGCGAACGGGGGGCGGTTTACAGTTGACGGCGTCGAAGACTTTTTTGTGAAACAGGTACCAGAGTCGTGGCACGCCCGTTAGCGCCGTCGCGCCACAGCTCTTTAGACCCTCTTCGATCTCAGCGCTGCCGAACTGATTGAGATATACCACTCGTGCTCCGAATGTGGCGGCCAACCAAAGGTTGACGATTTGGGAGTAAGCATGAAACAGCGGCAGGATACTAAGCACCACTTCCTGGTCAGTGACCTTCATCACCTTTTCAACCGCATCGATTTCGGCCTGAATGTTTCCATGCGTGAGCGGTACCGCTTTGGGCTGACCAGTGGTGCCCGACGTGTACATCAGCAGCGCGAGATCTTCCGGACCGGCCGTTGTTAGAGCGCTATCAAATTCTTGAGGAACCGCATCGTTCACCCAAACACTGAAGCATTCATCATCTGAATCCTTACCGTCAGCGAACGGCTGTAACAGCACTGCCGGTATCGATCGTCCCAGTTGCGCACAGGCAGCGCGGAACTTGTCCAAAAAAGTTGGAGAAACAAACGCGAGTCTTGTTTCAGAGTCAGCCAGGAACGCCGCCAGCGTGCTGACTGTGGCTGCCGGATCGAGAGGCGTTACCACCGACCCTCGAAATAGGATTCCAAGATAGGCGATTGCCCAGTTGGGATGGTTCTCGCCTATGATAGCCACGCGATCGCCAAAAGCAACTCCCTCCTGACCGAGGCGATTAGCCACGCTGCGAATCTGCTGCAACATTGAGCCGAACGTTATGTCCTCGGAGCTGTTTGGGTTGAGCATGGTCATCGCCACCTTATTAGGACGCATGGCCGCGGCGGCGACGATTCGTTGGCAGAAGCTTGTTCCGGTTTGGGCCATGCGCATAAGTTCTTTGTAGTCAGATCGAGACTGGCAGCGAATCGAGCCCGCGGACAATTAGGCTCTTACGCCAGCGTATTGATTCCGGTGGCCCGGCCAGGCGCAACCCCGGAAAGCGACGAAACAATGCTTTCAATGCGATCTGTCCGTCCAGGCGCGCGAGCGGTGCCCCGAGGCAAAAGTGAACCCCGTGGCCGAAGGCCAAATGCTTATTCGGGGCGCGTGTAAGATCCAGAGTATCGGGAGCAGGGAATTGAGTTTCGTCCCGGTTTGCAGATCCGAGCACGGCGAACAGAGCATCGCCACGCGAGATCCTGACCGAGTTAATGATCATGTCTTCGCTCGCAAAACGCTGCGTCGCGACATCGAGCGGGCTGGTGAAACGCAAAAGCTCTTCGATTGCCGACTCGGTCGTGGCTGGATCCTGTTCGAAGCGTTTTCGTTCCGGTCGGTTCTGCATCAAGACCAGTGCTCCGACTCCAATTAGGTTTACTGTTGTTTCGTATCCGGCAATGAGCAGGAAGAAAATCGCCGCGACCAGTTCCTGTTCACTGAGCTTGTCACCCGACTCTTTTGCCTGGATCAATGAAGTGAGCAGGTCATTACCGGGCTTATCACGGCGGCTTTTGATAAGGTTGCGAATCTGACCCGTAAGCAGTCTTTGGTCGGGAACGGCGCGCAAGACGTCCAGAATGGTTGACGGCGAAAGGCTGCTCCGCGATCTGGCGTGAAACCGTGCGCGATCCTCCAAAGGAATTCCGAGCAGTTCCCCCATTATTGTTAGAGGTAATGGCAACGCGTATTCGCGCATCAGATCGAAGCTACCGGCGCCTTCCAATTTATTCAGCAACTCGTCACACGCATGCTGAATCCGCTCGCGCCACTGTTCTATCAAGCTCGGGTTAAAAGCCTGGTGCACCAATCTTCGTAAGCGCGTGTGATCCACATCGTCTTTGTTCAGCATGTGATGGGTAATTGCGCCGCCGGCGAGATGAATCCAGTGCGTAACCTGCGGCAAGTCCTTAACCGCTCGCTGGTCTTTCAGCAAATTAAAGACGTCGTCGTAACGAGTTATCAGCCAAGCGGGCCTGCCCAAAAATCGGGTGCGGCAGACAGGAGCTTCAGCGCGCAGACGCGCGTAGAGTGGATATGGATCGGCCTTGAATCGCGGCCGGGCAAGATTGGAAATTCTGACGCGATGGTTGAGACTCATTGAATGAGAAGTTGCCTCATGAATCTAATGGTTCCCAGGTTAACTTCGCTCCCGATCGGGGAGCACGCAACAGCGTGAGTCCCCTTAACAATGTGCTCTTGTGCAGGAAGAACCGCGCCAGCTTTGGGTGCGAATATAGCCTGCGCGCGATCATGTGACGCCGCCGCATCATGGAGCCGATCGCGCTGCGGCGAACCAGTTTTTCATAAGTCGAAAAGGAAGCGTCCTGATCGCAAAGGGCATCGACTGCCGACTGCGCCGCTATGATTCCCAACTCCAAAGCGGAACTAATTCCTTCGCCAAAAAGAGGGTCAGCGCCGGCGGCGTCGCCGACGAACAGCACCCGATGCTGACTGCAAGCAGCCTTTGGAACATAGCGAAGAATTGGGCGTGCTTGCGCGCCGAAGGAATTCAGATCCAATCCGATCGTAGTCAGCCAGGATGCGAAGGCACGTTTTATAGCAGCGCTGTCTCCATCGCCGGTCGCTGCGCCAAATATTCCCACGCTCCTCAGCAAGGCGTCGTCGGCAACTGCTGGAAACACCCAGCAGTAACCAGGCACGCCGCGGTTCAGTAGACTCAAGTCAATCACAGCCATATTGTTCACAAGGCTCGGAATCGAAATTTCGGCTAACGGGACGTGTAACTCCATCGCAACCATTACACGTCCAAGCCTGCTCAAACCGACTTTTTTGTACGCACTGTGCTATTTGCTCCATCAGCAGCGACCAGAATCTTCGCTTGGTATTCGCTGCGAGACGTTTGCACAATCACCTCATGACGCATGGGTTTCAAGCGTTCGACTACCTCTCCTTCATTGACGGTAAAACCCCGCGCGCGCACTGATCGCAAAAGAAAGTGATCAAACTGCTCTCGTCTTACCACGCGAAACTGACTGAGCTTTTCGAATGTGAGATAGCCGGTAGGAAGGACGAAGCTGGTTTTGTGGACCGGAATCGTGGGCAAATCCAGGTCGACGCCCAGGTGTGCCAGCGCTGAGTCGGCATCTGCGCTCAAGCCCCCGGCGCAGAGCTTTGGTCGCGGAAACACGGCCTTATCAATAATCAGGACCCTCCCGGCAAGATTCGGATCGAGGTTTGATAGTTCAAGCGCACACGCACAACCGGACGGCCCTGCGCCAACTATGATGACGTCGTACTCAGACATTGGAACAAGCGCCTTCCGTTGCACTTACCAGACTCGAAAGTGCGGGCTTAAAATCGCCTTGAAACTTGTCAAGAGAGACACGGAACCAAAATGTGTAGCGCTCAGGATGCTTTGCGATGTCAATCTTCAGAGCTGCCAAATTCATCCATTTCCAGTCTGCGACCTCGTCACTATTGGGATCCGGGACCCCGTCGAAGCTTCCGACTAGAACATGATCAAATTCATATTCGATCAGGCCATCTTCGAGCTGGGTGCGATATACAAAATCGAAGAGTCGTTCGAGCTTCGAATCAAAACCCATTTCCTCGCTTAGCCTTCGCCGCGAGGCCTGCTCAATTGTTTCGCCGGGGCGGGGATGCCCACAGCATGTATTCGACCAAAGGCCTCGCGAGGGGTATTTCGTTGTCGTTCTTCTTTGCAGCAACAAATCTCCCGCCGAGTTAAAAACAAAGATCGAGAACGCTCGATGCAGTGCTCCGTCTAGATGAGCCTTAAATTTTTCTTCTACGCCGATGGCCTCGTCACGCTCATTCACCAACACAACTCTTTCCTGGCCGGTTGGTTTTTGGCTGCCGTTCGAGTCCTTTGGCATTAGGATTTTCAAGACTGCAATTCGGCTAAGCTTGGTTTCACCCCGTTCCAGCGTGTCTAAGGTTGCGTAAGCAAGGGCCTGCGGACCACGGCAAAATTCATAAGCGGGTCCCGGTGGGAATCCGCTTACAAAGGCATCTCCCTGCAGAAGGTTGTTCCTCGAATAACAAAGAAAGTCCGCGGTATCCCAGCCATGCGGGAAGAAATCGACGCCACGCTCCAAGTCCTCTGATCGGTTTCGAAGGATGTTGACCGCTTGCAGGCCTCGTCCGTATCCGATGGCGTCTCCTTGGCGGCTCGACGTTCCGTCATACCATTTCCATAAGTCTCCAAGGAGTACTCCGACCGCTCCCGCAACGCTAAACGTGTACCGATCAAGATCGCGCTTGGTACGTACCAGCCAATCGTTGTTGACCCAGTCCGCCATGCGTTGAGCCATGGTCGAGGTTGCCCGATGAATGGTGGGGGCAATCGCGTCAGGGGAGAGCGCGAGCCACTCCTCAATGCGGTTTGTTACCTCGGGAAGAACCTCACAGTAGGGTTCGAAGATCTCATCGAAAGAACATGGAGGTTGATGGTCTCGCCGTTCGATTTCGGTGCTAACCGTTTCGAGCAGGTTTACCTTAGTCACTTTGTCTAGTTTTGGATGATCTTCGATTTCATCGATTGCACGCAGCGAAAGATATGAGGACATAACCGCCTCTCTGATTCGAGGAGGAAGGCGCACAATCGACACATAAAACGTTCGGCTTGTCTCTCTCAGTACATAAGTCGCGCTCTTTTCCAGATTCATGGGGGGCACCCTCCGAAAAAGTGCACAAGCTAATCAACTTACGAAAACTTGCGCGGCAGATTTTACCGACAGGCAGGCTACAGTGGGTTGTCCAACTTGGAGTTAGAGGTCAGCGCTGAGCCTCGCCAAGAGTTTTGCAGCCGGAATTGTACAGATAATTAGGAATTATCAGGGCTAGTGGGAATTCGGACACTGGCCCAGAGACCCTCATGTCACCATATCTCTTTCTTGAGTTGGCGTTGATTATCTTCTTGCTGGGGTTTGGGTGGGAGCAGTGGCGCTTACGGGATATCTTTTCCCGCTGGTTTTGGTTTACATCGTTGGGGTTGGCGTGCTTTTGGTTTGTTATTGATCAGCTCGCGGTGAGACTCGGTTTGTGGGCGTTCCCTGACCAAGGAAATTGGCGGCCGCTGTTATTGCCGATTGAAGAGTACATCATGTTCTTTCTGCACTCAGTGGTCTGTTTCATTTTTATCAGACATTACTCGGGGGAAGATTGGACGATTGATTAGCCGATGGCAGCCTATAGCTTTTACAATCTTGGTTTCGCAGTACTAGTACTCTTAGCCTCGTATTGGGTAGCAGACCCCGACAATCGAAAACGCCATCTGCTGCTCGCCGCGCGCATCGCTTTGCTCATAACAGTGCTTTTGTATCCCTGGGATTTCTTTGCAATTCGTCTGGGAGTTTGGACGTATCCAAAGGACCCCGGTTTGAGGATTTACGGCGTGCCGCTCAATGATTCATTCTTTATTTGGCTCTGTTCGTTTCTTGCGGCCGTCATTCTTATCAGGGTGGACAGGCGCGGCCACCCCGGTAGCCAATCCCACTCCCAGCGCCATAAAACAATTGATCAGTACGGCGGCGACAATGGCGCCCGATCTTCGTGATGACAAACGCCAGTTTCGCACCGACTCTGTTTTGCCATTGACCTCAAATTCATCAGCCACTTCGCCTTCGACAACAACAGCCACCGGTTCCTCTTCCGCTTGAAAGAAGCGCGCCTTGACGTGAAGAGTAGAGCCATCCAAGCCAAAGTGTTGCCTTTCCACATTACGCTGAGCGCGCTCTTCATCCAGCGAAGTCCAGATTCTGGCAGAGTTGTTCGTAACCGTAACGTAAGCATCCAACGCTACAGGTTCTGCAATTATGAGTACTGCGCGCTTGGAGGACGACGCGCGTTCTTTACTAATCTCAGACTTCAACTCGGATATCGCCAGGCCTTTGCCGAAGTCGATTGATAAACCACCACCGTAGATAATAAAACTTAACGAGATTAGACCGGGTACGAAGAAATAGGCTGCAGCTTTGGCCTTCCAAGCTGGCCCAATCTTTATTCGCTCCTTGATCCATTCAAAAAAGCCTAGCTCTTCCAGACCCTTTACTATCATGTTAACTACGTCGGACATGTTTTGGTCCTCCTAAGGCAAAGAGCGCGGACATAAGTGTAATAGCGGCGCACACAGCCACGCCAATTGGTACTGAGTTAACGGAGCAAAGTGAAGGATTCCTGGAAAGCCCGGCATATTTGCGGAAGAAATAAAGACTCAGACACCACCCAAGGATCCCGATTGCAACGATCCATAGGAGATGATCTTTACGAAGGCGCGATATTTTTCCCCGAGTGCCCAGCTGTATCCCTGCAATGATGGCATAGGCGCCCATTAACAGACTTCCGAGTAACCATGGATTGCTCAATCCAAGCGGCCACGGACTGTTGAGCAAATACAGCGCGACACTGAATACTACGGAAACGGCGATGAGCACCGTAACCATGAGCCAATAAAATCTGGATTCCTCAGAGGGTTCTATCGAATGATGTCGCTTCATGATGAGGCCAACGTGGACACTTCCCAACAACGCACTGTTGAATGATGAAAGAAAACTGGCTGCCAAACCCATCGCAATGAACATGAAAAGCCAGTCGTTGGACAGCCCGCCAGGAAGCACAAAAGATTTGTGCCCACAATCGATCTTGGGATTGAGGGTAATTGCAAAGGGTAAAAGCACAACGTAGGGGAGTATTCCCATACCGACAAAGGTCACAAGACGGCTCCTAGATGTTTGCCTTTTCTTGTTAACTTGAAAGACGCGTTTCCAGGTGTCAGGACTAGCCAACAGAAGGCCCATGCCCATTACCAGGGCGATCAGAAAATGGCAAACATACAACAAGACCTTAGGTCCTGGAAGTGACAATTCCCAGAAGCCTGGTTTTGGCAAAAGCTTACTATGCCAGTCAACTGCTGAATGATTTGCAAGCAACACCACCCCGAAAACAATTGCCATTAAGATCACAAGAATGAGTTGAAAAATGTCCGTTCGGAAGAGCGTCACGTAACCTCCAAGCACAACACAGAAGTAGCCAATGATTGCGATTGCAATCGCCATAAGTGTGGCTTGCTCACTTGCTAAACCAAGTGCGGCTTTGGCGAGCTCTCGAAGAATCAAAAGTTCCGAAATGGCGTACAGACACTGTACGCCTGAAACCAAAAGCGCAAAGCTCCTGGTATTGCTCCTGGTCCCTTTTAGAATCTCGAAAAGAAAATCCTCGAACCGTCCGCCACCCTGAGGTTTTATCGATGTGAGCGTCGACTGTATCCAGAAGCTAACGATGATGAGGCCCAAGACGGTCCCGCTCACCAGACCTAGTAACGCGGGCAGTCCGAGTGTCACGGCCACCCCGAAATATGCGCCGAACAAAGCAGTCAGAGAGAAAACCGTGCTGGTCTGCGCGAGTTCGGGCAGCGGAAGGTGGTCATCTACATCCAGCGGATGTTCAGGCTTCAGTGGATACTCGCGATGTGTGGAATAGACGAGGAGGAGCGAGAATCCCAAGACAACGGCTAGGGCAAGGCCCGGCATTTGGAACCTCCAAGGGTGAGATGGCTTCGAAGCTTAACGATCCCTGCGTTTCCTGCGGAAGACTCTGTCGAGATCAGTTTGCAAAACAGAACGGCGAAAAACCATTGAATAATTCCTAATTATCCAAAGCGAAAACACTAACACGAGCGAGTCCACTCTGAGTCGCAGCATTATGACCCCAAAGAACCGTAGCGACAATGGTTTCAGGTAATCAAATGTCACTCGTAGCCGCTCTGGTTGCGGCTTCCTTGAAACCTGATTGCTCCGTGATTAAACTTAGCGCGGTTTTTCCTACCCACCAAGACGAATCGAAAAGCTCTTCAATTTTACGAAGGGTCCGCCCCCGGACTCGTTTGCGGGAGTGCATACTATGCAACTAGACCAAGCAATAACCGAGTTTTTTAATGGCTACTTTTCCACCCATGACAGAAGCAGGAAGACCGAGGTGGCATACAAGTCAGATTTGGATCAGCTTGCGGCGTACGCGCCCAAGGCATGTTCTCTAGCTTCGCTTGATCCCGCCCTCATCGAGAGCTGGGCTGCCGATTTGCGGACCAAGTCTTATGCTCCTGCATCAATGCGGCGCAAAATGGTTGTGCTCAAAGTGTTCTGCTCATACTGGGTTCGGAAAGGTGTCCTCTCGGAGTCTCCATTTTGGAGAGTCAAGTTAAGCTTCGGAAGAATATTGCAGCTACCGCGAGCGCTAACGGAGCCCGAGATACGCGATCTCTTGGCTCAAGCAAAGCAGAATCATCGTGCTGCGAAACTTCCGCGCAAAGGAGCAGCGTTGGCAAAGGGTAAAGATCCGGGAGGGTCGGCGCGCTCATATCGCGCCCTGCGTAATCTGGCCCTGGTCGACTTGCTCTTCGCAACCGGTATGCGGGTGGGAGAAGTATCCGCCCTCAACTTGGTGGACTTTGCCGTCGCTGAGTCAGTTTTCAAAGTTAGCGGGAAGGGAGGCAGAGATCGATTGGCCTTCGTCGTTGACGAACAAACGGTCCGTATACAGCGAGATCACATAGACGCCCGGGCACGACTGGCTTCGGAAAGCCCGGCTCTGTTTCTAAATGCTTCAGGCGAGCGCCTCTCAACTCAAGGAATCGCAAACATAATTGCCCAGTTTCGGAAGGATGCCGGGATAGAGCGACACGTGACACCCCACATGCTCCGGCATACGGTGGCTACTCTACTACTGCGCAATGGTGTGGACATACGAATTGTTCAGGAGTTCCTGGGCCATGCTTCGATCGCCACGACCCAGCGGTACACACACGTAACCAAGGATCATCTCATACGGGTTTTACGAGAGCGCCATCCATCGCTGTCGATTAGAACCGCGTCGTGAGGGAAGAGGGTTGTTGCTGTTTAGCGGGTAGACGAGTGCGCGTCAGAGGCGGAAGGGCTTCACCCTTGATTGCGGGAATTGTCGTAGACGGTAGCGGACAACGGATTCACGTCCGTTGTCCCGTCAGACTCTATTCAATTGCAAATGTGAGACTTAAACAACGCAGACTCGATGGATTAGAAGAGTGGTTTCTCGCTTTGTACGCACACCATAGGCACACAAAAAGCGAGCTTGTCATTCGCCAAGTCGCTGTCTACCGCTCGTAAACTATTCAAAACATTGGTGCCGGGGGCAGGGATCGAATTCGCACCCTCTTACCAGGAACGGATTTTAAGTCCGTTCGGAGGTATCTTACCTGATCTTCCGTAACGAGATGAACCAATATTTATCGGACTGGCAGCCGTCAAAGTCACGCTTCGTCCGGTTAGGTCTCGCAACAGAATGTCGTCACCTTAGCGTCATCTCCGGCGACCTGGTTCTGAACGAGCCCAGCCACCATCTTGACCCCATCTTCAGTGTGCCGTGTTGCCGCCGTGAAAGAGAAGCGACCTATTGTAATTCAACGGAACTTAGCGGCATGGATAGCACTGTACTGCACTTCGGCGGACTCAGGGGAACCCTTATTGGACGTTTAATAGACGCGCGTTGGGGTGTCGCAGGCGCGCCAAGGATTTATTCATCTGCAAGAATTCGATCGCATTCTTCACTGTAAGCTCGATAGATCTACCTAATCAAGTTACTTGACCAAGGGCATATTACGCGCCGCAGGCGAGACGTGGACTCAAAAGGAATTTGTGAAGCCAGAACCAGATGCCAAGCATTCAGAACCCTAAGGCTTGCACCGAGCGTTCAATTGACTACTTCAGAATGCGCATTTTCAGAATTGTGACTATCATATGCTCGAACGGCGGCACGGACTTTGAGAATCGGCTGGGCATTAACGACCTTGAATATCTCCTCGGCATCGTCCAAATCCCCACAGTTTGTTAGCTTTCTTAATTCAGCTATGTAGTCAAAAACGAGTCCAGCATTTTTTATATATGCTTCGGCAGCCCACAGCGCCATCGGCTCACTTCCGTAATCTGGCACCGGTGCTTCATGCCATTCGTTACCCTTCTTATATTCGCCGATCAATCGAAGTCCTTCGTCGCTGTCTTCGTATCTGAAATTCCGCCACCCCATAATCTTAGTGGCGAATTGGGCCATTAAATCCCGTTCGACATCTAGCATATTCACTCCTTACGGTTCGATTCTAGTGTCAATTTCCACCGGCCCCACCGGGCGTTCCCGTAATACTCTCCAATCTAACCACAAGCTCTGCGATAATGCAGCCATGCCAGTACCGAGAGTCAAGAAACCTACTCAAAAACCGAAACTCCCTTTACTCTCCTTGTTGATCTTGGAATGTGACGCAGACTTGCTTGCAAGCCAATCATTATCGGTCGCCAATGATCTTAACAACATAGTTCGGATATTACCGAAGAGGCTAAGCGTCGAGATAGCACTGATACGGTCTAAGGATGACTTGCTGAAGAATTTCGCTGACTGTGCGCAAAAATATCGAGCCATTAAGATTGTTGTTGTTGTAGCCCATAGCAATAGTTCGGTTATTAGTCTATCCCCAGAATTGCAATACACGCCCTGGAAGGTTTTTGCAGAATGGCTAAAGCCGTTCAGTCCCCAGAAGCTCGTCTGCATAGCTTGTAACGCGGGCCAGTTTCCGCCCACAAGAACTCTTTTCGATGAAATACCAAAGCTTAAAGAAATCTACGCGTCACCAGTCAAACTCTGGGTATGGCAAATCGAGGCCATGAAGCTACTCATCCCTTATCTGTTAATGGCTCGGAGCTTTGATTCTGATCTGTTCGCGGCTGGACAAGTAATAAACTTCCTTAGAAACGGTGGGATCATCCTTCGTTGTCGAAGACGACAAACAGAAGGCAATCAGTTTTTGCAATTCTTCGGTGGCTTGCTTGAATAGAGGACCAACGACAAGTCACGCTGAGCCGGACTAGGTCACCTTACATATCATACAAGCATAGCGGTAATTCGAAATATCAACGACAACCTCGAGTGAGTGTTTTCGATAGAGTTTGACCAAATCCTTGTTTGACCAGTTTCGATAGAATGTGAAGGCGTTTTTGTTCGGAAAAATATTGCCATCCCGATACTTCTGGGCGGTCTGACATAGGTTTAGTGTCCGTGAATCATTTCTTGGAACGATAGAAACGAAAAGTCCACGCTTCGAGAGATTCCTCGTCGCGGACTCAAGAATTTCATGCCGAGTCTCTGGAGGTGTAACGTCTAACACGTTCGTAGAAAACACCACGCCGGCTGACATTGCAGACAACGCAAATTGTTTGTTTGATAAGATCTGAATGCGGCTCTTCGGATAGTTTGCCGCGATAAACTCCCGAATAGTTTGCTTCTTGCCGTTGACTGTAAGCGCCGGAGAGAAACTAGACCAGGAAGCGCCGCGCGAGCGGCGCACCCTGGCGGAGTAAAAGTAGACCGCCGGAAGATTTCCATGAAGCATTC
>WNFJ01040663.1_pt1 | contig 14939 bp, 20 predicted proteins | sample 5400461 | NCBI WGS metagenome assembly WNFJ01 (sample SAMN13153349, study PRJNA577476) | soil metagenome | isolation source: 115 cm saprolite on Douglas fir-dominated hillslope | place: USA:California | collected 2013-09-17 | reverse complement strand
TCGATACGACATTATCGGGATGATTCTGCTTGCCCTCGTGGTGGCGCTGTGGGTCGTCCATTTTTCGCTGCCGGCGCCGCCACCGCCGGATGTCGTGCCTTGATCGGCGCGAACAGTCTTCAACATCCGTTCATTCCCGCGCAAGCGGGAACCCAGCTCTTTTTCGCAAGATGACTGGGTCCCCGCTTTCGCGGGGACGAGCGGGCAGGCCCGACACAAGCATCAGCCCTGATCGTCGGGCGGCTCGATCTGGTGCGGAGGCTCGTCGTAGCCTTTGCGGCTGCTGTAGAAGATCAGCGCCATCAGGCCGCCCCCGACCAGGATGGAGAGGCTGGCGCCGACCGCCATCGATACCCAGGCCCAGGCCGGCACATCGACCTGCACCAAGATCCATTCCCGGTAGGCGGCCCAGAGCGCGAGCCCGAGCAGCCCAAACAAGGCGCCGATGACCAGCCATCTGCCCATATCAGGCGTCCTCTGGAGCCGAGCCTCAATCGCTGACTGCACACTCTATATATATAGATATGCAGCGATACATATAGTGCTCCCCTGGCACGACGGACCGATAAGGCTCGTGAAGTCGTGAGTCTGCAGCGGGCCGGTGGCGCGCACCGACGCCCAAGCCATTTCCGCCCCACCCGCAACCGCTCATCCGGTGGCGGCGAGGACGCGGCCGGCGCGTTCGACCGGCTTGGCGGCGATCAGCACGAAGGCGATGACGCAGGGCACCGTGCCGCGGTTGTTCCAATTGTGAATCGTGCCCCGCTGCACCAGCACGTCGCCCTGGCGCAGATGTACGGTGGCGCCGTCGATGTCCATGTCGATCTCGCCCGCCATCACCACCGCATAATCGATCGACTCGGTGCGGTGATTGCGCGGCGCCACGCCGGGCCGGTACTCGACGATACGGAACACCGAGCCGTTGGGATCGGTGCTCGCCACCGGCCGGGCGCCGCCATCGAGCGCAGTCGAATTGTCGCTCGGGAACGAGCCGGTCGACCAGATGACGCAGCTCTCGTGGTGAGGCCGGCGCGAGATCACGTTGGTGCTGACTTCGTCGATGGTGACGACGGCGCGGCCGCTGTCGTCATGGCCGGTCACGACGCGTCGAACGTTCAGGGGCATGCTGAAGATTCCAATTTTCCTGAAAACGCTCCGTATTGCGGCCGCCGCCGGTTCACAAGTGCGCTCAAGTCCCTCACCGCGCCAGCACGCAGCTCTGCGCCAGGCGGCGCCGCTCCCAGCGGACGCGTTCGAGCTCGGGCCGGTCGTCCTCGCGCTGCGGATAGCCGAGGCAGAAATAGCCGATGAAGCGCCAGGCCTGCGGAACGTCCAGAAGCCCGGCCATGCGTGCCGGATCGAGAATCGAGACCCAGCCCATGCCGATGCCCTCCGCCCGCGCCGCCAGCCATAGGGTGCAGACGGCGGCGACCACCGAATACTCGGCCATTTCAGGCATGGTTCGCCGCCCGAGACCGTGGCCGACGGCGGTCGCGCGGTCGCAGAAAACGGCGAATTGGTGCGGCGCCTCGCGCAACCCTTCGAGCTTGAGGGCGGCGTAGCGGCCGGCCCGGTCGCCCGCATAGGAAGCCAGCGCTTCCGCGTTGCAGGCGCGGAACTCCTCGCGCACAGCCTCGCGCCGCGCCGGATCCTCGACGGTGACGAACCGCCAGGGCTGGCTCAAGCCCACCGAGGGCGCCAGGCACGCGGTTTCGATGAGGCGCTCGAGCGCGCCTTGGGGCAGCGGGTCCGGGCGAAACCGGCGCACATCGCGGCGCCAGGCGACGAGCTCAATGAGGCGCGCCCGGAAGGCATCGTCGAATTCCGGCACTGTACCGGGCGCGTGTCCATTGCCGACACCGGATGGCGGCAAGGGCGACGAAGCCTGGGACGGGCTTTGGTCCGCGATTGGGCTCGTGGTGGGGCTCATGACGCGCTCATGATGGGACCCGCGTGGCGGCTGCCGCGACGAAATGGTTCCTCGCGTTCTCCAAATCCATAACAGATTGAGTCAATACTCAATAGCGCTGAAGGTAGGCGCCCATGGGATCGTTCGATCTGCAAGGCTCGGCGCCTAAGTTCTCTCTTCCAGCTGTTGCGCGGGATAGGTCAGGGTAGATTCCGGCCCGGGCCGGGCCGCCGGCGTCAGCGTCGCCGGCACGATCTTGCCCGGCCCCAGAATATGAAACACATGCTCGCCCGCCGCGAGCAGGTAGTCCGCGATAATCCGGCGATGGCACTCCCACCACACCGCCTCCGCGCACATAATGGCGCAACGGCGGACTTTGCCCAGCTCGCGCAGCCTGGCGAAGCCGGACCGGAATCCGCACCCCATCGCATAGTCGGCATAGTTGTGAAAACTCTGGTTTTCCCAGAAGCCGTTGACGCCGTGGCCTATATCCCGCTGGCGCGGCCGGCGCCCGCCCAGCTCAGCGACGTGCTCGTATGAAATCTGAAATTCCGACAGGGATTGCGGAAGTGCTTCGCGATTGTATTGCGGATTTGTGCGCGAGCGCGGAATGGTGCGGACGTCCACGACAAGGTCGACCTGCGAGGCGACAAGCAACCCGATGAAATCGCCGATCGGGCGCGTCGAATGCCCAATGGTGAAAAACGGGTACGCCATCCCGTTTTCGAACTGCAGACCGTCAGAAACCCACCACCCAGGTGGTGATCGCGATGATTCCGACCACCAAGACCACCAGGGCCAATGGGTCATAGTCCGGCCAAAGGCCGCTACGCAATTGCATGACTCGCCTCCCGGATGACCCGGAATACCAACTTGCGGCGCCCGCTCTTGTTCCTCGTGACCCGAAGGCTGACCGAAGACCGGCAGGCTGGCCACAGATGGCAGCTTTCCCAGCCCATTGGTCGCGCGAGCGGCCCAAAAGGTTCAAAGCCAGGTCAAAACCACTTGGCGCGATTGCCGTGGCGGACGGTGCCGTGACGAAAGGGGGGTCTCGAAGCACTGAGGCTGCTGAGCCGCGACCGGACCCTGGCGGACGGCGTAGCCGCCGCCCCTCCGGCGACCGGCATCCGAATTCCTTACGCCACGCCGCCGCTTAAACCCTGCGACCGCCGAACAACCCCAACGCGCCAGGATCCGTTTTCGGCATGCTGCAACTCACATAGCTGCTCACTCGCCATCGCATGGGCGCGGCGCGACGCAATGACCTATATGGTTTTCCGCACCGCAACAATCATCGTCCCCACGTGCCGGTCCCCGTCATAATCTGGAGAGATCGAATGGCCGTATCGTTCACGCTCAACGGCAAGCCCACCACCCTCGATGTCGATCCGAACATGCCCTTGCTGTGGGCGATCCGGGAGGCCGTCGGGCTCACGGGCACAAAGTTCGGCTGCGGCGTGGCGCAATGCGGCGCCTGCACGGTGCATATCGAAGGACAGGCGACGCGTTCCTGCGTGACTCCGGTTTCCGCCGTCGAAGGCCAGAACGTGGTCACCATCGAGGGGCTGTCGAGCAAGGCGGCGAGTGCGGTGCAGGCGGCATGGCGCAAGCTCGATGTCGTCCAGTGCGGCTATTGCCAATCCGGCCAGATCATGTCGGCGACGGCGCTCCTCGCCGGCAACCCCAAGCCGAGCGACACCGATATCAGCAGCGCCATGAACGGCAACATCTGTCGCTGCGCCACCTATGTCCGCATCCGCGCCGCCATCCACGAGGCGGCCCGCATCATGGAAGGCTGAACCAATGGCAACCTCCACCGCTCTGGCCACCCGCACGAACCGCCGCCGCTTTCTGCAGGGTGCCGCCGCCGCCACGGCAGGATTGACCATCGGCTTTCATTGGGCCGGCACCTCCCGCGCAGCAGCCGCGACAGATGACGTGCTGGCCCCAAATGCCTTCGTGCGTGTGGCTCCTGACAACACGGTGACGGTCATCATCAAGCACGTCGAGATGGGGCAAGGCACCTATACGGGGCTCGCCACCATCGTGGCCGAGGAGCTCGATGCGGATTGGTCGCAGGTGCGCGCCGAATCCGCGCCGGCGGACGCCACCCGCTACAACAATTTTCTGTTGGGCCAAATCCAGGGCACCGGCGGCAGCAGCGCCGTCGCCAATTCATGGGATCAGCTGCGCCAAGCCGGCGCCACCGCCCGCGCCATGCTCGTGGCGGCGGCTGCCGCCGATTGGAACGTGCCGGCCTCCGCAATCACCGTCGAGCGCGGCGTCCTGAGACACGCCGCCTCTGGCCGGAGCGCCAATTTCGGCGCGCTTGCCGCCAAGGCCGCCGCGCAGCCGGTGCCGGCCAGCGTAAGCGTGAAGGACCCGCGGGATTTCCGGCTGATCGGGCAATACGTGCCGCGGCTCGACACGCCGGCCAAGACCGACGGGACCGCGCAATTCGCGCTCGACGTGACCTTGCCGGAGATGGTCACGACGGTGATCGAGCGGCCCCCCCTGTTCGGCGCGACGGTGCGCTCGCTGGACGCCGCCGCCGCGAAGGCGATCCCGGGCGTGCTCGAGGTCGTGCAGGTTCCGGCCGGCGTCGCCGTCGTCGGCCAGAGCTTCTGGGCGGCCAAGCAGGGCCGCGACGCGCTCAAGATCCAATGGGACGATAGCGCGGCCGAGAAGCGCAGCTCGACCGAGCTGATGATCGCCTATGAAGAGCTCGCCAACAGCCCGGGCGTGAGCGCGCGCAAGGAAGGCGACGCAGACGCGGCGCTCGGCAGCGCCGCCCGGCGGCTCAAGGCATCGTTCAAATTTCCATATCTTGCCCATGCTCCGATGGAGCCGCTGACCTGCGTGGTGCGGCTAACGGCCGAGGCCTGCGAGATCTGGGCCGGCGATCAGTTCCAGACCATCGACCAGATGAACGCCGCCAGGGCCGGCGGGCTCAAGCCCGAGCAGGTGTCAATCAAAACGCTTTACGCCGGCGGCAGCTTCGGGCGGCGCGCCAACACGGTCTCCGACTATATCGTCGAGGCAGTGAGCGTCGCCAAGGCGCTCGGCGCCAACGGCAAGCCGGTGAAGCTCGTCTGGACGCGCGAGGACGACATTCGCGGCGGCCGCTATCGCCCGACGTACTTCCATGCCATCGAGGCCGGGCTCGACCGCGACGGCGCGCTCGTGGCCTGGCGCCACCGCATCGTCGGTCAGTCGATCCTCGAGGGTACGCCGTTCGCGGCCGTGATGGTCAAAGAGGGCGTCGACGAGACATCGGTCGAGGGCGCTTCCACGCTGCCCTATGCCATTCCCAATCTCGGCGTCGAGCTGCACACCACCAAGGTGGGAGTGCCGGTGCTGTGGTGGCGCTCGGTCGGCAGCACCCATACGGCCTATGCCACCGAGGTGTTCCTCGACGAGGTGGCCCATGCTGCCGGCAAGGATCCGCTCGCGTTGCGCCAGGCGCTGCTCAAGGACCCGCGGCATCTGGGCGTGTTGAACCTTGCGGCCGAGAAGGCCGGATGGGGCAAGCCCATGCCGTCCGGCAAAGGCCGCGGCATCGCCCTACACAAGTCCTTCAACACCTATGTGGCGCAAGTGGCAGAGATCAGCGTGGCGGCTGACGGCAAGATCAAGGTCGACCGCGTGGTCTGCGCCGTCGATTGCGGCGTCCCGGTCAATCCCGATGTGATCAAGGCGCAAATGGAGGGCGGCATCGGCTTTGGCATCGGCGCCGTGCTCTATGGCGCGATCACCTTGAAAGCCGGCAAGGTCGAGCAGTCGAACTTCCACGACTATCAGGTGCTGCGCATCGAGGATATGCCGGCAGTCGAAGTCCATATCGTGCCTTCGACCGAAAAGCCCACCGGGGTCGGTGAGCCGGGCGTGCCGCCGATCGGCCCGGCGCTTAGCAACGCGGTCTTCGCCGCGACCGGCAAGCGCATCCGCACGCTCCCCTTCGCGGCCGGCACCGATACATGAGCGCCGGCCGCTCCCAGGAAAAACGGGTGGCCCCGGAAATTCCGGGGCCACCCGCAGAAACAACGCCCGTCAAGTGCAGACGCGATGCCGCTTGAAGATGACGTGTCCGCTCTCCGTTACCACGCGTTCACGAACCATGGGGCAACCATGGGCAGACGCAAAGACGTTGCGTCCGTGCCCGCAGACGCGCGGGTCGAAGCATTGCCCCATCGGGCCATAGTCATATCCACCCCGGGGGTCGGTACTTTCGGTTCCGGCGAACGCCGGGATGGCCGCTACCAGCGACGTCGCCGTCGCCGCGGTTAATAGAAGCTTCCTCATTGGTGCTCTCCCTTATACGGGTTGGCCGGCAAGTTAACGCGCGGCCCGCGGGAGCTGTTCCCCAAAAAATCGGCACCAATTTTTGCTAAATCAACCCTTCACGTCGAGCAATTCGACGTCGAAGATCAGCGTGGCATTCGGGGGGATGATGCCGCCGGCGCCGCGGGCCCCGTAGCCGAGCTCGGGCGGAATGATGAGGGTTCGCTTGCCGCCAACCTTCATGGAGGCGACACCCTCATCCCATCCCGGGATGACCTGATGCTTGCCGAGGGGAAATTCGAACGGCTGGCCGCGGTCAAGCGAGCTGTCGAACTTCTTGCCCTTGGCGCCGCCCTGATAGAGCCAGCCGGTGTAATGCATGACGCAAATCTGACCGGGCTGCGGCGTGGCGCCGGTGCCGATCTTGCTGTCCGTGATCTGCAAGCCTGAGGGTGTGGTCATGGTTTTCCCGATGGCCTGGGCCGTTGCTGTGGCGGGGGCGCCGGCTGCTAAGGCGCCGGCCAATGCAATGACGAGGGCGTAAGCCATAAGGGGGTTCGCGCATCTGAAAGCTCGCATCATTCTCCTCACTTTCATTTTTAGGGTCCTAGGCAATCACCACAAGCCACGTTCGAAATCGCGATGCAAGAGCCGCCCGAGCGCAACCTCGCGGATCATTTCTATTGTAGTGTGGGCACAGCGCTTCGCTCCTTCTCCCCGATGGGGAGAAGGTGGGATGAGGGGGCTCCGGCGGTTACGATTTGCTTGGTCAAGTCGGAGCGCATCTTAGCGCTTTCGAGAAACACAACAAAGATCGTAACCCCCTCACCCCAACCCTCTCCCCTTCGGGGAGAGGGAGTTCGCTCACATCGGCGGCGAGGCCACCTTTCCAAAACTCGCCGCCTTCACCGAGCAAAAACCTGGCGGATCACTTCTGGGTTTGCTTGAAATATCTCAAATCCGGCGGCGCCTGGTCCTTCTTGGTGGGCATCAGATAGCCGTCCGCGCTCAGCATATAGCCTTGGTTGCCGATGTGGACGAGTTGTTGGCCCTCGGCGCATACATACTCGATCCAGATCGGCCGCGGATTTGTGTTGCGGCGGTAGGTCTTGTGCACCGTCCAAGGACCCGTCAATCCATGATCGATCACTGTGATGTCGTCATGCAGGAGATTCGGATTGGCCTTGTCGAGGTAAATCCGCTCCTTGAAGACGGACTGATTGTCCCGATGCAGCGGCAGGCCGCTGGCGTCATAGGAACGCGGGCCTTTGAAGCCGCGGGTCTCGACCTCGAGCACGTCGTAGCGGCCCTCCCCATTGGTATCGATCCAGTGGCCGATGGAGTAACCGTCGAAGCCCGGCTCGATCTCCGCCGGCCAGTCGCGTCCGTCCGTGTAAATTCGCCGATGGGTGTCGCGGATGTGATCCACCCGGAAGTAGGTGGTGTCCGGCAGGACGATGATTTCCATCGGAGAATGGGCATTCATCACCATGGGCATTCCGGGCGCCAGGCAGGTGCTGGTTGCATTGGTGCCCTGCCCGCCGTCGCGCTGGTCCTCGAGGTTGGCCTTGAACATGGCCTCATATTCCGGCGTCAGCGGGGCATCTTGGGTCGTGCCCCAGCGCTTGACCGGGTCGAACGAGGGCTGGCCGCCGCCCGCGGTGCCGCGGACCCCGATCCATTGGCCCTTGAGGTCGGGATACTTCGCGTCATCGAACGCCCACGCACCGCCTGCGGCCGCGCACAGCATCGCCGCGAGCACCATCGCGCCTCGATCGAGCATCACCGTCCTCCCATTATGATATTAGTAGTTCTGGCCGCCGGTGGCCTGCTCGGCCAGCGCCGCGTCGTAGATTGCCTGATATTCCGCCGTCAACGGCGCTTGCTGTCCACGCGCCGGCGGCTTGCTCTGATCCCACTGAACGCCGCCGCTTCTCTCCCACTGGCCGCGCAGCTCGGGATATTTCGCCTCTTCCGGCCGTGCGCCGATGGTCGACGTCAGCAGCGTGGTTGCCAGCGCAATCGCGCCGATCGAGCTTCGCTCAAGCATCCCGATCTCCCGGCTCACCGGCCTCCTACTTGAAATATTTCAAATCCGGCGGCTTTTGCCCCTTCTTGGCGGGCATCAGGTGGCCATCCGCGCTCATCATATAGTTCTGTCCGTCGATACGGACATGCGGGTTGCCCTCGGGGCAACTCGACTCGACCCAGATCGGATTGTTCACCCGAACGTAGCGCTTGTTCACCGTCCAGGGGCGCGTGAGCGCATGGTCCACCGTGGTGATGTCGTCGTGGAGGACATTGGGATCGGCCTTGTCGAGGTAGATACGCTCCGTCACGACGCTCTCATTGTCGGGGTGGAGCGGCGCGCCACTGGGGTCGTAAGTGCGGGGACCCTTGAGCAGGCGGGTCTCGACCTCGAGCGCCTGGTAGCGTCCATTGGCGTCCGCATCGGTCCATTTGCCGATCGAGTAGCCCGTGAAGCTCGGCTCGAAATCCTTCGGCCAATCGCGCCCATCGGTGTAGATCCGGCGCAGCTGGGTCAGATACTCGATCATCATATAGGTGGTCTTCGGCGTGATGACGATCTCCATCGGAAAGATCACGTTCATCGCCCGCGGCATGCCGTCCGGGATGCAGGTATAGGTCGGGTCGTTGCCCTGGCCGCCGACCTTCTGGTCCGCCAGGCCGGCTTCGAAGATGGCTTGAAATTCCGGCGTCAGCGGCACCTGCTGGGCGCGGCCTTGCGGCTTGCTGATGTCGAATTGATTGGCGATGCCCGGCGGCCGCTTCCACTGGCCGTTGAAGTCGGGATATTTCGATTCATCGAATGCACGGGCACCCGCGATCGGCCCGCACAGCACGAGGGCCAGCGAAATCGCGCCGATCGCATTGCGGTAGAGCATGACAGTCCTCCCAAGATGACGGCTTGTTGTTATGAGCGAGTCGTGACGAGCAAGTCGGGGCGGTTGCCGCGGATCGCGCTTCGGTCCGACGGCACCATCCTCACTTCTTGTTGAAATATTTCAAATTCGGCGGCGCCTGACCCTTCTTGACCGGCATCAGGTAGCCGTCCTCGCTGACATAGTAGTTCTCCTTGCCGATGAGCACATGATGGTTGCCGTCGGAGCATTGCGCCTCGAGCCAGACCGGCTGCGGGTCCTTGCTGCGGGCGTATCTCTTGTTGGCCGTAAAGGGCCGCGTCAGCGCGTGGTCCATCACCGTGATGTCGTCGTGCAGCAGATTCGGATCGGCCTTGTCCAGGTAGATGCGCTCGTTGATCACCGTCTTATTGTCCGCGTGAAACGGCAGCCCGCTGGCGTCATAGACGCGCGGGCCCTTGAGATTGCGGGTCTCGACTTCGAGCAGGTCGTAATGGCCGGTGCCCTTGCTGTCGATCCATTTGCCGATGGAATAGCCCGCGAAGGTCGGGTCCTCGTCCTTGGGCCAGTCGCGTCCGTCGGTGAAGATCCGCCGTGCGTCGTGGTTGTGCTGGATCAAGATGTGGGTGGTGGCGGGCGTGACCACGATTTCCATCGGATCGTAGACGTTCATGATGCGCGGCATGCCGGGCGAAAGGCAGGTATAGGTCGGGTCGATGCCCTGCCCGCCCTCCTTCATATCCTTGAGGTTGGCCTGGAAGATGGCCTGGTATTCCGGGGTCAGCGGCGCGTGATCGTCGTCCCAGCGCGGCGAGCCGATCCGCTCCCACTGGCCCTTGAGGTCGGGATATTTCGATTGATCGAAGGCAAGCGCGCCCGCATCCGGCAGCAAGAGCGGCGGCAGCAGGAACGCCGCCAGCAACGCGATCGAGCTTCGGTAAGTCATGACATCCTCCGCGCCGCGAATTCACTTCTTGGTTTGATTGAAATATCTCAAATCCGGCGGCGGCTGATCCTTCTTGGCGGGCATCAGCTCGCGATCCGCGCTGAGCATATAGGCCTCCTTGCCGATCTCGACCCATGGATTTCCCTCGGCGCAGTCTTCCTCGACGAACACCGGTCGCGGGCTGGGGTCGCGGCGGTAGATCTTCATCACCGTCCAAGGATGCGTCAGAGCATGATCGATGACGGTGATCTCGTTATGCATGAGGTTCTTGTCGGCCTTGTCGAGATACATCCGCTCCTTGATGATGCTCTCGTTGTCCGCATGCAGCGGCAGTCCGCTGGCATCGTAAGTGCGCGGGCCTTTGAAGCCGCGGGTCTCGGCCTCGAGCACGTTGTAATGGCCGGTCTCGCCCTCATCGAGCCATTTGCCGATCGAGTAGCCGATGTAGGACGGATCGATCTCCTTGGGCCAGTCGCGGCCGTCGGTAAAAATTCTCCGCTGCACGTTGCCGCGATCGATCAGGATGTAGGTGGTGTCCGGCAGGACGACGACTTCCATCGGTTGAAACAATGTCATGATCAGCGGCATGCCGCCCGTGCGGCAGGTAAAGCCGCGCGTGGTGCCGGGTCCGCCGGCGGCCTGATCCTTCTCGTTGGCCTCGAAAATGGCGGCATATTCCGGAGTCAGCGGGCCTCCTTGTGCCCTGCCCCAACCCTTGGTCGGATCATAGGCCGGCTGCGGCGTGCGCGGCGCGCCGGGCGACGGGGCCCGGTTCCACTTGCCGTTGAAGTCGGGATATTGCGAATCCTCGAAGGCGAAAGCGCCGGCAGGGGATAAGCACAGCGCCGTCAGCAGCGCGATGGCGCCGATCGAACTTCGGTAGAGCATGACGTCCTCCCTTATGAGGATGCGGTGAACGACTTGTTCCCGCGCCCGGATGCTCTTGCTTGGCTGTTGTTCTTGTCACCCGGACGATCGGCAATCTATCACAGCGCCATCCAGCACGCCACGGATGGCTAGGTTGGGTTCGGCTGTGTTAGCGCTGCCCACGCGCCCTGAATTCCGAGCCCGGCAGCGGCCATCCTAGCGAAAAATCTCCGTGTACAAATCGCTCCAATGGGCGAGATTGCGCTCGAGCGCCTCCGGGGCGAGCACGTTCACCGCAAAGCCGCCCAGCTCAGGCGAGATCGCGGCGGAGAGCGGCGGCACATCGGCGCGCGCCGGCAGATAGCCGGCCTTGCGGAAAATCTCCTGGCCTTCCTTCGATACCGCGAAATCCACCAACAGCCGCGCCGCATTGGGATGGGGCGCGCTGCTGATGACGCCGATCGTGTGCGGCGTCGCCCAGGCCGTGCCCAGCGGCAGCCAGGCGACCGGCGCGCCGGCCTTAGCGCTGATCTCGGTGTTGTGCGCCGATACACCGAGCACCAATGCATGCTCGCCGCCGATCACGCCGTCCAGAATAGCGCGCGTGCTCGCGCCCACCGGCGCGATATTCTGCGCGTTCAATCTGCGCAGATAGGCAAGCCCGCGCTCCTCCCCCATATTGGTGAGCACATTGCCGATGAAGCCCCAGGCGCCGGTGATGTCGTTCTGCTTCCAGACCATCTGGCTGCGCCATTTCGGCGCCAGCAGATCCTCGGGGCCCTGCGGCCGGTCGCGCTCAGCGACCAGGCCCGTATTCACCGCCGCCCCGACGACGATCAGGTTGGTGGCCACCCAATAGCCGCCGGGATCGCGGAATTGTGGGGGGAGCGCGGCTCCGTTCGCAATCACAAAGCGCTCGATCAGGCCGGCATCGAGCAGCGCCCCGATCCCGCTCGCCGTGCTCCAGACATCGGCTTGCGTGCGCCCGGCCTTGTGCTCCATCGCCAATTTGAGGGCCGCGGCCTGGCTGTCGCCTCGCCAATAGGTAACCTTGATGCCGTATTTGCGCTCGAACGCGGCCGCCAGCGGCCGCACGATCTGATCGACGATCAGCTCGGTATAATAGACGACCTCCTTCTCGGCCTTCGCCTTGGCGAGGAGCGCGTCGCTCGGTTGCGCCGCCGCTGGTGCCGCGAGCCCGATCGCGGCGGCGCCGAGCAAGCCCATCATCACGGCCACCCGCGGCATGGATTCGTCTCCCGACGGCGTTACGCCCCGGCACTTGTCTGCACCGGTCAACACTATGATAATCGCGCGCAACGTGTTTGAAAATTTCGACCGGCTCGAAGCGCCGCCCGACTTGCCGCTCTTTACCGCGGCGCGGCACGTGATCGCGAACGTGCTCGACAAGCCGGCCGTTGAAATCTTTGCGCTGCTGGGCCAAGGTCGCAACGTCGCAGACAAAGGACCGCAATGGCTGCCGGGATCGTATTCGTGATGGGCCTCATGTTGTTGGCCACGCAGCTCATGGGCCAAGCCAGCACTGGGGAGTGGCCCAGCATCACCCTCGCGTCAGAATTCAACATCCCGGCGGATCGTGTCTTTTCAGATTGGGCGATCCTCAATAGGCCGGTCCAGTTCATCCTGGGCGATGTGCAGCTCTGGATCGTTCTGGTGTTCACGGCCGCGCTGATCTATTGGCTGACGGACTGGACGGACGAGCAGTTGAGCCGCATCGCCAAGCGCCAGCCGCCCGGGCCCCCGCAGCAGACCTCGGAGCTTGCGGATAGCGGAGGCTCACCCTGATTGCAGCCCCCTCCCGAGGCATCCGAAATGCTTCGCCAATGCGTCAAGGCCGCGCTTGAGGTCGGGGAGCGCGCCGCGCGGGCATTGCTCGCCATGCACTGCCACGCGCGCGACCGCGCGGGCCGCCCGCTGCCCGGCTTCGATCACAGCCGCGAAGGCCCCGTCGTAGCGTTCCTTGCGCTGCCGGCATTCGCACGGCTCTCCCGGATCGCGTCCGCACTTGAGATCGCCCGGACAATCATAGCCGCGGCCGGCGCCCGCCGTGGCGCGCGGCGTCTCGATGACGGCGCGGTATTTGCCGACCACGACCGCATAGCGCAGGCCGGCCAGATACTGCGTATCCGTGAGCACGCCCAGGAGATTGAGGCAGCCCAGCGGGCTCGCCGCCTTCTGGTCCATGCGCTTCTCCTCCGGCAGCCACACCCGATGGGGCTGCAGGGTGGCCAGGCTGCGCACATCGAACCGCGGGCGCACCAGATCGCCGCCCGGATGCCGGAGCCCGATTTTGCGCCTGCGTCCGCGGCGTGCCATGGCGGCTAGACTCCGGCTTCTTCCTGGAAGGATTTACGCGGCGCGTTCGAGGCCGCGATCACGGCACACAGATGCCGCCGCGCACCGCCACTCGCTCTCGCCGCTGTCGGGCCGATAGGCGATGAGGCAATGACCGAGGCAATAGGGATAGCGCTTAAAGGGCTCGGCGCCGCAGAAGGCGAAATCCGCCTCGCCCGGCTCGCCCACCGGCCAGCGGCAGGTCGCGGCGGTGAGATCAAGGAGCCCGCACGCCGGCCCGAAAGCCGGACGCGGCCGCCGCTTGAGCACTGCCTCTTCCTTGCGCGGGTGACGCCGCTTGAACTGTGGCTGCGCCAATTTCAGCCGATGAATCTTGCCGAGCACGGCGCAGCGCGAAACCGCAGGGCCCAATTCTTTCGCGATGGTGCTGGCGCTCAAGCCCTCCGCCCAGTGCCGCCGCAAGAGCGCAATGCGCTCCTCGCTCCAGACGAAGGGCCGTAGGCTGAGCGGCCGGTGCGCCGCGCGCCGGACTTGCCGATCCTCCGCATCGTGTGCCATCGCGTCACCTCGTTTCGGTCTCCGGTCAGAGAAGGCGGCGCGGCTCGCCGGCCAGGAGGACCGGGAGCCGCGCCGGTCCGTCGCTGCGCGGGGGAGGGAACGGCGCGACGGACAAGCTTGAAAGGATCGGGTGATGGATGGCTCTCATGGTGCGCATCCCTTGGACGGCCGTGCAGCCGGCGCAACCTGCACGTCAATGATCGGAACATCCTGCGGCCGCGCCCACAGATCGGGCCGCAGCGCCGAGGCCGGCACGGCCCCACCGGTGAAGCGGTGCACCGCCAGTGCCATCCGGGGGGAGACCGAGCCGCGGCGCCTGGCCTTGTTGATCGCGACCTGCGAATAGCCGGTCGCCGCCGCGAGCTTGCATTCGGAGCCGGCGATGCGGATGGCGCGTGCGAAGGCGACGCTGGTGTTCATAACCGTAAAATAACATAAGTTATCACTCCGTCAAGTCCATTTATTATTGACCGCGGTTATAACCGCGGTTATGGTGCAGGCATCTTGCTCATGTGCGCTATTCTTGGGAGGACTTCATGGAACCCGGCGAGATCATCAGGCGCAGGCGCGAGGAGCTGGGCTGGTCGCAGGCGCAGCTCGGCAACCGCGTCGGCATTTCGCAGCCCGCGATCAAGAAGATCGAGGCCGGCGACAGCCGGCATTCCAAGTTCCTGCCGAAGATCGCGCAGGTGCTGGCGATTCCCCTCTCCGATCTCGATCTCTCGCTGTCGGGCGTGGTGCCGCCGCCGGCGCCCGAGATCGTGCCGGCGGCCCGCATTCTCGGCGAACGGGATTTCCCGGTGCATGCCTCGGCCGAGGGCGGACCGGGCCAGATCATCGTGTCCCCCGAAGCGGTGGATTTCATGGCCCGCCCCGCCCCGCTCATTCACGTGCGCGATTCCTATGGGCTGCTCATCACCGGGACCTCGATGGAGCCCGAATACCGGCAGGGCGATACCGCGCTGGTGAACCCGCACCTGCCGGTGATCCAGGGCGAGGTCTACATTTTCTATGCCGAGAGGGCCGGTGAGGCGCGCGCCACCATCAAATATCTGCGCCGCGCCACCGCCGACAAATGGCTCTTGAGCCAGCACAACCCCCCCGACGGCATGGCCAAGGATTTCGCCCTCACGCGCCGGGAATGGCAATGGGCCCACCGCGTGATCGGGAAGTATTCGCG